>Ga0209292_1001233_pt1 | contig 31701 bp, 26 predicted proteins | sample GOMGulsemesocosm_2_FD_184634 | JGI IMG/M metagenome (GOLD analysis project Ga0209292, IMG submission 184634) | Methane-oxidizing microbial communities from mesocosms in the Gulf of Mexico - GOM9C Gulf of Mexico (SPAdes) (version 2) | ecosystem: Environmental > Aquatic > Marine > Cold seeps... | reverse complement strand
AATCCCCTCTTCTATCCACTTATTTTGTTAAAAAATTGAATCAAGAATTAGGACTAGATTTACATGTTCCTAAAAATTTACTAGATCAGACAGATGAATTAACACTTTTCTAACGCGCTCTTTCATTTCTCAAATGATAACCTTTTTTCTATTTATATTTTAATCACCGTTCCATAAGGAATTTTAAATTCATCAAACGATTCTTTTAATTCTACAGCATTAATGTAGGCCAAAAGACTTCTAATAATTCCGCTGTGAGCCACTATGACCACTACTTTATAATTTAAATGTAGTATTTCTTCATAGCATTCAATCGCTCTTAAACTCAATTCGTAATATGACTCACCATTTAAACACCGCTCATTAACAAAGTCATTATACCACAGTTGAATTTCATTTAAAGGAATATCATCCCATTTCTTCATTTCCCAATCACCAAAATTCAATTCCATTAATCGGTTATCCAGTATTGGTTTATTCTTTAGCATTGACGCTAACATTGAACACCGTTTTAATGGACTTGAATAAACAGCATCTATCTTTTTAGGTAATTGAGCCAATACGTTCTCACCTTCCATTTCAAAAGTATTTGCAACATCTAAATCGGTTTGTCCGTAACAAATTCCTTTTTCTATATTGGGTGTTGTATGTCTTACAAGGTAAATTTCCATAGAATCAAAATACTGATGTAAAAAACGAGTTCGGTTATTTGCTGAGTAGCACCTAGTGTATCTCCTGTATAACCGTCAATCCACTTTTTGAAAAATCTACCTAAAAATATCTTAGTCATGTAAGTTGGAATCACTGCCAATAGCAAAAGAAAATTATTAGTTATATAAGAGAAAAACACAAATGGAATAAAGGCGAGCACGCCACCAACAAGGCCTATTAAAACATTACTACTTTCTGCGACTGGCTTTACTTTACTTGTTACACTGTCTCGCGTATACTTATGTGTGTAAATAAATGTAGAGGCTATATATCTACTGACAGCATGAGCTGAAATTGTAAATAAAATAATAAACATGGGGTCTTTAAGCATTAGATAAGCATCTATTAGTAAAGTTATTTTTAACCCAAACAAGATAATTAAACTCACCGTACCATACGTCCCAATTCGACTATCTTTCATTATGGTTAAAATTCGATCTTTCGTCCATCCTCCGCCAAATCCATCACATGAATCAGCAAGGCCATCTTCATGAAATCCTCCCGTAATAATAACCGAACATAAAACGGACAATATTACAGAAACAGAAGGAGATAAAACTTGAACACTCAATACATAAACTAAAGCCGAAAGTCCACCAACTAACCATCCAACAACGGGTAAATACTTAGTACATTTACTTAAATTTTCTTCTTCATATTTTACAAACCGTAACATATTAATTCGTGTATAAAATAGGAATGCTGTTAATACTATTTGGATTTCTTTTTTCATTTTAACCCTTATTTATTAGAAACACCAGCACTTTCAAAACTAGACATTTCAGTTAAAAAATTAACTGACGACTGTATCAATGGCATTACTAATGCACTTCCTGTTCCTTCTCCTAACCTTAAACCAATACTTAATAATGGTGTTACATTTAAATAGTTTAAAAAATAGTGATGTCCCTTCTCTTCAGATTGATGAGAAAAAATGGCATATTCTTTAACATTTGGCTCAATAACACAAGCCAATGCAAAAGCTGCAGTTGTAATAAATCCGTCTACTAAAATGGTCATTTTATGTTCAGCTGCTTGTAAATAAGCCCCAACCATTTGTGCAATTTCAAAACCACCAATAGCCGACAGTATTTCTAGTGGACTATTCAAATCACCATGAAAGGAAATAACATTTTTTAGAACGCTAAGCTTAATCAACAACTGCTCTTCATTTACACCGGTTCCCTTCCCTACACAATCTTCAATTGGCTGTTTAGTTAAATAATGCATAATAAGAGAAGCTGAAGATGTATTTCCTATCCCCATCTCACCAAATCCGATAATATTACAATCCGTATCAACAGTATTTTTCACATTATCTGCACCTAACGCTATGCATTTATTCACCTCATCCATAGACATAGCGGTGTTTGTTAAAGCAGATTTTGTCCCCATTCCTACTTTGGCATTAATTAGGTTAGGTAGTATATCAAACTCATGGTTTACACCGGCATCTACAACCTTTAGTCTAATATTATTTTGCTTACAAAATACATTTATAGCGGCACCACCACCTAAAAAATTCAAAACCATTTGATGCGTTACTTCTTGTGGATAAGCACTCACACCATCATTAGCTAAACCGTGATCTCCTGCAAATACAATAACGTGAGGGTTTACAATTTTTGGAGCTAAACTTTGTTGAATTTGTCCAATTTTTAATGCTATACTTTCTAGCATACCAAGCGCTCCTAGCGGTTTAGTTTTTAAATTAATTTTATTTTCCAATTCGGCTAAAATAGCTTTATCAATTGGCGATATATTAAATGTTTTCATAGTTATTATTCTAATGCGTTATCTGATTCTAAATATAATTGGTTTAATTTCTCTACCGTTTCTTTTGAAGGGTTCTTCCACATATCGCGTTGAATTGCTTCTAACATACGTTCTGACATGTCTTTTAACGCCCATTTATTGTGCTTTTCAATAAATTTTTTATTATCTTCATCAAAAAGATAAGCTTCAGTGATTCCTTCATACATAAAGTCTTCTATTTGATTAGTTGTGGCATCATAAGCAAACATATAATCCATAGTAGCTGCCATTTCAAACGCCCCTTTATAGCCATGATCACGCATGCCATTCATCCATTTTGGATTAACAACTCTAGAACGGTATACTTTTAGTAATTCTTCTTTTAAGGTTTTAATTTTTGGGTTATCAGGTCTTGAGTGATCACCAAAGTAAGTTTCAGGTTGCTCTCCTTTAATTTTAGTAACTGCTGATGTCATTCCACCTTGAAACTGGTAATAATCATCCGAATCTAATAAATCATGCTCTCTATTATCCTGATTTTGAATCACGACTTCAATATTTTCTAATCTTTTTTCAAAAGACTTATGAGCAGATCTACCTTCATTTTGACTCCCATAATACGCGTAACCACTCCAATTAATGTAAACTTGAGCTAAATCATCTTGACTCTCCCAATTTTGACCATCAATAAGCCCTTGTAAGCCGGCACCATAGGCACCAGGTTTTGAACCAAAAACTCTATACAATGCCCTTTCGTAGGCTTGTTCTTCCGAAAGCCCTTTGTCGATCCATTCTTTTTGTTCAGACTTAAAACGTGCCTTAATTGGATTTTTCGTATCATCCTCATCTAGCATAGCGACTTTCTCTACAGCTGCATTGAATAATGAAATAGCATCAGGAAAAGCATCTCTAAAAAATCCTGAAATTCTTAATAAAACATCTACTCTTGGTCTTTTTAAGCTTAACATTGAAATAACTTCAAAATCTTTTACCCTTCTATTAAGCCCTGACCAAATAGGTTTAACGCCAATTAAAGCAAAAGCCTGTGCAATATCATCTCCACCTGTACGCATGGTTGATGTTCCCCAAACGGAAATTCCAACTGAAGTTGGATACTCACCATTATCTTGTAAATAGCGTTCTATAATATTATTTGCACTTTTAACACCTAATTCATAAGCCGATTGCGTTGGAATTGTTCTCACATCAACTGAATAAAAGTTTTTACCTGTAGGTAATATATCCAATCGACCTCTAGTAGGTGCACCCGATCCACCTGCTGGTACATATTCACCATTCAAGCCAGATAATAGATTACCTATTTCCTCTTTGGTATGTCTTACTTTATTTAAGGTAGATTCTTCTATCTGCTCTATTACCGCTAAAGTATATTTCCCTAAACTACTTTTATCCACCTCAAAATTCAATACATCATCTATATGATTTTTAGCTTTGAGTTCAAGATTTTCAACTACTTGTCCATACGTTCTAAATTCAATACCATCTATTTTTTCATTAAATGTCTTTTCAAATTCAATATCTATTGGATCAAAGTCTAATTCTAAATCTTCAGCCAATGCTTGTGTTATACCCATAACACCATCAGTTGGTAAGCGGTGTAAGGCCACAATTAAATCTGTTAATTTTTCGGCTTTAGGGTGTTGACCAAAAATATGAAGCCCACCTCTGATTTGAGCTTCTTTCAGTTCGCATAAATAGCCATCTATCACTTCTAAAAGTTCATCAATATCTTTACCATCATTATTTAAGTCAGATTTTAGATGTGTTGTATTCACCAACTCTTCTATTTTAGACTTAATTAAACTTCCTCTTTTAGGATCTAATAAAGCGGCTTCATAAAACTCATCAATCAACAGTTCTAATTTTAATAAATCACCATAATTTTCGGCTCTGGTCATTGGTGGTATAAGATGATCAATTATAACAGCATGTGTTCTTCTCTTGGCCTGTGTCCCTTCCCCTGGATCATTTATGATAAAAGGATAAAAATGTGGAATACCTCCTAAAATCGTACTGGGAAAACAAGTTTCTTTACTTAAAGCGACACTTTTACCTGGTAACCACTCCAAATTTCCGTGTTTACCCATGTGAATAATTGCGTCTGCGTTAAAGTAGTTTTGAAGCCAAACGTAATATGCTAAATACGCAAATGTTGGTGGTAAGTCAGGCGAATGATAAGTGGCTTGTAAATCCACATCATATCCTCTACTTGGCTGAATACTTAAGAAAACATTTCCTAAACAAACACCTGGAATAAGAAAAGACCCATCCCTGTAGTTTGGTGATTGATTTGGATGTCCCCATTGTTTTTCAACTTTTTCACGTATTTCAACTGATAATTTATTATAATGTACGTAAAAATCACCTTCAGAAATAGACAATTCTGCTTTACCTGATTTTAAAGATTCTTGATCATTAGTTACGTTCTCAGTTAACCTGTCAATTAAATCTTCAGTGTCTTGAGGTATGCTACTACCTAAATCGTAATTAGCTTCTTTTAACGCTTTTAAAAATTCAACAGTACTTTGAGGTGTGTCTAATCCAACACCATTTGCTAAACGGCTATTCTTATTTGGATAATTAGGGACGATTAAAGCTATTTTTTTGTCTTCATTAAACTTTGAATTTAAAGTAATCCACGCTTTTGCTTGTTCTGACACTGTAGCACAACCTTCTTCAAATGCAACGTATTTTATAATTTCTGAATCTGTTAATTCATCTTTTTCAATGGCTTCCTTAAAAGAAATAGCGGTTGATATAATTTTACCGTCTACCTCAGGTAAAGCAATATTCATAGCTACATCAGTTGGCGGTAAGCCAAAACTACCAGTCTTCCAAGTCTCCTTATTACAACTCGCCATGATGGCTTGGATTACGGGAACGTTAAACATATCAAATAGTCCGTCCTTAGACTCATTTCCAAAAGATTGTATTGAAAAACCAGTTGTATTGATAATTACTTTAGGCTGCGTTAAATTAAATACTTTTAATAATTCAAAAATATTATTTTTGATGTTGTTATCTCTATAACTAAGCGCCATCAAAGTAATAGCTTGCACACCTTCAGATTCAAGTGTTTTGGTTAGTGTTAAAATCGGGTCTAAATTATCAGCTAAATAGTAACTCCTGTACCCAAAAATAATAACCAAAGGTTGATCTGTCTTATCAAACCTATTTGTTAATCTTCCTACTGATGGATGAAATAGAAATAAATCTGGCGTGTCAATTTTGGCTTGAATATTAAAATGTGTTCCACTACCAATGTTCATTATTTTTTTCAGGGCTTCTTTGGTATTCTCTTTCCCACCTGCCGTTAAATATTTCCATAAGACATCTACTTCAGTCAATGGAATTGAAGACATTTTCATTAACTCTAAATCAGCTTTATCATCCCCAGGTAAAAAAACAATCTTAATGTCACTTTCTTCAGCATAATCCGAGATCGCTTCACATAAATAAGAAAAATAAGCTGTACCACCCAACAATTTTAAAACAACAATTTTTGCTTTAGACACGACCTCATCAATGTATGTATCAATGGTTAGTTCTTGTTTAAAATAAGTCAAATTTGCCAACCTTAAACTAGGTATACTAGCATCTAAAACATACAGATCAGAATACACTTTATTGAACGTATATAAATCGGTGTCTGCTGCGGACAAAAATAAAATGTCTCCTGGTTTTTGTTGAATATAAAAAACCCCGTCATCATTTGGATTCCATCCTCCTGGTATTGTAGCTATTAAATGCATTTCTTATGTGTTTTCAAGTAATACCAACTAAAATTCAAAATAACCTAATAAATCATTTATTTTAGGTCATTTGGAAATTCAATTGGTAGAATTCAATTGTGATTACCCCACTTATTAAGCCTATGTTTTATTCTAAACCAAAACTGTCATTCCTGTACCTTAGAAATGACAGTTTAAAATATACTACTTAATGCGAATGAGAATGTCCATGCGCATGACTATGTGTTTCCTTTTTTTTCGTGGGGTCAATATTTCTACCAATCACAACTAATTTAGTTTGTCTCTCTTCTCCGTCTTTCCAAGGTCTATCAAAATAATAATCAAAACGTTCTCCTACACCTTGTAAAACCATACGCATTGGTTTATTTGGAATATTTACAAATCCTTTAATTCTATAAATTTCTTCTTCTTGTACTCTTTTCTTCAACGCTTTCACCAATACTTTGATATCTAATGTTTCTGTCTCTTCCATGATCACAGAATGAATATCATCATTATGGTGGTGGTGATTTCCTTCTTCATGATGACGGTCATGTAAAGATATACGATCATCTAAATTATCTTCACCTGCCGCTCCAATTCCTAATAATATTTCATTAGAAATTAATCCATTTTTCATTGGGATAATTTTAGCTGTACTTCTCGATTTTGTTTTAACGTACTTTTTTACTTCTTCTAAACGCGCCTCATCAACTAAATCAGTTTTGCTTAATAAAACCAAATCAGCACAAGATAACTGATCTAAAAACAATTCCTCTATCGGTGTTTCATGATCCAATGAATCATCTGCCAAACGTTGTGCTTGCACGCGCTCTCTATCACATAATTCACCCGTAAGAACGCCTACAGCATCTACAACCGTAATGACAGAATCTACTGTAATATGCGGTTTCAAGTCTGGCCAGTTAACAGCCTTTACTAATGGTTTTGGCATAGAAAGTCCAGACGTTTCAATCACAATATGATCAATTGTATCTTTTCTTTCAATCATAGCTAACATGGTTGGCAAAAACTCTTCTTGTACAGTACAACAAATACAACCATTTGGTAATTCTACCAAATTACATTCATCATCATCACAACCACCTTTAATTAACTCTCCATCAACATCTATTTCTCCAAACTCATTCACTAAAACAGCAATTCGCTTACCGTTTGCATTCTTAATCATATTGTGAACAAGTGTTGTTTTTCCAACGCCTAAAAATCCAGTTACGATTGTTATTGGTATCTTTTTCATACTTAATTATTTAATAGTTTTTTTCTTTCTTTTATAAAGGAATAAATTCCATTTTTCTTCTGCTACACCGTGCTTATCCATTTCGAAACGTGCCATCATAAAAAACAAATCAGACATTCTGTTAATGTATGATGCAATATAATCGTGTACACAGTCAGGATCTTCATTCATCAATGTTACCATTGTTCTTTCGCCTCTACGTACTTGCGTTCTACACATGTGACAAAGCGCTGATATTTCATTACCACCCGGCAATAAAAAGTAATCAGATGGGCTACTCATTTTACTTTCCATATCATCTATCCAAGCTTCACAAAATTCTGCACCGTCTTTAGGTTCTGGATTTGGATTCACTTTTTTAGAATCTGAAGGTCTTGCCAAATGAGACATCATATTCATCATGTCTTTTTGAATTCGGTGTAAGTTTGGTTGCCACTCATGTGTTTCCTCCAACTTTGTTCTCAATAAACCAATCGTTGAGTTTACCTCATCCCAAGTCCCAATACATTCTATTCTTGCTGAATCTTTAGATTCTCTTTTCCCTCCAAAAACACCCGTGGTACCTTTATCTCCTTTTCTTGTATATATTTTCATTAGTCTTTAATTTTATTTGTTAGTGTCTTTAATAATTTCGTTAATAGTTCTGGTTTACCTAGATAATAATGAATGTATGATGCAATTACATTTTTATATCTAAATACTTTTGTATCTACCTCTTTTTCTCTTGCGTTAAACACCGTTATTTCACTCGTGTTTTTAGCGTCATTCACAAGTAATGAATAATGAAACTCATGTCCTTTTAAATTGAAATCTGAAAATTGAATCGTTCTGTATCCCAACGTTAATTTCATTTTAGCCATTGTCGTTTTAAAATCAAATACATTAACCATATCAAATTCTCTCCCCTCCTTATCAATAATAGATTTTCCTAAATACATCATACCTCCACATTCGGCAATGATTTGTCCCCCATTATCCGCAAATTTCTTAATGCTATTTAACATTGTTTTATTCTCAGATAATTCTTGCATATAACATTCTGGATAACCACCTGGAATGTACACTAGATCAGCCTGAGGGAGTTTATGATCCGTAATAGGACTGAAATAAATCACTTCCCCTTCTTGTTTTAAGCACTCTATATTTTGAATATAACTGAAGTTAAAGCCCTCATCTTTTGCCACTGCAATTATTTTTTGATTAGATATTAATGACTTTTGTTCTGATTGTTCTGTCTTATCTTCAACTTCACAATATTTTATTAATTCATCAATGTTTACCGTTTTCTCGATACTTGACGCTATTTTATTTATAACGGCATCATAATTTTCAATTTCATTAATTGATAAACCTAAATGACGAGATGGTATTTCACAATCTGCTATAAATGGCACATAACCTAATGACTTAACACCTACATCTGCGCAAGCTTCTTTTAAAAATTGATAATGACTTTCTGTATTAACACGGTTAAATATCACCCCTACTATATTTATAGCTTTGTCAAAATTTTTAAAACCATAAATTAAAGGAGCTACAGAATAAGCAACAGATTTTGCATCTACAACTAAAATTATAGGTAAACCAAGTAGTTTTGACATCTCAGCAGTACTTCCTTTAGATTTTCGTGCCCCATCAAAAAGCCCCATTACGCCTTCCACACAAACCACATCCTTATCCTTAGAATAGTCTGAATAAGTTGTTTTTATGTCCAATTCATCCATCATGAATAAATCTAAGTTTATGCCTACTTTTCCACAAGCTACGTGATGAAATTTAGGATCAATATAATCTGGTCCTACTTTAAACGGTTGTGTGGAAAGTCCTCTATTTTCGAACAAGCGTAACATACCTAAAGTCACTGTCGTTTTACCCGAATTACTTGTAGGTGCAGCAATAATAAATTGTGCTTTTGTGCCTTTCTTATCCATTATATTATCCTTTAATTTGCATTGGTATTCCAGATACCATAAATGTTACTTGAGTTGCCTTTTGAGCGATATACTGATTCATTTTACCTTGTAGATCTACAAATTGTCTCGTTGACTTTTCCATTGGAATAATACCCAACCCGATTTCATTACTCACTGCTATAATCTCGTTATTCAATTCAATAAATTTATCCCATTCCCCCATAGCGAATTTTAGACTTTTCTCCATATCATATTCATTCTCATCCATTACATTGGTTAACCAAAGTGTAATACAATCCAATAAAATTAGTTTAGACGATACGTCAATGCTTGAAATATTAACTGCTTCTTCAATTGTAATCCAACCCGTTTTGCGTCTCTCTTTATGGATTTCAATTCTTTTATTAAACTCTTCATCCCAAACTTTAGAAGTTGCTAAATACAACGGCATGTCACTTAACTTTAAAGCAAGCGTTTCCGCAAATTCACTTTTCCCTGAACGTTGACCTCCCGTTATAAAATGGATGTTTGATTTACTCATACTAATGTAATAAAGGTTCGTATTTGGCTTTAATTTTACTAGCAAACTTTTTAGCTTGTTCTAATTTTACTATTCCCTTTTCGGCATCTACAACCCTTATTTTATGAATTGATTTACAATACGTTTGACAAGCAACCACGGCATCATTAAATGAATTTTCAGATGCGGTATTAAACTTCCCATCAGTAATTATAATAAGCTCGTGACTAATATCTTTAGATTGATTGGTTAGATTTTTTATTATTTTAAATGCTGGAATGACATTCGTCTTCCCTCCTGTTTTTAAATTTTCTAACTTTGTTACTAAGCTTACAAAATCAGTTGATGAGTCGTGAATAAGTTCGGCATCATCATTATAAACAGACACCAATGAAAATATAGGTCTCCCCTTAACTTCTGTCGTAAATTTTTGAACCAACCCTTTAGCATATGCAATTACTTTGTCTTTTAACATAGAACCACTAGAGTCTAGCAAGAATATTAAATGTGATTGCTTTTTATTAGTTTGATGCTTATGTTTAACATCAAATTTAGTGGTTGCCAAGTATTGTCCTACCGTTTTTCGATTATCTACACTTTTATGTTCTGATAAATTGGTATTCAATTGGTTTTGATGTTCTGCTTTGCTAGCATACTCATTTTTTTGATTCCATGTTTTAGTTACATTTTCAGGAATAATCGGAACAAAAATGTCATTACTCATCAAGTTTTGATCAGAATCGTCTTGTTTTTGATCAGAATCGTCTTGCGGGTTTTCATTTTGATTATTTGGCGGTTCTGTTATATTTGATCTGTGATTTAACACTAAGTGAGCTATCTTTTCAAGATGAAATGGGTCCACTTTTACATCTCCTAAATAAGAAGCATAAGCTCTAGCTGTTTTTATCAATAAAATATCTGCCCGGTGTCCTTCTACTTGATTTTTCAAAGCTAAATCTGCGGCTAATTTATAATTTGATTTTTGAAGGGTTACCTTACTTAAATGTGCTTTTGCATTTTTTATTTTATCACCTAACTGATGTTGTTCACTTGCATATTTCTCAGAAAATTGTTTAGGATTATCATCAAAATTTATTCGGTTTTCAATAATTTGTTCACGTAAATTACTATCCGTTATCGTTTTTATATTGACACTTAACCCAAACCTATCTTTTAACTGTGGACGCAAGTCACCTTCTTCTGGGTTCATTGAACCAATCAGGCAGAACCTACTGTCAATTTGTTTTGACATACCTTCACGCTCTAAATTATAATACCCAGAAGCGGATGCATCTAATAGAATATCCATTAGATAGTCGTTTAATAAATTAATCTCATCAATATAAAGGAAGCCTAAATGTGCCTTACCCAGCAAGCCAACATTTATAATTTCTTTTTTTTCGTTGATTAATTTCTCTAAATTGATATGTCCTAAAATTCTATCCTCAGAAACACCAATTGGAAGGTTTACAAAAGGAATTCTATCTTCCGTATTAACGAGTGCAGTTAATGACCTAATTAAGGTTGTTTTACCAGTTCCTTTATCTCCTATAGCTAACACACCTCCTAAAGAAGTGTCAATCGTATTTAATATCAGAGCCAATTTAAAATCGTCTTGACCAATAATGGCAGAAAACGGATAACTGATTTGTTTACTGTTTTCTATCATAAACTCAATATTGTTTTAGATATCCACCAAATACCAATTAAAATAGAACCTAGACCAGCTATGCCGTTCATCCATTTAAAAATAGATAAGTTTTTTTCTAAAAACCGACTCATTACAGAGACTAAAACAAAACTATAAGCGCCCATCATTAAAACAATACCAACAGATTCAGCTACTAATACAAGAACGGCATCTGTAAATGTAGCCGCACTTAATACTAAGGCGGATGTTAAAGCCCCACCAGTTCCAGCAAGTCCGTGTAACATCCCTATCCAGAATGATTTATTCATTGGATTCATAGCTATTTCTTCACCTGATTTTCCATGTAAATGTATCGGGTTCGAATTCAGATGATCATGCGCTGTAATTTCTTTATGTTTTTGCATCATTTCATTAATCTTATGATTCCTTTTGATGGCTAACACACCAAGCCATAACATAATGGGGCCAACTGCCACTTCTGCCCAAAATGATATATCTTCTATAAATAAACTTACGGTTGATTTAAAGGCTAAAGCTATTCCACCAAATAACAATAACGTAACAGAATGTCCCATTGCCCATTGAGAAGCTTTTAGTACTGTTAATATTGATACTTTTTCTTTATTAATTGCATTTTCAGTTGCCAATACAGACACTGCTGTCACATGATCAGGTTCCATTGAATGAAGTACTCCTGCCATTAATGGTCTTATAAGGTTTGTTAATGTCATTGTTTTTTATATTTTATGAATTCTCCGTTTTTACCTATTAGGTATATGTTTAATTCGGTTTTATTTATAACTACTTTAGTGTGTTTATAACAGGCATGAAGTAAGGCTTGGTAAAACCGTTCTGTTTCTTTAAACTGAAACACTTCAATTAACCTTCCAGCCATGTTTAATTCTAATATTTGGTTATTCACTGATTCATTGTAACCACAACCTAATGCCAATTCTATAATAAATTCTTTATTCCAACTTGACACACAACTATGCGTATCTGTGCGGCCGTAAGCTAATTTAACTGCCTTACCAAGCATGATTCCAATAGTTACTTTTTTAATTTTAGAGTTTTTAATTTTAACTAGCGTTTCACCTATCCAATTTCCATAATGAACAAAACTTTGCTCAGTTAAATTTGGAAACAAGGTTTTAATGTATTTTTCACTTCTTGAACCAGAATTAATAACTAACTCTGTAGCTCCAGTAGCTATTGATACATCAATTCCTTGTTCGATACTCGCTATATATGAAGAAGATGAATATGGTTTAACAATACCTGATGTTCCTAGAATTGACAAACCATTCATTACCCCTACTCTTTCGTTCAATGTTTTTTTAGCTAACTTTTTACCGTCTATTACAAAAACAGAAACGATTACGCCACATTCTAAATCAAAATTATGTAGTAGCTTTTGAATTGCAGCCTGAATCATTTGCCGTGGTACTGGATTTATTGCTGGTTCACCAACGTCTAATTGTAAACCAGGAAGCGTTACTGTACCTACACCTTCTCCAGCAACAAATTTGATATCTTTATGATCGGTTAACTGGATTTCACAACCAACTTCAGCTCCGTTCGTTACATCTGGATCATCACCTGCATCTTTGATTACACTGGAAATTGCCCAATCTAATGTAAACCGATTAGTGTGGATCGGTATTTCTAATACTTTATCAATGGGCAAGTGTACTTTTACTTTTGTTTGTTGAGTTTGTTCAATAATAGATACCAGAGCAGCTTTGGCAGCTGCAGTAGCAGACGTTCCTGTTGTAAAACCATCCCGTAATGGGCCATTTGGTATTTTTCTTAATCCCCCCATATTATTTGATTAGCGCCGTAGTAAAATTCATTTCTACTAAAATTTCAGTTAGGTCTAGTTTATTCTTGACAATCCTAAATTCGAGCGGTAAACTTGGTTTTTCAAGAATAATGATTGGAATCTTACATTGTTTTGCTGCATCAATTTTTAAAGACAAAGCTCCACTCTCTCCACTTTCTTTTGTTAAAACCAACTCAATATTTAACCTGTTTATTAATTCAATCTCATCCACTATTTTTTTATTTGGATATCCCAATATCAATTGACCCTTTGGAAATTTACTTTCCATTGCAATATCAATTGAAATCTGTCTATCTAAAATTCTGAAAATCGTTTTATTAGTTAACCAATACGGTTTTAGTTTACCAATTGATTGCACACCTGTGAGTGCCAATAATTTTTTATTCGGGTAATTTTCATTAATTAACTCTAACGCTTCAGAATAGCCTTTGACATAATCTACAGCGGTATTGACTTGTCTTTTTGGAAATTGCCTTTCTAATCTTAAAACAGAAATATTACAACGTACTGATGCCAATGAAATGGTTTGATGTAATTCAGTTGCAAAAGGGTGAGACGCATGAATAATCAGCTTAACTTTATTTTTAATGATATACGCCTCTAAGCTGGCAAAAGTAAAAGCGCCATGCCTATATTCACCAAACTCATCCAAAACTACATCTATTTTAGTTTTTGTTGAATAGGTATGCGGTAACTGAAGTTTTTGTAAAACCTCAATCACTTGCTTTCCTTCTGTTGTACCTCCAAAAATTAATATCATACAGCTATTTTTATTCTGCTAAAACAAATTTCTTGTTCGTTCTAAATATATGTTTCCATTCAGGATTATAAAGTTGAGATCTATTTTTTCTTGCACCAATCGCATGACCAACAACAATTAAAACCGTTCTCGTTTTTTTACTATCCTTAACAATTTTGGCAAGGTCTTTTAACTCTCCTTGATATATTTCTTCATCTTTCCATGAAATTCTGTACATTACAGCTACGGGTGTACTTTCATCAAAATGTTCTAACAATTGCGCTTGTATTTTAGAGGCAATTCCAACACTTAAAAAGATACACATGGTTGCGTTAGTTTTAGCAAAACTAGCTATATCCTCTTTTGATGGCATTGGTGTTTTACCTTCCCCTCTTGTTAATACAATAGACTGTACCACTTCTGGAATTGTAAATTCTGATTTTAAAACTGCCGCTGCTGCACTGAATGTTGAAATTCCAGGTACAATAAAATACTCCATTCCTAATTCGTCAAAAATGGTCATCTGCTCTTGGATAGCACCATAAAGTGAGGGATCACCACATTGTAAACGTACAATTGAATTTCCTTTTTTATAATGTTCAGTCATTAGATCAACTTGCTCCTCTAAAGTCATAGTAGCTGAATTACGCACAACTGCTCCTTTTTTACACCAGTTTGTCATTTCCTCAGGAATCAAACTACCTGCATATAATACACAATCGGCTTCTTCTAAGTACTTTTTACCTTTTACGGTGATTAGTTGTTCATCCCCTGGTCCAGCCCCAATTATTGCGATTTGTGTTTTTCTTTCTGCTTTGGCTAACAGTGAAACTGCAAACGTAAATTTTTCATTATTGTCTAAAATAACTTTTTGCTTTTCAACTAAAAGTGTATTGTTTTTTGATAACAACATGGCTGTTGACTCTGATACACCATCAACCCCAATTTTTTCTTGAACTATAACACTTGGATTTGGAACACTTACGGTATCAATTTCACTTGACGTAAAGGTTTTAAACGGTATTTTATTAGTTAAACTCCACTCTAAATATGCGCTTTGTTGCGCTTTAATATCAATTGAACCAAGATTCTTTATCGCTGAAAACAAAAATCCTTTTTCTTCTAGTTTAATTTTTAAAGTTTCATCAAATAAAGCTGGTTCCAAAGTTTTAGAACAACCTGAACCTATTGATAATACTTTAGGTACAAAAGTTAAAGTAGGAATAGAACAGTCATAACGTTTGTAAGTTACTGCTATTAATAGTTCATATGCTGAATACTCAATTTCACTTTCAGTGTAGAACACAGTTACAAAATCAGGTAAACTATCTTCTAAATAGTCCGTTCCTTTATCTTTTATATCTAAAAGCAAAGCTGTAGGCTTATTGTTAACAAAAAGCGCCATAATTTCATTTAAAGACACCGAATTTTCAATGGTCCAATCAAACTTTTCATTAATTGTATCTAGCGGCCATATATTTTGAACATCACTTGATGTTGAAATAATTGGCTGCCCACCTAATAATTGTGCAACTTTACGTGCAAAATCATTCGCACCACCTTTATGTCCACTCAAAACAGATTGAATATTTTGACCTAAATCATCTACACAGATTACAGCAGGATCTTTAGATTTATCATCCAAAAAAGGTGCAATTGTTCTGACACAAATCCCCATAGCACCAACAAAACAAATACCATCCAATTTAGTGAAGTATGTTGCCATATATTCTTTTATAGAACTCACCATAGAAACAGTTTCTAGAGTTGTCTCTCTAGTTGTAACCACTAAAGATTTCGGAAATTGTTTTTGTAAAATAAGTGCTTGTTTAATTCCCTTATCTGTAATGGCTATAATGCTAATTTTTCTCATTTATTTTTATTTTTAACTGCTGAGTGAATTTTAATACTATTGTGTTCATCTACTTTTATAGCTGTAGTACTAATGCTATATTCAAGATTATTTAAGGTTTCTATAAATACTTTTGTTGTTGTTTCTTTTACCGCATTAATAACAATTCTAATAGACCCACTTAATGTTGTTATTTTTTCCAAAAGCTCTGCTAATCTATTACCATGTCCACCAATGAAAACAACTTCTGGCATCTCAAATTCTGAAAGATCCTGATTAAAGAAATCATCTATTACAATTTCAATCCCTGGCGTTGAAAAACGTTCTATATTTTTCTGAATGATTGCACCACATTCAGTCCTTTTTTCAAATGCTACAATATGTAGATGTGGAAAATGTCTTTTTGATTCAATAGCTATAGAACCGGTACAAGAACCGATATCCCAAAATGATTGAACCTCATTTAAATTTAAGGCATGCACAGTACTTAATCTAACTGGCATTTTTGTAATCATATTTGACCTATTCGTTAAGGGTACAAATTGGTTATCAGGAATACCAAATGGAATCGTTTTAGTATATTTTTTCCGTAATAACAAACAGTTTAAAGGACTAAATTCTAAATTTAATACGTCTTCCAGTTTGTATGTCTCAATTTTTTCAAGGTCACCATCTAGTTCTTCTCCAACACAGATTTCATAATTATCAAATCCATATTGTAAGAGATGTTTTGCAATTACAACCGGTGTTTTACGATTATCAGTTAGGACACCTATTAATGGTTTGTTTTGTATTAGAACACTATTTAATGCATGCCAATCTCGTCCGTGAACAGAAACAGCTGTGAGTTCATTATAATTAGTTTGCGTTTTATGACAGAGTCTTTGTATGCTATTAAAATAAGGGAAAGATTCTATTTTTACGTCTGGCAAATATCTTTTTAAAGTATTACCAAAACCATAGAAAAATGGATCACCTGAAGTAAATATAACAACCGATTGATTGGCTGTTTCATATTTAGCAATAACATTACCCATTCCCCCAGATATTTCTATCCACATATGATCATTGGGTAAAAGAGGTTTCATTAATTGATAGTGTCTTTTACCACCTGAAAAAATAACTGCGCGATCAATTAAATTTTGTACCTCTTCATTAATAAGAGGTTTGGGGTGATTACCAATTCCTATCAAATAATAGTCTATATGTTTAATACTTTCTCTCATTTAATACTTTTCTCTAATTACGACTTCTTCAATATTTTTTCTTTTCTCCCACTTTAACCGTTCTAACTCTGGGTTCTCATAAAACACATCCACATGACCTAAACATAAATAGCCAATTAACTGTCTATCTTCTGGTGCATTTAATATCAACTTAACCTTATTTGGATCTAGAATACTAACCCACCCTAATCCAATATTCAAGGCACGTGCCATTAGCCACATATTTTGTATCGCACAGACCACACTATAAACACCAGTTTCTTTCATAGATGTTTGACCAAGTACTGGATGCTCGCTTGGTTTATAAAACACAGCTATATTCAATGCCGATTCTGTAATACCTTCTAACTTAAGCTGAGTATAGACAGCTGACTTATCTGTTTTAAACTGATCTTTTGCTTTCTCGTTTTCTTCAAAAAAAGATTCTTTTATTTTGTTTCTAATCGCATTATCTTTAATAATTACAAACTCCCAAGGTTGAGAGAAACCAACTGAGGGTGCATTAACACCTGCAAAAAGAATTTTATTTAAGTCTGTTTCAGAAACGGTTGAATTAACAAATCGGTTTCCTCTTACATCTCTTCTTGAAAGAATAATTTTTTCAAGCGTTTCTATGTCATCTAAGTTAAATTTGTTCATTTTTATTAAAAATAATTTGAGGCTTCATCTAAACTAAACGCGGCATTTACTATCGCGGCTGCCACATTACTTCCCCCTCTATTCCCATCAATTATGACCCAATCTGTATGGCTTACTTGAGAGAGTTGTTCCTTAGATTCAATCACATTTACAAATCCTACGGGAACACCAATAACACCAGCAGGTTTAAAGTTTTTATTTGTTCTAAGTTGTTCTGTAATTTCCATTAATGCTGTAGGCGCATTTCCAACTACATATAATGCATTAGGATGTAATTCAATTGCTTTTCTTATACCTGATTGAGATCTCGTAATATTCTCATCAATTGCCATTTTCATAGCATCTTCATCATTCAAACAACAAATAATGTTATTTCCATTTCCTTCACTAAAAGCGCGTGTAATTCCAGATTTAACCATTGTTACATCTGTTACTATTTCGCCACCATTATTAAGGTGTTGATTAAATTTTTTAATCGCATTTAAACTGGAATTATAATGCTGATAATCATCAAGTACTCCTGTTGTATGTATTACTCTCGTAATAGCCCATTTATCATCATTTTCAAACGCTATATCTTTAATGTGATTGGTCACTATTTTAAAACTTTCCTGCTGAATTTCTTTACCTGTATGGGGTTTCCTGTTTAAGTAACCTCTAGGTGTTACTAGATAATCTTTAAACCTAAATGTTTGAGAATTCCCGATCATAACTAGGCTAAACATGTCCACATCTTCAGGATTAAAATCTTCTAGTGTAGTGATTTTTAGAGATTCTTCAGGTCTAGTTATTTGTTTTACAATAGCAACGGGTGTTGTGGGCGATCTTTCTAATAAAAATATTTTTTTTAATCGACCTAATTGCCAATGGCGTTTTTTACTTTTAGGATTATATAAACTGGTTACAAAATCTCCCATAGCAGCTGCCTTTATTCTTTTTTCTATGACGTTCCATGGTGTCATTAAATCTGATAAAGAAATACAACAAAAATCATGTCCTAATGGTGCACCTAATTTACTTCCTGCAGCTAAGAAAGCCGAAACCCCTGGTAATGTTTCTAATTCCAATTCTAGCTCATCTCTTTTAGCAACCATTTCATAAACAATAGCAGCCATTGAATATATACTGGCATCACCAGATCCAATTACAACCACATAATTTCCTTCTTTGGCTTTTTCAATCGCTTTTTCAGCTCTCGCCTCTTCCTTACCTAAGGGCATTGAAATCAATTCAGTATCCGCTTTAAAATGATCTTTACCAAATTGGAAGTAATAATCATAGCCAATAACAACATCAGCTAATGATAGTGCTTTTTGTACTACGGGTAAAATGTACTCTTTATCTCCAGGTCCTAGACCAGCAACAGTTATTTTCATTTTCTTAATGTTATTAGTGAGAAATACGGAATTTCTCTCGTTTTTATTTCGTCCCAATTTGAAGAGATAAATTGTTTATCAGTCCCTAATCGTTCGCTGTAATTTATTTTATATGTATGATCAGATACTACCTCATCAATTACTTTCACCACTGACTTAATTTTCATTAAAACAACAGTATCAAAATTAAATAAGGCTTCTTCCAACTCCTTTACGGTTTGAACCCTAGGTAATATGATTAGTTTTTCGTTCTGTAAACAAAGTGGCGTCAATTGCTCAGCTGCACCTAATGCATATGACGTAATTCCTGGTATTAACTCAACCTTTAAATTATTTGCTTTGAATTTTGATAATAAATAAGAAAAAGAACTAAACGTATTAATATCCCCTTCACTTACAATAGCGATTGTTAATCCATTATCATAATCTTCTTTTATTTTTAAAAAAGTAGTTTCGTAGATTGTTTTAACTTGAATTCTATCCAAATTCATTTCTAAGAAAAACCCATTTAATTTATCATTATCTAAATTATAGTGTTCTAAAATCGACAATGAATAACTTATTTTCTTCTGATTAGAAAACAAGGAACCTGGGTAATATATTTTATCTACACGTTTAAGAATTTTTAATCCTTTCAAAGTTATTAAGTCCGGGTCTCCTGGACCTAGTGAAATTCCGTAAATCATATTTATATTCCCAATAGGTTTTTAATCGTTTTAAGCGGGCCTTTTTTCTCTCCTACTTTTTCATCCTCTTCAAAGAGAATCCCTTTTACATTTAAGTGATGCCCAACTTGCTCTTTACCTTGTTCTGTTTCAAAACCGATAATTTGTTTTCTGTACTTACACATTTGGCAATTCATACTTGCTGTACCATCTATTACCTCCTGTAATCTTTCGTCAAAAGCTTTTAAAACAAACTCATCAGAACCAAACGCTTTTGTAGATACATATTCATTAGCAGATTGTACATTGAATTCCTCTACTGAATTATAAATACGCTCTAATAAAATACCTGTAAAAAAGAAAAAAGGAATCACGTACACACGTTTAAAATTCAACTTTTCTACAAACTCTAAACTTTGATCAATACTTGGATATGCAGTTCCACTATACCCTACTGTTGAAAACCCAAACCCCATACCTTCTGCTAACATGCTACATAACTTATGTACATCTGAATTAGCATCTGGATCTGTTGTTCCTCTTCCCACAACGACTAAACACGTTTCTATTCTAGGTATTTCAGGCAATGTTTTTTCTTTTTCTAAAATTATCTTCTGTGACAACTCCAATAAATATGAACTAACACCCAAATGTTTCCCCATTTTTATAGTTAAATCAGAGTAATAAGATTGAATTGTATTTAACTCATAAGGAATGTCATTTTTAGCATGAGAACCTGCAAATAAAATAACTGGTAAAGCATATATCTCCCTTACCCCTTTCTCATACATTCTTTCAACTGCTGCTTCATATAGTGGATGGTTAAACTCTAGAAAACCGTAATCTACCTCATAATCTGAGTACCTCTCTTTCAGTTTTTCTATCAGCTCCTTGAATGAATCCGTCCCCGATTTAGTTCGACTGCCGTGTCCACAAAGTAATATTCCTTTTCTCATATATTTTAAATAGGTTTAACGCCGATTAGAAATACAACAGGCATCTCAAGTGGATTAGCATTTATTTCTTCTTGTATATTTTCTAGTGTTGATGTTACTAACACTTGGTTATCTCTTGACACATTGGAGATGGCATTAATAGGGATAGAAGAATCACCGCAAACTTCAATTAGTTTTGGTATCAATTTATCTAGACTTTTAAGTCCCATGTATAATGCTAATGAGTTTCCAGCTTTCAATAATTCAGCAATACCTTTCAATTGATCGAAAGAATAATCAGCGGTATGCGCGGTGCAAATTAAAAGAGCGTTCGACTTTTGTCTTTCTGTAATTGGTATATTACACGTATTTGCTGCTGCTAAAGCTGCTGAAATTCCAGGGATAACTTTAAATGGGATTTCAAAATTGGTTAAATACCTAGCCTCTTCTGCCGCCCTACCATATATATAAGGATCACCTGATTTTAACCGAACCACCTTATAACCTTCGTTATAGTGTTTTTTTAATAGCTTATTTATAGTGTTTTGTCTATCCGTTTGATTTTCTTTATCACCATACTTTCTACCGACATATATTAATTGGCCATCACTATTTATATCTAAAATTTCTTCACTAATTAAGTTATCATGTAAAATAACATCTGCCTTTTGAATTAGTTCAAACGCTTCAACTGTTAACAATTTTACATTCCCTGGTCCCGCACCAACAATAGCTATTTGTCCTTTCTTTTTATCAGAGAAAATAGACTTAGGATCATCATATTTATATCTAAAACCTAATCGGTTTTTAGATTTTGAATTATCAATTTTTTTTCCTTTTCCATCAGATAAAAACTCCTTAAAAATAGGAGGCGCTAAACCTAAAGCGTGTGATGCGCTTTCGTAATAATCTTTACGTATTGGATGTAATGTTGCACATCCATTTATTATCTCTCCAAAACAATCCTTTTCAATTATAGTATTAATCAAAGCAATACAGTCATCTCTATGAATCAAGTTTACAGGAACAAAGGGACTTTTTTCAATTATTTTTCCGCTTAAAAATTTACCGGGATGTCTATCTGGTCCAATTAATCCAGCCAATCTTAAAACCGTAAGGTTGCTACCAAAGTGTTTTTTTAATAATTCTTCAGCTGCAAGTACTGCACAACCAGAATCTTTAGACGGTTGTGCAATGTCTAGTTCCGTAAACGTTTTGTTACTGTTACCATAAACAGCTGTAGAACTCACAAAAATCACCTTAATTGAATTAGATGTTCTAGCTATTATTTGCGCTATTTTCGCAGGATATATATCTTTAATATCTTTAACTCTACGTGGTGGAATATTAATTATTAAATGAGTTGAACTGTGTATAAGAGATTCCCAATCTCCAGTTATAGTCTCAGTTAAAACATTTATACGGCCTACATAAAATGGTAATTGGGATAGTGAATTTAATTTTTCAACTGAAGTCGTAGTTCCACTAATCAAGTTACCGTCCCTGTGAAGTTTTTCAGCCAACGGTTTACCTAGCCAACCTAATCCTAATATTGTAATTTTTTTAGACATTAATGTGTGTATTTATTGGTTCCGTCATACCACCAAGTTGAACAGTTAGGCAATACTTCCATAACTCTGAAGCATTTGAATCTAAATAAATGATCGCTTTGGTTTCACCCATTTTATTTTTCAATCTAATTCCTTTCTGATTAGACGCCAATGAAATGAAATATTCTGTGCTCGCTATTTTTTGTTGAACAAGTGAATCTGGTTCTGTTTTAGGAACAAAACCAATGATAAAATCAATAATTATATTTTCTTTAAAAATTAACTCTGCCTTGTATTTCTCTTCATATTTAACAGCCATTAAATCGTCTAAATTATAACGTTTTTCACCTGACAGTATTAAAACAGCTTGCTCTTTTTCTTTATTTAGAAATTGAAATAATGGAAATAAATATTGATCCGAACTAAAACCTTTCGTGATAAAACATTCACCTAAATCAGAATCATTTTTTAATTCAAATGACTTCGGTTTAATTCTAGCTCTTTCATTTGTAGAAAAGACTTTATCCCATCCATTTTGAAAAAGTAAATCTTTTATGACTGGGGTATTGCCATTGATATGTGATTTTAAAATTGGTATAATTTTTTGAGGCGTTAATTCTTTATACCAATAATTCCCATTCAATACAATACATGTAGGCGCATCTTCACACCTACCATTACATCTTGTTTTTATAGTATGCATTTCATCCCAGAGCATATTATTTTTTATATATGCGCGTGCATTCCTTATGACTTCTTCACTACCTGCCTTTTGACAAGAACCTCCGTCACAAAAGAAAAAAGTGTGTTGAACTACTGCTAAATCTTTACCCATATTATCTTAGAATGAATAACTAATTGATCCCTTTATATATCTTGGTGTTCCAGGTGTAAAGTGAAAATCATCAACGGCTTGTGTTTCATTCTTTAATTTAGAAGCATCATAAAAAACAGCTTCCATCCATTTTACATTTAACACGTTTTGAGCTGAAAATCCAAACTGTATTTTTCTTAGGGTATAATTAACAGACGCATCCAACAAAAAATAACTATCAGCCATAATAGACTCATCTTCTATCAAAGGTCTTTTTGCCATATATCTTGCTCCTAAATACAAGTCTAATCCTTTTGGATGTTTATAGATTATTGATGCAGTTGATGTGAAAAGTGGTGCTGCAGGAATACTATTTGCATCTTTAGGTTCTTCTAATAAAATACCTTTACTGAAGTTAGTGGATAGATTTAACCATGTATTTTTAAACGGTTCGAATTTCCCGGCAATATCAATACCCTTCCTTAAAGAGCTTCCATTATTTTCAAACTCCCCGGCATCTGCAACAAAAATGTATTCAGCTTCACTTTTAATGGTCCATAATGACACTGTTCCAACAAATTTTTTCCCAATTTTAAATTCACTTCCTAAATCGGCAGCTAATGCTCTTGGTAAGGGGTGAATGTCTAACTCACTTACAGCTGCATGAGAATAATTAGAATGATAACCAGACCCTGCTTTTGCAAACAATTGAATGTTTTGAGTTGGATTATAGAATAATGACAATTTTGGACTGAGACGATAGGCATTCCTTTGGCCACTGATGTGTATACCTAGTTGATCTTGGATGTCAAAATGGAAATAATCAATTCTTGACCCAAATTGAAACAGCCATCTTGGGCTTAACTTCCAATTTTCTTTAATATATGCCCAATAATTAGTTTCAATAACCCCATTATCATCTAATATTTCGATAGGAGTTCTTTGAATAGAAGAAATTAATTTTGAATGAATCCAATCAGATCTAAACCCCATTGAATATGTACTTTTCAATTTAGTTTTTCTTATTTTATCTTCTCGATCATATTCGAAAGTGTAGCCTAAAACATCTCTATTTTCAACTTGTTCTACCATATCTCCATTAATGGAGTCATTCAAGAAAAAAGTAAAGTTTGATAGCAATTGGTATTGATTATTACAATAATAAAATTGATTTGAAATACGCTGACTACCTTTCAAAAACGTTGATAATTTTAATGTCGAATTAAACCTTGCTGTTGATCCACCCTCAGTATCATCAATAGCACCATACCAACCAATACTTCCATTTTCAACAGCTCTTAACGGAATTTGTCCTGATGCATTCCAATCACTTGTAAAATAAGATGAACTTAACACCAATGATGTAGATGGAGATAATTGCGTATTGTACTTAAAAAATCCACTGAATTTTCTAAAATCTTGAGGTGAATCGAAAAAACTTCTATTTAAAGTTCCTTCCATAGCCAAATATGCTCTTTCTGATTTATTTTTTCTGAATAATTGATTGTCTGGTGTTAAATTTAATAGCACTAACCCTCTTTCATAACCATATTGCCCCACATCAAACTTAATCATACTTTTATCGAGTGCATTCTTAGTTTTATAACGTGCGGCTCCAGACACAACAAAGTTTCCATTCTTCATCTCATAAGGTCCTTTGTAATAATCAGCATCTTGGATTAATTCCGGTATAATAAAGTGCATATCCGCATACCCTTGCCCATGCGCATGACTTGATAAATTAACAGGAATTCCATCAATAAAAACGCCAAAATCTGTACCGTGATCATTGTCAAACCCTCTAAGGAAAATTTGTTCTGCTTTACCTCCTCCGGCGTGCTGAGCGATAAACAATCCACTGACTGTTTTTAATAGGTCTTGTGCATTATTGATTGGAACTAATTTTAAACTTAATTTATCTATTCGCTGTACACCAATATCTCCAAGTTCATTAGCGTCCACATTTACAGTACTTAAATATTCAGTACTTGGTATCAGTTTAATCTCATTCATATTTTTCAAATCAGAAACTATGAACATTTGAATACTATACCCTAAACTAGATACTTTAATTGAGTCATTTGAACTGCCTTCAAATTGAAAGATTCCATTTTCGTTGGATCTTGCCAAGGAGCCTGTAGTTTTGTTAATTATATGTGCAAATGGCACAGCAATTAAACTTTCTTTATCTATAACCTTAATAGACATTTTTTTTTGCGCGACAACAAGCCCGTGAAACGCAAACAATACTAAAATTGTTAGTACTTCTTTCATCTTACTTTTGTTTTTTTCGACAACAAAAATAAAGAGTCAGTAAATTCTTAGAACAAGAATTTCAAACACTCAACTTTTCTTCCCGAAAGTATTAGTATATATGTTTTTTTGCTATTTGGCAGGTCTTCTGACTCACTCTACTCTTAGCGCCTTCCCATTTAAATAATTAAACAGTGGCATAAATACTAAGAGCTCTAATAGAGCTTACAGCTGCGGGTACAGTTCTCGAATTTCACGAGATTCCCATTTTAATTCCAGTTCCTAAAAAATTAGAAACAGAAACCATAAAGCAGAACAAAAGTATGTAATATATTTTTAATAAATCAAAATTATTTTTAAACCAAGATAAAACCAACCAAAAGTAAAACCATATAAAACGCTATCTACAAGAACTTTGAACCTATTTTATGGTTGTATTAATTTAATTTATTTCACATAATTTCTTTAGTTTATTTAAAATAAAATCAACACGTAAAGTAACAGGTATAAAAGGAATAAATTCAATAGTGTAACCGAATTTCGCATAAGTTTCAATCAATTTTTTTGATAACTCAATTGATTCACTAAATTCTTGTGGTCTTTGCTTATCTTTAACATATATCTCCTCCCAAGGCATGGCAAAAAATATGGTTTTATGGTAGAATTTTTTAAATTCAAATGTTTTCAACTCATTAAATACTTCTTTATTATTAAACTCTAAATATGCTATACTATCAATTAAACTCCTATCACAAAAAAGGCTGTCTTTCTGTGACTCTAATCTTATAAGTGTCTCCCTAAATACCAATTGAGAAAACCGTTCTATGTTCTCCCATGGGGTTCCATCCCTATTCGATTCTTGTTCTAATATTATTATATCTCGAGCCACTTCATTGATACATTGAATTCCATTTTCAATTAAGGCATTTATAAGCGTTGTTTTACCCGATCCTGGTGGACCTGAAATAATAAATTTCTTTTTCATGATTAATAAAGGAAAAATAAAACGGATAACAGAATAAAAAACAAGCTAGTAAAATAATTAATGAAGGCCACTTTGAAAATCTCTTTATGTTGAATTTCTCGATTATTTTGACCAATAAATGGTTTAGTGTACAACTTTCCTCCATAATAATTTGGTCCTCCAAACTGACAAGATAAAATGTAAGCCAAGGCCGCTTCAGGATAGCCCGCATTTGGACTACTGTGCTTTTTCCCTTCCCTAACCAAGAAAACAATACCGTTTAATTTAAAAGTGATGAGTAACATTAAAACGGCTGTTAGTCTTGACGGAATATAATTCACTACGTCATCCAATTTTGCAGCAATTTTACCGAACTTCTCATATCTCTCATTTCGGTAGCCAATCATGGAATCCAGTGTATTAATCATTTTATAGGCCATAATACCTGGGATACCGAAACACACAAAATAAAAAAGAGGTGCAATTACCCCATCACTTAAATTCTCAGACATGGTTTCTAACGTAGCCTTTCTAATTTGTTGCGCATTTAGTTCTGTTGTATCACGCCCCACTATCCAAGCCAATCTTTTTCGTCCTTCACCAATCCCTTTATGCTCTAAAACATTAAATACAGCAATTCCTTCTTTTATTAAAGTTCGATTTGCCAAACAATAAAATAACATTAAAATGGAAAAGAGTACTTCAGTATACATCCATTTATTATCCCTTAATACATCTATAATTACATACGGAATACTGAACGTAAAACTAACCAAAATTAAAGTTAATAGACCACCTTTAAAAATGCGTTGATTACCGTAATTTAATAGTCTCTCTCCTAAGTTTATTGAATTACCAAAAGCGACAATTAAATGCGGTAACCACTTTGGATCTCCAAATACAGAATCCAATACAAAAGCCCCAATTAGAATATAAACAACACTTAACTCCATTGCTCTAAAGCTTTTAAAATTAATGTATTTGATTGTTCTGACTGTAAAGACAATCTAATATATTCACCTTCTAAACCATTAAAATTGGTCGCATCTCTTACTAATATTTGATGATTATCAACCAAATATTGCTTCAAATCAGGCGCTTTACCTTTTAATAATTTCACTAAAAAATAGGTCGTATTACCTGAAACAATCTCAAAATACTTTAAATCATTTACCTTTTCTTTGAACTGATTTGTGGCTACTATTAATTCAGAAATGTCAAAGGATAATAACTCGTAATTATTAAAAATATACTTACCCGCTTCAATAGCCATATTATTAACACTCCAAGGCATTTTAAACCGTAATAATTCATTAATAAAATGATTATTTGATACTAAATATCCTAATCTTAACCCTGGTATAGCAAACGTTTTAGTTAAGGAACGCGCCACTGTAATATTACTGTAATTATGAATCAAACTTAAAGCAGACTCCTTTTTATCGGTAAATTCATAATAGGCTTCATCAATTATAAAATGTGTTTCTGGAAACTCTATGAGCAGTTTCTCTATGAATGTTTTACTCAAAACTGCACCATCTGGATTATTTGGATTACAGATAAAAGCCAATTCAGTATTAAAATTCGTACACTCTATGTCTCTCCACAATGTCAATTCAATATCAATTTCATTTACAATACAAGAATCTTCATACTCAGCAAATGTCGGGCCTACAATTGTTACTGACGTGTTTCTATACTTTTGCGCAATTAAATAAAACGCTTCGGTTGCACCATTTGTGAATAAAAATTGATTTCGATCTAATGAAAAGTGTTTAGCAGCCAAATTATTTAACTCTTCTGCAGCAGGAGAAGGGTAATTTTCTATTCTACCTATATTACGTTTTAATAGATTTAATAATAACTCAGAACACCCTTTGTAATATACATTTGAACTAAAATTATGTTTTATTTTCCCCTTATATTGATGAAGATCATCACCGTGTCCGTTAATCATTCTTATAAATTTATTTGGCCATAAATTTGATCTATATCTAAATTGGCTCTTAAAAGATCAGCTAGTTTATTATAATTTTCTTCTTTAAAATCTTGATATGATATTTTTTCATCTGACGAATAGCCTCCTAATAAATCATCTATAACCAATTGATTATCCAAGATACCGTGCATATATGTACCCCAACAATTTTCATTTAGTAAACAGCCTTGATCACCATTTTCCAACTTTAAAACAGAATCAGAATGATCTGAAATTGTAATTCCCATATGGATTTCATATCCAGAGCACATTTCTACATACTCTTTAAATAAGAACTCTCTCTGTACAGTCACTTTTTCTTCTTCCAATATTGTCTTTACTGGTAAAATCCCTAACCCCGGCATAATAGCAACATCACTCTCTATATGTAAAGGATCTCTTACTTCTGTTCCCATCATTTGGTAACCACCGCAAATTCCAATTATTTTTTTCCCATTATCAAACCCATTTAAAATAGCAGTTGATAAACCATTATTTCTAATATATTTTAAATCTGAAATTGTATTTTTTGTACCTGGAAGGATTATGATATCCGCATTATTAACCTCTTCAATATTTGAGGTGTAAAATAAATTAACCCTTTCTTCTCTTTCCAAAAGGTTAAAGTCCGTGTAATTTGAGATATGAGGTAATAAAATTACAGCTACGTTTATTTTATTATTTACTGTCGTTGCATTTTTTTTGTTCAATCCAACAGAGTCCTCTTCTTCAATATAAATATCTTTCGCATATGGGACAACACCAATTACAGGAATGCCTGTTAATTCCTCTAATTTACTTCTACCATCAGCGAATAATGTGATGTCGCCTCTAAATTTATTAATGATAATACCTTTTACTAACTTTCTTTCCCAATCTTCTAATAATGCTATAGTACCATATACACTTCCAAACACACCACCTTTATCAATATCACCAACTAAATACACACAGGCATCTGCATATTGAGCCATACGCATATTAACAATATCACGGTGCTTCAAATTCAGCTCAGAAATACTACCAGCCCCTTCCATAACAACAGGCACATATTTATTAGATAATGAAGTAAACGCTTTTTTTGCTTCTTCAAAAAGATTTTCTTTATTATTTCCTAAAAAATAATCTCTCGCCGTTTGGTTCCCTATTGGTTTACCATGTAATATTATTTGAGATGATTTTTCGGAAGTCGGTTTAAGTAATACTGGATTCATATTACTTTGACATTCAACACTACATGCTTCTGCTTGAACGGCCTGAGCACGTCCTAACTCTAATCCATCAGATGTAACAAAACTATTCAATGACATGTTTTGTGCTTTAAATGGAGCTGGACTGTATCCATCTTGTTTTAATATTCTACAAATACCGGTTGTAATTATACTTTTACCAACGTCAGATCCAGTACCAACAAACATTATAGGTTTCATTATTGAATTATTTTAATTAAAAATACAAATGTAAACTATTAAAGTCTCATTTACTCAGAAAAATATATAAAGCTAATTAAATATGCATCAAATCTAATTATCAAGTTTTAGAACTTACATTTATAGTCATATAATTAAAATCTAAAGATTGAGTAAACATAAAAAATAGAACTTTAAGTCTAAGGAATAAGCATACTACTTACAGAATATTTTACTAATGAATATACTTTTTATTGTAGCTCCATAGTTTAAAAACTAACTCATGCATCCACCTACAAAAGTGAAAGTGGATAATAGCCTTTAAACACTACCTCTATTCAATTTTATTAATATGCAACCACTATATTAAGACCAACAGAAAATGACTACTTCAATGAAAGTATATAGAGAGATTTAAAATCTGTCACTGAATTATTGATGAGCGATTTTATAAGTTAAAAACATGAACTCCAAGTAAACTTACGACTTACCAAACCTAAATTATATTCAAAGTTTTTAATAAGACAGTTTAAACTATCAAGGGAACAATAAATAATTCGTAAGCTATTAACGATATCTCTCCTAGACCAAATAGAATATCAATAATACACAAAGTAGATTAATTGAACTTAAAGATATGCCTAATGAGAACTAAAATCAATTTCTGTCGTCTTATTTTATAGCATTAAAATTTTCCGATCATCTGTTTGACCTTGATTATACAACTAAATTTTGATACTGAATTATAGTTTAACACAGCTACTGTTCTTTTGTTTTGTTTTCAATAATCATAACAATTTAAATCAAAACCATTATATTTGTAATACTTATAAAAAGAATAACTTCTTGATTTAGATGTTAAAATATAATGAAACTATTTACTTATATACTATTACTAATTGGACTACAAAGCTGTATTAACTATTCTTTTGTGGATGGGAGTATTAATGCAGAAACATTTTCAGTATCTAACTTTGAAGAACAGGCAGCAAATGCACCTGCAGGTTATGGTGGTCAATTCACGGATTTCTTGAAAGACTTTATGATTGGACGAACTAAATTAAAATTGAAAGATTTAGATTCTGACATAAAAATTAGTGGTGTAATTAAAAGCTACAACACAAGTCCAGTTGCACTTCAAAATAACGAAACAGCAGCATTAAATAGATTAAAAATAACAATTAAAGTTACTGTAATAAATACTGTAAATGATAAAGAAAGTTTTGAACAGAACTTTACTCAATTTTCAGACTATAGCTCGGCACAAGATTTAAGTAATGTCGAAACTGAATTACTTGAAGATATTAATAGTAAAATTGCTCAAGACATCATCAATAAATTATCATCAAATTGGTAATGAATACAGAAAAGATAACATATTTTATTACTCACCCTGAATCGATCGAAAAATCTGATTTAGATTCTATTGTAGAGTTAAAAAATAAATACCCCTACTCTAGTACATTACACATTTTGTATCTTAAAGCCTTAGCTAATTCTAATAGTTTAATTTTTGAGGAAGAATTAAAAAAATCAGCTATTCAAGTTAACGACAGAGAAAAACTTCATGAGGTAATTCATTTAACGAAAAAAACTGAAGTCCTATTAAACGTAGAGAAAAAGCTTATAACCCCGGATGTAGAATTATCGGTAATACACTCCGAATCAAAAACAACGACAGATATAGAATCTACAACTAAAGAAAGTAAGATACCTATTGAAGTAATTGAACCAGAACCCGCAGAAATGAACTTAGAATCTGAAACGAAAAAGCCTGACATGGCTAAAATCATTGAAGATATTAGATTGAAATCTGAAGCAGCAAGACTAAAAAACGAACAACAACAACAACAACAACAACAACAACAACAACAACAACAACAACAACAACAACA
>Ga0209292_1001231_pt1 | contig 31710 bp, 23 predicted proteins | sample GOMGulsemesocosm_2_FD_184634 | JGI IMG/M metagenome (GOLD analysis project Ga0209292, IMG submission 184634) | Methane-oxidizing microbial communities from mesocosms in the Gulf of Mexico - GOM9C Gulf of Mexico (SPAdes) (version 2) | ecosystem: Environmental > Aquatic > Marine > Cold seeps... | reverse complement strand
CTGGTCGAGTTCAAAGCGCGCTTGTAAATGATCGACAATCGCCTGTCCGTCTTGCTTTGTATAAGCGTTCGCCAATTTACAGCCCCAGCGACCGGTACAGGCAACCGCACCTGCGGCAAAGGCATTAGCGTCAACCCCTAGCCCCAACGCCTTAATCGCTTGCACTGCAGCGCTCAGGTGCTCATCACTGATATGCGGGATCAATACATTTTGCCAAACGGTTAAGCGCACATCATTGTTGCCGTATTTTTGCGCAATAGCCCCTAAACCGCGCATTTGATCGGGGCTTAAATAGCCGAGTTTCAACGCCACACCTATGTAGTTCATACCCGGCTGAGACTGCGGGTGAACGCCGACATGCCCCTGACGATTAATCGCTGGGCGCGGCGCGTCAAATGTTTGCGAGAGAGGCATTAATTTAACACCGTGACCAAAACTATCCAGCTGCTCTTGAATACGCTCGCACACCCAGTCAAAACCATATTCATCTAAAACGTATTTAAAACGCGACTTTTTGCGATTAGTACGATCGCCATGTTCCAGAAATACCCGCAATATAGCTTCGGATATCTCAGGGGTGTCTTCTGGGCGACAGACAATACCGGTGTCTCTGGCAAAATCTTTATGCCCTGTGATGCCTCCTAGCAATAAACGACAGTACACGCCTGCTGTTACTCCAGCATCGTTGTCGCGCACTTTTACCGCTAAAAATCCGACATCATTAGTATCTGACAAACAAGAGATGGACCCGGCGTTATCAAAAGAGATATTAAACTTGCGCGGCAAGCCATGAAGGTCTCGGGTATTTAAAATACGGTGACTGACATCAATACCGTAGCGGTGCAGGTCAATCAATTCAACCGGGTCAAATCCTGCAGTAGGCGATGCGGTAATATTTCGTGCACTATCCGCGCCTGTGCCTTTACAAGCTAGGCCGATATCGTAAAGGCCGGCAAACAAATCCAGCACGCGATTGGGCATAATTTCGCGAAACTGAATATTGCCGCGTGTTGTCACATGCCCGTAACCACCAGCCACCTCTTGCGATAAGTTGCCAAGGCCTATCAGTTGATCGCCGCGCAATATACAAGATGGAATTCGCAGACGCACCATATAACCTTCACTGTTGGGTTCTACATTGAAAATTCCCCAGTGGCGAAACATAAACTGAGTGATTCCCTCAGCAATTCTGTTGGCACTATTGTGCTCGACAATTTGATCCCAGATGTCTAATACGTGAGTATCGTACTTGGCCTTTTCCTCTTTACACAGCTCTTCGATTTCAGTGCCCCAAAAAGTTTCAGGACCCGCTGCCGGTGCTGTATCTTGGCTATTACCCAACACTAAGTGCAGGTTAAGCTGCGCTAGCATATCAGCGAGGTACTTTTTTTGCTCAGCACTAAAGCCCTGACGTTTAGAACTGGCTATGATATTTGGCGCTAACGGTTGTGCTGGTAATGGCAACGTATTACCCCTAGTTTCACTCATCTAGAAAATATCTCTTTTTAACAATGCAATATTACAGTTGCTAAGCAAAAAGCTTGCCTACTTTTCAAATAACTAATATATAAGGAAAATTGATTTAAATAGGGATGAAGTCAGATTTTGAACGAGCTAAATTGGTGCTTTTTGCGGGCGAGGGGATTTATTTGGCGCATCAAGCCAACGTTTAAAAGCGATGCTGAGATTTTACTATTTTTTAATCAATGACGTTTGGCTAGCACTGGATATCCTAATGCGCACAGCCGCCAGCGCTTTAGATGATGCCCGTTGGCAATAAAAACATTCTCATAAAAACACCTCGTGATCTGATACTGATCCATAGCGCCATTTAAGGCGCTAAATTAAAAACTTGCGAATGTTACAACGAGCGCTGTTGTGCTGCGCAGATAAAATCACCGTAGCTGCTCTGTCTTGATTCAGCTTACTGGCTATGGATTAACAGTTTTTTTTGCAGTTTTTTTTGCCACTCTGGGGCAAGCGTATCCAACGCCAGTGCTTGCCTATAGACCTCCTCTGCGCCGACATAGCTTTGATCAAAGTAGGCCTGAAAAAGCTTTTTAATAGAGATGTCATGGGCCGCTTTGCGCTCAACCAGAACACTATCACCCGCACAGACAACCCCGGGCTTTAACACTCTAAAATAGACGCCAGTACAATATTGCTGCGTAAATAGCTTGGGGATGATTTTACTATCCAGCGCAATCCCCAGTTTAAAGCAGGGCACTCGCGGCTGACTCACCTCCAGTATCGCACTACCAATTCGTAGCTGATCTCCGATATAAATATGTTCTTCGCAAAGGTTTGAGATAGTAAAGTTTTCACCAAAGATGCCGTTCGGTAAATCCTTTCTTGCAAGAATATTTTTCCAGTAAGCGTAGTGATGCCATGAAAAAGCGTAGACTGCTTTATGCTCTCCACCATGAAAAACAAGATCCGCTTGCTCATCACCAATGATATTCATCTGCGCTATTACCACTTCACTCTCTGTGGGTACTTTGAATATTCCGGTCTGTATTGGCTTGCCTTTATACACAATCGTTTTTGATTTTGAAATATTCGTTGAAATGACTTTCATATAAACCTACTTGTAATAATGCTTATTTCGCAACCCGCTTATGAACACCGATCAGTTGAGGTTTACTGATATCTTCGCGATGACCTGTGGCGGATGGAATCAATAGCGAATGCCTCTGCGCTGCATGACTGGAGACAATGTTAGCGCATATTTGCGTGACTTAAGTTATTCTATAAGCCAATAAACATCGATAAGTAGCCAATCATGTTAGCAAACGATTTAATAACGTTATCGGCAGACAAACAGTTTGTGACAAAAACAATGCACTTGCCTGCCAACTATATTGAGAGTTTCCACTCACATAGCTGGCATCAAATTATTTTTCCTTTAAATGGATTGCTGCAAACCAATATTGACAATAAAAACTTCGTAGTCCCTCACAACGGGCTACTGTTTGTCCCGGCAAACACAGTGCATAGATCTATTGCTATCAGCAATAGCAAATTTCTGGCGCTTTATCTAAACCCGAGTTTCACTGTCAACGATAGAGAAAAACTAAAGTCCTGCTTAGTTAGCTCATTTTTAAAAGAATTAATCGTATTGTTATTTAACGTTAATAGCACAACATACGATGAGCAGATGATCACTAATCTATTGCAGGTATTGCATAACCAAATAGAGCTAGCCGGCAATTATGACATCCCGATATTGATACCCGATGACCGGAGACTTAAGAGCATATTTAAGCGATTAACAAACCAGCCTGATTTGCAGTTAACCCTCGCTGACTGGGCGGTAACGGTAGGTGCCTCGCAAAGAACCTTAACCAGAATTTGTGCAAAAGAATTTAATCAATCTTTCTCACTGTGGCGCCAAAGTATCAGGTTAGTATTCTCTCTTGAACTATTAGCGAAAAAAATGTCAATTTTGGAGGTCGCATTGCACTTAGGCTATAAATCAGACGCTGCTTATATATACGCGTTTAAGCGGTTATTTCAGCAAACACCCAGTAAATACCGCAAAAATCATCTGTCCTGAGAGGGAGGTTAATGGCTATAGAGTAATATTTTATGCTTAAAACACAGAGGCTGGCACTGGCAAATTCAGCAGCGACAACCCGTAATAATATCAAACAACAAGGTCTGCTAGCCCTGATTTAAATTTTCTGGCGAACTAGCAGTGTTACAGGCCTAATATTCATTCACTGCGCTGAATTTAGGTGATGATTATAGCGCCAACAACTTTTAATCCGGATACTACATGCAATATTCGGGTTAAGTTCGTTGATCCCCATGGAATAATCTAACCACGTGTCTCGCTTCTGCAAAAAACAACCAGCGCTCAGCCAACAGCCCTGCTAAAGTGGCAATAACGGCGAGCACCATTAACACTACCCCTCCTGTCCAAAGCAACAACAGCGGTAGCGCAAATGCCAGCGTTAAACTCGCTAAACGAATACGCAACAGTTTATCGGCGGCGACGCTATAGCCAAATTCATTGTTGATAAAGCCGTTGCTGCTGTGTCCTTGGTCCATCAATCTAACGCTGGCTTGGGTAAAACCAGTGGCCGTTTGAATGCTGCTACCTGAAGGTTTGCCAATCCAAAAAAAGTAAATCACTTTAACGCAGGCGCCCATGATGACTAATACCGTCGCTAAATACTGCAAATCACCTGCTAGCTCTTGATTGACTATCGCCTGTACGGCGCACAATAACAGCGCCCCTGACATTAACCCTAAAGTAATATAATTAACCGGGGTCAACGCATTGTGCCACTGGCGAATAGTTTTTAAACTTGCATAGATCATGCTGGTACAAAATAGTGTGATCAGCGCCAGTAGCGCAGATATAGCCCCCGCCACTAAAAAGCCGCTTGAGAGCTGTGCCCCCTCGAGCCAGACACCCAGTAAATAGCAGAGCGAAAATGGATAAAACACGATTGCGAATACCGCCTCGCGTGATAACCAACTTGTTCTAAAGCGACTAAAAGCTCGCCATGCATTTTTGGGGTTTGCCAAATGCAAAGTCGAGGCCATCAGCCCCACTGAAATCATGATCAGGGCCAAAATCCCCCCACTGAGTAATAATGGCCGCTGTTGTAATACTTCTACCCCGGATAAATGCCCAAGAACCATCAGAAAAATCAAACCGTAACCGGCACCGGAGATGACGGTAAATACTAATACAGAAAAAGCAGGATGCATTTTCTCTCCTTATACTTAAAGACTAATACGCAATAAACGCACGCGCACCCTCTATTTGCTTAACACAGCTAGAGGGCTTATCTGCGTTACCACTAGCGTTGAATAATTTTATTCACCCAGCCTTTTATGCTCTGGGTCAATCCTGTCATTTCATGCACTTCTACCACGGGTTTGTTGCGCGGCGGCAAATAAGTATTTACCGGGTTATAACCCAACTCTGGCATTAACTGCTTACCCGCCCGATCACGGACTAATTTACTCACCTCAGATTCAGGGTCATCGAAATCGCCAAAGGTGCGAGACTTAGTCGGACACGTCAGCACACAGGCTGGCTGGCGTTCGTCTTCTGGTAACCCAGTGTCGTAGATACGATCTACGCACAAAGTACATTTTTTCATAGTACCTTGATCAGGATCTAGCTCTCTAGCCCCGTATGGACAAGCCCACGCACACAAATTGCAGCCCATACACTTATCTTGATCTACCAGCACTATGCCATCTTCACTGCGCTTGTAAGAAGCACCTGTAGGACAGACAGTGACACACGCAGCCTCTTCACAGTGCATACAAGACATGGGCATATGCACTGTTTTACTATTCGGCGTATCCCCCACTTCGAAAGTGCGAATGCGGTTTAGCCAAGCGCCATTGGGATCCTTACCGTAGGGGTCTTTATCAGACAAAGGGCCAATAGTGCCCGAGGTATTCCACTGTTTGCAGGCAGTAGCACAACCGTGACAACCCACACAGGTATCCATATCCACCACGAGTCCTAGCTTCATGATTTACTCCCCTTGTCATCCGCCCCTTTTTTGCCTGACAGAGCGCCTGCTAATAACGTATCGGCCCAGCGCCTGACAATATTGACATTTTTAGTTGCAACGTAACTTAGCATCTTGGGAGACTCCTGTGCATTTGGGTGGGGTTTCAATGGGCTAAACTGCGGCCAAGCGCCTGATTCGCCGTTGCTGACGGGGGTTATTTTCACGCGCAAATCATACCAAGCTGCCTGTCCGGTGACCGGGTCTGAATTGGTAATACCATCAATACTGTCACCTTTGGTAGGGAGTAATTCAGAAATTAAATGATTCATCAAAAAGGCGTCATTGGCCTCGTTAGCCTCTTCTTTTAAGCCCCATGCACCGCCGCGTTTGGCGATCGCATTCCATGTCCAAACGGTATTTTCATTACATCCTTCCATCAACTTAATCTGCGCGCGAATTTTACCGTTGTGCGATTCTACCCAGACCCAAGAGAGATCTTCAATACCTTGCTTTTCACCCGCGACCCTATTCATGTACAAATAGTTTTGATTCATGATCTGGCGCAGCCAAGCGTTTTGACTATCCCAGCTGTGATACATAAACATCGGACGCTGATTAATGGCATGAAAAGGGTATTCATCTGGATCGATACGCTGCTCTTCGAGCGGTTTATAATAAATCGGCAGCGGGTCGAAATACTGGCTTAAGCGGTCCTTATGGTGTTGCTCTGTAGGTTGTGGACCATCGTATAAACCCTGCCCTGCCAATCTGAATTTTTGCAACTTTTCAGAGTAGATTTCAATGATTATTTGCTCGGTTGAGCCTACCCAACCCGCCTCTTTAGCCAATTGCAGGTAGTCCTGATTGGCATGCCGCATATACCGCTGGTTCGGCGCCAGCTGGTGCTCAAAGAATCCTTGATTTTCTTCGTAGGCCTCCCACTGCTTTGGGTTAGGTTCGCCTCGCAGTGACTTATTACCATCGACGCCTCTAAACCCCGCCAGAAACCCAATGCCCGGCTCCTTTTCGAAATTGACGATAAAGTCTTTATAATCTTTATATTTACGTTGCTTATCGGCATTGGTAAAAGCGGGAAAATTTAAACGCCCGGCCATTTCCACCATCACCTCCTGCCAGGAAAGTACGTCGCGATCAGCCTCAATCACTGGCGTTCGCACTGCATCACAAGCAGCGTGGGGCTCAGAAATAGGGCGATCCAACATAGAAATAGTGTCATAGCGCTCTAGATAAGTGGTATCGGGCAATACCAAATCGGAATAGGCGACCATTTCAGAATTAAAGGCATCAGAGCAGACGATAAACGGAATTTTATACTCGCCATCCTCTTCCTTAGCGACCAACATCTCTAAGGTCTTGGCGGTGTTCATACTTGAATTCCACGCCATATTGGCCATAAAGAGCATCAGTGTATCTATTTTGTAAGGATCTCCCTTAACGGCATTAGAGATCACCATGTGCATTAAGCCATGACAGGAAATAGGCGCATCCCAACTGTAGGCTTTATCGATTCTCAATGGTTCTCCGTTATCATCGATAACCAAGTCTTCAGGGCAAGTGGGGAAACCCAGCGGCGGTGATTTAAGCGGCGTATTAGGTATATTTGTTTTAGCCGGTTTTATGCCCGGCGGGATATGCTTTGGGAAAGGCGGTTTAGCTAAATGCCCACCTGGGCAATCGATAGTGCCTAACAAAATCTGCAACAAGTGCAGCGCTCTACAGGTCTGAAACCCATTTGAGTGGGCAGATATGCCACGCATCGCATGCATAGAGACAGGGCGACCGATAAATTTACTTTGCTTGCGACCCGCCCAATCGGTCCACTCCACATCTAAGGTAATCGTTTCTTTAAAAGCGACATGCGCCATCTCTAAGGCAATGCGCTCAATATCCTCAGCACTAACGCCACACTCTTTTGCCGCGACGGCAGGCGAGTACTGCTGATCGAGATATTTCTCAATTAAGATGCTCATCGCAGTGCGCACTGGGGTGCCTTCTGGTGTGGTGAATTCGCCAAACAGCGCCGGCGTTATATCCGCCAGATTGGCATCGACAAAACGCTCAGCCGATAAATCCCACACTTGTGGCTCGCCCTCACCCTGTGAGCTTTCTGGCTGACTTGCTCGATAAAACAAACCGTCTCCCACTACACCTGGGGTGTTAACCACCAGCTGTGGTGCGTTGGTGTAGCGCAGTAAAAACTCATCATCCACCAACTTATTTTTAAGCAGTACATGAATCATAGACAAGGCAAAAATACCGTCTGTACCAGGTCTAATAGAAATCCATTCATCCGCAATCGCCTGATATCCAGTACGCACCGGATTGACTGAGACAAATTTAGCGCCGCGCTCTTTTAAACGCTTTAAGCCTAATTTAATCGGATTCGAGCTATGGTCTTCTGCCACTCCCCACATCATAAAGTATTTGGTATTTTCCCAGTCTGGATCACCAAACTCCCAAAAGGCATGCCCCATGGTATAGAGACCACCGGCCGCCATGTTCACAGAACAAAATCCACCGTGAGCAGCCCAGTTAATAGTGCCAAACTGACTAGCCCACATACCGGTTAGCGCTTGCATTTGATCGCGTCCGGTAAAGAACGCCAATTTTTTAGGATCCGTTGCGCGGATTTTTGAGAGTCGCTTTTCCAGTATATCTAGAGCTTTGTCCCAGGAAATCTCCTCAAACTCTCCCGCGCCGCGCTCAGTCCCAGGTTTACGCAGCAGTGGCGAGCTCAATTTAGCTGGCGAATACTGCTTCATAATGCCAGCATTACCTTTAGCGCAAAGCACACCTTTATTCACTGGATGATTTGGGTTGCCCTGTATAAAGCGCACCTTATTTTCTTCAACGGTGACTTTTATTCCACAGCGACAGGCACACATATAACAGGTGGTATATTTTGTTTGCTGATTGGCGCGATCTTCGAACGCCGGCAAATCATCTGCGAGGGCAATTACACTCTCTGAGCTTGTCATATTTACTTTCCCTTGTGTGTCTTTACCGCATGCTGCTGGGAGTGATTCTTTTTCCTCAACAAAATTCGCTAATCATAGCCGGTAAGCACGTTATTTATTATTAATATAAGGTTATAACAGATTTGAATAAGCATATAATAAATAGATAATCCTCTATTACAAGCCTCTTAATGATTCTTGCCTGCCATGCTATCAACCCCACTCAAACTTTCTCCCGACTCAGTTGATCGTTACAAAAGCAATATTTTGGCGTAGTGCGCAAAGCTGAAATTGTTCATTGAGCCTATAATTGCAATGGCTTAATTTATTATCACTTTACAACGCTTTGGTTGCGTCAATACAGGCACCAACCACAGATTAAATTGAGTGAGTTATGGTAGTTTTTATGGCTACATCCTAAAAAGTTAATACACTGCCAGCAATAGCCAGTCTAAACAGACAGATGGAGCCAGTGGGCAGACATTACTAATAAAGTGCGACTTTGCCTGGCGTGGTTTAACAGAATAAATAAAAAATACATCCCGCTCATAACGATACCAGTGAGGTTTTTTGTCACGTTAGTGGGCAGCACCCTGAAACGGATATAACTGGCCGTATTAAAAGCACATAACTGGTTCTGCCTAGCAGCTAGTTAGCGCTGTTATAATTTAATAAACGTTTCTTTGTTATGGGCTTTTCTAATGTCAGATATAAAAATAGATCAACCTGATCTATCGATTTCAGTCTCAGAAGTTTTTTCTATAAGAACTTCCTTGAAGGTTCCAGCCTTTAGCCACCGGGATGAACACGTACCGGAAATTGACCCCGATTATGTCTTTAACCCTGAAGTCACACTGGCGATACTGGCGGGCTTTAGCTCCAATCGCCGAGTCATGGTGCAAGGTTTGCATGGCACCGGGAAATCAACCCATATAGAGCAAATCGCCGCTCGGCTGAATTGGCCCTGTGTGCGCATTAATCTAGACGGTCATATCAGTCGGCTAGACTTAGTCGGCAAAGACAGCATCGTTATTAGAGACAACCTTCAGGTGACTGAATTCCAAGAAGGCATTTTACCTTGGGCATTAAGACGCCCAACTGCGCTTATATTTGATGAATTCGACGCCGGTAGACCTGAAGTCATGTTTGTTATTCAGCGGATACTAGAGCGTGATGGGAAATTCACTCTACTCGATCAAAATGAGGTGATTACTCCTCACTCTCAATTTAGACTGTTCTCTACCGCCAACACTGTTGGCTTAGGCAATAGCAGCGGCCTCTACCACGGCACGATGATGGTTAACCAAGCCCAGATGGATCGCTGGGACATTGTCACTAATTTAAGTTATCTACCGACAGAGCATGAACTAAAAATCATTCAGGGAAAGACTAAAAACCACCTCAAACCGCTCTCTGAGGAAATGATCTTAAAAATGATTGCCGTCGCCGACATGACACGAAAGAGCTTTGCCGCCGGCGACATTTCTACCTTGATGTCACCGCGCACGGTCATTTCTTGGGCAGAAAACACCGCTATTTTTGATAGCCCTGCGATCGCTTTTAAGCTCTCTTTCCTGAATAAGTGTGATGAGTCTGAGCGCCCCATAATCGCCGAGTTTTTTCAGCGCAGTTTCGACAGCGAGCTCTCTGAATCTTGGGCTTCCACTGGCGAAGAAGTGATGGCTGATGGAAGACACTAAAGCGAGAGTACGCGTTGAAAAACTCCAACAACAAGTAGAAAAACTGTGCAGCGCCACGGTTCGCGCCAGCGCCGCTGAAACGAGCTTTAGGTTTAGTGGACAGCGGCCCGAAATTAACGGACAGAGTGCACAGATACGCGCACCCCATTTACGACCAGATTATAGCCAGGATGATTTTCGCTCTTTTCGCGGTGCCGCTGATGCCATTGCCTTGCGTCTCAAACACAGTGATACTCAGCTGCACATGCAGCTAATGCCACAGAGCAACATCGGCCAACTAATATTTGAAATTTTCGAGCAACTGCGCTGTGAGTCCCTCGTCAGTGACCTAATGTCTGGGACAAAACACAACCTCGAGCATCGGTTCAGACAGTGGTGTAAACAATTTTTTGCCTCCGATGCAATTGATAACCAACTCGGCGTGATGATTTTCATGCTCGTGCAAGTAGTGTGGTGTCGGCTAACACGCCTGGCGATGAACGAGGAAAGCGAAGACCTTATTGAGCCCAGCCGTATGATGATGGCACCGCACATAGGTGGAGCATTGTTGGGCATGCGCAAAAATACTGATAATCAGCGCATTTTTGCCAGTCACGCACAATCGATTGTCGACGTCTTAGACGACCTACAGAACAATGAAACAGACGAGGACAGTGGAGACGAGCCAAAGAGCAGTGTAGATGCCAGTCACTTTAGTTTATTTCTTGAAGAATCATCACTGCTAGGTGACGACCTTGCCCTGGGGAACCAAAGCCTACGCAACCTCAACGCTCGTCAATTAGATACACTCCTCAAGCAATACAAAGTCTATACCGACAAAAATGATCAGATTATTCACGCGCAAAAACTGGTACCGGCAGTCATTTTAGATGATTATTGTGACAAACAAGACAAACGTTTCAAAAAGCAAATAGTTAACATCCCAAGACTCGCTCGAGACTTAGCCAAAATAGTCCCAGGCAAACAACTGCGAGGCTGGGATTTTTCCAAAGACGAAGGCTATATCGATGCCAGCAAGCTCGGTCGATTGATCACTTCCCCCCAAGATCACCGTATTTTTCGCCACCAGCAAGAACGACCTATGGCGAATTGCTTAGTGACCTTGCTGTTAGATAACTCAGGTTCCATGAAAGAGCATATCGAACCTGTCTCTATGTTAATCACTATATTGTGCAAAGCACTGGAAATGATTGGCGCCAGCAGTGAGGTGTTAGGTTTTACCACTAAGTCATGGCAAGGCGGGCAGAGTTATCGCCAGTGGCAGCGCAATATGCGCCCGCCAAACCCGGGACGCCTGTGCGATACCCGCCATATTATCTACAAGGATGCCGATAGCAAATTGCAGAGCGCAAAGCGCAGTCTTGCAGCCATGCTTAAACTGGATTTGTTTCGCGAGGGCATCGATGGCGAGGCACTGCTATGGGCCGCCAATCGCCAACAACAGCGCTTAGAGCAGCGCAAAATCCTGATTGTATTATCTGACGGCTGCCCGATGGAGAGCACCACTAATAATCACAACACCAAGCACTATTTGGATACCCATTTACGCCAAGTCGCTAGCGCCATTGAAAATTCAGGTAATATTGAGCTCTACGCGTTAGGTTTTGGATTAGATTTAAGCCCTTATTATCGGCACAGCTTAGCGCTAGAAAGTATCGATAAAGTAGACCAGGCATTGCTCGGTAAAATATTACAGATGCTCAAACAATGATTACCTAGAGCCACACTTGGCTCTATCATCCGTCGTATATTGGTTCTAAAAAAAAACTTAGAGCCTGTTATATTGGCGTGACGCTCCTTATGCATTTTAATTCTCAGCACTGTGTTGAAGATATAACTATCGCCGTATTGTATTCAGCAGTATTGACGAGATTGACAGGCACAACTGGGAGCAGTCATAAAAAATAGGATGATGCCCGCTCTTTGAGCAGCGTTTTGACAGCCAATGTTTACTGTCAATTGAAGCACCTATTTAGCACAGCATTAATACCATAAACGAGACAATAAGCATGACCAAATACCCCACTCTAACGACAATGGGTGTCACTAGTATTCAGGATGTCACAAAATACACTTTGCGTCAGCAGGGCAATACTGATGTACTAAAAATTTATTATAAAAGAGCCAAAGGTTCTTTTTTATCTCGCAGCAAAAAATTCTCGTTTGCCCGTGGCCGAAGCACCATTCCGATAGAGAGCCGCTCTTCAGAAGGATTCGAGCAGCTCGCAGACACTAGCCCACAATTATTACTCGCCATCAAAGAGCTAGACAATATTGAAGCACAGCAATCCATCACCGATCCACAAGTCCCTAAAGAGAAACTCGAGGCGCATATGAATCACTTGGAGAAAGTCGTGGATGAAAAACTCAGAGAAATGCGCGAATTGATTAAAGAACTATAATTCCTCCAGCACCCTGCTCCCCAAAAAGCCTTCACTCTAAATGAGGGCTTTTATCCCCTGCGATCACAGCATCCAAGCTTCGATTTAAAAAACCAGCCACCTAATCCACAACTTTATTTTTTCTTTTAAAAATCAATCAATTAAATATTTTTTATAGATATATATTCCATTCAAATAAAGCGCTGCTTATTTGGCACTAACACCCCTGTAGCACTGGCCCTAAAAATACCTTCCAGTTATGTTAAGTTTATTGGACATTACCTCGAATGCATTTATTACTCTTGAGTAAATAAACATAAACAAGGTATATGCGCGAAAGAACCCTTGATAGAATGTTGAAGAGTGTTCTAACAAGGAATTTTCAATATTAAGGAGTGACTGATGATAAATAAAAATATAACAAAAATTCTATCTCTGACCGCTGGACTGGTCTTTTCTACCTCACCATTTGCAGCGAATTGGAATGTGGCTGTCGGTGATGGCGGTGGAAGTGCTCAAGAGGCACTAGGCTTAAAGTTTAATGAAGTACTACAATCAAAAACTGGCGGAAAGCACAGCACCAAACTGTTCCTCAACGGCCAGCTAGGATCAGAGCAAGATACGGTCAACGATGCGGCACTCGGCGCACTTGATTTCTCCATCTTAGCATCTAACAACCTTGCTCCATTCTCTCCTTCTCTGGGTATTTTATCGCTACCTTATATCTTCGAGAATTTAGAACAAGCTGACAAAGTCGTCAACAGTGAAATTGGCGATGAGTTAGTGAAAAATACTATCCGCGATTCCGGTGTCCGTATCTTGGCTTGGACTTACTCAGGTTTTAGAGTATTGAGTAACTCTAAAAAGCCGATTACAAAAATCGGTGATTTAGATGGGATCATTGTCCGTGTCCCTAAAAACGAGATCATGATCGATACTTATAAGTCTTGGGGTAACAATCCAACGCCTATGGCTTGGTCAGAAACCTTTACCGCTTTACAGCAAGGCGTGGTAGATGGGCAAGATACGCCTTACACTACTATTTATGCGATGAAGTTTGGCGAAGTGCAAAAGTACATCTCAGATCTTCACTACTTATTCCTACTTGAGCCATTGATCGTGTCTGAATCGCTGTTCCAATCTCAGGACAAAGCGACTCAAGACGCCATGCTAGCGGCAGGTAAAGAAGCGTCTAAATACAGCCTGCAGTGGTTGATCGACAAAGAAAAGACCATCAAGGTTGAACTCGTTGACAAATACGGCATGCAGATAGATAAAATCGAAGACGAAGATGTTTGGGCAAGCAAAGCACAAAAAGCGGTTTGGCCTAAATTCTACGAGAGTGTTGGCGGTAAAGACAAAGTTAACGCTTTATTACGCTCTCTAGGTCGCGACGAAATCTAAATTGCACTCAGTGTTTAAGGGAAGTTGATTGAATTACTAAAGCAGATATTTGCTATAAAAGTTGATTCGCTGTTCTCAGTGAATCAATTTTTGTTATATCTCTTACTCCCTTAAACCTAGTGCAAGAAGCCTCGCGGGGGCAGCCTATCCTTTTTTGGTTAGTGTTAAGTCCAACAGGTTTCAATGACATTATTTTAAGGGTGCGATATATATCCAGCTGATAATATCGTACTCTTAAAATACATAGGCTTTCAAACTTGCTGAATGTTTGCAATATTCAATTCACAAGAAATAAACGTTTCTTGAAGCAGAGAGTCAATCATCTGATACATCGACTGTTGGATGTCTGCCAGGCTTAAACGATCATCGCGAGAACATCCCGATTTGAGACAAGTGTTTTATCTTTTGCGTTAATAGCGTGCTATTTATCGAAAAAGAGCCAGAAACATGAGCAAATCATGATTGTTCGCAGTTGATCATTGTTGTGTCCTGCAAACTACCAGCGAGTTAGATGTCCTAGCGGAGCATAGGCTATGGGAAAGAAACTGCTGTTTATCTTAGACAATATAGAGAGCTATATCTGTCGCACTTTATTAGCGGTATTTGTCTGCCTCCTATTTTTACAAATCCTCTCCCGACAATTCTTTGGTTATTCCTTCTCTTGGAATGAAGAATTATCGGTCTATCTATTTGTCTGGTTTGTTTTTTTTGGCGCGAGTTACGCAGCAAAATTAGCGGCCCACAACCGTGTCACCTTCCAGTACAAATTAATGCCGGCCGTGATGCGCCCGATACTCGAATTTCTATCCGATGTCGTTTGGGTTGCTTTCAATTGCTACTTTATCTATTTGTGTGTGGATTTCATCTTTAACAAGATGCTGCCTTTTAACAAGTCTCAAACCTTGGGCATTCACATGAAGTATTTCTATATGGTGCTGCCAATTGCGTTTACCTTGATGACTATACGCATCATTCAAGTTAACTATTTCAAGTTCATTTTGGGTATTGATGTGAGTGACCCAGATAGCAAAGAGCTCGATGAGCTATCTCATTTAGAGCTTGATCTGGGCGAAGACAAACCTAGTACTAATAAACAAAATAAAGCTTAGGAGCTGTTCATGGCTGAATCATCCATTGTACTGGTGCTATTTGGAACTTTTTTGTTCCTGCTGTTTATCGGCGCACCCGTCACTGTTTCACTGGGAGTCGCGGCATTAGCCACCTACTTCTATTTAGATAAAACCCCCATCGTGATGGTGCAAATGGCGTTTCGCTCTGTGGGTAATTTTCCATTAATGGCGCTGCCCGCCTTCATCCTCGCGGGGGCATTAATGGAGGCCGCCGGCATATCAAAACGGTTGGTTGCGGTAGCCGAGAGCTTTGCAGGCCCCTTTACTGGTGGTATGTCAGCGGCAACCGTATTAGCTTGTATGTTCTTTGGCGCTATTTCGGGCTCAGGTCCAGCCACCACAGCAGCGGTCGGTATGTTAATGATACCGGCGATGGTAAAGCGCGGCTACGACAAAGGATACGCCTCTGCGATCACCGCCTCCTCTGGTGGCTTAGGTATTATTATTCCGCCGTCAATCCCGATGGTCATTTACGGTATTTCTGCCATTGGCTTAAGTGTACCCCTTGAAGCTGTCGCCAAGTTCGGAACTTTCCAAAGTGTTTCTATCACTAAAATGTTTATCGCAGGTATTGTTCCAGGACTGGTCATTTCACTGAGCTTGCTGATTCTCAACTATCTACGCTGTCGCCGTATGGGCTATAAAGGTAGCGGTGAAGACTGGGATCTCTGTGTGGTCGCCGATGCCGCGCGCAAAGGCTGCTGGTCTATCTTGGCACCCATTGTGATATTAGGCGGTATTTACTCAGGCTGGTTCACCCCCACTGAGTCCGCGATCATCGCTATTTTTTATACCCTCTTTGTCGGCATCTTTATCCACCGAGAACTGAGTTTAAAAGATATCTTTAAATCTCTGGAAACCACTACCTGGTTATCAGGCAGAGTTTTATTAATTCTGTTTACCGCCACTGTTTTTGGGCGCATTTTAGTGCAGTATCAGATTCCCGCGATCGTCGCTGAATCTATGCTCAGTGTGACGGATAACATCTATGCTATCTGGTTCTTAATTATTGCCTTCTTACTCTTTGTTGGCATGTTTATGGAAACACTTGCCGCCATCATGATTTTAACCCCGGTTTTATTACCTGTGACTTATAATCTAGGCATAGACCCTGTGCATTTTGGCATTGTCATGATCTGTAGCTTATCGATTGGATTTGCGACACCTCCGTTAGGCGAAAACTTATTTGTCGCCTCAGGTATATCCAACATATCGCTGGAGGAAGTCACCCGCAAGGCACTGCCTTTTGCAGGCGTATCGGCCGTTGGAGTATTTGTGATTGCCTTTTTCCCTGAACTTTCACTGTTCTTACCGCGACTGTTTGGCTATTAAACTTAAGCTGCTAGGGAAAAGTTGCTAGACAAAAAAAGCCCCACTGCGAAAGATAAATATTATCTTTCGCAGTGGGGCTTTTTACTAAACTGCTTTATATTCAATCCTTAGCTGATTGAGCCTGCACCACAGTAATGGCGATAACGTTTACTATGTCATCGGCGCTACAGCCGCGAGACAAATCATTAGCAGGTTTTTTTAAACCTTGTAATATCGGCCCTATTGCTTCAGCCTTGCCAATGCGCTCCGCTAATTTGTAACCGATATTACCCGCCTCTAAAGAGGGAAACACCAGTACATTTGCCCGTCCTTTCACCTGAGAATTAGCGACTTTTCGGCGACTAATTTCAGGAATGATAGCCGCATCTAGCTGCACATCACCATCAATGAGCAAATCAGGAAGGCGAGATTTTACGATATTGGTCGCCTCTACTACTTTATCTACTGCACTGTGGCTGGCGCTGCCACTGGTTGAAAATGATAGCATAGAAACCCTGGCAGGCTCCTGCAATAAGGTTTGCGCGCTGATAGCGGCACTTTGCGCTATGTCCGCTAATTGCTGTGCATCTGGGTCAATAATAAGCGCACAATCGGAAAAGATAACGCCACCTTTCATTTCATGAAACGACTGACAGAGCATCATCAAGAAAAAACTTGATACTATGGCACTGTCTGCGGATTTACCGATGACTTGCAATGCCGAGCGCACGGTATCCCCGGTTGAATAAACAGCACCAGCCACCGATCCATCTGCATCGCCGATATGCACCATTAGCTGAGCGTAGTAGAGAGGATTAGCGCATAGCTCATACGCCTGTTGCTCACTCATACCCTTTGCTTTACGCAACTGGTAAAGCACTTGTGCGTAGTCTGTTCTATGTACCGATGTAGCAGGGTTAACAATCTGCATATCCGCTACATTAAGCTGTAGTTTCGCAGCTTCGCCAGCGATGATTTGCGCATTCCCCAGCAAAATAATATTTGCCAGCCCTGTCTCTATGCTGCGCACAGCAGCACTGATAATCCGCGGATCCTCACCTTCTGCCAGCACAATTGTTTTGGGATTAGACTTAGCTCTTGCAAAAATGTTATGGAGCGCTTTCATTCTTTCACCTCTAAGAAACGGAATTCACTGGCAATTGCCAAAGGTAAAAACAAAAAGGCCCAAGCTAGTAGAAACTAGATTGAGCCTTTGCCTTACTGTCTAAAGAGCGTCTAAAAGGGTTTAGACGAAGTCTTTGTACTTGTCTAAGTGACGTACTGGAGTAGACAGCGCATCGCGACGGAATGGGTCGCCTAGCTCTCGGGTACACATCACTTCAATTACAGTGGTGATTCCCTCTTCCATTTGCAAACGCACCGCTTCTTTAAGGGCAGGTCCTACTTCTTCAAGCTTGTCTACGACAATGCCATTGGCCCCCATTGATTGCGCTATGCCAGCAAAGCTTTGGTTTTCTAGCTCACCTGCCACAAAGCGGCGGTTATAGAAATCCACTTGGTTTTTCTTCTCTGCGCCCCACTGGCGGTTATGGAAGACCACGGCAGTAACAGGAATACTTTCACGCACACAGGTCATGATTTCTACCATTGACATGCCCCATGCACCGTCACCGGCATAGGCAATCGCTGGGCGCTCAGGCGCAGCGACTTTAGCACCGATAATGGTTGGCAAAGCATATCCACAGTTACCAAATGACATTGGCGCAAAAAATGATCTTGGGCGTTCAAAGCGCAGATAGCTGTTAGCCACTGAGTTGATATTACCTATATCAGTTGAGACCATCACATCGGCAGGCATCGCTTTTTCCAGTTCACGCAGCACCTGACGCGGGTGCATGAAATCACCTTCCTCGGCGTCTTGCTCGTCAATCATTTCTAGTGAGTAGGCATCTTTCTCGTGGATCCAACCGGTTAACTCTTCTTCCCAATTAGACTTTTCTTCAGCGATGATTTTCAGTCTTTCTTCTTTATTTTCTAGGCATACAGGTGACAAGTCTTTGAGAAGTTTCATCAGCTCGATGGCCGAGGCTTTAGCATCGCCATGCACACCGACATTGACCTTTTTGACCAGTCCAAGCATCTTAGGATCGCAATCGACTTGAATGATTTTTGCATCTTTAGGCCAGTAATCCATACCGTGTTGTGGCAATGTGCCAAATGGCCCCAGTCTAGTCCCTAAAGCCAGTACCACATCCGCCTTTGAAATTAACTTCATGGCCGCTTTTGAGCCTTGATATCCTAATGAACCCGTCCATAGATGATGCGATGCAGGGAACGAATCGTTGTGCAGGTAACTGTTTACAACAGGCATTTCCAGTTGTTCTGCAATCGCAATCGCCTCTTCAAAAGCATCGCCCATCACCACTCCGCCACCTGAAACCATGACTGGGAACTTGGCACTGGCCAATAGCTCTGCCGCTTCTTTAAGCGCCTTGGCACCACCGGCCGAACGCTCAATGCGAATAGGCTCAGGGATTTCACATTCGATATCGCCGTAGAAATTGTCTCTAGGTATATTTAATTGCGTTGGTGCATTTTCTAACATAGCGCGGTCAAAACAGCGAGCAGTTAATTCTGCCATCCGGGTATTGTTGACAACACTTATTTGGTAAGCCGTGATTGTTTCAAAGAAAGGTAGCTGTTGCGCTTCTTGGAATCCACCTAAGCCTTGGTTGTTAGTACCCGTTTCTGGCGTGATACAAACAACGGGAGAGTGCGCCCAGTATGCAGCGGCAATTGCTGTCACAAAGTTGGTAATGCCCGGGCCGTTTTGTGCAATACAAACACCGTGTCTTCCCGATACGCGAGAAAAACCATCAGCCATGTGGCCAGCGCCTTGTTCATGTACCACCGGAATAAGGCGAATGCCTGCCGGAGTGAAAATATCCATTGCATCCATAAATGCAGAACCCATGATACCAAAACAATCAGTTACTTTATTGGCAACCAAAGTTTCTACAAATGCTTCACTTGGTGTCATACGCGTCATAGCTAGCCTTCCTTATTATTTTCTGAACTTCTAACTGAAGTCATTGCGAGAACCTAGATTGCACAATCAATGACAAATTCTAGGGTGAATCAAAAATTCTATAATTTGATAGTAGCCGCAGCTATAAATAGGTAATAGAACCAGATCGGCAGATTAAGCTAGGCCAGAAATTGGGGGGCAATCACGCGGAGCGCAAGGCTAACTGTCGAGTGCTAATTTCAGGATATAAGTGCAGTTATATATTTAGCTCAAGTGATTATCGCAGGGGCACAACAAAAGCAGCACACTAGTAGCAAACGCCCCAACAGACAGTGGGGCACAGGCGGAGTTCTTCGCCAATTTAGTTTAATAACTGATCTATTAATTGGGCAAGTTTTTTAATACCAGGTTCTATTTTATCGGTCGCTATAGATGAAAACCCTAACCGGAAGAAGTTCTTTGTAGCGCCTTTTTGTAAGAAGTGAATGCTACCCGCCTCAATCAAAATACTCTCTTTCATCGCTAATTTTTGCAATTCTTCGGCATCTAGGCCTTCTGGTCCCTCCACCCAATAACAGGAGCCGCCAAAACTGGGCTGAATATGCGACTGGGGTAAATATTTAGTTAGCGCCTCATCCATCGCACGCCAGCGTGATTTATAGTTACGCGAAATATTCATAATCAGTGAATCGTGGTAACCGCGCTCTAAAAAAAGTGCGACGGATCGCTGGTTATTAGCCGCGGGGTGGCGCAACATTAATCGTCGCAGCGCGCGCGCCTCTTTAATAAATTCTGCAGGCCCCACTATATAGCCCAAACGTAAACCTGGCGCTAAGGTCTTGGACAAGCTGCCGACATAAATGACCCGGTCGTTTTTATCTAAACTTTTAAGCGCGGGAATGGGATTGGCATTAAAGTTGGTTTCACTTTCATAATCATCCTCGACAATAATAAAGTCTTGTTCGCTCGCTTGTTGTAATAACTCGTAGCGCCTAGCTAGCGGCATAGTTACCGTTGTTGGGCACTGGTGCGAAGGGGTTGTATATACGAGGTCGCAGCCCTTTAGCACCTCGCCTACTAACATGCCTTGTTCATCAATGGGTATTGATTTAATTTTTGCCGGGTTGAGACTGGCAATATTACGAATGTCGACATACCCAGGCTCTTCTAGACCGATGGTACTGTTCTGGTCCATTAGTAACTTGACTAACAAGTAAAGTGCCTGCTGGGCACCGACCGTCACGAGTATTTGATCGGCACTGGCCCACACTCCACGGCGCGGTAATAATCGAGTGCTGATCTGCTCAATAAGTAGAGGATCATCAGTATCAAAACGATCCGCCGCCCACTCTTTAATCGAGGGCCCACTCACTGCATCTTTACAACACTCGCGCCAATTAACCGAGGGAAACATACTGTGATCAAACTGGCCGTAAATAAAGGGATACTCGTAGTTTTGCCAGTCTTTGGGTTTAATCACATTGCACTGTTTGCTCGGATTGGACTTAAAGCGCTGCTGCCAGTCGGGGAACTTGCCTTGCACAGGATTATTTTGCTCAGCCAGATCAACATCCAGCTTCACTTTACCATTTAAAATATCAGGATTGACAAAGTAACCACTGCGCTCACGAGCAATCAAATAACCATCATCCAATAAATGTTCGTAGGCAATAACGACGGTATTTCTAGCGACTTGTAACTGCTGAGCCATTTTGCGGCTGGAAGGCAATGCTTTATTAAGTGGCAAATTGCCATTGAGTATTGCACCGGCAATTTGTTCACGTAATTGCTGCTGTAGGCTTGCACCACTACCTTGGGTTAAGTGAAACAACTGAAACATTCTTTGATCCCTTGAAATGTAAAATATTGCACCAAATGTCTGGTGCGATGCGAATAATTCTAAATCAGATTTATTGAGCAAATTACCGGTTGAACTTCCTTAGTTCTGAAGCGTTTCAACTTTAAAAGCCACGCCTTAACATACCCTTGTTTTACGTTTTCTGCATTAAACTAAAGCAAAAAAAATTCGTAAAAACAGATAACTGCGTAATAATTAGAACTTTGTAGGATGATCTAAGTAAGTAATATTTTATTGACAAGGAATTTAACCCTAACGCATTTGAACGAAATATAGAAAATTCTATATCGCTCGCACTGACTCCTTTTGAACCTAGATTCAGCATTTGAATCTAGGTTGGATGGAGCTGGGTTAGCTATTTGGCGCTAACTCTGCGAGCGCGTTATCGATGGCATCGACAATTTTATCGATATCATCGCGAGTGGCGATCAGCGCGGGGCTCAGACAAACTGTATTGTTATACTCTTTAAAAGAGCGATTTGTGCGCCCGATAATAACGCCATTACGCATACAGTGCGCACCGATAGCCATTGCTAAACTTTCATCGACTGGCTCTTTACTCTGACGATCTTTAACCATTTCAAAACCGGCAAATAGCCCCTTACCCCTGACATCACCAATAATTTGATACTTATCCATCAAACCACGCAGCCGTCCCATTAGATGCTCGCCTTGTACTTTGACGTTTTCTAATAAGTTTTCGTTCTCAATGATATTCATGTTGGCGAGGGCCGCAGCTGGACCTGCGGTGCAGCCACCAAAGGTTGAAATATCACGGAAATAGTCCATACGCGCGTCATTATTTTCTTTAAAAATATCAAAGATAGCTTCAGTGGTCACTGTGCAAGAAATAGCCGCATAACCTGAGGCGACACCTTTTGCCATAGTGACGATATCTGGTTGTATATTGTAGTGCTGATAGCCAAACCACTCGCCTGTCCTGCCTAAACCACAAACGACTTCATCGATGTGTAACAAGACGTCATACTGCTTGCAAATTTCTTGTACTCTATCCCAGTAACCCTGCGGGGGTTCAATCACACCACCACCGGCGGTAATGGGCTCTAGACATAAAGCGCCGACGGTTTCAGGCCCTTCGCGCAAAATAACTTTTTCAATTTCGTTGGCTGCCCGAATGCCATAATCTTCAACATCACCCCATTGCGATCTGTATTCACAACAGTGCGGCACTTCTACAAAACCTGGCGTAAATGGCCCGTATTGAGCTTTTCGCTCAAATTGCCCAGTCGCACTTAAAGCAGTAATGGTAGTACCGTGGTAATCGCGCTCTCGAAATAAAATTTTATGCTTCTTTCCACCGTTTTTCATGGCGGCTATTTGACGGACTATTTTAAAAGCCTTTTCGTTGGCTTCCGATCCAGAATTCGAATAGTAAACGCGCGACAAACCGGGCATTTTTTCAATCAATTTTGCAGCATATTGGGCGGCAACAACATTGCCTGCTGTCTGAGCAAAATAATTCATAGTGACTAATTGATCGCGTACAGCATCCGCTATTTCAGTTCTACCATAACCAACATTTACCGTCCAAACTGCGCCAGAAACGGCATCTAAGTATTCATTTCCCTTGGCATCCCACACTCGCATGCCGCTGCCTTTGACAATTACCATAGGGTCTACTTCTTCGTAGGGCTTATGTGATGACAAATGGTGCCACACGTGCTTACGGTCATTTTCGATGACTTGCTTTGCATCAAATTCGTTCAGATTTATCGACATCTTCATCTCCCATCCAATTACTTTGCTACATATCTTTGGTAGGAAAATATAGCGAAAGTGCAATTGCCTGTTAGAACCAAATCATCACCTGTGTTGATGCCAGAAAAGTATTAGCTACTGCCGATCTCTGAAAACCTAGTAATAGCGCACTTTCCAAGCGGGCTTTTAGCTTTTAGCTTTTAGCTTTTAGCTTTTAGCTTTTAGCTTTTAGCTTTTAGCTTTTAGCTTTTAGCTTTTAGCTTTTAGTAAATCATTCAACTTCGCATACTGCAATAACATGATCGTCTTAGCATCTTTAATTTCGCCGCTCTCAATCATGCTCATCGCCTGTTCAAAATCCAATTCCAGTACTTCGATGTACTCTTGCTCTTTTTCTAGGCCGCCACCTGCTGAAACTTTCATTTCATCTTCATACTCTGCCACAAAAAAATACACTATCTCAGTCACAGAGCCAGGAGACATGTAAGCTTCAAATATTTTTTTTACCTGTTCAACTTTGTAACCAGTCTCTTCCTCCAGCTCTTTTTTGATGCAAGACTGCGCATCATCTTGCTCCAGCAGCCCAGCGCAGCTCTCTATCAACATACCGTCGCTGTTACCGTTCACATAAGTCGGAAGACGAAACTGACGGGTTAATATGACCTTAAATGTATCGCGATTGTACAGCAATACTGTCGCGCCATTGCCTCGATCATAGGCTTCCCGCTCTTGTCGCTGCCATTGACCATCAGGCGTTTGATAGTCATAAGTGTATTTATTTAAGGTGTACCAATTATCTGAAAGCAACTGCTTTTCCACGGCTTTTATTTTTGGATTCATCACTTATTCTCAATTTTTTTATTTAAATATCCGCTTTAAGTGCAATAAGTTATAGCGCTAAATTATCGCGGTTAAGCACAAATGTTGGCGCCATCTCAGCGGTGACTTTCAGTCTCTTCAAAACTCGCCACATCACTGGCTTATATAAGCCCGACCATAGAAGAATCAAAATGTACTGCGAACTTATAGAGATAAATCCCTTCTTTATCAATAGGGAAAATGACTTGATCAGGGCATGTTAGAATAAACGTCACCCTAACAGCCACTGCTACTTATAATACAGTAGGTTCAAACACTATTTCTAGAAACTCCCTACTGACAATTTTAATCTCATGAACCGCTACACTGCAGCTCGCACAAGAAAAATCATAAAGAGACAGCAGCGCTGATGACACAAAGTATCAGTTTTTATGGGAGATTATCCTTGAAAGCAATATCTTCCAAAGATATATAACGATAATCAATGATTACAAGATCAGCATATAGGTCGCGATTTGAGGGTTTTATTGATTGAATTTAAAATCATACAAAAAATGTTGATAAGATTTATCAATGTTTTTTATGAATGGGTTATCGAGAGTAAAAAGGAACGTATTATCTGCAGCTACAAAGGCTACACTCTTTAAAAAATGCGCTTTGAACAAGGCGAGTAAAGAACCATCAGCATAAGCCATTTCAATACCCGTTTGAATCCGTTCGATGGCCTTAGTATTACTGCGATGAGTGACAAAAAAACGTGGTAAATCGATATGCAATACCACGCTGTTATCCGGGATTAAATAGGGGTTACTAATACGAAAGTTATATTCAGCCAATATTTCGTGAATGCCCCTGGGGAAGAGGTCTACCCGATTTTTTGCCACCATCTTAAACAATCCTTCATAATTTGACGCCTGTTTAACTTTGAAGCCGTGAGCTGACAGTATTCTGCCTTCTTGCGAGCCTGCCTGAGTGACAATTGATAAATCTTTTAACTGCTTAAGTTGCTTAAGATTATTGAGCCTTGAAAAATTTTTAGGGGAAACAAAAAAAGTCCGATAGCTAGATACTCCCAAATCCACTGGAAAAGCCACAAAACCAAACTTGTCTAAAATAGTATCACTGACAGGGTGTTTAACAAAAAAATTAACCACCCTATTTGTCTCTATCACTTCCAGCGCACGTCTAATATTCATGCGTTTACTGACGATTAATTGGTATTTACCATGTGTGTCAAGCGTTTTCAGCAAGGCGAGTTCTAACACTGCTTTGTCATAGTGATACCTAACATCAAGTGCGCTCTCTCCGGGCAGGTATGTGACTACCAACTGCGCCATAGTAACGGGTGTATAAATGAGTAGCAGTACCAACAAAAACCTATTCATGCTAATACATCCAAAGATTGTATAACTGCAAATTATAGCTTAGTTGAAAATTCTCACACATAAGATAAAGTCCTCAATATCAGACAATAAAACTACACTATCCGCCAACAATGATCTTTTATGCAAGTATTTCTAGTGCAAAAATTTACTATGTCGCTCTATTCCAATCCCTATTCAAGCGCGCTGCACACTATACTTCTGATAGAGAGTAGACATTAGCCCAGGCAGCATATTTCTCTATCTAAGCAGCAGTAATTTGCCACTGTTGCGAAGTTGAACTAATTCCTTATGAGGCTGTCAAACCACGGCTATAAATTAAACAATAATATGAGGGACCATATATGTTTAAATCAATGACTCGAGCGGCCTGCATTTATTTGGCCATCGGTTTACTACCAACGACTGTTGCACTTGCCGAAGTTGAGATATCCAGCCAACCATTAACCGACAATATTTTTCTTATATCCGGTGAAGGAGGCAATATAGGCCTGTTTACCGGCGCTGATGGGAGCTTTGTTATTGATGACAAATTTGCCCCTTTGAGCGATGCGATTATGGCCGAGATAAAAAAACGCGGCGGCGAAGCACCCAAGTATTTACTCAATACTCATTTTCACTTTGACCACACTGGAGGAAACCAGCATTTCGCTGAGCAAGGCGCTATTATTATCTCCCAGCACAATGTGCGCGAACGTATGTTACAAGGCACTTATATCAGTACCTTTAAACTAACCACTCCACCAGCAAAGCCCGCTGCACTGCCCGTTATTAGCTACTCCAAAAATATGCATTTGCACCTTAATGGTGAAAAAATAAACATCACTCACATAGCCAATGCACACACCGATGGCGACAGCGTGATCCAATTCACCAATGCCAACATTATGCACACCGGCGATCTTTTCTTTAATGGTTTTTATCCCTTTATCGACACTGAGCATGGGGGGAGCTTAAAAGGCATGATCGCCGCGAGCGAAACCATTATTAATATGATCGACAGCGACACTAAAATCATTCCCGGGCACGGCCCTATAGGAGATTTAAAAGACTTACAGGCCTTTCATAAAATGCTGATTAGTGCCTATAACAGTTTGTCAGCGCTAAAAGCGAAAGGGCTGAGTGCTGAGCAAGCTATTGAAATAAAACCTTTACAGGCTTTAGAGGAACAGTGGGGGAAGGGATTTTTTAACACCAATGCTTGGATAACAATTGTCTACCCAAACCTTTAATCTAACTTTATGAGAGTGCTGCATAGCCTCAGCACTCGATAATGCGGCGTTATACATTGCTTCTATTATAGAATTTAACACATGCTAGTCTGCCAAGTATCTAAACTCCCAGCTTTTCACTGGGAGTCTTTTAACCTCGATTTCAGATCAACATATTTCACACTCCTGCTGATAATTGAATTCTTTTGGTGCTGGCACTGTGCATTTACCAAAATGAACAATATAGGCAGGGAATTATTCGTTTTGCTAATACCATGTTGGTGTCACTATTGCTTGCCATTATAAAGGGCTACAAAACTTCACGCGAACTGGCACTATTCATTTTAGCTTGGGATTAGCGTAATGATGGCTTTCCTATTAGAGGAAATCAGGGCATTAACATGTATGCACGCCGTGAACCTTACTCTGTAGGGAATTTATAACGTGAAGAAAACAACTCAGCTCAAAGTTAATAGCATTAAGCGCTGAGGATTTTTTGCGGTACCCATTCAAGTTCATTAATGGCCCGCTGCGCACTAAACCTTTGATCGAGAGAGTAGCCATTTGCCCAAGCACCATATTTCTCAACCCAGTAATCAATGTTTTTTACGTCGTCGTTGGCTTGATCAAAGGCTTTCCCGCTGAGCAGCGTCGCCAATTTAGCCCGCTCAACACCTGCCTCAGCAGCGCCGATATACTCACGGTGTGAATGTTCACTATCCAACGCTAAACGGTAAAGTTGCGCCAAATTATTTACCTCCACTAGCGGCATATGCGCTTGGGCACTATGCGGTAAAACCACACAATTGCTGTCGTTATACTCTAGATGCATAACTCGCGGAACATAGCTCTCTTCTGCTCTCACCACATTGGCTGGATGGATGACCAAAGGCGCAATATGATCACTTCTAAGCAACATTTTTGCATTTAAGTTCATCCATGAAAATTCAGCAACAGGCTCCTTAAAGGAATCTTCGTTAGCAACGCCTTTAGTATTACCAAAACACCACACACCACCGGTATAAATCACTTTTGCCCTCTTTGGAAAACCTGACAAGCTTTCCAGTAAAGCATTAACCAGCAAAGTGTCCACCAACCCCATTAAGTCATCAAAGGTACAAGCACTGTGGATAATGGCATCATAGCTTTGCAGTGAATGACACCACTGCGCTGGCTCTTCTATGTTGCCATAAACGGGCGTTGCTTCTAGTATTTCAGCTTTTATACAACTTTTCTGTGAGCGACATAAAATGCTAACATTAGCGCCGTACATGCTAAGTTCACTCGCGATTGCCGAGCCTATTGTGCCCGTTCCGCCAATGATAAGTACATTCATATTAATCCCTTGTTTTTCCTTCCAGATAGGTAAACGCTATCCATAGCAATACCTGACAAATAAATCTCTCAGTAAACTTTAGCTCTAACTTGGTCAATATGCGAATAACTCAATGTTTAACTTTCTTTAAGCTCATAGCTCATAGCTCATTTTTTATAATTAAACTCAACCATGAAGCGATTCAATGCCGGTATTAATGTATTACCGACATTGTCATTAATCCGCTAAAGGCCTGCCATTCCCTGCACTAAATTAAATACTTATTAGATAATCATTTAGCAAACAGCTCTTTCTCTATATCGTGAAAACCTTTGAACTCTAACGCGTTCCCCGACGGATCAGCAAAGAACATAGTGCCTTGTTCACCCACTTCTCCGGCAAAACGTACGTAGGGCTCGATAATGAAGTCATCGATGAAATTATTAGCCTGCTCTGCAAACGCTTGCCAATCATCAAAATCCATTATGACCCCAAAATGTGGAACCGGCACACCCTGCCCATCAACACCATTGTAGATGCTAGGTACTTTACCTTTAGCACCGAGAGCCGGGTTCAAATGAGTGACAAGCTGGTGACCAAGCATATTAAAATCTATCCATTGCTCAGCGCTTCGACCTTCAGCAAATCCTAGTTTATTACCATAGAACTCTCTTGCTTCTGCTATATCGCGAACTTGAACAGCCAAGTGGAATGGGGTCAATTTCATGCCGGATTCTCCATTTTTGTTTGGTTAAATTTTGCTACCGCCACTCGCCAGAAATGCGTGGCAACGATTCCAATCATCTCTGATGTTATCTGAATGATAAATCGATTCAGTGCCGGTTTACAGCCTATAATTGTGATCATTGTTAAGTTACAGATCTATATCGATAAGCCTATAAAAATTAGTCGATGATATAGAATCAAGCAAATGCAGGAGACAAAGATTTATAGTACCGGTACCGCTTATGCTATCTGTACATTCCAGATAATGATAATGGTTGCTCCTGCTTGTTAGGCACATTCTATATCTCAAATGACTGATCTTGGAGACTTCCAGTCCCATGACTATGCAGAGATATAAATTGTCTGATATTGACACAAAGCAGTATTTTCAACACAAAAAAGGAGGGAGATCCTGAGCAATTTGAAACTTTAATCGAATGATTGATCCGCCTAACGACACCAATTGAGCGATATTTTTGTAGTAATATGCTTGCTTTTGGGGCTATATCAAAAATTACTAAGTCCAGTTTCTCCTATGTTTTTTTATTAACTTATCTTACCCGCTGCATTTTCCTTACCAGTAAACGAAACAAAATACTTAAAAAACAACTCCGTATTACAGCCTAACGGTTTTTTCATCAATAGAGCATAAAGATGCCAGTTTTTTGGTTAAAATGCGTGTAAATAATCTTTAAATCCCTCACCTGGTTTGTCCTTGAAAATTTCACCCGTTCTCGTCACTGATTGTAGTCTATCCACTCTAAAGTTTCGAAAATCATCTTTTGAATCGCACCAAGCTATAAACAACCAAGCTGAATCAAAACAGACCACACCTAGCGGCCTGACATACCGATTGGTTTTACCGTCATCACGATCCACATATTGTATTTTAATACGCTCTTTAACTCTTATAACTTCACACAGCTGACTCAATATTGCTCCTTGCAGTGGCTGTTTATTGGATGCTGGTGAATGAACCAGAAGCGGGGAATCTAGAAACAGGTGATCATGATGATCTGGAAGCACTGACCCGATTTTGTTTAGTGCCCGTGCGGCAGCGTCGGCAAGTTTAGTATCAGCACGAGACTGGACCATACGCATTCCAATGAGTATCGCATCAAGCTCATCGGGGGCGAAGTGTAGGGGCGGTAGAAAAGTTCCATCTTCTATTTGAAATCCCAATCCGCTTTCACCACGAACAGGAGCTCCCATTGTTTGGAGCGTCACCATATCGCGATAGATGGTACGAACCGACACATTAAGTAATTCCGCGAGGACCTCGGCTGAGACTGGAAATCGCCGCGAGCGAAGTTCATCTAATATGGAAAATAACCTTGTTGTGCGCATCAAACCACCCTGACAGAAACTGTCACAGTAGTCTAGCATAATGACGAGTATGACCAGTATAAAGGCGTCGGCCATGGTCACCGAATTTCCGCCTAAAACCCTGCTAAATTTATGAGATATTATATTATGAAAATGGACTATTGCGTTCTTGGAACAAATAACATGGGAGCAGCGATTAAATTCTATGATTCGCTTTTCGAACAAACTGAACTTAACCAAGTTTTATCAACCCAAAGAATGACCTTCTGGCAATGTGCAGATTTTGCATTTGCAATAGCGACCCCCTTTAATGAAAAACCCGCAAGTAATGGAAATGGAACAATGATTGGTTTTAGTGTTGGCTCTAGCGAAGAAGTAACCAGGCTTCATAACAAGGTTATTGAATTGGGCGGTACTTGTGAGGGTGAACCAAGTCAACGAGGACCTAAATTTTCTGCATATGCGAGAGATTTAGACAACAATAAAATAGTTTTTTCGGTATAAAAACTTCGCCAGCACTGGTAAAAAATCGGTTTGTTTCGAAAAGTGCCAATTCTTAAACCAAGAATGTCTGCTTCAAGCCGCCAATACCGTCAATAGCGATTTAATGATTGAGGCTAGTTCATCAGCATGGATAACCTAAGGCGTTGCAGCAGCCTCACGATTGGATCTTCAAAGCTTTAATAATGAGGAGCTATGACACTTAGCACTCGTCAGTTATAAGTGTGTTGGTGCAGTGGTTTTAACTGTCAATTAATGAGCGATAGACCTTAACCTACTTTGCTCAGCTTAAAACTAAAAAAGGGCTTACTTGTTAAAGTACGCCCTTTAAGTGACTACGAGTTATTACCCGCAGTATTTTTTATGCCCTGGTTATTAACCGGACAGTAGCAATCGATTAGATAGCTACGATGTTTTCAGCTTGTGGACCTTTCTGGCCTTGAGTAACAACAAACTCAACGCGCTGACCTTCAGCTAAAGTTTTGAAACCTTCGCTTGCGATAGCAGAGAAGTGTGCAAAAACATCTGGGCCAGACTCTTGCTCAATAAAACCAAAACCTTTAGTTTCGTTGAACCATTTTACTGTACCAGTAGTTGTATTAGACATAATATTATCCTGTATTTAAAAAAATGTAAGTGCGCCTATAAGAAGGCATTTATTGATGTATCAGACTGAAATTTTGTAACACTTGGAAACTACAGGACGTGAACTTACGTAATGGAGAATTCAAACAAGAGACTTTCTTTCTAGCTGCGGGCACTATATAGAAGACCCTAATTGAGGTCAATTAGTTTGTTTGTGTTTTGATCAGTTTTTACTGTGGTACTTAAAATCCACCGTATTATGGAACTGACCTGTCATTCTCCTCTTTATGATGGGAGTCATAAAGAGCAGTGGAATGTCTGCAAATAGACGATGCCGTCAATTGCCAGTCACTATTTTGACGATTTTTAATCAGCCTAAGTATAGCCGCTGTATTTGCCACAGAGCAAACAGCCGCTATATGCCTCACTTAATAATGATCAGCTAAGAATCATTAATATGCGTTGTGGTAAAGGTGAAATAAGCAGCCTGTTAGCTGATTTTTTGATGTAGTCCCCTTGCCAAGGGTAAGAGTAAATTCTATTTTTTACTCCATCTAATTATTGAGTGGATTACAGTCTTAAGGATATGCGAGTATGGGAAGTCTGCTAGGTATCGGACGGTTTAAAATCAATGCAATGATGTGAAGTTTTCTCCAGATTGGAAATCACTCTGAAAATATCGGCTTCAAGTCATTACATATTTTTTGGTCATTCAGTCACTACCTTAAGTAATAACGGGTCATTTCATATGAAAAATCTATTACTTACTATTATTTTGTTTCTCTCATTTAGCTTTGAGAGCTTTGCAGAGGATGCTATTACAATTACTTATGGGGCAGATTACAAACCGTTTGCATGGGGTGAAGAAGGTATTTCATACGGAGTACAG
>Ga0209292_1001229_pt1 | contig 31768 bp, 31 predicted proteins | sample GOMGulsemesocosm_2_FD_184634 | JGI IMG/M metagenome (GOLD analysis project Ga0209292, IMG submission 184634) | Methane-oxidizing microbial communities from mesocosms in the Gulf of Mexico - GOM9C Gulf of Mexico (SPAdes) (version 2) | ecosystem: Environmental > Aquatic > Marine > Cold seeps... | reverse complement strand
AGACCAATTGTTGTAATCTTCATTATACCCACTCCGCTCTTGTTAAATGGTATGTCTACGCTTCCATTTTGGCCCATTGCGAGGCCGTTAGGAAGTGGAGTGGGTTCATACCATTATCCATGTAGCGCCATTATAAATCACAGCAACGATGAAGTGATGTTGCTCAATCGGTTCTTTGATGGGCTTTAAATGACTTTATACTGCGTTAAATAATCAAACCATAGAATGACTATGCTTAAATTATTCTCCTTGCCTAAAGTCATTTAAATTCCCACTGAAATCCTGCACTTTGAATGGTTACGGGTATATAAGTAACGTTTTGTTCAGCCCTTCATTGCCAAACACTATTTCCAGCTAATTTTGCCATAATTCATATGATTACAAAAATATTAAATATCAATAGTGTAAGAAATGTAAATAATTTTGTGAACTAGCTTAGGTATAAAAAATATCAACGTTAACAAGTTATTATGGCGGGTTTGGTAAGTGATTAGCATAAACCAATTCTTCTGTAGCGAATCTCATATTTTTGATGATTAATTGATAGACTTGGCGTTTTTCTGCTTGAAATCGCAATAGCGACTGCTCGCAGGTAAAAAGACATACGTTGTCGAGTGAAGCGTAGTATCGATTTACCTACTGAATAGACTGTAACAATGGATGTCTTATTTGTTTTAGCCGGGTTTACGCGCCAATAGGGTCGCAAACTGCAATTTCGCGCCATTGTGCATAGTACCGACATCTTCATTGTACTTAATCAGTTCCCAACCCTTATAAGCCGCACGCAACTGCCCCGCTTTAAGAGTGAAAGGGAAAGGAACTGGGCATGGATTTTCTTCAGTGTTCATGGCGCATACAATAAGGTTATAACCGCCAGGCAGAGTACGCTTATGCATATCAGCAATAATAGCGTCAACACGGTGTGGCTCGATAAACATTAAGGTAACCGTACAAGAAATAAAGCCGTAGTCCTCATCAAGGCTTGCATTGTTAATGTCGTATACTTGAGTATTAATATTATGCATTTTCTCTTCAATACTAATACTTTTTAGCATATCAATAGCACCGGGATTAATATCTATAGCGGTAACGTTAAAACCGAGTTGACCGAGATACACAGCATTACGCCCATTCGAACACCCCATATCTAACGTATCGCACGGCTCAATAATTTTGCACGCTTCTACCACTTCACTATGCGCGGGATTTAAGCCATAACGGCTATTAAGATCAACTTTCATGGTAACAACTTAGTTTTGAAATAAGGGCTATTATCTTACTACTGATCTGGCGCTATTGAATATGAATAGAAGTGTTTTATAGGCTTTGTTTGACCTTAATCAACAATATAGTCTACTGGAATTACGGCCAGCGAAACCCGTTACTTGTTATAAACGTTGGGTTTGTATTTTAAAGAAACTATTTGTGTGTTTTAAGTGCGTATTCTCCCCTAACTTCCTATAAATTCAAAGGGTGTTAATTTATATGTTTTTTGAAAAGATAAAATGAAAATTTACTAATCGGTATTAATAGAAAAAATAAACCTAAGGCTATAAGCCATCGGTTTTCTGGTCTGCTAATGTTTCTTTCTGAAATTAATGTATATTCATATTTGTTACCTGAAAAAACTTTAATATATTTATCACCTTGGTAATTGTCTGTAAAATGATAATCTATGCTCAAATTTGTTTTTTGCACTTGAACTTGAGATAGTTGTTCTGTTTTATATGTATAATACGTTTGGGGAAAGATTAAAGAAAAATAGCCGTTAATAATCAAAACTAGCCCCATAAAACTAGATAATAAAAAATAATGCTCTTTTATATATTTCTTTTTCTGGCTTGGAACTAATTCTTCACTTTTAATATTATAAGCAATACACAACTTTTCAATTACATCTTCTGAAGGTTGATAATGACCATTTTCTAGCTTTGATAAATATGACTGTTGTATAGCAATATTTTTAGCTGCTATCGCTTGAGTCCACCCCTTACCCTTACGTAATAACATTAATTTATCTGATAATTCCATTTTTATTCTCATCACATTTTATTATGCTCAATTATCAACGAATCATTTATCAAATCATAGGGGGAAATAGAAATTCATAGTAATGAATTTCATGAATAAACATGAATATCAGTTACTTGTATTGAAAGGTCGAGTTATTAGTGTTTTTATAGCATAACCAATTCAGTCTAATTAAACCTGTAAGGAAAACCATGAAAAGAAATTATATTATATTTTTAACATTATTTATTGTAAGTAGTATTTTAAATTTATCTATAGCAAAGGAAGCTGAAGTTATTTTAATTGAGGCTGAAATATATAACCTTAAAGAATCTCAGAAGTTACATGATTTAAACGCTCAATTAGAAGAGGCTGTATTAGAGGAGTCACCTAGGCTACTTATGGAGGTAGGTAAAGATGCAACTATCGAAATTGGTATTCAAGACTCTGAAGGTAAAGATATAGACATGATTAGGTTATATATTAATAGCAATGATAAAGAAGATAGCTATGATTTAGATTTTCAATTAATAAGTAAAGGAGAGAAAAGTATAAGCCGAATTGAGGATACAAGCCTTAATAGTACTTTAGCTGTTTCTGCATCTATCAATGACTCTGTAAAGGTTGCAAAAATACGAACAACTAAATTCAAGAATAAAAAATTAGGAATGGCTGCTTTAAAAGATCTATAGGCATGTTAACTATGATCCACTTTATTTTAAGTGAGTATATTTATTATAAATATACTCACTTGTGGTGAATTTATAATAAAAAAAACCAACCCCAAGATTGACTAATTTTATTTTTTAAAATGGTTCCATCACCCAAAATTTGTTCTAATCGCCTTAATTCCCGTCAAACCGAATTACGAACACACCAATTTCCTGAAACTGACGAATACACCAACAAGACAACCAAGCATCAACACGTTGTGTTGCGGTGATTGCGTCTTTACCGTAAACCTCTAAACAACAGCAGCCCTCGAAAAGTTATTGTCTGTAGCCTAATAAGTTGCCTAATAAATTAATTATTTAAGTTTTAACTGTATAAATATTGCAAAATAAGATGCAAGTGATTATCATTTGCATTCAATCCATTTAATGAGATTTACAATGCAAAAATTTAAAATAATCGCACTATGCCTGTTATTTTGCACAGGATTTGTCAACGCTAAAGAGCATACCGTTAAGCTGCTAACTCAGGGCAGTAATGGGAAAATGATGGTATTTGAGCCGTTGTTTCTCAAAATTTCCGTAGGAGATGTTATTAATTTTGTCCCTTCAGATTCATCACATAATGCCCAGTCGTTTTCTGTTCCTTCTGAAAAATCATCATTCAACACGCCCTACGGTAAGGCGACTAAAGTAACGTTTACCGAAGCAGGTGCGGTACTAGTGAAGTGCTTACCTCATTTTGCCTTAGGAATGATAGCCGTCATTCAAGTCGGTGAGAACATTGATAGCAGTAAAATTAATGAAGACTGGGGTAAAGTACGGGCTTCGGTGGCGATGAATAAAGAAGCTATTGATGAGGCGCTTACCAAAATCAATCAGTAACGACGCCATTGAATTGAGCTTAATGCAACTAAAACGTTGCCACTTAAGCTCAATTATATTGCTTACCACTTAGAATACTGGCAAGGTTTCGTTGATGTTTATACCCAAGCTACTTGAAGATGCAGGATTCAGCAAGTCGAAAAAGGGTTAGCTCCAAGGCATTGATTGAATATAATGGGTGTTCCATTATCGAAATCAATAACGCAGGAGATGACCCTTTATCGCCTTGCCCGAAGGGAGTTAAGCTAGAAAAACAGTTCTGCGTTGCAGTACTTGATAAGGGAACAACCATTACCTTCGTGCTGCGCCTTGATCTGACTTCCTAGCTTAGCTCTGAAACTGCATCTTCAAGTGGTTTGGGTATATGACCAAGTTATTATCGCTGATCTGATAAATACTTAATGCTCTTGAGGATAGGCGATAACCCAAGCAGAGCTTTCGTCACCTTGTCTATCAAATTTATATTTAACAGAAGAAAAACCACAGAGCTTTACCAGACCATTAAAATCAAATGGTTGTTTCACGCCTGCTTTTGACTCCATAAATGCAGCATCGCTTGGTATAACAACTTTCTCATGTTCGGCTGAGATGACAAATGCGGCTTCAGCCAATATAAGGTCATTATTATGACGCTTGATAATCTCAGCATTGCCTAAGCTATTACCATCTAAATCTTTAAACTCAAATTCTTCTGGATGATTAATTTCAATAACATCACCGTCATTAAGTTGATATGCAATTAACATATTTACCATTGTTCATTTCTCCCAAATTAATTTTTTAGTGGCTTAAATAGCTCTACTCGTTCATAACCTAGCAAGCCAACCTGATGACATACTAGATTAAAGTAACAAACAATTCTTGATCTGAACACAGCTAAAGTCAGATAGTTCTGTTAATAAAGAGTCATCATAGCCGCAGTGGCTAGATTTGCACTTGAGCCTAAATAAAGTGCCACTCACCGATAATCCATTGGAACCCTACAGATACCCTTTATTATCTGATTAAATTATCACCACGAATGAAAGAAAAGTATGCGACATAAACACTACCAGCCAAGCGCCGTTATTCGATGGTCGTTGTGACAAATACTAATGGAAATAAAGCGCTAATAAAACTAACAGCAAGCATAAACACATATTTATAAAGGGAGTTGGACAAATGAAATTACTCACACGTAGAGGTTTATTAAAAGGCTTTATTACCTTGGCTGGTTTATCTGTCTATTCACGTAAATCAATGTCCGAAGTATTGACGCCACGGACCACTGAAGGTCCCTTTTATCCAAGCCCGTCAATGCGTTTTGGTGATGTAGATAACGATCTTATTAAAGTCTCGGGTGCGGTAAAAAAAGCAGGCGGTGAAATTATACAGATCAAAGGTAAAGTAATGTCTAAGCAAGGTAAACCACTGGCTGGGCACCGAATAGAGATTTGGCAATGCGATGTTAATGGCAAGTATTTACACGCTGGTGACGGACGAAATATTGTCTACGACAATGGTTTTCAAGGATTCGGTCATGATATAACGGACAAGAATGGTAACTACCGTTTTAAAACCATCAAGCCAACGATCTATCCGGGTCGTGCCCCTCATATTCACGTCAAAGTGCTTAATGGCGAGCAAGAGCTATTAACGACACAGTTTTATATTGCCGGTGATAAAAATAACAGTGCTGATGGCCTTTATCGCAGGATGTCGCCTGAACAAGCAAAAGCCGTGTCCATGGTATTTAGCCAGAATAACAAGCTACTTGAGACGAGTATCGATGTGATTGTCTGAATAAATGGCGTTACACGCTAAATATTTCCTGAGTTGGACGCCGTTGTGGTGCCCAACTCAGCAGAGTCTTCTCTTTAATTCATAACCATAGTTGCAGCTATAACTAACAATAACACCGCGAATATTTTTTTGATCAAAGGAACAGGTAATGTATGTGTCGCTTTGGCCCCTAACGGCGCTGTAAACCAAGAAGTGCAAACAATACCTAATAACGCAGGTAAATAGACAAAACCAGCAAATCCATCTTCTAAAGCAAAGTGAGCACTACCTGAGCTGATGTAACCAATCGAACCAAATAATGCGATGACAATACCGCAAGCTGAGGCACAACCAATGGCTTTTTTCATATCAAGTGAGAAAAACGTTAACAAGGGCACCAAGAGTGCACCACCACCGATACCAATCATGGCAGACAATCCGCCAGTGATCGTGGTAAAAAAGGTTAACAGACCTTTATTAGGCATTTGACGTATCGTAGCAGAATCACTTTTGGTGCTGCTGTAAAACATCTTCAATGCAATGAGTACTACGCTCACGGCAAACACTAAACGAACAACATTTCCGGGTAACAGTGCTGCCATAAAACCACTGATAAGCGCGCCAAGGGCAACACCCGTCATGACTGAAGGAGCTAGGTTCCATGGTACATTGCCATTTTTATGATGCGCTATTGCTGAAGAAGTTGAGGTGAATAATATCGATGCCAATGACGTTGCGATTGCGGTGATGACCACCTGCTCAGGCGGTAAAATAGCAAAATGAAGTAAAATACTACTCAGCACTGGCACAATAACTAAACCACCGCCAATACCTAACAGTCCGGCCAAAAAACCAACGCCACTGCCGAGTAACGCGCAGTATATAATTAACAACAGTAATTCACTCATTTAGTTCACTTATTTATATCATCTAAGGGGTTGTAATAAGGTCATTAATATAACTTAAAAACGGCCGAACATTCAATTAGATAGGATATGAATATTTCTCATGTACTGTGTGAAATAAATGCGCTTTTAATCATGCTTTGATCCACGTATAAATCTCACTCTGCTATTAATTCTAGTGACTGATAAATCTGAAAAGATGTTTGTAAAGTCCAGAAATAGTAAAAATATATTTAGGTTTATCTCAGGCTTTTACCTTAGCCTTTACCTTAGACATAGGATACCGGATCATAATGAATACAGACTTTACCTTTACTATTAAGAGCACTTGTCTTGATGAAAACTATCAGCCCTCAGACAATACGCGTATCACGACCAACTTTGCTAACTTGGCGAGAGGAAATTACCGTCAAGCGAACTTACGCAACGCCTTAAAGATGATTGACAATAGTTTCAATGCCCTAGCGCATTGGGATAATCCAAAAGGTGAACGTTATTCTGTTGAACTTGAAATCATTTCCGTTGATATAGATATTGAAGGTAGTGGTCAAGCCTTCCCATCGATTGAAATATTGAAAACCAATATCATTGATCATAAAAATAACAAACGTATTGAAGGCATTGTTGGCAATAATTTTTCCTCATATGTGCGAGATTATGATTTTAGCGTATTACTGCAAGCTCATAACAAAGGACAGACTCAGTTTAGCATCCCAAATAACTTTGGCGAACTGCATGGCAAGCTCTTTCAGTCTTTTGTTAATTCCGATACTTACAAACAAAATTTTGAGAAAACACCGGTTATATGTCTCAGTGTCTCAGATACCAAAACCTATCTTAGAACTGAAAATCAACACCCGGTACTGGGAGTTGAATACCAGCCAAATGAATCTTCATTGACTGAGCAGTATTTCAAAAAAATGGGCTTACAGGTTCGCTATTTTATGCCAGTAAATAGTGTTGCGCCTTTGGCTTTCTATTTCTTTGGTGATTTATTGAATGATTATTCTAGCCTTGAACTGATAAGTACCATCAGCACAATGGAAACTTTTCAAAAAATATACCGACCTGAAATTTATAATGCCAATGCTGTTGCAGGAAAATCCTATCAACCAGATTTGAAGAACCTAGATCATTCATTAACTCACATTGTTTATGATCGAGAAGAACGTAGTCAGATGGCGAATGAGCAGGGAAAGTTTGCTGAGGAATACTTCATCAAACCATACCAAACGGTGCTTGAGCAATGGTCTGCCAGCTATGTGTAATAGCTAGGCTCAATAACAACGCTCAACACCAAGTTAAAAGTTACGCTCAAAAGGTTACTTTAAAGAAACAACCAAATCTACGGCATCATTTATTATGAAAACGAATATGAAAACAAATATCCTTAAAGCACTACTACCTACGTCAACAGCAGGCAGTTTACCTAAACCGTCTTGGCTTGCAGAGCCTGAGACGCTTTGGTCACCTTGGAAATTACAAGGTGACGAATTAATTACCGGCAAACAAGATGCTTTACGTTTGTCATTACAAGATCAACAACAAGCAGGTATCGATATTGTCAGTGATGGTGAGCAAACGCGCCAACATTTTGTTACTACGTTTATTGAACACCTCAACGGTGTTGATTTTAAGAAACGTAAAACCGTTAAAATTCGTGATCGTTATGATGCGAGTGTACCGACGGTTGTTGGTGCTGTTTCTCGCCAAAAGTCTGTTTTTGTTGAAGACGCTAAGTTTTTACGTCAGCAAACCAAACAACCAATTAAATGGGCACTGCCAGGTCCCATGACCATGATAGATACGCTTTATGATGACCATTATAAAAGTCGCGAAAAATTAGCTTGGGAATTTGCCATAATTCTCAATCAAGAAGCCAAAGAATTAGAAGCGGCTGGTGTTGATATCATTCAATTTGATGAGCCAGCATTTAATGTCTTTTTTGATGAGGTAAATGATTGGGGTATTGCTTGTTTAGAAAGAGCAATTGAAGGGCTGAAATGCGAAACTGCGGTGCATATTTGTTATGGCTATGGCATCAAAGCCAATACCGATTGGAAAAAAACCTTGGGATCAGAGTGGCGACAATATCAAGAAGCGTTCCCCAAACTGCAAAAATCTAACATCGATATTATCTCACTAGAATGTCACAACTCTCATGTGCCAATGGAGTTACTTGAACTTATTCGCGGTAAAAAAGTGATGGTCGGGGCTATTGATGTCGCAAGCAATACCATTGAGACTCCTGAGGAAGTCGCTGATACGTTACGAAAAGCACTTCAATTTGTTGATGCTGATAAGTTATATCCTTGCACCAACTGCGGCATGGCACCTTTGTCTCATGATGTAGCAAGAGGTAAACTAAAGGCCTTAAGTGCTGGCGCAGAAATAGTGCGAAGAGAGCTATCGACCGAGTACTAATCGGTTTAATTATGTGTAACAGGCTGAGCAGTGGCTGCCAATTTTCGGGCATGACTTACGTGATTAATCTGTTTTGATATTGACTATAAATACTGAAATAGATTATGACTAGAAATGTCGGAACCACTCATTGAAGTCAAAAATAAGGTGGCACTTTTAACGCTTGCGTCGCCTTATCTTGAACTAGAAAAGTAATAACTTCATTTGGTAACCTCTTTACATTACCTTGCTCTCGCCAATTATTTTCCTGCGATAATGCTTTTACCTTATTTATTCTCTCAAGGACTTCTGGGTGGGAGCTAAGTAAAGCAATAGTCTCAACGTTAGCTTTTTTACTTTCGAGCAAAAGCACATTAAATAGCTCACTAGCACCTTGAGTATGTTGATAATAGTTATGGCTAAGCTTTATCGCTTCATTGTCTGCATCTTGCTCTTGTGAGCGACTAAAACCTAAGAATGCTAACTGACTCGTTCCCGCTAAAATCCCAGTGACATCGCTATTACTTTGGCCACTAACGACTGCAAACATCAAACTTATTAATACGCCTTTACTTAATGCTTTGACTGGGTGACGTAATTTAACATGCGCTACTTCATGGGCAAGCAACATCACTAGTGCATTTTCACTCGGCAATTTTTCTAACAAACCACGAAAGATAAAAATATGACCTCCCAAGGTAGCCATGCCATTTACCTTATCATCATTTATATAATGTAGGGTTATTTCAACATCATCTTCAAGTGCCATGAGTGGGGTGATTTCGTCTGTTAAGTTTTGTAAATAAAGACTAACTTTCGCAGAGTTACCAATAGATTCTTCAGCATATTCATCTTTAAATTCAGTGATAAAAGGTTTAGCTATTGCTAGCTCGTAACTAAAAGGAATGTATTTACTACTCCAATCTAAAATTGACCCAAGCATAAAGACCAGCACAATAACAAAAGTGAAAGCACCTGAAGCAAGCAACAAAAACTCTTTTAGTGGGTTTTCTTCCGTGCTATTAATGCCCTCAGGAATTTTAGGGTTAGAGTACTTCATCGGCGTATTCTCGTGAGTCTACTTATCATAAAAGATTAATTGAAATATTAAACTCCCGAAGAACACAATTCGGGAGTGACGATAATAGGATTATTATTCATTAAGACTAGCGGTTAAAAGTCGACAATAAATAACCGCTACTCAACATTAATCAATGCCGTACCGTAGGCCAGTACTTCTACCGAGCCTATATTTCCACTCGCGTTTTTAGATATTGAAGCAGTTTCTAATTTAATGTTAAAAATTCTATCAGCATTCATTGCCTTAGCTTCTTGTTTCATCCGTAAAATGGCTTCACGACGAGCCCTATCAAGTAAAGTTTCATAAGCGGTAACTCTGCCACCAAAGATAGTCCGTAACATAGCTAAAAAGCGTTTAAAGTAATCTACAGAAATAACCACACTGCCTGTAACCATCATACCAGGCTTGGCACTATCGCTAGCTGTGGTATATTTACTAGCAATGACCACTACATTGGCTAATTCAGCTTCTCTTTGAATAATTGATTCAAAGTGTTTTTTCTCAAAATAACGACCAAAAAAGTAGCCTAACACGAGTAAAACTAAGCCGAGTACTATCTGAAATTGAAATTGTTCCATTTCACTACTCCAGAATTACCGCACTACCATAAGCAAATAACTCTGCCGCCCCTTGCGTTACCGAGGAAGTAGAAAAGCGCACATTCACTATTGCATTGGCACCCACAGCTTGTGCTTGTTGTTTCATGCGATCAACCGCCTCCTCACGTGCTTCTTGTAAAAGTTCAGTATAGCCAACCAGCTCACCACCAAAAATATTTTTAATGCCTGCCATTAAATCACGACCAACATGTTTGCTTCGTACTGTACTGCCCTGCACTAGCCCCAAGTGTTCAGTAATATTTTTACCGGGAATGATTTCTAAATTACTAATTAACATATAAAATTTCCTTTAATATCCATTTAATTAAATTTTCATGAGCTAAGTAACGCTATAACAATTGACATAATATGTCAAAAGATTTGATAGACAGAATTTATCTACAATCGTGAGTGATAAAATCAAAAGCATGGCATTTGGTTTACTACTTGGAATCGCGGTGTCGTCGCCAACGCGACAAGTTATTATGACTGGCCTGATAAGCTGCCAACTAAAGAAACCTTCTCAGTTAGCAGGTTATGTTATTCACTCTCGTTGCGACTATTGAGGTAAAAAATTCAGCGTTTAATTAATCTGATAATTAGTGCCTGCTTCGTTTAACGCTCGATAAAAGTCTTCTATATCGCAGGCTTCTTCCAACTGACAGATCACACGATATTTCTCGATTGCTGGCTGATAACCTTGCAAGGCGGCCTGAAATAACCAATGAGCGGCATCTTCAACATTACGACTTTCTTCAATGCCAGTGAAGGTTAAATAGAGTTCAGCCAAGTTAGTTTGTCCTGGTGCATAGCCTAATTTTGCCGATCGTTTCAATAAATTAAAAGCTTGCTCAAAGCTATTTTCAATATAATTTGCTTTCAGAAAAGCCAGCCCTTGGCTATTTTCACGCTTGCCGGGGATATAGTGCCACTCTTCTTTCACCGCGGTAATGTTAGTCACAGCATTGCCATCAATCATATAAACTGCTTGATTTAGACCGACCATACTGAGCTCTGGCCGAACTACTCGATAAATAAAACCTTGTTCAAATAGGTTATCTAATTCTTCCGTAGAAAAATTCTGCCGCTGTTTTTCGAAATAATCAACATCCCTACTGTGTCCAAAACTCACACCATGGCGCAAAGAGTTTTTTATTGGATAAAAATAATTACCGTAAGTAAGCGATACTGTACCACCGGTAATATCTACAATTTTAGCAAGTCGATACTTGTGGTGCGGACGACGATCTCCTGCGCTTTTTCGATAGTCTAAATAATAAAAATCGTTAATTTTAGGTGCATCGATATACGCTTGGCTCTGACGGTGTTTCTCTTGTTCTTCAGAAAAGTAATAACTCAGCAGTAGCATGATAATAATGCTGCCAGTAAAAGTACTAAGCAAGCGTAGTTTGTTGAACAATGCCAAACTGAAATTAGAGAAAATGAGTTTTCGATCTGAGGTATTATTAGTAACCTCTGCAAGACTTTGACATTGTAAACATTGTACTCGGGTATCACGCTTGACCGGAAAAATAGGCAAGTATTCAAGAAAATAGAAGCTGTAAGTAATTACAGAATTAACGCGATGCTTTTGACTGCCACAACAAGGACAAAGTAATTTGTCTGTTATGCCTAAAGTTACTGTCGACTCACGATAATCCATCATCAAAACCCATTGTTCGTTTATATTGTTAGTATACTTTTTTTATAGCGGCTATTTTTATAACATTCGTTTATAAAATAGACAAGCACTTTGTACTAACAGTTTCGTAGTTCAATGGTATTTAACTCTCAAGGTCACTAACAACAAGTGATAACCACTAATAATCACCATAGATTATATTGGAGCATTGATAAAAATGAATGCTAACCCTATTGAACAATAACACTTTGACCCTCTTTTAATCTTTCCGCACCACGAATAGCGACTTTATCACCCTGCTGAAGTTCACCTTGAATAGTGACCCTATCGACGGTGCCTTTACCTACTTTGACCAGTAAACGATGTACTTTGTTTTCATCATCAACCTTGACCACAAAAGTGCCATCTTTACGCAAAATTAACCCATCTCGATGAATAGTTAAGCTAGGATGTGCTCCCTGAATTGGCACAGTAACCTTTACTAATTGACCTGCAGTCCAAAATTCATTTAAGTGTTCAGGTATCTTTATTCTTATTTCAAAGGTTTGAGATCGGGGATCTGTGCTAGGAATTACAGCAGTCACTTGCGTTGATATTTGTTGCCCTATCGCTTGTAAATTCAGCTTAAGACCTTTGCGTACATACGCTAAATATTTAACGGGTACGTATAAACGTACTTCTAAATTTTCAGTATCAAGTAGTTTTAATAAGACATCACTGCGACTAATATCCGTACCTGCACGCACAATACGCTCAGTTACTACGCCATCAAAAGGTGCTTTTACCGTGGCTCTTTGTAATTGGTCTTCAATTTGTTGTAATTTTAAATTCGCTATCTCACTATCCGCTTGTGCTAATTCATATTGTGACTTTGTTTGGTCCAATTGAAATTGCGAAGTCGAATTGGTCTTTTTTAGTTTCTGTAATCGCTTTAATTCGTTATTAAAATATTGTGAGTTAATGCTTGCGCGTTTAATCTGTGCTTTTTGCTCCGCTTGCTTTAACTGTAATGGCAATAAATCCATTTTAACCAATACATCACCTTTTTCTACCATCACACCAGGCTCTTGCATCCACTCTAATCGACCATTAACACTTGCGGTAATATTTACATAAGAACGACTATGCACTGTGCCCATTAGGTCGGCGGTAGCTGCTAGATAAACTGCAGTTACCGTATCTATTTCCACAGGGCTTGGCGGTGTTTCGGCGGCATAAGATAGCTGAGTTGCCAAAAGTACACAGACAGCTGAACTGATGACCCCCCTTCTATAGATGTTTTTAATGGTATTTTTTAACATATTTTTCTCCTAGCCACACTTCAACTAATTTTGGCTTGTAATGATGGTTTTTCTTGCGCTGCTATGTGCAAATCTTCAACATTTGTCTTTTGCGTATTTTGATATTTTTGAGTGTTTTTCTCATTATTCTTTTGACCAACCTGTACCTTTTCACCCAACCTTAATAGGCTTGGAAACAATACCAAGGTGAAAATGGCACTGATGAACATGCCGCCGACAATTACCGTGGCAAGGCCTCGGTATATTTCACTACCAACCCCCGGCATTACCATTAATGGCAACATGCCAAACAAACTCGTTAATGTGCTCATATAAACAGGTCTGGCGCGGATACGAATAGCTTGAGCGACCGCATTTTTTCTTGATAAACCTTCCCTTTCAGCCTGTCTGGTTTGATCGACAATTAAGATGGCATTATTAACCACCAAACCAAGTAAAATAATAAAACCAATCATGGTTAATAAATCTAACGACTGATAGCTAACTAAATTCAATAAATTTAAACCAACAACACCGCCAGCAACCGCTAATGGCATCACTAGTAGCACCAACAAACTGTCTTTAGGTGATTTGAATAATGCTGTCATTAACAAAAAGAGGATAACTAATGCCAAGGCAAAGTTTTTAATCATATCGTTAATTGCCGCGGACATTTTATTGGCATTGCCACTGAGCTGAATGGACGCTGAAAGGGGCAATTGTGCATTCATTTTAGGAATTATTTTTTTATTAATTAAAGCTAACGCCTCTTCCAACGACATAGTTGCTGGGGGAGAAATTTGAATACTGATGGTTCGTTTACCGTCAACACGTCGTAGGCTTGTTGGCCCTGCGGTTCTAGAGATTGACGCTAATTCTCCTATGGTTTGAATACCCGCTAGAGGTGAATGAATGGGCAAAGCCGCTAATTCATCCGGTGTCTGCCATTGCTCACCGCGCAAAATAACATTGACTCTGTCATTACCATCAAAATATTCGCCAATAAATAAACCACTGGTATAGGCACGAATAGCATTAGCGACATCATGACGAGTTAAACCCGCTTGGGTTATTCGTTGATCGTTAGGTGTGAGTTTTAATTCAGGCTCAGATAAACTTAATCCTGGGTTTGGAAATGCCGTAGTACCCGGCATTGCTTCATTAATCGCATCAATGCCGACTTGTGCCACTGACATTAAACTTTCAATATCAGGACCTTGCACGTTAAGCTCTACCGTTCGACCATTACCACCACCTGATACGTTAATCATAGAACCTCTAAACAAGAAAGCTTGGGTATCAGGAAGCCCGCCTAAAACATCAGTTCGAATCACGTCCATCAATTCTTCAACACGGGTCGGATCGTCTGAATAAATAAAACCGCCTGTGGCACCTGAGCCAAAAGAGTAAAAATTATAACTTTTTATTTTTGGTAACTTCTCACCTAAGAGATAAGGCGCTAATCTTTCTTTAACGAGTGATGCCATTTCTTTTTCAATAAAATCAACATTTCCCCCTGGTGGCATATCTAAACTGAAAAAGAAGCCATCGATCGGTGCACGCGGCATAAAGTCAGTTTTTGGCAATAATAATGTGATAACTAAAAGAGAGCCGCCCAATAACAAAGAAATCCAACTAATTCGTTTAGTTTGAGTATTGGTTAGGCGCATCACTAAACGGGTTAACTTCTCCCAATAATGTGAAAAAGGATCAACATCATTTTGAGATTTAAGCCAATACTGACTAGCGATAGGCAAAATAGTAATCGCAGTTACCAGCGAAGCTATTACCGCGATAGAAAGTGTCAGGGCTAAATCTGAGAACAACTGACCTTCGATACCGGCCATAAATAAAATAGGTAAAAATATAGCGACACTAGTGGCGGTAGAGGCAAATAAGGCCCCGGTAACTTGCAAGGCACCACGCATAACGGCCTTCTTGCCATCCATGCCCAAACCGCGTAGCCGCACTATATTTTCTTGCACTATAATGGCGGCATCTAACACCAAACCTACTGAAAAAGCTAACCCAGCCAACGAGATAACATTTAAACTGCGATCAAATATGCCAAGGGCAACAAAGGCCACCATTAGTGAGATAGGAATCGTTACTGCAATAATGAAAATACTTTTCCAGCCTCGAAGAAACAACCATAAAATAAGTAAGGCTAAGACGATGCCTAAACCAAGATTATTCTGAACTAATGTCAAGGCATTACGAATATGTACTGACGCATCAAAACTGAGTTCAATAACTAAACCAGCCTCTAACATAGGTCCGGCATTAAGCTCTTTAATGGCAATATTTATTTCATCTAGTAGCGCTACCGTATTGGCATCGTTTTGGCGTTTCAAGGTGAAATAATAAGACGGTTGTCCGTTGCGCATATTAAAACCAAAACGGTCTACCAAGGTATTTTCAACCGTTGCAATATCTTTTAAATAGATTGGCCTGTCACCGCTATAGCCGATAATCATTTCAGTTAAGTTTGTGATATCGTACTGCCCTGAAAATCGCACTGTGTACTGTCGTCTACCAACATTAGCAACGCCGGCAGAGACATCATTAGCACGTGAAATAGTTGAGCTGATATCTGACAGTGATAAACCTAATGAAGCGGCTCTCAGTGGGTCAAAGGTTATTCTTAATTCTCTAGGACGATGACTTTGTAAATTAACTTGTCCCATACCTGGAATACGAGAAAACCGCGGTCGAACAACATCTTCAATGAGTTTTTGATATTGCCCTAAATCGTGTGCTGGATTACTCGGTAATGTTTTAATCATTAAAGAAGCGGTATTGGGACCACCTCTACCACCACCAGCAGATACGATAGGATCCATAGCATCAAGAGGAATGGGTGGCGCTTGATTTAGGTTATTAATCACATCAAGCATGGCCTTTTGCATATCAGCGCCAACATCAAAGGTCAGTGTTATGTTGCCAAAACCCCGTTGAATATTGGTAGTAACCTTAGTGACACCTTGGGTGTTTTTAACCACATTTTCAATCGGCTCAATAATCACTGACTCCATTTCTGCAGGCGCAGCGCTTGGCCAACCGGTAGAAATATTAATTTGTGGCTGTTCAATATCAGGGGTCAATTGAATCGGTAGTTTGAAAACACTCATTAACCCAAATACCATCACCAACACAACAATGACAATAACAGCAGCAGGATTTTTTAAAGCGGCACGGGTTAAGTTCATTTCCCATCCAAATAGTAATAGTTGTAGAATCTACAGCATTATTAACATAAAAATGCCGTGATTTAAGAAAGAGTAGGTAAGATACATTTATTTTGCGACGAAATGTAACATTGAAATAAAACGTTACAAATAGGAGGCTTAACTATTATTGGTAATCTTTAATGAGCAGATTTATTGCTTTTCTGTGTGCTGGTTCAGTTAATTTTTGATTGATCCTAGCAAGTAATTCTTTATGAGTGCCCTTTTTTACTGCGATATGAATATCACCTAGCGCCAAAGGTTCAGAAGCTAAAAAGACCTTATCTTTAAGTGCAAGTTTATCTAACACATAAACGGCGGACAATTCAGAGTGAATCACTGCGTCTAACCTGCCTTTCGCTAACAAATTAAAGTTGCTTTCGAGTTGACTATCATCAGTGATAAAGCGCTTATCGGCTTTAGCTTGGTCAAATTCTGCGCCATAACTCCAACCTAACAAGGTGCCGATATGTAGCCCTTCTAATCCATCTACCGTCTTTATCAAAGATATAGGTTGTCGGTTAAAATAAACAGATAATCTCTCCTGATAATATGGCTCGGAGTAATCCAGAGTTAACATACGTTGCTCTGTTTTTAATACCGCTATCATAATACCATCGCCTTGCTCCGTCCGGTAAAGCCCACGCTTAAAAGGTACTATTTGCACTGAATATGGTTGACCTATTGCTTTAAAGGTTAGATCAATTATACGCATGTACAAACCAGTTTGTTTTCCGGCTTCGTGATAGAGGTAAGGGGGATAGTCGGTATAGGTATTTATTTTTATTGAGTCGACAGCGTGAACGCTCAAAGCGATTAAAATGAAAGGTAAAAGTAAGCAAGCAATGAATACTTTTTTAACCACGGAGCTAATTTTTGGCATACTTATCACTTATTTTCACTCCTTTTATCACTATTTGGCTAATTATGGTTGTTAGCTATAAATATAATGCTTCACCACTTGCCCTGTTAATATACCCATCTAAAATATTATTTAAAAGCCTTTCGAGCGTCTAAATTATCTTCACTGTCTTCGTTATGCCAGCCATGATATTCAATAAAGCTGTATATCCAAGCTGATATATTGTCAACAAGGCTTAGCAGAGCAGCTAGCCAACTTATCAAGTGTAAATTTAGTTAAGCTAAGTTGAGTTAAGTTAAGTTAAGCTTAGTTTATTGATTGAAATACACGCAGCTTATTATGATGACCTTATAAGCATCACCTTATAAGTATGTGTTGAATATTTATCCTAAATAAAAATAACCGCTCGAGGCATAAGAAAAAAACCAGTATCAGGCGCCTGTTACTGGTTTTTAGTCATCTACATCAAGTAAAATCGTTTACAAGTGATAATTAAAGGTCAATTTAGCGTTACGCTCTTCACCTGGCATACCACCTAAGAACATAGCTTTGTTGTAATAAACCTCATCAAATAAGTTGTTCACATTTAACTGTACCTTCCAGTTATCCGCTTGATAGCTAATTGCTGTATCAAACACGGTATAACTTGGTACATAACCCTCAGGAATACCAAACGAACTAGTATTAGTGCTGCGATCATCAACATATTTAACCCCTAAGCTAATATCAATAGGGTTAGCAAGTGAAAATAGAGCAGCCCCATAAGTCAGCCAAGCGCCAGCGGTAACATAAGGCACACCTTTTTGGCGGGTATCATAACTGCTGCGATTCGGATCTCTTTTATCACGGGCATCTTGATAAACACCATTAACGTTAATCATCCACTGTTCATTTAAGTGAGCGTTCATATCTAGCTCAACACCCGTCGTTTCTTCTTTACCATCAAAGAAGCTTTTCGGCACACCCGGCGCAGAAACACCTTCGTCATAATCAGGGTTTGAGTATTGTAAGTTCGTGCGCGAGCTTTTAAAGAACACTAATGAAGTCAACATTTGATCTTCAAATGCCTTAATACGCATGCCTAAATCATCACTAATAGACTCAGAATCTTGCCTATCAGAGCCATCGCCTTTTACACCACCTAACATACTATAAGCCGTACGACCTTTAGAGTGATTAACGAAAAAAGATAAATCTTCGGTTGGCATATACGTCATACCTAAGTTATAGGTTATACCATCATCACTGGTATCCGCTTTAGGGGTTGGCTCAGCTGCGCTTGCTCGATAACGTTCATCTACACCAAAATGTTGATAACTTTGCGTAATATCATTAAATGCCACACCTACTCGCGTAGTAAAACTATCAGAAAAATACCCCACATGTTGTAAACCAACGCCCCAAGCATTGACTTTTTTATTATAGTTGCTGGTCATTAGCGGATCGTGATCTGCAAAGGATCCTTGCGCCCAATTAGGCTTACGAATGTCATAAATATAGGGCAAGGCGCCTTGATAAATAACATCACCGGCTTTATTCTTTATCACCTTATCGGCATCATAAATTGAATACTGCTTAAAACGAATATCACGGTCTTCATAGTTGGCATTAACCAATAATTCGTTATCGATACCAGCAAATTCAAAGTCATACCTTAAATCGGCAAAGTATTGCCAAGATGATTCATCGGCAGCAACTTGACGATACTCTTGTCGGCGGGCAGCAAAGGGATAAAGCACACCATCTTCAACTAAAGGTGCACGGGGATCCGCATTGATAGTGCCTCTGCGGTTCCAATAAACATAGTTATAAGCACCCGTTTGACGAGAAAATCCCGAGCTGTAGTCACGATACTGTAGCTGTTGATTAAAGAACAAATTATCCGTTAAAAATATATTATGCGTTAACTTAAATCGTAGCTCTTCACCTTCATTATCTTTAGCCATTGGCGAAATAATGCCATTATGACCAAATTTATAAGGGGTCAAACCATCGGTTGGCGATAAAGAGTCGGCGAGTTGTTGGCGTTGTTCATCACTCAGTTGAATACCTTTACCTGCGGGGTCATTAATCAAGTCTTGCCAAGTGGCCTCACCCGCGGTTTTACCGTCTACAGACGCGGCATTATAAATACGAATAGGGTGACCGACAGAGTCAACGGCAATAGCATCTTTGATATAAGAGGCCGATAACATTACATCTTGACGCTCATCAAAAACATATTTAAGTGAACTGTAAACCTCATCACGGTCTGTACCTATGTCACGGTAACCATCACTGCGCGCCGATTTAGCGACAACACGATAGGCCAGTTTGTCAGTTAAACCACCGGTACTGTCAATACTCAGTGCGTAACTATCCCATTGACCTATTTCGATGCCGATATCATGACTGCTTTTAAACTCTGGTTTTTTCTCAATGAGGTTAATTACGCCACCTGCACTACCCATACCATACAAACCTGTTGCTGGACCTTTAAGCACTTCTACCGATTCAACATTAGTAAGCGATCGTGTTGGGTTAAAAGTATTGCCTAACCCTGCACCACCATACATACCATCGTTGGTATAGTTAGCGCCTAACCCGCGGATGACCAAGTTATCACCAATACCGTAATTGTTACCTGCTTGGGTCACACCACTAATATTACGCACTAAATCTTGTAAATTGTTAACACCTTGGGCATTGATCAACTCTTCGTCGACAATGACTACTGCTGCTGGAGTCTCCATTAACGACATATCTGACTTGGTCGCTAACCCTGAATTCATCACCACTTGGTTTTGTCTTCCATAGACGGTAATGTGTTCTACATCCTTGTTTTTCAGCTCTTTTGCTTGCAAAGTTTCAACGGTTTTTTCTTGCTCATTTGCAGAAGAAACACCAGAAATAAAAGCTGATGCGCAAGCGACAGCAAGTAGTGAAAAACGAAATTTTTTCATATTGATAACTCTAATTAGTATAATTACTCGAATCGCAATTGTAATCTTAATGATAATAGTTATCAATACTACCATTAACAAATTATTGCATGTTTATACAAAAACAGTGCTGTTGTGGTTGTTAAAGAACAACGAGAGCCATGAAAATTAAGACCTAGATTAATTGATTACTTTTATTCATCTATCAATTTTTTCAATGATCTCTTATCATGGTTATTATCGTTATATAACTATGCGTAAATAAAACCATGTCAAATAAACTACCGGCGTTACATCTTTTTGGCATTTTTGAAGCCGCTGCTCGCCATGAAAACTTTAAACAAGCTGCAAGTGAATTATTTATAACACCCTCTGCCGTAAGCCATCAAATCAAAGCATTAGAAGCTTTTTTAGGCTTCGAATTATTCCAGCGAAAAAGCCGTGGCGTAGCATTAAATGCAGCGGGAAAAGTCTATTTGCATTATGTACAGCAAGGCATAAATAATCTTGAGCAAGGTACAAAAGTTGTCCGTAATAAATTCTCTTCACCTTCACTTAAAATATCAACGTTTCCTACCATGGCGAGTAATGTCATTATCCCGCAATTAAGCCATTTTCAGCAAAAACATCCTGACATTGATATTCGTATTGAAACCGGGATGAATGTTACCGACTTACGTTATGATGACTGTGATCTGGCTATACGAATGGGAAGAGGCGATTGGCCGGGTGTAGCGGTTAAAAAGCTACTTAATCTTACTGTTCATGCGGTATGTACTGAAGGCTTCGCCAAAAAACATAAACTGACTTCACCTGAACAAATCAGCCAAGTACCGCTTATCGACCTTGCAAATATGGACAATGTTTGGCGCACTTGGGCAAAAGCTATGCGGCTACCTGAAATGCAATACCAGCATAAATTAACCTTTAGTAACTACGATGCGTCTTTACAGGCTGCAGAGCAAGGGTTAGGTTTGGCGTTGGCGGTAATGCCAATTGAATATGCACTAATTGAACGTAACTTATTGGTATTACCGTTCGAACAAGCAGCTAATTTTGAACAAGCTCTTTATGCGGTATATCGTGAAGAAGATCTAAATCGTCATGACATTCACTGCTTTCTAGACTGGTTAACCAAATCACCAAACCTGAAAGCTATTTAATATAGCTTTACTTTATGGGTGAATTTAGTTCACCTATAGAGTGAATATTATACTTTTGTAATACTCCCGCCAGATCACTAACATTACCTTATCAAATGTGTCGTTAATTAATTCATTTATTTAAACAACTCAATTAACGACTAAACAAAGGATGACATAATGTTTAGTTCAAAAATAATGCTGATTTATCGACTTGTTGTGCTGTTAATACTGAGTATACCTATTGCAATAAATATCGTGAGTAAAGGAGATATTGTCAGCTCGATTATTTATCTGCCATTACTAATACTGGGGTTATCAGCTATCGCTATTTTTATTGATGGCAAACTAGAAGTTTTATTAAATAGAGCAGCCGCCATGGCAACACTTAAAGTGCCTGTCGCCAATAGTGAACTAAATACGACAAACGATAAAGTTAACTTTTACAGCCATGGTTTTACTCTGCTCCCAGTTCGCAAAATATAGTAATTTTACTACATTTTATCGATAATGGTTGATAAATACCTTTATCTGACTTGATTATTACGTAAAAATACTACATATTAATTAAGTATTAACAATAGAGGTTATTTAAATATGGAAAATCAACACACACATTTAAGCGTTAATAATGTAACGGAAGTGACACCGTTTGATTATAGCAATGAGAACTTGCCTCGTGACTTTGATATCCGCATTGAAGTTGCTGAACAACGTGAAATACTAGAGCAATCATAGCTTAAAGCACGGATAAATCGCCTTAGTTAGAATAAAGGGGAACGAGTGTTCCCTTTTAAATCCCCAGAGCGTCCGGTATTTATCTTCCATATGATAAATTGATAGGCTTGGAGTTCTTTTTTCTGTTTGACGTCGCTGTGGCGACCACACCCAACCAAAACTAAAGAGCTTTTTATTGGTCAATAACTAGACAACACCAACAAGCACCAAGTCTGCTTGAACAAAGTGCTATTGTCAGAAATACCCCCCTTGAGTACATCTTAAATATGTTAAAGCATTCTGTTAGAATAGCAGTCTATCGATTAAAGCATACCGAGACAGCATGTCAGAATTTAAAGCATTTTCACTTTTAGCATCAATTATTGACCGCGTTGGTCTGAAAGGCTATAAGCAGCCCACACCAATCCAAAAAGCATGTATCCCAGTGCTTATTAATGGTAATGACCTTCTGGGTATCGCGCAAACGGGTACAGGAAAAACGGCGGCCTTTTCATTACCCATTATCAATAATTTTGGCCGAAATAAAATTGATATTAAAGCTAAGAGTACACGTTCACTGATACTAACGCCCACACGTGAGCTTGCCTCGCAAATAATGCAAAACATTGATGACTACGCTGATGGTTTAGGACTTAAAACGAAGGTTGTTTATGGTGGTGTAGGAAGACAAGCGCAAGTTGACGCTATCGAAAATGGACTGGATATTTTAGTCGCCACCCCTGGCAGGTTATTGGATTTAATTGAAACCGGCGATATCAATTTTAAGGCGTTAGAAGTCTTTGTATTAGATGAAGCTGATACCATGCTTGATATGGGCTTCTTTAACGATGTTCAAAACATCATATCAAAACTGCCAAAGAAGCGACAAACACTCTTATTTTCAGCCACTATGCCTGCTGAAATAGAAATACTTGCGACAGCAATATTAACCGAGCCAACAAAAATTCAAATTGCCGCTGAAACAGTTACTATCGACTTGGTTAATCAAAGTGTATACCAGCTTGATAAATCGAATAAAGTAGCTGCGTTATTTAATATTCTGACAAAAGCCGACACTGAAAAAGTACTTATCTTTTGCAAAACAAAGTATGGCGCTGACATCATTGTTAAAGCACTAGAGGATGCATCAATAACTGCTGCTAGCCTTCACAGTGGTAAAACACAAGCCGTTAGGGAAGAAGCGTTACAAAACTTTAAAGAGTCTACTTTACGTGTATTAGTGGCAACAGATGTTGCAGCGCGTGGCATTGATGTTGATAACATCACCTTAGTTATTAACTATAACCTGCCTGAAGATCCAAGAAACTACATACACCGTATAGGACGAACTGCTCGTGCGGGAAAAAATGGCATGGCCATTTCATTTGCTGTAGAAAATGATAGAAGGCAATTAACTATTATTGAAAATAGCATAGGACAAGTCATTCCTGTTGTGACAGAACAGCCTTTTCATAAAGAGTTTTCAAAAGCGCCGATACAAACCAAGAAAAAGAAACAAGTAAGCAAAACAGGTAAAAAAACTAATAGATCAAGAACAAAGAGGAAATAAGGACGGGAATCAATTGTGCTTTGAAAGGAGCAATATAGTCATAATTTCCATAGAAAAGCCTATAGTTATTTGAAAAAATGAACTAAATAGGCTTATCTTACACCCTGAATATTTTTATCAGACTAATTAATAATGAGTGCGATTAGGTGTGCGTTTGTTAGATTTTCCCTGCTCGATTAGTTTCAAAATAAACAGGAATCCACATAAAAATCACTAATAGCGCTCGAGCGCTAATCATTAATAACTCTGTGCCCATTGGTTGCTCAATTATCTAATTAGATAATTCTGCTTATTAATCTGCGGCGTAGAGTTTATCAAAATTCTTTTGATTCCAGCCAATCATGACTTCAGTACCAATTTTTAGCGCTGGTACAGAGCGAGCCCCTATAGCGTCAAGCTCTTTTCTACCGCGCTGCAACTTTGCATTGGTTAATCGGTATTTAATGCCATTATCATCCAAGTATTTTTGAGCTTCACGGCAATGGGGACATTTATCTGAAATATATAAAACAACGCGTTTCATCATTAACCTTTATAGAACTATTAAAGACTACTATTTTACTGAACTATCAAGCAAAAACAAAGATGAATTGAGCTGTTTGACGCTTTATTGCCTGTTTGAGATAAATAATCAAGGGCTCTGCCCCTTGATTTCACCTTGCTTTTACTATGTTTTGATCTTGTGTTGAGTTACAGATTAACATCCAGATCTGAGCGAGCATAACTACAACAAGGAAGAAAATCACCACTGCCATCTTCGGTATCAATCGCCATGGCATTGGGCGCATGCACCTCACCATGGACAAGCTTGTTATTGCAGCTACCACAAATGCCCGCTAAACAACTGTAATCCACAGTGATACCCGCCTCTTCTGCCGCTTCGAGAATGGTTTGATCGCCTGATATTTCAACTTCGATTTCAGACTGTAAGAAATTAACTTTATAAGTACGATTAGAAGCATCGTGCTCAGGGGCGGCGACATCAATAACAAAACTTTCTTGATGATACTGAGAGCTGGGTAGGTCTACTTGAGTCAGTAGCATTCTGGCATTTGTCATAAATTCATCTGGACCACAGACAAACACTTCTCGCTCCAGTAGGTCGCTGCTGAACTGGTTTATCATCTCAGTCGATAATCGACCAGAAAAGTGGACAATGTCACAGTTAACAGCATCGCGCTGACGGGTAAAGTTACAAGATAAGTGTAAATTAGCATGCTGAGTTGCCAATAATTGCAACTCCTCGAAACAGATCAAATCTTCATCGGTACGGGCACTGTGATGAAATTGAAGATCTATGTTCAAACTCAGATCAGTAATGTAACGGACAATCGACAACATAGGCGTAATGCCAGAGCCTGCAGACAATAACAACAACTTAGCACGGCTGGAACTTTGCAAGTGGAAAGCACCACTGGCTTTAGTGCATTCTATGCTTGAGCCTACGGCAAAAGAGTCATGTAACCAATTGGAGAACAAACCACCCTCGACCCTTTTCACGGTAATTGAAATCAGATCTGGTCGAGAGGGACTTGACGACAGTGTGTAACATCGGTTTTCCAGTTGCTGGTCTATTTTGGCGTGCAAGGTGATGAATTGGCCGGGAGAATAGCCAAACCGAACAAGGGGATCAGCGATAAACTTAAAGGTTTTAACATCTGCTGTCTCAGCAATAATCTGTACACAGCGCAATAATTCTTTATTGTGGTTTGTGCTTTCCGCATCGGTACCCGGCAGAGTCAGGCTGCTATTCTCATCAGCAGAGATAGTTAACTGTTTGGCCAATCTGGCTTGAGCCGGCTGCCAATTATCCTGATACACAGGTCTGGCTTTAGTGTTAATGACTTCAACTTTGTCACCTATTTTGATAGTGCCGTTATTGAGCGCCAACATGTTTTCACCAAACATCACATTAGTACCCTCTTGCTCCTGACGATAACTGGTCAAAGTCTTTAACGGCTCAATATTTTTATCCAGCTGTTGAGTATAAGGATCAACAGTGGTAAATACACAGCGACTGCAGGGTTTGGGTAGCTCAAACAATACCTCGCCTATGCGAATTTTTGCCCACGCATCTTCCTGCCAGGCAGGCAATCCTGCGATTGCAATATTAGGCCTGAAGTTTGCCATACTAATCGGTGCCGGTAGACGCTGATTTAAGTGCACTAGCGAGTTATCATTAACCAGTAATAGCGGAAAACCATCGGCAAAGCCAACTTCGTGCCCTTCATGCTTATCTACCTTACGGTTTGATTGCTCGCCAAAATAGAGGATCCGCAGTGGCTCGCCAAGTAATTCACTGATCCATTGATCGGCTGACAACCCGCAACCCTGCCCCATAAAGGATGTGCCCCAAACGGAGGTAGGAAGATAACTGCTGGCAAAGTGTTGTGGCTGCAATAATAGATCTTCACAGCTTGCATGTTGTAAAACTAAATCTTCTCCGCGGTAATAAGAGCTGATCGAAGTGATTTTTGGGTGAGTGCGACCGGTAATAAAAGTACCGTCTAACTTAGTCAGCATAAAACGTCTGTCTCCTTGTAAACCCGTGCCAAGCACTTTCACCGTTTCACAACGAATAGCCGCGGAAGATTTCAATGGGTAAATAGCTAAACTACTGACATAAGCGTTCGACATTCTATGACCTTTTACAAATGATATTTTTAACAACGAGGGTAACTGATTGCTGTTAATTAAACTAGATCAACAACAGCTAGGAGTTATAAATCAAAAGTTATAAAGACACTCGCTTATCGACTACTCAGCAGAACATTAAACTGGACTTCCCATACTTCACTAGACAGTTTTCAACTAGCGTAAATACAACACCATACGCAGAGATGGGAATGAGGGTCTTTGGCACAGCTTTGTAACCTAGCAGGTTCCATCCCCGTGGTTACTTAGTTGGGGATGCAGTTTTTAGCGACATGGACTTCGTAACATCCTGTTAACTTTAGGTGGTATTTTCACTTTATTAATTTACCAATGATCATCCATTAGAACCACAAAAGCACCAAACTTAACGAATGGCGCTTTGTAATATTAGAACATCTGAAAAATTAAGACTTATTAGCAAACCTACGCGAGGCTAAACCTGCAATACCTAATGCAAAAATAGCCAGTGAGGTTGGCTCAGGTATGCTTCCAACTTTACTACCAAATGCTTGAAACTCACCAATAGAATATGAATTATCGCCACCAGTAGCTTGAATACGTAAATATCTCGCTTGCACACTAGAGAAGTCAAGTGCTGCTATGTACTCATTATGAGTAATATCTGTAGACATAGTATCCATACCTCCCCTTCTCGCTGTTACCTCACCATCACTTGGTTTAATAGAAAATAAAGTTGACCATAATTGTTGGTCATTAGACCAAGTTATTTTATAAGAGTCGTTATTATCCAAAGACAGCAATACGTTATCTATATTATACAAACCACCAAAATCTAATGTGATTTTTTTATTTAATCCTCTCCACCAAACATTGGTCGATTTAGTCCAGCGGGTATATTCATCAGGGAGAATGCCATCGTTAATTGAGTTTGTATTATTATGAAAGCGACCTTTCGTTGAAACAGTACTTTCTGTTATTAAAGTTGCGTTTGCATACGTTCCTGTAATCAATGATGCCGCTAGTATTATTGTATTTAAAAACTTCACTTTATATCCCTTACTGATAACGCGCTATTATGTCTATGATACCTAGAGATAAAAAATGAAAATATGGCTAAAGTGTCCAATCTTCAACATCATCCAATATTTATCTTCAAGTATAAAGAAGCAGTAAACTTAGCTAAAGTCGGTAATGTGGGCTATCTAGCGCTTAATCATTTTGTGTTAACAGTCAATATCTGCGTTTTTTTAATACTTACATCGTCCTAAAATCGGCAGCCTTCGCCATCAATGCTGTAGAGTAAAACATATACACATTTTCAAATACTAATGTCTACAGTGTGGCTGTAGTCTATTTATTTTTCGATGTTGGCCAAACAAAGGGAGTTGGCTTGCTGGAAGTTTTTTCTGCTACGGCTTTACTCTGGGCGAGTATCGACCTGATTAATTTCCCCGTTTCTTTATGCTTACTACAAAAAGTTTTTAGGTATAAAATTTCAACTCTACTGCGTGCCCAAGGGGTTGTACGCAGAAATTTTAAACTTGATTTAAGACGCGGGTTATTGATGAAACAACGAATATTAAGTAACTCACCCATCTTCTCCCAACCAATTTTCTTTTCCAGTTCGGTGAGGATCTGTTCAAGTTTCACGCCGTGTAGCGGATCATTACTGTTATTCATAGTCTACCTAAAATCAAAAAATAGCATTGTAGCAAGTTTCCTAAATATTGACAGACTTATGCGTTTAACTCAGGTAAAACTGTACCAAGCTTGCTTGAATCTGATTATCTGTTTGACGTCGCGGTGGCGACCACATCCAAAGGGGCGTTACACGCCAAATGCCCCTTTGATTTCCATTCCTATTATAAATCTCTTGAAGAGTATCTATAAGCTGATTTATCATCAGGCCAGCCACTTAAAGGGAAAGGGTATTTATCTGAGTTTACCGTTAAAAATTCGTTAATTTGGTAAATATAGTTATTTAAACTTTGACCAAATAGTTTTAAAGCAGCATTGGGTTTACCTGTTATTAATAACGAGAAAAATTGAAATACTGCAATTAAGGTAACTATAAAACGGGCGAAACCACCGATAAAACCGAAAAGTATCATAAAGACTCCTCGCATCCATACGCTGGTATTTTTCCAGTTTTTTGTTTCTGTAGAATTAATATCTCGCATAATATACCTCTGATTAACTTCATTTGTTTGTCACTAGTTACTTATAAGCAAAAATATAACCAACTGTTTAACTTTTTGTTTTTTATGAAGTTAAAAATCATTAGTTATAATCCTTTTGTTAAAATAACTAATTGTCGGTCTATTTGGCTAATTAACGTTTTTTACTTGAACGTTGATTTTTTTGGTTGATACGTAAGCGTATAAGGGACAGTCGGCCATGTTAGCTAGCAGATGTCATCCCCGTGGTAACTTAGTCGGGGATCCAGTTCTTAGTGACATGGATTCCGTACAGGACACTTACGGAATGACGAACTTTAACAATATATCAGCGTCCTGCTTTGTTTGGTGCTTCTAATATTAGCTTGAGTCTGATTCTCTGCTTGACGTCGCGGTGGCGACTGCACCCAAGGGGCGACGTGCCGCCGCGCCTCCCCTTGGAACCCCTGCGGCGCCCACTCAGTGAAAACATAAATCATCAATTTTGAGCTTACAGTCAATACCTGCCGATATTCGTCCATGAAAAGCGGCAGTCTTCGCCATCCATGGCTCAGCTTGACTGACACTTTACAAAATTGAGATTTATTCACTGAGATGGGATTGGAAGATTTTGGATGCTCTGTTTTATCAAACTAATAGTAGAGCTTTTTACTCGTTAGAAATGACACAAGATCAACAAGTGCCAAATCTGCTTGAACAAGCGCTGAAATGAATGAAAGTGTTCACGTATGTTCATCATGGATGATGAACAAAGCGATGTAGTGCATGGATGCACGTTCAGCGCTGTTACGTCGATAACACTTTCATGAATTGAAGAATGCGTTTGTTAGCAGCGTCGAGGGATTCCAAAGGGCATAACTTAGGTTAGCGCCTTAGTCCCCTTCTCTTCTGGGTGTCGTCGCTACCGTGACAAATCACTTAAAGTGGCTCTGACCCCATTTATTTCAGGCTTAAAATTGTTGGCTAGAATAAGCGACGAAGGAGCAAAAGCCAACTGTTTTAAGTCCTTGTTTATTTTCTTGTTAGCTTTCTATCGCAAATAGAACCAATCCTGTTCCATTAAATAGTGCGTGAATAGTCATAACAACCAAAAGAGCATGCCCACGTGAATGTAAATCCCAATATTGATACGCCATAGACATTAGATAAAACGAATAAAAAATTCCTATGCCATGCAATGGATAACCTAACGAATGGATAATACCCCACACGATGGCACTAATTAACGACACATAATTAATGTTATTAGTGAATTTACTAATAATTGAAATTATTGGGATCATTATAAGTGTCTCAATAATAGGGGCAGCGATAACTACTTTCATGAAAAACGCTAATGAAAGCTCAATAACCATGCCTTCAGAGTCTGGAAATAAAAAGTCCAAAAATATATTTACTGGTATGGCAACCGCCATAGCAACCAAGAAAACCTTAATGGCATATATTTTCATGGGTTGCTTTGTATTAGACAAAAATTTGAACAAACCTACATCCTTGTGGGTAACACTGAAAGCTAACGCCGCAATAAGCGGACTAAAATTGTTGGCTATAATGTGGAGCGAAGTGATCTTACACCACTTTCGTAGACACATTTCAAAACCCTAATTTCGCATATTTTTCGGGTGTTGTATAACCTAAACTTGAATGTAATCGCTCTTGATTGTAAAACGCGATGTATTTATTACTGACAGCAGTCGCCTCGGTTTGATTTTTAAACTGTTTGCTATGAATCGCTTCAGCTTTAAATGTATGGAAGTACGATTCCATCGCAGCATTATCGATCGGCGTTGCTTTTCGGCTCATACTCCTTATCAACCCTGACTTGTCGACAAGCGCTTTAAAGTCATTCGCTGCATACTCAATCCCTTGATCAGAATGAAAGATACAATTATTATCCGGCCTTTCTTTCGCTAAGGCGGCCTTTAAAGCCTCTTGTGTCATCAAAGAGTTCCGTTGCTGACTAAACGACCAACCAATCAATTCCCGTGTAAATAAGTCCATAACAACCGCATGAAAAAGCCAGCCTTTTTGTGTTCTGATATGCGTAAAATCTCCGACCCACTGTTGATTCTTTCTGGTTGGTTTAGCAACATATTTCAAGTGATTCGTCGTTGTCGAGTAATGCTTTCCTCTATTGGGCCGGCGTGAATATAAATCTTTCGTAGAGCTACACAGGTTAAGCTCTTTCATTAGCCTTGTAACACGTCGGCGACTACAACTAAAGCCTGCTAGCTTTAGTTGTACATGCATTCTAGGCGCACCATACGCACGTTTAAAGCCTTGGTGTTGCTTAATCAGCTCTGCTTTAAGGTGGTTATCCTGAACTTTATGCACAGATTCTGGACGACGGCTCCACGCATAATAACCACTGCGAGATACGTCTAGTAACCGGCACAATCGAGAGACATTGGCTAATATGTTGTTATTCCTAATAAAGATAAAATTAACTAAGGGTTTTCCTTTAAGAACCGCTCGAACTTTTTTAGGATTTCAATATCCTCTTCGCTGCGAGCTAGTTGTTTTTCTAGCTTTTTGATTAGCGCATTGGCTTTAGCTAGTTCAAGCTTTTCAGGAGTAACAGGGGCTTTTTCTTTGGTTGGCTTTTCCATTTGATGATTTTTCATAAGCGGCTGAGTAAACAGTGTGTCCTTGCGGTATTCCATACACCAACGATAGAGCATAACGGGATGAATACCCAAGGAACTAGCTATGTCTTTAGACAAAATACCTGGCTGAGAAGTGAGTAAAACAGCATGAAGTTTATACGCTAATGAATATTGATCGTAATGACGCTTTCTTGTATGTCCCATGATTAACCTCTTTGGTAACAATTAAATAAATAACTGTCCACCAAAGTGGTACAAGATCAAAGCGGAACCTAACCAACTGTTTCTGTTCCGTTTGAAGTGCTTGTTATATGCCAAACAGCTCCAGAACTAGTCATCACTTTGTAATAAAATACTGTAAGACTTTATAATACCATTCCAGTTACTGTTAGGCGTTAAAGAGATCACTGTCCAGCCTTCACTATTTAACTCGAAAATACGATCATTAAGCTTTGACACATCCACTTCGGGATACCAAAAACGTTTGTGTTTTTTAAACTCTACTACTATCTGTTGCAATTTTGCATCCTTACATAAATATTAACGCCAATATATATTTGGCAATATAGACACAATGACTCCCCACGAGGTGCTAGCCTCCGAACGTGGGTTAGTTTTACAAACCAGAGCCATACTATATGTGTCAACAATATAAAACAGAGGCTAGCATGATAAAACATAACATACTTTTCA
>Ga0209292_1001225_pt1 | contig 31821 bp, 30 predicted proteins | sample GOMGulsemesocosm_2_FD_184634 | JGI IMG/M metagenome (GOLD analysis project Ga0209292, IMG submission 184634) | Methane-oxidizing microbial communities from mesocosms in the Gulf of Mexico - GOM9C Gulf of Mexico (SPAdes) (version 2) | ecosystem: Environmental > Aquatic > Marine > Cold seeps... | reverse complement strand
ATTTACGCAAGCAACTCAAAGCACATAACAAAGCTAAAAAATAATTTTATTCACAAGCGGTAAAATTTGAGCAGCTGTGCATAAAAACACAGCGCTCAGTTATCAACAACTCTGCTACTAAAATACCTTGTGCATAACAAAGCACAATAACCAGCCGTTATTCGATGAGCACTGCTTACAAGGTGCTGATTTTGGCCAAGTGTAACTGCTTTTGCTCGGTCTTTAAAAAGCTTGCCTCAATACTGTTAGCCGCTAACTGTTTCAATTGATCAACACTGATATCCAGTGCCTCGCAGATCGCAATATAATTAGCGGCGATATAACCACCAAAATAAGCAGGATCATCAGAGTTAATCATTACTTTTACACCGCGCTGTAACATTTTGACAATGTTGTGCTCACTCATGTCGTTAAATACTTTAAGCTTAGTATTTGAAAGCGGGCAAACAGTTAATGGCATTTTGGTTTCAATTAAGCGCTGCATTAACTGCTCATCTTCTAAGGCGCGCACACCGTGATCAATGCGAGAGACCTGCAACAACTCAAGTGCTTGCCATATATATTGCGGCGGCCCTTCCTCACCGGCATGTGCGACACTTAAGTAGCCTTGCGCTAAGGCTAGTGCAAAGACATCTTTAAACTTTTCTGGAGGATGCCCCAACTCTGAGCTATCTAGGCCAACGGCTTTAATCTTATCTTTGAAAGGCAGTGCTTGTGCCAGTGTCTCAAAAGCGGCCTCTTGCGATAAATGGCGCAAAAAAGACATAATCAAAAAACTGCTAATGCCGAGTTTTTGTTCGCCATCTTGCAGCGCCCTTGCAATGCCATTAATGACACTCTCAAAAGGAACGCCCCTATCAGTGTGGGCTTGCGGGTCAAAAAACGGCTCGACATGCACCACTCCGTCTTCTTTACAGTGCAGTAAATAGGCCCAAGTAAGATCGTAAAAGTCTTGCTCGTGCAATAATACATTGGCACCTTGATAATAGATATCAAGAAACTCTTGTAGATTGTTGAATTGGTACGCAGCGCGTACCGCTTCAATATCAGCAAAAGGTAAGCAGATCTGATTGCGCTCGGCCAGCTCAAACATCAACTCGGGCTCAAGCGAACCTTCAAGGTGTAAATGTAATTCCGCTTTTGGCAGCGCGTATATAAGCGGTTTCATGGCTGTTCCTTTTCTATTTTATCAAAGTATTCGTAAGTTTCGGCAAAGCGTGATAACAGATAGTCTCCAGCACTAATTTCTGGATAGATAGCGGGATTTTTTTCATCATAGCAGCCATTGAGGGCAGCAATAGTCGTATCAAAATTGGGTTCGACAAAAAAAGGCATACTGTAGCGTTCAGCACCACTTGGATTGATCACCCGATGCGGCGTCGAGGTATATCTATGATTACTCCAGCGCGCCATCATATCGCCAATATTAATCACGAAACTGCCATCAATTGGCGTGGCATCTAGCCAATTACCCTGTTTATCTTGCACCTGCAAACCGCCAATACTGTCTTGATGTAAAATAGTAATACAGCCGTAATCCGTGTGGGCACCTGCTCCCATCTGCGATCTATCTAATTTTGCCTCGACCGCGGGATAGTGAATAAAGCGCAGTACACTGATAGGCTCACTAAAAAATTCATCAAAGTGATCCGCATTAAGTTTAAGGGCAATTGCCAAGGCCCGCAAAATGGTCTTACCCAGCTCAATCATGTCCCAATAGTGAGTCTCAACTAACTCCCTAAAACCTGCTATATCAGGATATTGGTTGGTTCCATGCAGTGGTTTGTTATTAGAAACATCGGGGTGATCTGCGTTTAAATTTCGCCCCATATCAAAAGTTTCTTTAAAATCAGCCGGGCGCAGCGGATCTAATTGCTCGGTGCCGATACAACCGTAACCCCGATGATGAGTGGTTTGGGTAATATCTATTTTAAGCTTATCAGCCAGTTCAAGTGCAAAAAATTGTTGGTACAGCGCCTCTAATTCAGCAATTCGAGCTGCGCTAATATTGTGACCGGTGATGTAAAAAAAACCGCTGCTACGACATGCTTGATCAACGTCTAGAGCAACGCCTTGCCAATCATTAGCGTCTTTTGAATAAAGCGGGGATATATCAATAACGGGGATGTAACTGTGCATCTGACACACTCCTATAATAGATTGGCTGCAGATAACATCTGCAGCCAGTGTGTTCTTTACGAGCAGCTATAATATAAAACTAGCGGCTCTATGGGGCCGCACCACAGCCCCAACCTTTCGGCTATTCTTTAAAAAGTTACTTAGGGATATCGCCCTGTACACCTTCAACGTACCAGTTCATGCCAACAAGCTCACCCAATGGCATTTTTTCACCGGCTTTGATCTTGATCTCGCCCGCTTGGTTCTTAATAGGACCAGTGAACGGGAAGAAAGCACCGCTAGTGATATCATCAACTAACTGCTGAGCTTCAGTGGCAATAGCTGCAGGCATGTTAGTGAATTCAGGAATGATAATGTCTTTTTCAGCCATACCACCCCAGTAGTTTTCAGGCTTCCAAGTACCATCCATCACTTCTTGAGTCTTGCGGATATAAAGTTCAGCCCAGTCATCAACCACTGACATTAAGTGCGCTTTAGGACCAAAGCTAGACATATCTGAAGCTTGACCTACCGCGAACTTGCCACGACGCTCAGCCGCTTGCATAGCCGCTGGGCTGTCAGTGTGTTGCAGGATTACGTCAACGCCTTGATCCATCATCGCATTTGCAGCATCGGCTTCTTTACCTGGATCAAACCAGCTGTTTACCCAAATAATTTTAAGCTCAGCTGCTGGATTGTACTTTTGCAGCGCCAGTTGAACCGTATTGATATCGCGAATAACTTCAGGAATTGGGAATGAAGCGATGTAACCAATTTTGTTGCTCTTAGTCATTTTAGCGGCAACAAAACCAGCTACGTAACGACCTTCAAACGTTTTTGATAGGTAGTTACCCGCATTTTTAGAGGTTTTATAGCCAGTGGCGTGTTCAAACTTAACCTTTTTGAACGCTTTAGCAACTTTCAAGGTTGGGTTCATGTAACCAAAAGAGGTGGTAAAGATAAGATCGTTACCTGCTTTGGCTAAATTGCGTATAACACGTTCAGCATCGGCGCCTTCAGGTACAGACTCAACAAAGGTTGTCTCAACTTTGTCACCAAAGTGCTTCTCTACCGCTAAACGGCCTTGATCGTGCTGATAGCTCCAGCCATGATCGCCAACAGGGCCAACATAGACAAAGCCAACTTTCATAGGGTCAGCCGCTTGTGCGCCACCAGCTGCTAATAGGCTAAGGCCTAGAGCAGCGCTAGATAATAGTTTTTTTACACTGTGTTTCATGTTTTCATCCTTAATCAGTTAAATTGAGCTTGTTGTTATTTTCTATCTGCTAATGGGGTAGAGAATGAGTATTCCATATCCCAAGGAAAGCGAATCCAAGTATCTTGACTCACTTCGGTAATAAAAGTATCGACTAATGGCTTACCTGAAGGTTTTGCATACACAGTGGCAAAGTGTGCTTTTGGCAGCAATTCGCGCACGTATTTAGCCGTTTTTCCGGTATCCACTAAATCGTCTACCAGTAACATGCCCTCACCATCACCCGCAGCCGCAGCCGCTTTGATCAATTGCAATTGACCTTGTGCTTTATCGCCATCACTGTGCGCATCAGAGCCTGAAGAGGCGTAACTTGAGATACACACAGTATCAATCAGGCGAATGTCCATCTCACGTGCCAAAATTGCCGCCGGTACTAAGCCGCCACGAGTGATCGCAATAATACCTTTCCAAGGGCCCATCTCCAGCAGCCGCCAAGACAGTGCTCTGGAGTTTCTGTGTAACTCTTCCCAAGATACGGGAAAATCTCTACTGTAAGGTGTGGCTGACATCTAAAACTCCGAATTTATATTGACCAGTTATAAACGACCCATAATACCTGAAATAAATAGACTTTTTAACTGCCGTTGAGCTTGCTGGCAAGCTTTGTAGCTAATGCACTGTGTTGTGCCATAAGTTCAGCGACATCAAAGTCCACCAGCTGTGCATCTATGACTTGCCAGCGACCGGCAACCATCACTCGATCAGCGCGTTGAGCGCCGCATAATAACAGTGCGGCTAGTGGATCGTGAGCACCACTAAAACGCATTTCATCTAATTTAAACAGCGCCAAATCGGCCTGCTTGCCCACCGCTATTTCACCGACATCGGCGCGGCCAAGAATTTTCGCAGAGCCCTTCGTCGCCCAGCGGTAGGCGTCAAAGTGAGTCACTTTAGCCGACCCGTAACGCAAGCGCTGCAAATACAGGGCTTGGCGTACTTCTTGAATCATGTTCGAGCCATCGTTGGAGGCGCTACCATCTACCCCTAATCCAACCGGCACCCCAGCCTTTTCCAACTCTAAATTTCTGGCAATACCCGATGCCAACATCATATTGGAGGTAGGGCAGTGACATACCCCAACACCCGCATTACCCAGTTGCACAATTTCTGCATCATTAAAGTGAATGCCGTGCGCCAACCAAGTGCGTTTATTTAACCAACCGACACTTTCTAAATAGTCTACTGTGCGTAAACCAAAGCGCTCTAGACAAAATTGCTCTTCATCTTGGGTCTCTGCTAAATGCGTATGCAGACGCACTTGCAAGCGCTCTGCCAACTTTGCGCTCTCACGCATTATTTCTGGGGTCACTGAAAAAGGCGAACAAGGTGCGAGTGCAACTTGCAACATCGCCCCTTCACCTCGCTGGTGGTATTTATTAATCAGCCGCTCTGAATCTTCTAAGATATCACTCTGTTGCTGTACTGTACTTTGTGGTGGCAACCCACCATCATCTTGCCCCAAGCTCATAGAGCCGCGGGTAAATAAGGTGCGTATGCCAATAGCTTGTGCCGCTTCTATTTGTACATCAATGGATTGTTCCATCCCCTGGGGGAATAGATAGTGATGATCGGCAGAAAGTGTACAGCCAGATAAGAGTAGCTCACCGAGTGCCAGTTTGGTGGCAGCTGCCAACATCTCGGGTTCCAATCCAGCCCATAGCGGATAAAGATTTTGCAGCCAGCTAAAGAGCTCTTGATTGAGCGCACCGGGGTAGGCTCTAGTTAACGTTTGATAGTAGTGATGATGACTGTTAATTAAACCGGGAAGTACCACGGATGTTGAGGCATCATAAACTTTGTTATAACTTGTAGGCTGTTGACCCACAGCCACGAGCTCAACAATTTTACCTTGGCTAATAACAATACCGCCACGGGCATCTTGGTCTTCACTCAAGATAGCCAGTGGATTCTTAATCCACAACCGCTCTAATTGCTGCACACTCTCTCCTTAAACCTGAAACCACTTAAAACATTTTTCACCACCCAGAGCACACAAGCGCTGCGCTACACAGAGCAAACACTAACCCAGTTATGATTTGTCTTTTCTCTGTGTCTTTTGTGGTTAATAACCTTTTAATACTTGGCTTGAACTTACCTGTAACTCCTAACCGCCTCTGTCAGCCTTGTCTATCCATGCGGATGGAAAGGTTTACCCAGCGACATTGGCGTGTACATCCTCGCCTTCATCACATTGCTGGATATCATCACTAATACTAGTACAGTGGCCGCATATGGCATCATCGCTAATAAGTTTGGTGATACTGGGTAGCCTAGTCCCTGTGCTACTAAGTTTAAAATACTAGCTAAACCAAAGAGATAAGCGCCTAAAATAATGCGCTCGGCGCGCCATGTGGCAAATACCACTAATGCCAGAGCGATCCAGCCGCGTCCTGCGGTCATGTTCTCCGCCCATAAAGGTGTGTATGCCAGCGATAAATATCCGCCGGCAAGTCCCGCCATACCGCCGCCAAAAGCAATCGCCAAATAACGAGTACGCATTACCGGTAAGCCAAGTACATTAGCCGCGTGCGGGTTTTCCCCCACCGCCTTCACCGTTAGCCCCAGCCGAGAAGACTTGAAGAACCAGTAGACCAGAGCAAACAACACAAAAGATAGATAGACGACTAAGTCCTGAGCAAACAACATTTTTCCAATTAGTGGAATATCACTGAGCACCGGGATTGCAATCGGATCTAAACCAGTGATAGGTACGCCAACATAAGCTGAGCCGATGAACGCGGACAATCCAGTACCAAAAATCGTTAACGCTAAACCTGTAGCGACTTGGTTGGCATTAAGACCTAGAGCTAAGGCGGCAAACAACATCGACATCAAAATGCCAGCGATGATCGCTAATATGAAGCCCAACAATAAACTACCGGTGGTCAATGTCACGATAAATCCGATGACTGCGCCCATCAACATCATACCCTCTTGACCTAAGTTGAGCACACCGCTTTTCTCGCAGACCATTTCCCCTAACGCCACAATCAACAGCGGGGTGCCTGTGCGTACCATGGCGTAGAGTACGTTTGTTATTAAATCGATATCCACTAGAGGCTCTCCGCTGCTGTGATAGATTTTGGCTTGACCAATTTGATCTTGAAATTAATAAATACATCGCAGGCCAGTAGGTAAAATAATAGCATGCCCTGAAATAGCGATGTCACGGCGAGTGGCATCTTCAATTCAATTTGTGCCAGTTCACCACCCATATAAATTAGTGCCATTAACAAGCTGGCAAAGAAGATGCCCACTGGATGCAGCCGCCCTAAGAAAGCTACAATAATCGCCGCATAACCGTAACCTGGTGAAATGGAGGGTATTAACTGCCCTATCGGACCGGTCACTTCACTAGCACCTGCCAGCCCCGCCAGTGCACCACTGATTAACATCACCAGTATTACTAAACGTTGGTGCTTAAAGCCCGATAATTTCGCGGCATTGCTGTCCATGCCCAATACTTTAATTTGAAACCCCAAAAATGAGCGCGAGATAAACACCCAGGCGGCAACCACTGCAAAGGCGGCAAACAAGATGCCGATATGCATGCGGGTATCTTCCAGTAAAATAGGCAGCAAAGTAAAATCAGAGAACAGTGCCGACTCAGGGAAACCATAGCCATCAGGATCTTTTAGCGAACCGTGTACAAAATACAGCAGTAGGTAAAGTGCAATATAGTTGAACATGATGGTCGTCAGTATTTCATTGGCATTAAAGCGATTGCGCAGCCAAGCGGCTAACACGCCCCATAAACCACCGCCTATCATGCCGCTGATTAATACCGCTATCAATGCCCAGCCTGATTCAACGTCGATTAACAGTAGCGCTATCGCACTGGCCGTTAAACCGCCCATCAACAACTGGCCCTCGGCACCGATATTCCACACTTGCGCTTTAAAAGCCAGTGCTAAACCAATAGCGCAAAGCATGATAGGTGCCGCTTTAACACTGAGCTCTGCCACGCCGTATAGGTCAGATACCGGCGCAATTAAAAAGATGCTCAAAGCATGCACTGGATCGTGCCCCAAAAAGGCAAAAAATATAGCGCCTGTAATCAAGGTTAAGACTCCCGCCAGCACTGGAGAGAGGTAGGACATGGTAGACGATGCTTCACCACGTGATTCTAATTTAAACATATCAGCTCCGCTTAATTTCTGCTGCTTTGAAGAACATCACTAACGCTCTCTTCAGGGGTTTCAAATACGCCCGTCATCCAGCGACCCACCTCTTCAATACTGGTCTCTAACGTTGCTTTATTCGGTGACAACTGGCCATCGCAAATAGCACAGAGGCGATCGCTGATTAAGAATAATTCGTCAATATCTTCGGACACTACTAAGATGGCAGCACCGCGATCGCGCAATTCAATCAAAGCTTTATGAATAGCCGTCGCAGCGCCAATATCAACCCCCCAGGTAGGGTGGGAGGCCACCAACAATTTCGGATTTTGGAGAATTTCGCGACCGATAATAAACTTTTGCAAGTTACCGCCAGATAAACTCTGTGCTTGGGCGCGATTATTGGGTGTTTTGACTTTGAATTTATCGATAATTTGATCGGCGAACTGCTCAGTTTTGCGTGGATTGATAAAACCTGTGTGCACTAATCCCTGCAAAAAACCGGTCAATAAACTGTTGTCGACCAAGCTCATCTCAGGCACTGCTCCACGTCCTAAACGCTCCTCTGGGACAAATGCCAATCCCAACTCGCGACGCTCTCTTGGGTCCATTAACCCGACGGCCGTATCAGCAAAACTAATCTGTTCAGATCGACTGACAAGGTGTTCGCCGCTCAGTGCCGCTAGCAGCTCTTCTTGGCCATTGCCAGCAACGCCTGCAATACCTAATATTTCACCGCTGCGCACTTCAAAATTAATATCCTTAAGCGTTGCGCCAAACGGGTCCTCACTCAATTGCGATAGATCACTGACCACCAAAAAGGTTTTTGATCCAGCGGACTTGGGATAATCGGTACTGATGGGCGTATCGTCCCCCACCATCATTTGCGCCATTTTAGTGGCACCGGCCTCTGCCGGAATGCACTCTCCGGTCACTTTTCCGGCCCGTAAAATAGTCGCACTGTGACACAGCGCTTGCACTTCTTTGAGTTTGTGCGAGATAAACAAGATAGAACAGCCATCTTTAGACAGCTGACGCAATGTGACAAATAATGTATCAACTTCCTGAGGTGTTAAAACGGAAGTGGGCTCATCTAAAATGAGTAATTTAATATCTTGCACCAAACAGCGTACGATTTCGACGCGCTGGCGCTCACCGACACTCAGTGAATGGATGTGTCGATCGGGGTTTAACTCCATCCCATACTGTTTAGAAACGGTGCTAATGCGCTGCGCCAGCTGCTTCAAATCGCCGGCATCATCACCGAGCGCCAGTGCGATATTCTCAGTAACCGTTAAGGTTTCAAACAATGAGAAATGCTGGAACACCATGCCTATGCCCATATTTCTGGCCATCAATGGATCTTTAATAACGACTTGTTCACCTTGCCAGATGATTTCACCGGCATCGGGTTTAGTCACGCCGTAAATCATCTTCATCAAGGTTGATTTACCGGCGCCGTTTTCGCCCAGCAAGGCGTGAATTTCACCTGGAACAATGGCTAGATCTACTCTATCGTTTGCCAGGCAACCAGGATATTGCTTGGTAATGCCCGTCAGTTGCAGGCGATAGTTCTCTGATGATTCGACGGATGGTCTGTTCATCTCTCTTAGTGTCCTTGTGTTTCTGATGCGATATTTCAGACAAATGACTGTTCAATGCAGCCGCTATAATTAATCTGAAAAACCCATAAAAAAAGTAAAAAACATGCGTGTTATTTTTATACAGCTAATGAATCTATAAAAAACCTGACCCAAAAGACAGGTTTTTTTTAGATAATTTTACTGAATCAACTGTTTTTACATAAAATCATGCTAAATACCGTGTATTTTATATACGATTGCTCGCGGAAAATATTTTTTTTCAGGTTGTGAAAATGATCGCAAATACTAGCATAATGAGTCAATTTCGGGTACGCATTAGCGTGAAAAATACGCGCTGCAATTCGCTAGGAAAAACACCAAGTAGGGATAGTAAATACCGGAAAACAGACGAGACAGTATTGTGTCAGTAATTAGCTGCGGGGAATTTTATCACCATCAACAATGTTCAATAGCGCTTTTCTAAAACCGAGCAAAAAAGTGCTGAAGTAGTTTGCCAATAAACGCCAACAAAAAATAACCAGCCGGGACAATAACTCAGCAAATAGCGCTCGCGAGGCAACCTAAAGCTGGTATTTTGGGATTCACTAACTTTAGCTATCTGAACATTATTGATTATGCAAGTAACTGAAAGGCCTTGCATAAAGTGATGCTACTGGAACTTTACAAAGCGATCTTTTAACAGGCAAACGCGCACATGGCCAATTTTTTCTGCAAGATCAGCAGCTGCCTTTATAATGGCATCAGTCATCTCCTGATGTTCACTGCCGATACATTTGTTACTCTCAGACAGCAGCAAAAATTCAGAGTTTAAGTGCGATAATCGCTGACCTCCCTCTACCAACTTTTGGATGATAAAACAAAATTTGAAATGTAAGCGCTTACAATATATGGTGCTTAACTTGTAGGGCAATTAGCAGATGAGCTAAATATCGGCGCACCTCTACATGCATGTTGCGTAATTTATCTAAATCCTTATTGTTGCTGTCACTAATTCGCGGAGAAATCATGGCTCAGAATTTACTTAACAAGGCCGCCTGTATCGCCGATCTAAAAACCAGAGCAAAAGCACGCATTCCAAAATACGCTTTCGAGTATTTAACCGGAGGCTGCAATCAGGAAGTAACGCTGCGCCAGAATCGTCACGCATTAGATAGAATATACCTAGAACCCAAATACTTATCGACTTCACAGGGGGCTAACTTAGAGACGCAAATATTTTCCAAAATATACTCGGCCCCATTTGGCATAGCTCCTTTAGGACTCACTGGTTTAATCTGGCCGAAAGCGGCTGATTTTCATGCCCGTGCCGCTCATAATGCCAACATTCCCTACGTGTTAAGTACCCTCTCAAGCACTTCTATCGAGCAGGCGGCACAGTGCGCTGGCGACAATCTTTGGTTTCAATTATACCCTCCGGCTGATCTAGAGATTCGCGCAGATTTACTCGCGCGTGCACAGGCCGTGGGCTGTCAGCACTTAGTGGTCACAATTGATGTGCCTGCTGCCGGGCGACGCCCTAGAGATATTCGCAACGGTTTAGCAGTTCCCCCCAAAATAGGTGTCAATAGTATTGCCCAGAGCATTATCCGACCGGCATGGTCTCTGGCGACGGTGCGCCATGGATTGCCGGAGTTTGCCTCAATGATGCCCTATATGAAAAACGTTAAAAACATGCGCGATATTGCCAATTATATTCGCACTAGTCTCAAAGATGTTGTCGATCAAAAGATGTTAGAACAGCTGCGTAAAGATTGGCCGCATAAACTGATCGTCAAAGGCGTAATCAGCGTTGCTGACGCCCAACGCGCCCTGCAGGCTGGAGCTGATGGCATTATTGTCTCAAATCACGGTGGCAGACAGCTCGATGCCAGCCGTGCTTCTATCAGCGTACTGCCTGAAATAGTCGCCGCTGTCGGTGATAAAATGGTAGTGATGGTGGATAGCGGAGTGGAATCAGGGCCAGATATTGCCAGATTTTTAGCGCAAGGTGCACAGATGGTCTTTGCCGGACGCGCATTTATGTATGCGGTAGGCGCGTTTGCTGAACCCGGCGCAGAGCACTGTATCGACCTCTTGCGCAGTGAATTGCTACAGGTATTAGAGCAGTTACGCTGCCCGACGCCCTGTCAGCTCGCTGATTATTTGGCTTGAAGCTTTTACACAGAGAATGCACTCTGATAATGATAGATTCAACAATTGTGCTTTCACAGCACTTCTGGATTGCTAAGCGCACCGTTTAACTGTGCGCTGTTCTCAATGAGCGAGACTAGGTGATAAGGGTAGAGTCCCTGCCCGGCACACTCGTAGTCTGGCGGATAATCAGCTCCGTCGCTAGCTCTATATGTTTGACTTCAAAGCTATTTTTTTGAATGCAATCCAGCAGATAAGTGGCGGCCAACTTGCCCATTGCCCTGGCCGGAACATCGATGGTACTCAGTCCGGGATACAGCTCCGCGGTGATTTCTAAGTTGTCAAAGCCGCTAATAGATAGCGCAGAAGGCACCGCTATTTTCAATCGTCTCGCGGCGGATAGTGCACCTATTGCCAAGATATCGTTACCGCAGATTACCGCGCTGATTTGCGGCTCTTGCACTAATAATTCAATCACCGCATCCCGCGCTTCCAGTGCACTGTAGCGGCACTCTACAATCCGGTGACTAGCAATCGCATAGCCCTGCTCAGCAAAGTATTCTTGGATACCCTGCAACCGTTGCATGGCCCGATCGTTATCTAATAAATTGCCAGTGACAACGCCGACTTTGCGATGACCTAAGGCAAATAAGTGACTGGCAATCACTTTAGCGGCACTGCGGTTATTAAACCCTATACAGCTATATTGGCTCTGCGCTTGCCAAGTCCACAAGTTAACAAAAGGTATTTTCTCGCTGGCTAATAGCTCATACAACTGCACACTGTGCAAATTACCGATCAACACTAAGCCATCCAAACCTTTACTCAGCAGAGATTTAACTTCGCGATACTCTTCTTCAAGCGAGTAGTTGTTGCTCGCTAATAACAAGGTAAACCCTTGTTTGGTGATGCCTTTTTGTAGGTGATGGAGTGCACTAGAAAATATATCGCCGCCAATGGTGGGCACCACAGCGCCAATCGTATAACTGCGTCTTGAGGCGAGCGCTCTGGCAGCTCCGTGCGGCGTATAGCCTAAAGTGGCGATCGCAGCTAATACTTTGTCACGCAGTTTCTGTTTCACTTTTTCTGGCGAATTTATACAACGAGAGACCGTTGCTGTCGAGACAGAGGCGTATTCAGCAACGTCCTGCAGATTAGGTTTGGGCATCTGGATCCTTTCCTAGTGGCCGATGGTAAATTAGCAAACTGCAACTTTAGCGCCTGAAACAAATATCAAGCTGGTACACATCACTTAAATATAGCGATAAAAACGCAAAAGATTATAACAAAAACGCATCGATATTGAGTATTAATAAATTTAACATTTGACAATCTACAAGGATAAGATTAAAAATGTAAGCGCTTACAAAATAAAAATACAAAAAGGTTTGCAGATGATATCAAAACATTCAACTTACTTTTTTAAAGCGTCAGGCATATTTCTAATACTGTTTTTCGCCAATGTTCTTACGGGCAAATTATCAATGTTGGTATTCAACCACCAGCTACCGTTGGGAATCGGAGAAGTGGCTGAGTTCATCCTATTATTTATTACTTGTACTTTATTTGTCATAGCCATTCTGCTTAAGGAAAAAGAGGCAGAATAAGAAATAAATGATTTAGATTAACTTTGTTTTCCATCTAGGAACTTGTTGGACTTAACATTTTTGACCGCCTCATTCAGCACTATAAAAAGAAACCGCTGAAACGGCATGAGCCCGACGACCTCCTAGCAACAGACTTTAGGAGCCAACATGAGTACATCAAATGATTTAAAATCTAGCGCGCGACGTCGCTTTTTCTCGCTGAGCGCCAAGTATGGCGTCACAGCGGCAACGGTGGCCTTTGCCTCCAGTGTGATTGTCACTGAGGAAGCGGTCGCCGCTATCTCCAAAGAAGAGCGAGTGCTAGAAAAAAACGCCAAGTTTAAAATGGTGATTGCAACTGCCTATCCGCTGGGAGCCTCACGCAGCTATCCGCTGATGCAGCTTGATCTCAAAGAAAACATTCAGAATATGACCGGCCGCCAGGTCTACGTCAAACTCGCACCCGGCGGACAATTGGGGACAGGCGGTGCACTGGCACAAAAAGTACAGCAGGGAACCATTCAAGGAGCCCAGCATTCGCTGTCAAATTTTGCTCCCTTCGCCCCCGTTGTCGATCTGATTAACGTCCCTTACTGGTGTGGTGATAATCAAAAATTCACCAATTTAGTCAACTCTAGTGCTTGGCAACAGCAAGTTAACCCCAAGATCGAAGCCAAGGGTTTTTTACCCTTAATGTACGTCAATATTGACCCGCGAGTGGTCGCATTGCGCCGCGGCATCGAAGGCCCAATCAAAACGCCGGATCAAATGCAGGGCATCAAGTTCCGCGTTCCCGGATCTAAAATACTGCAGCAGTTCTACCGCTTGTTAGGGGCAAACCCGACACCGGTAGCCTGGGGTGAAACACCCTCAGCGATTAAGCAGGGAGTTGCCGATGCCTTAGATCCATCCGTTGAAGCGCTCAACGCCTTTGGTTTCAAAGATGTCTTATCCCATGTCACATTTATTCGCTCGGTACCCGATGCACAAGTTTACTCTGTGAATATCGAATGGTTTAGATCGCTACCCGATGATGTGCAAGAAGGCATATTATTTGCAGCAGAAGTCACTTCGGCGCAAAACCTCGCTAAAGTACCGGCAGCCAGAGCTTTTTCCATGGCTGAAATGGCAAAATCTGGGGTCAAATTTTATTCGCCTACCAGCTCAGAATTACAGCAATGGGTTGATAAAGCCGGCCATCAACTGCCTGTCTGGGACGATATTAAAATTGAGCTTGCGGGCAGCTTAGATACCTTCGAAGAGCTATTGGCAGCCGCCAATACCCGAGGTAAGCACTTTGTCCACGACGTCTAAACTTAATTCCTGCAGATAACATCTATCCTTGCTGGGTTCTGCTCAGCAGGGGTAAGTGTGAGCACTTTTATTGATGATTAACAATTGTCTCTATCTTGTTTTTTGAGGTGATACTAGATGCAAGATGCAAAAAACACCCCGCTGACAGCCCATAAATCATTTTGGCAGCAGCTAGATGATAACGCTGAGCGCTGGTTACTATTAATTTTTTACACCCTGATTGTCACAACCGTCGGCATTGAAGTAATACGTCGCTTTGGGCTGTCCTTTTCCTCCAACTGGGGCGAGGAAGTCGCGCGTTACTCTTTTATCTATCTCGCCTGGATCGGTGCCGCTGCCGGGGTCAAAGAGCGAGCCCATATTCGCATCGATATTATCTTGTCACTACTGCCGCGCAAGGGCCAACTCAGCGTGTATATTTTCGGTGATTTAGTGATGCTAAGCATCGCCTGTCTGGCCTTTTACTTTTCGCTGGAAACATTTTTCACTTCAGTAAAGTTTGGTTCAGTCACCCACGGCTTAGGGATCAGCCAAGCCTGGTTTATCGCCGCTGTGCCGCTTGGTTTTACCTTGATTTGCTTTCGCTTAGTGCAATCATTGTGGCGCGATTTGAAAATGTACAACACCGATCAGGCAATTTTCACCGGTCACAAACTCTTTGATTGAACAACCTCTTTACAGGTAATTTTATGTACAACTATTTAAACACTCAAGTCAGTTTGGAGTGGGGCTGGGAGTTGGCAGGTCCACTGTTATTTGGGGTGATTCTGTTCGCATTTGGCGTGCCAATTTGGGCAGTGCTCGGCACTATCTCTGTGTCTATATTGCACTTTAGTGGGGTATTACCACTGTCATTGCTGGGAGAGGCACTGTTTGACGGCATCGATGCTTTTGCCCTTATTGCGATCCCACTGTTCATACTCACGGGAGATGTATTAGTGCGCACAGGGCTGTCGCGCAAACTATTAAATATCGCTGAAGCGTTAACCGGTGGAGTGCGCTCCGGCTTTGGTACTGCTACGGTGTTAGTGTGCGGCTTTTTTGCCTGCATTTCTGGCTCAGATGCGGCGGGTGCTGCTGGTGTCGGCCGTATGACTATCGACCGCTTAGTTGAACAGGGCTATCCAAAACCTTACGCTTGTGCGCTCGTCGCCGCCGGTGCTTGTACCGGCATTCTAATCCCACCCTCTATCGCCTATATCATTATCGGTTTAGTGTTGGGCATATCCGCCTCAACATTATTCTTAGCGGCGCTGATACCTGGGTTAATGGTGATGTTCGTGATCATGCTCTGCAATATTATACTCAACCGTATTAATCGCTTTGAAAACGCCGAAGCCGGTTTCTCGCGCAGTCGAATTATGCATGCTCTGATTGATGGTCGCTACGCACTGATCGTGCCTGTGGTCATACTAGGCGGTATCTACAGCGGTGTTTTCACTCCCACCGAAGCGGCCGCTGTCGCCGTTATCACGACGATTATCATCGGTCTGGCACAAGGTACTATTAAGCTGCAAGATTTTCCCAAGATGCTCAGCAGTTCCGCCAAGGTAAACGGAGTCATCCTGCCAATTATTGCCTTCTCACTGCCCTTGGCACAAGCGCTGGCAGCTCTGGATGTACCGCAGGGCTTTGTCTATATGATCACCGAAATAACCCAAGAACCAAGCTATATTATTTTGTTAATGATCGGCATTTTAATTCTGGCAGGCTGTGTCATGGAGACCACCCCGAATATCGTCATTTTATCTCCTATCATGCTGCCTCTAGCGCAGGAGATAGGGATGCCGGACATACAGTTTTGCATCATGATGATCACCGCCTTAGGAGTAGGTTTTATCACCCCACCGCTGGGTCTGAATCTATTTGTTGTATCCAGCATCAGCGGCACATCGGTACTAAAAATTGCCGGGTTTGCCGTGCCATTTGTGCTGGCGATGCTCTCCATAGTGTTATTACTGGCATTTGTGCCCGAACTATCGATGTGGGCAATCCCAGATTACGCTCGCTAAAGAGTATTCCACGAACTTTACTTATCCAATTTTAGGAATCAGACAATGACCATTACCTATTTAAAAAAAGCTGCCAAAAATGCCACCACTTTAGAGGACAATACCCGTGAAATAGTCAGTAAGATGCTCGGCGAAATTGAGGCGGGCGGCGAGCAAAAATGCGCGGAGTTCGCGGCCAAGCTGGACGATTATCACGGCAACATCATTGTTAGTCCCCAGGAGATAGCGGAGGCCACCAACAGTCTGTCGCAACGCACCAAAGATGACATTCGCTTTGCCTACGACAGAGTCTTTAGCTTTGCTCAAAAACAGCGCGCAGCCCTGATTGATTTTGAAACTGAATTAAGCCCTGGACTCTGGGCCGGACAAAAGCAAATTCCAATGCAGACTGCGGGCTGCTATGTTCCCGGCGGGCGCTATGCCCATGTCGCCTCTGCCGTTATGTCAGTGGCTACCGCAAAAGCTGCTGGGGTCGATCACGTCATCGCCTGCTCGCCGCCAAAGCCCGGCCAAGGCGTTAATCCCGCGATCATCTACACCGCCAATTTGGCCGGTGCCGATACAATTTTGGCACTTGGCGGCGTACAGGGCATTGCCGCAATGGCCTTTGGTCTATTTACCAATCGTGCCGCCGATATATTAGTTGGCCCGGGTAATCGCTTTGTCGCAGAGGCAAAGCGCATGTTGTATGGTCGAGTGGGCATCGACTTGTTTGCCGGCCCGACTGAAATTGCTATTATCGCCGATAACAGCGCTGACCCACATCTAGTGGCGACCGATTTAGTCAGCCAAGCCGAACACGGTCCAGACTCCCCCGTCTGGCTTATTAGCACTGACCTTGCGCTGGCTGAAAAAGTCATCGCTATCATGCCCGATTATATTGCCCGCCTCCCGGACACGGCGCGTTTCGCCGCACAAAAAGCCTGGTCGGAATACGGCGAAGTTATTCTCTGTGAAAGCGCTGAAGAGGCCGCTGTAGTCAGTGATCAATACGCTGCAGAGCATTTAGAAGTGATGTGTGAAGACTTAGACTGGTGGGTTAATCGTCTCAAAAATTACGGCTCACTGTTTGTCGGTGAAGAGACAACGGTCTCTTTTGGCGATAAGTGCTCAGGCACCAATCACATCTTACCGACCAAAGGTGCCGCCAAATATACCGGCGGACTATCGGCGGGGAAATTTATTAAAACCGTCACTACTCAGCGCATGACCCAAGAGGCGAATAGAGAAGTCGCCGCGGTTACTGCCCGCATCTCCCGTCTTGAGGGTATGGAGGCGCACGCACGCAGCGGAGATGAACGCTTAAACAAATACTTCCCGAATGAGACTTTTGAGCTTGAGGCTGCCCATTGAAGCTGTTTGATTTGAGCGGCAAAGTAGCACTGATAACAGGAGCCTCCTCGGGGATTGGCGCACAGCAAGCCCGAGCGCTCAGTCACGCAGGTGCGCGTCTGGTACTGCTGGGAAGACGTGAGCTAAAACTGCAGCAATTGTGCACTGAAATTACCGCAAGCGGTGGTCAGGCGACCTTCTTGGCCGCTGATTTAACCGATTTAAGTCAACTGGATGAAATAGTCAACATGGCGCTCCATCCCTGGCAGAAAATCGATATATTGTGCAACACGGCGGGTGTCAACCTGCGTCAGCACGCCGACCAAATCAGCCTGCAAAATTGGGATGATACTTTGGACTTAAACCTCAAAATACCGTTTTTTTTGGCACAAAAACTAGTGCCACAAATGCGAGAGCGGGGCTGGGGGAAAATTATCAATGTAGCATCGCTGCAATCGACTCGCGCGTTTAGTCATGGGCTTGCCTACGGCGCATCTAAAGGCGGGGTAGTACAGTTAACGCGCGCCATGGCTGAAGCTTGGTCTGCGCAAGGCATTGGCTGTAATGCTATTGCGCCGGGTTTTTTCCCGACTGAATTAACCCAATCGGTCTTTGAACAGTCACAGTTAAGCCAAACACTGTCAGCGCAAACCGCTATCGGCCGCAATGGTGAGCTGGCAGACCTTGACGGGCTATGCGTCTTCTTGGCAAGCCATGGCAGTGATTATATTACCGGGCAAACGATCTACATCGATGGCGGTTTCACCGCAAAATAAGGTACTTATAAATGAAAACGAGCATGAATGCGCTGGTCTACACTGGCACGCAACAGATGAGCTATCGCAGAGAACCTCTGCCGACGCTTAGAGAGGGCGATGTAATGGTCGAAATAGCCGCCACTGCTATTTGCGGCTCTGACATGCACGCCTACCACGGCAAGGACAGTCGCAGGATTGCTCCACTGATTTTAGGACACGAGGTCAGTGGTACCGTGCTAGACGGTGAGTTCGCCGGCCAGCAGATGGTCATCAATCCCCTGATGACTTGTGGTGAATGCCCTTACTGTCTGGGAGGACGCAGTAATTTATGTAGCCAGCGCGAATTAATCGGTATGTATTTGGCCGGTGCTTACGCAGATAAGGTCGCCATAGCGGCGCGCAATTTACTGCCAATCCCCGCCGATATGAACCTCGTTCACGCTTCTTTAACGGAGCCTACTGCCACCGCGTTGCACGCTATTGCGCTGGTGGAGAGAGTTTTATACCGCCCGCTGTGCGAGGCTCGCACGCTAGTGATTGGCGGCGGCGCCATAGGTTTACTGACGGCCTTAATCTTAAAGGCAAAAGGTTGCAACTCGATAGACTTAGCAGAAACAAATCCACTGCGCAGGCAGTGCGTAGAGCAACAACATTGCGCCCGTTGTTTTGACCCTATCACAGACCCAGCAGCCGATGAAGATTACGATATTGTATTTGACTGTGTTGGCGCCGCCAGCACCCGCAGTGCCGCCAGCAGCGCAGTAAGACCTGGGGGGATAATCTCCCACATCGGCCTGCAAGATAGTGATGCTGGATTAGACATCCGCAAGTTAACCTTGCAGGAAGTCACCCTTTTAGGTAACTACTGCTACAGCAAAGCGGATATGTGTGCGGCTATTAATATGCTCTATCAACGTCAATTAGGTGACCTATCATGGGTCGATGTACGCCCACTATCCACGGGAGCACAAGCTTTTAAAGACCTGCACAACGGCTGTGTTAGCAGTGCAAAAATTGTACTGCAGCCCGACGCTTGGTGCTGCGCCTAATCTCTTAGCCACATTCTACATTTTTTTTAGAACACCTTAAATCTAGGCTAGCTTAGCCGTAAATTTGTGCGCAAGTCACAGGAATAATTTGCGCCCAGCCTAACTTATGCTATCGAGAGGATTACTATGAATAACAGTGAAAAGATATGGCATGCTCTGACAGAAAACCAAGTGGACAAAGTTGCCTATATGCCCTGCAACAAACTCAATCAAGTGATGAAACATCGACCTGAGCAGGTTGGGTTATGGGACATTAGCAAAGAGTCTATCGGATTGGGGTTGTGCTTTGGGCGCTCACTCGCGGCTAAACGCAGTGCTATGTTTATGCAAAACACTGGCTTGGGAAATCTGGTGACAGAGCTCTACACTATGCAAAAGCTGTATGCCGAAGCGCTGCCTATTTTTGTCTCCTGGCGCGGTCACTACCAAGAATTGATAGAGGCGCAGGTGATCTTCGGCTCTAAAGTTGAAGCTTTGCTCAGTGCCATTGATGTCGAGTACAAAATCTTAGAAACTACAGCCGATTTGGAGGGCATCACTGAGGATGTCGCACAGTGCTTTATTGAGAAAAAAGTCAAAGTCTATCTACTTTCGCCACAGCTATGGGAGACTAACAGCCCAGATTACCACGTCTTTGGAGCGCCTAAATTAAACCCTATTAATATTCAAGTTGCCGGTTATAACGGTACTCCGACACTTAAACGCGCAGGGGCTATCGCGGCCGTTGTCGATGCTGTAAAGGGTGAAGACATCATTATTTCACAAATCGGTTTCCCCTCTAGAGAGTTGTATAACTATAGTGATAGAGATACAAATTTCTATATGTTGGGTGCACTGGGCTCTGCCACAGAAGTCGCAATCGCCCTTGCTCTAGAGCAGCCGAAGCGGCATGTTTACGTCATCGACGGGGATGGTTCTTTCTTTTTTAATCCCAATCAATTGTTTGATTTAGCCTGCATGTGTCCAGAGAATTTAACCGTCATATGTCTCGATAACGGCAGCTGGGGTTCCACCGGAAATCAGCCAACGATGAGTTCTAAGGGCTATAATTTGTCAGCGATGGTGCAATCACTAGGGTTGCAAAAAAGTGCCATGAGCGATGACAAACAAACTTTGCAGAGCATGTTGGCTGACAAGTTGAACTTTGTACACTTTATGATTGAAGCGGGCAACAAAGCCGATGATGCAGAAATACCCTACCTTGCTGTCGACATAAAAGAGCGATTTATGCAGGCAATTGACTAGTATCCATCTAGCAACAAACGCCTACTGTGAAAGCCTCACACAGCTAACCTGAGCACAACTAGATATAGTTATTGAGAACAACTATATCTAGTATCACTCACCCCTTCCTATTGAGTCATTGATGACCGACAAGTTTGCTAATTAACATAATCCGCATATGCCTAACCCAACTTTCACCGAGGCACAACAGCTAGAACTAAGGCGCTACCCATTCAAAGTTAATCATCTAATACATTTAACTGACGATATATTGGAGGTCATAAGAATTGAAATTATCATTAATGATAATCGTTTGTATTTAAGTCTGATATCAATTATTCTGTTTGTATGATCTTTTTGAATGAAGGCAAAACCAATGCAAAGTGAAAAAAAATACACTGCAACGACCTACCCTATTGCAGTGACTGTGGCTTCTCTGATGCTTTGTCTGTTATTTTTTCCCATTCTCGGTTAGGGAAGTAGCGAATAAGTCCCTAGATGTTCCCTGTGGATAACTAAGCGGTCAAATCCGCGGAAGAATGGACGTGAATGGCGAGTCCTTTACAAGCGTTCTGACAAAGGAGTGGGCCGCTTAGAGATCCACCCTGCGGGGCGTACAGGATAGTTCGTGCTCTTTGTTAATGGTTTTCGCCGGGCAACCAGCCCGCCTGTAACCATTGCCTCAATCACAAACAATCCTGTACGCCAGGGGCGTCTTGGACTTGTTCGCTGCTTCCTTAGCAACATATAGCCACAAGAGGTCTGTAAATTGGCGATTTTGAGCCTAGTGATTAGCCCTCTATTAATCTTAAGTCTCGAATCTATAGACTAAATTCAGCAAAAACGCCCAACAGTAATACTTAATATTTATATAACTGCTAAAATAGCGGCATACTAATTTCTTTAACTTGGCGGTTTTATGCGTCTAATTTTTATACTGCTGCTGGTCACTAGTTTTGAGTTATATGCCAAAGTGACAGCCAGTGTTGATCAAAACAAAATTCGATACGGGCATTCGTTACAACTCAATGTCAGCTCCGATAACGCAGCCGGATTAAGTCCGAATTTAGCTAAATTAAAACGAAATTTTAAAATTATAGGTTCATCAAAAGTAAGTCGTCCACACATTAAAAACGGCCAGAGACAAATAAAAACGCTCTGGTTCTATGTACTGCAGCCAAAGTTATCAGGTAATCTCACCATACCGGTTATCAAAATTAATGGCGAAAAAACTAAGCCAATCCCGATCAATGTGCAAGCGATTAAAAAAAGCAAACAGCAAAAAGTAGCAAAGATTGCGCAAAATAAAAAACTAGATACTCACAATATAATTGTCAAAGCCACCCTCAATAATAATAGAATTTACCCTAATGAGATGCTTAAGTATCATTTAAGCATTAATACTCCTAAAGAAAACAACGGAGATTTTAAAGTAAACGCCCCTTTTATTGCAGGCGCTATAGTATTGCCATTAACACAGATGAGTGTAAAACAGACGACATTACGAGGTAAATTACGCAATGTCTACTCACAAAGTTTTGCCATTTTTGCCGAACAAGTCGCCATTTATCAAATTGAACCTGCCAGCATTGTCTACAGTGAGACAGTACAGCCAGGAACAGCAAAAGAGCTTCATTTAAAGGCCAACAATTTACATTTTGAAGTGACACCTAAAGCCAATCAATCCAGTTTGGGATACTGGTTACCTAGTGAGTCAATTAGCTTAACTGAAGCTATTAATATTCCAAAAATACTCAACAAAGGTGATCAGATAAGTCGTACTATCACCCTCAATGGTCAAGGACTGGATAGTGACAGTCTACCGTTAATGAGCACACTCACTCATGAGAACATCCGTATTAGCTTAGAGGATGTGACACTCAGTAGCGAGATGATAGCAGGTGAATTAATCGCCACGCGCAGTGAAACCGTGTCGATGACTTTCACTTCAAGCGGCACCATCAGTGTTGAACCTATCGATATCCACTGGTGGAATACCACAGTAGACCAAGCTCGAGTCGCTACACTACCCGCCTATACCTTTAAGGTAACAGATCTTATAAAGCCTTTAGCTCACCCTAATACAAGCTCTGAGAAAACAGTTTCTATAACCACCACCGACAGTCAAAATCAAATAACTGCAGAGACTCTTCCCCCACTACAAACCCCTGAAAAACTTTTCAGTGACAGCCAGCTAAACGCATTAATTGGCATTTTATTTACGCTTTTAGTCATGACTACTGCAGGTTGGTTAGTCAGCTTAAGAAGCAAAAAGTCTTAGAAATACCATCTCTTGACTGTCTCCGCTAATATCTCTTGCGCATCTTCATAGTTAACAATTGGCTGTGCAAAATGCTGCGAAAGACTGAAATTTTAGCTTAAAACGATGCCGATTAAAGCCCTGAAGTAGTCTTAGTAACTTACCCATTTTGACTCTATTACGGTCAAAAATATCACTAATTTGCATGTAGTATTGATGCCTATGTTGAGTCTCTAATCGAGAGTCATAGGTGAAGCGGCCATCAAATCTTGGTCAAAGGCCGTAGTAGAGCGCTAATATTGATCAAATATCAAGCAAACAATTACCCTTATAACCAACATATGCCGCTTCTGCTTGGTAATCAGCTGACATTTAATCTGCAAAACAGCTCATTTCAACGCATGTTACCCGCGTTAAATTGCCTATTTGACAGACTTTCGCCAAGTTTTAACCTGCTGAGGTTGGTAAATGGTGATGATTTTTATCAAAAACGTATTTAACTCTCGTTTTTCTAGCCAATATTTTCCTTTTCGATTGATAACACAAAAAACTTACCCACAGGGTGGAAAAATATTACACACAATTGATTTTCGTTTTTGAACTTTTTTCATGTTGGCTATGAAACAGATGAATTATATCTTGTAATTATCCAACTTAATATAATCAACAAGTTACAAGCAATGGATGGTTAACGTTAGCGGCTAATTAAAAGAAGTTTAGCAGATATTAAACAAGAATAGCTCTTAGTTAGGCGGACGATAAAGCTAACTCTTGATTAACTAACATTTTTATCCACAGATTTTACGGAAAATCACTTTTTATCAATGAACTTTTTTTGAGTTTTTTTTAGAAATATTTATAACCCGAGAATCATCGCTAAAAGAATATAGCTGTTCAATTATGTATTTTTGTACACAGGCTATTCGCGGGAAGTTAAACATGTTCCACGGGAGATATACAGAGGCTTATCCACTACACACAATTTATGCACTGGACTTCCACTCTTTTATTCACATTTGTTGAATTTCTGCTATCATTCTTTTTTACACAAATATTTTCCTGTGAGTAACATGTCAAAAAGTCGCTCTCTGGAGTTGGATAGATTTGTGGATAAATTTAGGCGTGGATAAAGCGCTGTTTTATACACAGAATACACGCCTGATAATCACTGTGGATAATCAGGAAAGCCGCCTAGTTTCGCTAGCTACAAATGTTTGATTTATATGCGAAATATTCATTTATAAACAGATAGACGCCTGCTTAATAATAACTAACATAATAATCTTATATATATTCTTTTATATAATACTATCTATTAAAGAGACAAATTTTCGTTGCTTAATTTCTGTACATTCCTAATTTCACATCAAAGCTGTATACTCCTGCTTCGAAAATTAACTCCGCTTCACTTGCATCAAGCATGCAAAACGGTCAACAAAAAAAGAGAGGTATCTTAAGTGGATTATCCCGATATATTTGACGTCATAATCATCGGTGGTGGTCACGCTGGTACAGAGGCCGCTTTAGCTTCCGCTAGAAAAGGGGCAAAAACATTATTGTTGACACACAATATTGAAACCTTAGGGCAAATGTCATGTAATCCAGCAATTGGTGGTATTGGAAAATCACATTTAGTTAAAGAAATCGATGCACTTGATGGCGCTATGGCTAAAGCGACTGACCTAGCGGGTATTCAATTTAGAATTTTAAACTCTAGAAAAGGTCCAGCGGTTAGAGCAACACGTGCTCAAGCGGATAGAATATTATATAAAGCGGCTATTCGAGAGATTCTAGAAAATCAGCAGAATTTACAAATATTCCAACAGGCAGCTGATGACCTAATTATTGAGCAAGATTCAATTAAAGGCGTTGTCACGCAAACTGGCATTAGATTTAAAGCGCATTCTGTGGTTTTAACAGCGGGTACTTTTTTAGCGGGTCTAATTCACATCGGCATGGCTAATTACTCTGCTGGTCGTGCAGGCGATCCGGCATCAATGACACTGGCAAAACGTCTTCATGAAATGCCATTTAGAATTGATCGCTTAAAAACCGGTACCCCACCGCGCATTGATGCACGCTCTGTCGATTTTTCCAAGATGCAGCAACAACCTGGCGATACACCACTTCCCGTTATGTCTTATATGGGCAATGTTGCAGATCATCCGCAACAAATTAGTTGTTATATCACGCATACCAATGAAAAAACTCACGATATATTACGCAGTGGCTTAGATAGATCTCCTTTATATACCGGCGTTATTGAAGGTGAAGGGCCTAGATATTGTCCATCAGTTGAAGATAAAATAATGCGTTTTGCAGATAAGACCTCGCACCAAGTCTTTGTAGAACCAGAGGGGCTTACCACGCATGAGTTATATCCCAATGGAATATCAACCAGTTTACCTTTTGACATTCAACTGCAAGCAGTGCGCTCAATAGTTGGTTTTGAAAATGCACATATCACACGAGCCGGCTATGCGATTGAATATGATTATTTTAATCCGCAAGATCTAAAGCACACCTTAGAAACCAAATTTATCAATGGCTTGTTTTTCGCAGGACAAATAAACGGTACTACCGGTTATGAAGAAGCTGCTGCACAAGGATTACTCGCGGGTATCAACGCTGCAGCGCTAGCACTTGGACAAGAACAGTGGTACCCACGCAGAGATGAAGCTTATATCGGGGTATTAGTAGACGATTTAATCACCCATGGCACATCAGAACCTTATCGAATGTTTACATCTCGCGCGGAATATCGATTAATTTTACGCGAAGACAACGCTGATTTACGGTTAACCGAGATTGGCTACAAGTTAGGTGTTGTATCCGAAGAGCGTTGGCTGGCATATTCAATTAAAAAAGCCGCCATTGATGGTGAGAATGAACGCTTGCGGAGCACATGGATTCAACCAAGTACTGAACAGGCGGAAATCTTAAACAAAAAATTTAGCTCACCGTTAGCCAGAGAGTATTCGCTGGCAGATTTGTTGAAAAGACCTGAGCTTAAATATGATGATGTAGCCAACTTAAAAGGTGAAGGCGTTATTGATCGTCAAGTGAAAGAGCAAGTTGAAATTGAGTTTAAATACTCGGGATATATAGAGCGTCAGAAAACCGATATTGAACAGATGCGCCGCCAGGAAAATACTAAACTGCCTGAAGGTTTTGACTATAGTAATATCAGTGGTTTATCGAACGAATTAACCAGTAAATTACAATCTGCGCTCCCTGAAAATATAGCTCAAGCAGGAAGAATTCAAGGGATGACTCCTGCGGCATTATCACTGTTATTGGTCTATATTAAAAAACATAAGATGCTGGCTAAAAGTAAAAAAGACTAATACTTGAATCCGTGATTACAGTATGCATATGGAGTGAGAGATATTGGCTTTGTGGGAAAATTAAAATCTTAGCGGCGCCATAGGTTCAGTGAGTACTACTTGAATCGCCGCAGGACCAAGAGCTTGCGCTAAGTAGCGATAAGGAGTCACTGACTTAGGCTAGTTACTAACAAGCATATAAAGTTACAAGGCTGTGAATAAGTTCTTATTCACAGCCTTTTTTGTCAAAAGGGTTGTGGAAAATGTTCGATATAGAGTACCAAAATTTACTTAACAAACAATTAAAACAGCTGGGCTTAGCCTTAGATGAGCAAACCATTGAGCAGTTGTTGGCCTATCATGCGCTACTAATAAAGTGGAACAAAGCGTTTAATTTAACGGCGGTACGTGATCCCATTGAAATGATTAATCGCCATATTATTGACAGTTTAAGTGTATTGGCTTTTGTCGATAATGCGCAATTTGAAAATATCGTTGATGTAGGCAGTGGGCCTGGTTTGCCGGGAATATTACTGGCTATATGCAGACCAAAATTACAAGTGACAAGCATTGATAGCAACGGTAAAAAAACGCGTTTTCAAAATCAGGTAAAGATTGAACTGGGGTTGCAAAATTTGACCGTGATTCGCGGTCGCGCAGAAGATTGTGTCAGTGGTCCCTTTGCAGCAGTTATTTCAAGGGCGTTTGCCTCAGTTAATGATATGTTGAAATGGACAGATCAGCTGTGCGCTAAAGATGGTGCGTTCCTGGCGATGAAAGCAATAAATTCTGAACAAGAGATATCGCAACTGCCTGTTGGATATGCTCTAATTGCCAATCATGTATTAGAGGTGCCCGGTTGTGAGAGCACTCGTCATCTGATGGAAATAAGGAGAGTTTAGGCGTGGCAAAAATACTGACAATTACTAACCAAAAGGGCGGCGTTGGTAAAACCACAACTTGTGTTAATTTGTCGGCATCTCTGGCTGCTACTAAAAACAGAGTTCTGCTTGTTGATTTAGATCCGCAAGGTAATGCTACCATGGGTAGTGGTGTCAATAAGTACGATCTAGAAAACTCTGCTTATGAAGTACTAACAGGTAAAGCAAGTGCGGCAGAAGCTATCATTAAAAATGACGAAATTGGCTATGATGTCATTGGTTCAAACGGTGAGTTAACAGCAGCTGAAGTAGAGCTCTTAGAACTCCCAAGGCGCGAATTTCGCCTGAAAATGGCGTTAATTCCAGTACTTGATAATTATGACTATGTATTGATAGATAACCCGCCTTCGTTAAATTTACTGACGGTTAATGCTCTGGCTTCATCTAGTGGCGTTATTATTCCGATGCAGTGTGAATATTATGCCCTAGAAGGCATCAGTTCTTTAATTGGTACCATTGAGAAGATAAACACGCGTCTTAATCCCTCGTTAAAAATAGAAGGTATTTTGCGCACCATGTACGACCCTCGCATGACTTTGACGAAAGACGTCTCTAACCACTTAATCGAATATTTTGGAGAGAAAGTCTACCGCACAATTATTCCGCGTAATATACGATTAGCAGAAGCGCCCTCTCATGGTTTACCGGCACTCAAGTATGATAAAAATTCTCGCGGAGCACTCGCATATTTAGCATTAGCGGGTGAGTTATCTCGAAAAACAGAGCAAGAAATTAAACAGCAAGCATTAGCACAAGCGAGCCAAGTTTAGGGAACATGCAAATAAGTCCTGAATATTTTCAAAGTTGTCCTGAGGGGCTTGTTGGACTTTTTTGCGTATTTCTAGGATAAACTCGCCGATATAAAGGTATTGAAATGGCAAAGAAAAGAGGATTAGGTCGCGGCTTAGACGCACTGTTATCAGGCGCGGGTATTGAAGACCAAGTCAATACAGATTTAACGGTAGAAGAATCAACTGATCTTGTTGACGGTGATGGTTATAAAATACTGGATGTCAAAAAAATTCAACGTGGCAAATATCAACCTCGCCGAGATCTCGAGCCACAAGCGCTGGAAGATTTATGTAATTCAATAAAAGCTCAAGGTGTTATGCAGCCAATTATCATTCGTCCTATCGATGATGATATGTATGAAATAATCGCAGGTGAGCGTCGTTGGCAAGCTAGCCAATTAGCAGGCTTAGACACCATCCCTGTGATTGTAAAAGATGTTACAGACGAAGCGGCTATCGCCATGGCATTGATTGAGAATATTCAACGTGAAAATCTCAATGCGATGGAAGAGGCAATTGCTCTTAAACGCCTGCAGGATGAATTTGAACTAACCCAACAAGAAGTCGCTACAGCTGTCGGTAAATCTCGCTCATCAGTGACGAATCTGTTGAGGTTAACAAAACTGACTGAAGATGTACGTAAATTGTTAGAGTACGGCGATATAGACATGGGCCATGCTCGAGCACTACTTGGTCTTGAAGGTGATATTCAGATTGAAGTGGCAAGTGAAGTTGCAGGCAAGGGCATGTCAGTACGACAAACTGAGGAGTTAGTGCGCAAATGGCAATCTGGTGAGTTACCTAAGACTGCGGTTGTTAAAAGTGCACCTGATGTCAATTTGCAACAGATATCCCAGGGATTAGCTGCAAAATTTAGCGCCAAGGTCGATATTAAGCAAAACGCAAAAGGAAAAGGAAAGATCACGATCTCCTTTGAAAATGCAGAAAAACTAGAAAAAATACTGGCCAGTTTGTAATAGGTTAGCACTGCTTTCGATCTGGCAGGAAAACACCAACAAGACCTGAGTGATAAATACGCGAACGGTTAACGACAGTAAAACCCTAGCTTTTATGCATAAAATTTAAATATCAGGCTTGTTTTGTTAAATTCACCGCAGAATTAGTTGTCTCAAGCGGGACAACCCCATATAATCAGCCAGCTAAATTAAAGCTGTATGTAGCAACAATAAAAATAGAGTGAAGAGCGCAAAAAAAAATGCTAAAACACAGCCGTAAAACACGAGGCCAGACTCATGTTTTACGTCGGAATACACTCTTTAATATTATTGTGCAATTAGCTGCCACGGGGTGCATTGCGCTGCTGGTTAGTATTAAGTCTTGGGAATGGGGATATTCAGCGCTATTAGGCGGTCTGATCTACCTGATCCCATACGCTTATGTAGCCAATCGGGTACTTGTTGATGCAACACATACAACCGCTGAGCAATCGGCAAACCGTACCTTGGCTGACTTATATATTGGCCAAATATGGAAAATGGTAATAGGTGCACTGCTTTTTGCACTGGTTTTTGTTCTAGTGGAACCACTGAGCCCCTTTTCCCTATTTGGCACATACATCGCAATACAAGCCTTGGGCTGGTATTTGCAGATGCGAGCCGATAAACGTTTCATAAAACTTTAATCTGATCCCGTGTTCATACACGAGTGATAGATTTAACAAGAGAGATAACAATGGCGACGGAATTAATGACTTCCAAGTCCTATATATCGCATCACTTAACAAATCTGACCTTTGGTAATTTGCCAGAAGGTACGACGCGTTATGACGGTTCTATCGTCGGTGAAGGCGGTGTCTGGACTTTTGCTCATAGCAGTGCAACTGTTAATGAAGCAGCGACAATGGGCTTTTGGGCAATTAACGTAGATACTATGTTTTGGTCTATCGGTTTAGGCATGCTGTTTTTGTGGTTGTTCCACAAAGTAGCAGTAACCGCAACATCGGGTGTTCCTGGTAAACTACAAAACTTTGTAGAAACCATCATTGAATTTGTTGAAGACAACGTCAATAGCATCTTCCATCACAAAAATGCAGTGATTGCACCATTGGCACTGACTATTTTTGTCTGGGTATTCTTGATGAACTTGATGGATTTAGTCCCTGTTGACTGGATTCCATATATTGCTCAGCAGATGGGCATCCCATACATGAAGGTCGTACCTTCAACCGATATTAATGCGACATTAGGTATGGCATTGGCTGTTTTTGCCTTGATTATCTACTACAGTATTAAGATGAAAGGTGTAGCTGGCTTTATGGCTGAACTATCCCTTCAACCACTAGGTAAATGGTTATTACCATTTAACTTGTTCTTAGAAATTGTTGGCCTAATCGCAAAGCCTGTTTCACTGGCACTACGATTATTCGGTAACATGTACGCAGGTGAAATGGTTTTCATCCTGATTGCATTATTACCTTTCTGGGCTCAGTGGGTACTATCCGTACCATGGGCAATTTTCCACATTCTGATTATTACGTTACAAGCATTCATCTTCATGGTATTGACAATTGTCTATCTAGCCATGGCGCATGAAGAGCACTAACGTTGTAATTGAATTTTTTAAACTTTAAATTTTTAACTTAGAAATCGGAGAAAACTGATGGAATTAGCAAGTGCAATTTTGTACATCGCTGGAGCATTAATGCTAGGTCTTGGCGCAGTTGGTGCGGCAATCGGCGTAGGTATTTTAGGTGGTAAGTTCTTGGAAGGCGCCGCGCGTCAACCTGAATTGATTCCTATGCTGCGTACACAATTCTTCATCGTAATGGGTCTAGTTGATGCTGTACCTATGATCGGTGTTGGTCTTGGTATGTACGTACTGTTCGCAGTAGCTTAAGTAGTACCCTACTTTTTAGAAACTACTTAATTAACTACGAGAGGTAATGGCGTGAATATTAATCTAACCATTATTGGTCAGATCATTGCATTCTTCTTCTTCGTTGTATTTTGTATGAAATACGTATGGCCGCCGATTACGGCTGCCCTAGAAGAACGTAAGACGAAGATCGCTGAAGGTCTAGACGCTGCTGACCGTGCAGAACGCGATTTGCGTGCGGCAAAAGAACAAGCCGAAGCAGATATGCAGGACAGCAAAGAGCAGTCAGCCGCCATCATCGAACAGGCTAACAAGCGGGCGAGCCAAATCATCGACGAAGCGAAAGAAGCAGCTACTGCGGAAGCATTCCGCATTAAGTTAGCAGCTGAAGCTGAAATCGAACAGGATGTTAACCGTGCGAAAGAAGATCTACGTGCTCAAGTTGCTGTATTAGCAGTAGCAGGCGCTGAGAAAATTCTTGAAGCAACAGTTGACCAAGCCGCCCACGCTAAGCTAGTTGATAAACTAGCAGCGGAGCTTTAAGCGAGGTTTACGATGGCTGAACTCAATACAGTAGCTCGTCCTTATACTAAAGCCGTTTTCGAATTTGCTCGCGATGCGGGCACTATCGATGCATGGGCTAAATCACTGCATGAAGCGGCACAAATTGCCTCTGATGACGTGATGAAAAGTATATTGGGCAACCCTGCACTGACTAGTGAACAAAAGGCAGCAGCGGTAATCACTGTTTTAGCAGATTTAGATGAAAGTGGTAAAAACTTCATCTCTCTACTAGCAGAGAACAACCGCCTGGCTCTTATTCCAGAGATCGCAGCGCAGTTTGAGCAGCTCAAAGCAAATCAGCAGTCAAGTGTCGAAATCGACGTGACTACTGCCTATGAGCTCGACGAGCAACAGCAACAAAAATTAACTCAGGCGTTAAGCGCTAAGCTAAGTCGTGACGTTTCTCTATCATCTACAGTAGATAAGTCTATTTTAGGTGGTCTAGTGATTCGTACACAAGACCTAGTTATCGACGGTTCAGTTCGCGCAAAAATTGCGAAACTAGCCGAAGTATTAAATTCCTGAGTATCGAGGAATAACCATGCAGCAACTGAATCCATCTGAGATCAGCGAGATCCTC
>Ga0209292_1001224_pt1 | contig 31848 bp, 25 predicted proteins | sample GOMGulsemesocosm_2_FD_184634 | JGI IMG/M metagenome (GOLD analysis project Ga0209292, IMG submission 184634) | Methane-oxidizing microbial communities from mesocosms in the Gulf of Mexico - GOM9C Gulf of Mexico (SPAdes) (version 2) | ecosystem: Environmental > Aquatic > Marine > Cold seeps... | reverse complement strand
TCGGATTCGGCAATTAAGATCAAAGAGTGTTCGTTTTAATGCGTTTAGGATTGCAGGCTCGTCATCGACGAGAACAATACGAGTGGTTAGTCCTTTTTTCGTGTCTACAGCAGCGTCCATAGAATTTCCTTGTTAGTGTTGAGGTCATGCAATAGAAGTATAGTAGTAACCGTAAATTTAGAGAGCTTTCTCCGCTGTTACAGGTAGAGTGATAGTAAATGTTGTGCCTTGGCCGATTTGACTGGCTACATCTATCGTACCCTTGTGTTGCTGGATGATTTCGTAGCTGACATAGAGCCCAAGGCCTGTTCCTTGTCCGACAGGTTTGGTGGTAAAAAATGGCTCAAAGAGGTGTTGGATGTTTTCTGGTTTGATACCTTGCCCGGTATCGGCAATACGGATTACGATATTGTTTCCAACGAGTTTACTGGATATTTCGATGACTGCCTCGTTGTCTATAGCTTGTGAGGCATTGATTAATAGGTTGGCAAAAACCTGGTTTAGTTGACCTAAATTACAGTAGGTTTTTGGTAAATCTCCAAGCGATTTGTGTACCTTGCATTTATATTTCAATTCATTCCACGTGACGTTCAAAGTATCTTCCATACCTTTGTTAATATCTTCCATGGCCATTGCTCCATTGCCCGAGCGGGCAAAGCCTTTCATTCCTTGAACGATGGTGGTTACTCTTTCGGTTCCTTCGATGGTATCTGCAAGCAGTTCAGGTATATCTTTAAGCACGAATGAAAGGTTGCTATCGCTGTGTGCTTGAGCAAGCTGCTCTAGCACTTTGGATGTTTGGTCGTCATTTTTTGACTTAATCGACAGCTCTAGTTCGCTGTATATTTGAAATAGCTTTTGAAAAAGCTGAGAGTACTTTTTCAAGGTCCCTAAATTACTGTAGATGAAGCTAATAGGGTTATTGATTTCGTGAGCAACCCCGGCAGTTAATAGTCCGAGGGATGACATCTTTTCAGATTGGACTAAGTGTTGGAATGTATCAGCTTGAAGTTGATTAGCTTTTTCTAATTCTACAGTCCTTTTGCGTACTTGCTGCTCCAGGTGGAACTCTTTATCCACCAAATTCATATGATTGCGAATCCGAGCTAATAGCTCATCGGCGTTGTAGGGTTTTGTCAGGTAGTCTACGGCTCCTAACTGGAGAGCGTGTGAAATTGATTTCGTATCCATTAATGCTGAAACAACAATAACCCGTGGGTAGGTTTTATCTGAATGTGAATTCATGTATTCCAATACATCAAAGCCGGACATTACGGGCATCATGAGGTCGAGTAAAATAAGGTCAATGGAGTATTCTGATAATTTTTTAATACACTGTTCACCGCTGTCGGCTTCGATAATGTTGTAGGCGTTTTGTAGGTGTAACTTAAGGACTAGGCGGTTGGTTTTGTCATCCTCGACGACGAGTAGCGTTTTCTTAAGAGGATCGCTTTTTTCATTGGACGATTCGATATTTGCTGACGGACTTTCTGTGTCTGGCTGAATCGTTAAGTTAGGGACTTCCTCCGGTTGATCATTGATGTCTAAGACCCTAGGAAAAGGGTTGGATGGATGGTTATCCCAATCGCTTGCGAGTGCATCGCTGGTAATGGCATCCTTGAAAGGTAAGATGACGGTAAAACAGCTACCTTTATCAGGAGCGCTTTGTAATTTGACAATTCCGTTTAATAATTCGACATCCCGCTTTACTAAAGCGAGCCCAATGCCTGCACCTTCGTAATGTCGGGTTTTATAGCTCCCATTTTGCTGGAAACGATCAAATATTTTGGGCTGAGCATCTTCAGAAATACCTATGCCTGTGTCTAAAATTGAAATAACAACGGCTTTATTATCTATTGATTCAGCTGTCAGCTGAATCATTCCCTTGTGGGTGAACTTAACGGCGTTTCCAAGCAGGTTACTGAATACCCGCTTAAGCGGACTGGCGGTTGCTTTTAGTCTGAGACCTTGTTCGATTTGGCTATTGCAGGATAACCCCTTATTAACTATTCCTGCCTTATGTTGATCGAACAGCTCTTCTAATAGATTACTGAGGTCGATACTTTCAGTGACTTGCGGGGTATCGTGTTTTGTTTCGGGACTAAAGGATAGTAATTGGTCCGATAATGTTTTGAGTCGAATGGCTGATCGCTCAATAGACTCAAGTGAGTCGAGGGTAGCCTCTGGTAACGGTTCAGCAGTCCTAAGCATAAGAGCAGAGCAAAGGCCTAAAATGCCATTTAGCGGCGTATTAAATTCATGGGAGATTCGGGCTAAAAACTCATCTTTCATTCTGTCGAGCTCTTTGAGCTCTTGGTTTTGTTGGTCAATTTCTGAATACGATTTTTTCAGGTCTTGGCGCATGGCATCAAGCGTATTGGCCAAAACGCCTAGCTCATCTTGTGTTGGTAATGCGATAAATGTATCGAGATCGCCGTGCCCTAGAGCTGTTGCCTTATTTGCAAGTGAGTTGAGCGGCTTTGTGACAGTTTGCCTGATAAGAAGGGATATCATCAGACCGAGTGTAAAAAACGCGCAGAAAGACGTTAGACCTAATGTCCAGACACGTTGTGAAACCAATGCGTCTGAACGACTGGTAGATATATCAATCTCGACACGCCCTACGCTGTTTGTGTCCTCGGAATTAACTCGTATTTCGGAAGTATAGGTTTTGAAGTTTTGTGATGGGTCATTATTTAAACTTGTGGTGAATGCTCGCGCTGCAATTTTTCCATCTGTGCGCATAATTCGTATTTGCTGAATCCCGTGTTTTTCTTTTGTGAGGTTCTCAACAAATGTTTCTAATACCGGGTAGTCACGGATGAGTAATGGTTCAACTGCGAAAATTGAGGTGGCCCTGGCCAACGATTCACCTTGAGCGTTCATTTGTTCAACCAGGACTCGTTTTTCGCTGCTTATAAGATATAGGCTATTCGCTAAGGTTGTGAGCGCGACAAACAGCAGGGTCGCCCCAATCAGCTTGAAACTCATTGAGAATTGTCCCCAGGTTTGTCTAAGAGATTTTTTTTCTTTATTCATCTCTGGAAAACTCACGTGCTATCTTCATTTCGTTACGAACGAATTTGTATTCGTCGTCATCTGTGGGTAGAAAACCAGAAACCTTTAAGGCTTTAAGTGCTGCTTTATCGTCTAATGACAAGAGGGAGTGACGTATGGCGTTAACAATGTCCGGGTTCAAGTCAGCGCGGGCTATCCATGGTTTCGTTACATTTTCAAAGCTGTGAATTATTCGAAGAATGCGGTCTTTGTTATAGCGCTTAAATGTACTTTCTTTGATAGCGCCAGCGTCGTAATCGCCCAGGGCAACAGCCTTAAATACGCGGTCATGGCGTTGTAAAAAAGCACTTTGACTCAGGTCATTTTTGTGTATTCCAGATTTTATCATTTCAGCCTGTACCAAATAGCGACCAATAGTAGAATTCTTGTTACCGAAGGCAAAACTGTGACCTTTAAGGTCCGACAGCTTTTTTATTGAGCTGTTAGTTGGTACAACAATCAATCCTTTAAAGCGTTTTTCGCCCTTTTTGTGCTCCATAGCTATTAGTTGAATATACTCATTTTTTTCTTTTGCAATTGCATAAGAGGCCGGGCCAAAACGGACAAAATCTACGTTACCTTCTATTAACGAGTTGTTCGCTTCAGAGTAGCCTTTAAATATAACCAGTTCGATATCAACAGCCGTTGCCAAATCAACTTCCATGCTTTCTTGGAGTTTTTCGATAACAGGGAGGAATTTTCTGTACATTACGGTTGCTTTGTCTGACTGGTAAACGCCAAAAGAAAGGTGCAATGTTTTTGATTCTCCCTCGCTAGCCACGGCCCCAAAACTAAAAAACAATATTTGAAAGATTACGGGCAATAGCAGGATTTTGTACATGCTTAGTAAACCTCTGAATATCATAGTTAATTTCCTGTTGAGTGGGGTTATTTCCATATCTTTGATCGTCTAAAAACAGTTAAGTCTCTTTAGAGGAAAAGGTTTTCGCCATTATCAGCGTATTTAGGTTTTATCTGTTTTTAACAAGGATGTATTTAGTATAGTTATTACATCGAAATTTTTAGGATTTTATGAATTTTTGATAAAAGCCATATAATGATCTTTCTTGGGGCTCGGTGACGGTATCATTGGCATGTAACTTTACGCTGGACAAGCCAAGCTGCTCAATTTCACGTATAATTTGCGCCGTTTTACGACTCGATTTTATGACCACCTGATACTGGAAAATCCATGAGCTATTCGTTGCTGCGTAACTTGATGTTCCGCTTTGATGCTGAAACGTCACACCACATGGGCCTGAAAGGCATGAGCCTGGCCGAACGCCTGAAACTGACACAGTTATTTGTGGCACCAATGCCGCAGGTGCCGGTACATGTGATGGGTCTGGAGTTTCCAAACCCAGTGGGTTTGGCCGCTGGTCTGGATAAAAATGGTGAACATATCGACGGCCTGGCTGCGCTGGGCTTTGGTTTTCTTGAAATTGGTACGATTACGCCACGTGCGCAATCGGGCAATCCGCAGCCGCGTATTTTCCGTCTAGCCAATGAAAAAGCCATCATCAACCGCATGGGTTTTAACAATCAGGGTGTTGATTATTTGTTGGAGCAAGTACGTGCCAGCAAGTTTGACGGTATTTTGGGCATTAATATCGGCAAGAACGTTGATACACCGGTTGAGAATGCGCTGGATGATTATCTGATCTGTCTGCGCAAGGTGTACCAGGATGCCTCCTACATCACAGTTAATCTGTCTTCGCCGAATACACCAGGTCTGCGTACGCTACAATTTGGTGATTCACTTCGCGAGCTTCTGTCAGAACTAAAAGAAGAGCAACGTAAATTGGCTGACCAATATGGCAGTTATAAACCACTGACGGTAAAAATTGCGCCGGATATGACAGCAGAAGAAGTCGGCATGGTTGCGCAAACGTTGATTGAAAATGAAATCGACGGCGTGATTGCCACCAATACCACTATTTCTCGTGAAGGTGTGCCGAACTCGCCGCACAAAGACGAGGCGGGCGGTTTGAGCGGTAAACCATTGACCCAGGCTTCAACTCAAACGGTTAAAACGCTAGCGCAGGAATTGAATAGTGCGCTGCCGATTATCGCCGCAGGCGGCATCATGAATGGCAACGATGCTCAGGAAAAACTGGATGCAGGTGCAAGTTTGGTTCAGGTTTATACTGGCTTTATTTACCGCGGGCCGCATCTGGTTCGCGAAATTGTCGAGCAGGTCAGCGGTTAATAAACTGATTGTTAGTTAAAAGCTGTAACCATTAACAGTCATTCTCGTCTAACTAGTAGGGTACTACAGATTCGGGACTGCCTTATCTTCGAAGAGAAAGCATGGTAGCTGAACAGTAGCAGGCCTGGATTGAAGGTCTGCGAAAGGGTGATGCAGAGTGTTATCGGCAGGTGGTTGAGGCTTATATTGGCCCGTTGCTGCGGGTGGCGAGACGCTATTTATGTGAAGAAGATGCCTGTGATGCGGTGCAGGAAACCTTTATCAAGGTGCTTGGCGCGATTCAGACCTTTCGAGGAGAGTCGAGGTTGTTGACCTGGATACAACGTATTCTGATCAACCAGTGTATTAATAAATCACGCTCTCAGAAACGTCTGGCTGAAATTCCTATTGATGATCTGTTACCGTCTTATCATGAAGATGGACACCGCGTTACCCCAACACCCGCCTGGCCAGAATCGTTAAATGACGTTGTCGATCGTGAACGTCTGTGCGGACTGGTTGAAACAAATATCGCTAAACTGCCTTTGGCATATCGAACTGTTTTAATGCTGCGCGATATTGAAGGCATGAGCGGCAAGGAAACGGCAGAGATGCTTGATTTATCTGTCGGTGCCGTAAAGGTGCGTTTGCATCGTGCCCGTCAGGCCTTGAGAGCTCTTATGGACCCTGTCATGCAAGGAGACTCCATTGACCTGTAAAGGATTCATCAATTTTCTGTCAGCCTACCTTGATGGAGAGTTACCAGCTGAAACGCAGCAAATTTTCGATCATCACCTTTCTGTGTGCCCTGATTGTGTCGCTTATATGGAGAGCTATAAGGCGACAATTTCGTTATTAAAAGAGCAGGGTATTCAAGCTGACTCATCCATTCCCGAGGATATTCCTCAGTCGCTTCTTGATGCCATTATTACGGCTCGTTCGAAATAAGTTTGTAACCTTTTCCCCTGGTACGCGTCTATCGGGGTATGACATTCTCACAAAAACAACAATCTAAAACTTTCCCTACTGATTTGACGGCGGCCTGCTGAAGTGGATATTCAGATTATTCAGATTATTCTGATTGTCGGCGCGGCGCTGATTATTTTTGCAGCGGTTTCGCAACGTCTTCAAAACAGCTTTGTATCGGCACCCATGGGATTTGTGTTGGTTGGTCTGTTGATTGGCCCGTTGGGCATCGGCGTTGTTGAAGAGGTCGAACCCCACCTGATTAAACTGGTTGCTGAGTTAACTTTGGTGTTGGTGTTATTTTCTGATGCCGTCAGCATCGACCTTAAAGGCGTTTGTCGCCAGCGTGGTATCCCGGTCCGTTTATTAGCGATAGGCATGCCGCTGTGTATTTTCTTTGGTGCGCTGGTCGGTTTACTGACCTTTCCAGAAATGTTCTTTTGGGAAGCCGCTATCCTATCCGTTATTCTTGCGCCTACTGACGCCGCCCTTGGGCAGGCAGTGGTCAGCAACAAAAAGGTGCCCGTTCGTATCAGGCAGGGGCTAAATATCGAAAGTGGTCTGAATGACGGTATTGCGATACCGGTCATTTTTATGATGCTGGCAATTGCCTGTGGTAGCAGTGGTATTGTGCCTGATGATTATACGGGCAACGTGTGGTTTTTTTGGAGCCGATTCTTGTTATTACAGCTGGTTGCCGCGCCATTGATTGGCATTGGCATTGGCATTGCCGTTGGCTGGCTTGGTGGTTGGGTGTTGGGTAAGGCAAAACGTAGTCAGTGGAGTAGTGAAAACCTGCTGGGGCTGGCGATGGTGGGATTGGCCTTTGCGGCTGCGGAACTGGTACATGGCAGCGGTCTGATTGCAGCCTTTGTTGCTGGGCTGGTGGTGGGTACCCGTGAGCGGGAAATTGCTTCCAGCCTGCACGAATTCACTGAAGCCGAAGGCCAGATACTGACGCTGCTGACCTTTATGTTGTTTGGAACAGTATTGTTCCCCGAGGCGATGGCGAATATCAGCATCAATAGTTTTGTTTATGCGCTGTTGAGTCTAACGATAATTCGTATTTCCTCAGTATTTATTGCCCTTGCTGGTCATCGTTTATGTTCAAAAACGATGTTGTTTATGGGTTGGTTTGGTCCTCGTGGTTTAGCCTCAATTTTATTAGTGCTGTTAGTGGTACAAAACTCTGATTTACTCCATGTTGGACTGATTTCAGCCACGGTTATGTTAACTGTGATGCTGAGTGTGTTATTGCACGGCATCACAGAGGTACGGTGGACTAAGCGCTACGGTGAATGGATCTCAGCACGAAAAAATGATGCGGCGAACGAGCCTCTACCTAGCAATAAAAACCCCACGAATTAACAATAAATAATCCTAAACTTGCCCTTACGAGGACTCCCCGATGAAAAAAGCTATTTCCTGGTTGTTAGTGATTTATATCTGTTTTGTCTTTTTGCAGTCGCTATTTTTTAAATTTGCGGGCTCGGAAGAAACTGTAATCATCTTTTCCACAATTGGAGAATGGATGAGCGGCATTGGCTTTTTAGAGCCAATTGCTGGTTCTTTTTCACGTCATGGTGGTTATGCCGTTGGTGCGGTTGAATTGGTAGCTAGCGTATTACTGTTAATACCTCGTACACGTGCTTGGGGGGCTCTGGTTGGTATATTTGTGATTTCGGGTGCGATTTTCTTCCACCTGTTTACGCCATTAGGTGTGGTTCGTGTTGTCGATGCGGCAGGTAACACTGATGGCGGCGTACTGTTTTATATGGCCTGTGGCGTGTGGGTCAGTTGTCTGGCGTTGATCTTTCTTGGGCGTACACAGCTTTGCCGCACATTTTGTACTTCTTCAAAATAAAGCCTTGGTCAGCGGAGAAATGCATCAATGAACTTTTTTAAAAATATCTTTGTTTTATTGGCTCTAGTGGTCAGCTGTGGCGTCACTTTAACGGCAAATGCTGATTCGACCTGGGAGTTACGAAAGGATAAAGCCGGTATTCAGGTTTACACCAAAAGTGTTGATGGCTCACCCTATGATGCAGTCCGAGCAGTGACGCAGGTGGATAATATTCGTTTGATGTCATTGGTTGCTTTACTTGAAGATGTCGAGGCATGCCAGGACTGGGCCGACCAATGTGTTGAGTCAACCGTTCGAAAACGCATCAGTGATACGGAAGCGTATGTTTATACTCACAATGATTTGCCTTTTCCGGTGAAAGACCGTGATGCGTTAACCCATGTCGTTTGGTCACAAAACCCTGATGATTATGAAGTCGTTATGAGCAGTGAAGCGACAACGGGCATTATGGAAAAGATAAAAGGGCGTCTACGTCTGACTGAAGCTAAAACAAGCTGGCGATTCAAGCCTCTGCCTTCCGGGCAAATAGAAGTAAGCAATGAAGCGCATATTAACCCCGGCTCCAGTTTGCCTGGCTGGATTACTAACATGCTGCTGGTCGATACGCCGTATGAAACGATAAAGTCCTTTGTAGCGGAGGCTAGTATGCCTAAGTATCAGAATGCTGAGGTGAACTTTATTATTGAGCCAGTAACAACTGTGGAACCGATATTTGATCAACCTTGAATATCTGCAGAAATATTTAGCATAAAAAAAGGAGCGAGAACTGTGAGTTGTCGGCTCCTTTTTCAAAAGTGTGGATCTTGTTGTTAACTTTCTTCGGCAAGATTACTTTTTGCGATAAGATCTTTGACGATTTCTACAGCGCGATCAGCTTCTTCGGGAATAAAGTCTTTACCTTTGTTCTTGCTGAATCCTAGTTCATCAAAGCGCACGTAAACATCGGGCTCCAGATCACGTTCTTTAAGGCAGCTTTTGCAACAAGACATGGGGCAACCATCCAGAACAATCAGAGGACGACCTGATTTTGCAATCTTAACGATGCCTGGCACATTGCCGCCTACGCCGGTAATACAGGACATTTCAGCATCACCATCACGATCCAGTACAATTGCGACATGGTTAGTAATCTGAGCAATGTCTGAACAACCTGAACAGGAATAAACTAACGGAGTTAAGTTAGCCATAATGTGTACCACCTAATTAATACAAAAATAACCGGAAGCCAATAGCCTCCTAAAATCTACAATTCCAGACTAAGGCCTATTTGCGGCTATCCGTTTGATTTTGGTCAATGAATGTCACTGTTCTTAGAGCTTGTGGGAATAAAAAAGTTTGCGAGCATAACTTTTTTATATTGATTATAGTCAATGCTGTTTAACCTTGATGTGGCGATGATTAGCTTCTCAAATTATTTGTAAGGATGTTTTACCGTGCAGTTGGTTGATTTAAAAAAAGAGGAACGTATCGTTCCTCTGTTTCGTTTGGCTTTTCGCCCCTTTTTCCTCTTTGCTGCATTATTTTCTATCGTTGCGCTGATCTTGTGGGGCAAGGTTTGGTTTGGCGGTTTAAGCTTTTCTCCCTACGGAGACTGGTTTTGGTGGCATGGGCATGAAATGTTGTTTGGTTTTGTGGCCGCTGTCATTACCGGATTTTTACTGACGGCAGTGCAAAACTGGACTGGCAGAATGGGCATTCGAGGCATTCCCTTGATGGCTTTGTTTGCTGTATGGCTGTTGGGACGTATTTTGTTGTTGTTTCCTGGACCGTTTCCAACGCTGTTGGTTGCAATAGTAGATTTAAGCTTCTTACCGCTGGTGGCAACTGTACTGGGCGTTTATGTGGTGCGCGCCAAGTTGTGGCGAAACATTCTCTTCGTTCCTGTGCTGTTGGTTCTGACAACGTTGAATGGCTTTATGCACTCTGCAGTATTGGATAACGATGTATTACTGTATAAAAAGTTGGCAACTACCACGGTCTTCTTGATTGCCTTTCTGGTGAGTTTGATGGGTGGTCGAGTGATTCCTTTCTTTACTGCCAATGGTACTAATACGGAAAGGGCTGAACCGAAAAAATGGTTGGAAATTAGCTGCTTGATCAGCATTTTACTCATGGCTTTGGGCACCCTGATTGGTTTTAGTGAAATCGTGATGGGAGTGATCTGTTTTGTAGCTTTCGCGGTGCACCTGATTCGTACCCTGCGCTGGCGTATTTGGGTAACCACGAAAGTGCCGCTGCTTTGGTCCCTGCATTTGGCCTGTTGGTTTATGGCACTCAGTTTTCTGCAGTTGGCGTTGTACCATTGGGGTGTTCTCGATGATTACGTGACGGTTCTACACACGCTTACTGTGGGTGGCATTGGTCTGGTTATTCTCGGTATGATTGCTCGTATTTCATTAGGTCATAGTGGCCGTAGCTTGCAAATTAGTCCTTGGGTGGCTGTTGGCTTTGCTGCATTAGTGGGGGCTGCATTACTGCGGGCCGGCGTACCACTGCTGAACGATACAGCGATCGAGATTAGTTATGGTGGCAGCATCGCCTTATGGGTGGTGGGCTTTGGTATTTTTGTTATTTGTTATTTTCCAGTATTAACGAAACCGCGTTTAGATGGGCGCCCGGGATAAAATGATGGAGTGGAGTGAAGTAACTAAATGGCGCCGTTCACAACGTGAACGTTTGCTGGATCAACGTATTAAGGCTGGGCACAAACAGCGCAGCCAATGGAACGAAAAAATTCAGTCGCAACTCATGGACTGGTTCATCGGTGAGCGGCTAATGACGGTCGGTTTTTATTGGCCCTTTAAAGGCGAATTTGATCCACGCCCGATAATCAACGAGCTTATAAAGTTGGGGCATTCGGCAGCGTTACCTGCCGTGCTAGAAAAGAATACGCCCTTAGAATTTCGCAGCTATAAAGAAGGCGAAGAGCTGGAGCCGGGTATCTGGAATATCCCTGTGCCTAAACGTCGCGATATCGTTGAACCCTGCGTGTTGATAGTGCCGCTGGTAGGGTTTGATGAGGCTAATTACAGACTCGGTTACGGTGGTGGTTATTATGATCGCACACTGGCGCAGCTGCCGGATACAACAATTACCTTAGGTGTTGGGCACTCCTTTGCGAAACTGGAGACAATTCAGCCGCAGGGGTTTGATATTCCGATGACAGAAATTTTTACAGAATTAACAGGGTAAAGGTTTTTATACACGAATTGCAGCCTACGCTGCAATGAGGTTACGATTGAATTTTGTCATCCCGGTTAGTGTCGGGATCTGACACTCAACCACCAATATGTCTATTGGTGGTTGAGTGATGTTTCTGTTAAAACGGCAACAACTTTCTTGGGTGAGTTTCCGTCAACATTGCCGAAATGGCTTTCTTGAGTGGTGGTAGACGGTTGCTGATATGTAGCACGGCTTTGCGGGCCAACTTGGCAGGAGCTCGATCGTTGGTGAATAGGCTAACGATACTGTTGGTGCCGTGATAGAGCGGACGGGTCACCAGCATATGTTTGCGTTGGTATGTGGTCAGCACCTTTTGGGAACCAATATCTATAGCGCTTGAATGTGCCTTGAGTATTTCTCTTGCTAGCGTATCGCTACCTCTAAGTCCTAGGTTAAAACCGTGTGCTGTTACTGGGTGCATACCGACGGCAGCATCGCCGAGCAAGGCAAAACGCTGTGCGATAAATCGTTTTGCGTGAACACCAACTAGCGGGTAGACGTAGCGTTCGCTGACCAGTTCCATTTTGCCTAGACGGTTATCAAAACGGGCCTGAATATCCGAATTAAAGGCTTGGTCACTCATTTCCTTAACGGAAGGTGCAAGATGGGCTGGCAGAGTGACGACGGCTGAACATTCATTTCCACCCAATGGAAGAATCGCTAATGTTCGACCATAGTGGAAACATTCCCAGGCCAGTTGCTGGTGAGGCTTTTCATGTTTCATCCGGCAAACAATCGCAACGCGTGCAAAATCATTCATTTCTGCTGGGATGCCCATCATACGACGTACGCTTGAGAAACGGCTGTCAGCGGCAACGACAAGCGGTGCGGTAATAATACGCCCATTATCAAGTTCAACAGCCCCTTTGCTTGAAGACGTGTTTACATTCGTAACGGACTGCTCACAGATAAACTCGACGTTCTTCAGGGTTTTTGCATGTTGGTAGAGGTGATGGCGAATCCACTGGTTGGAGATCATATAGCCTAATGCATCCAATTCTTGCTCAGGGCGGTCAAAGTCCAATGTGTGATTAGACGTGCCGTCAATTACACGGGCGCCGAGCATGGGTAAGGCGTGTTCTGCCATGGCATTATCCCAGACACCTAGCTTCCGCAGAATTTTGACGGACAAATGGGTGAGGGCTATTTCGCGACCGTCGTATTCAGGTTCGGCAATGGCTGATTCGGACTGCTTTTCGATCAGCGCAATTTTCAGACCTGTATCATTCAAGGCACAGGCCAAACTTTGACCGGCAGGTCCGGCTCCGATCACGATTACGTCATAGTCCATAGTTATTACCTTTTGTAAGATCTGCGCAATGATGGCGGGCTTGTATGGGTACAGCATTGACACGGGTCAACAGAATAAATTTTTTATTCTATTAGAGTAGGTGAGATAAATGAGACTGACATGAGGGCTTCGGCACTGGAATTGAACAAAAAGAGCGTTTATCCTTCGCCTTTGTAATTTTTAACTATCTAGAGACTGCGGTAACATGAGCAACGACAACCTGATTCCTTTGCGGATAATTGACCCCAAAGATGAAAATAACGCAATTCAAAACACTTATAATGAAATGGTTAACAGTTTTTTGGCTCTGGCCAATGAACACTGGCAAACCATTGAAATTGAAGGTGTAAGCTCCGCAATCCGCGAAGCAGCTGCTCGTTTTAATGCCTTCGAAGCTGATTTTAAATCAGGCAACCTAGCGGGTGACCGTCAAAATGCGATTGACTGGTTTAGCGGTGAATACAGCAACGCGCTGGGCAGCTTCCTGGATGATATGATTGAACGACGCGAAAAAGAAGGCTCTGCTTAATCGTTAAGCTTTTCTTATAAAGCAGATTGAAATGGATTGTTCGGCCTGCTTTATCTTTTCTCTTCTTTGACATACAAAAAAAACCTTAGCTACTGAAAAATAGTCAGTTTTGCAGTAGAATCAGCGCCTAATTTTGTATATCGAAGATATTTCTCATGAACACTGAACTACTTTCTCCCGCCGGCACCCTGAAAAGCATGCGTTATGCATTCGCCTACGGGGCTGACGCCGTCTATGCCGGTCAGCCACGCTACAGCCTGCGTGTACGTAATAACGAATTTAATCGTATTGAAAACCTGGCGGCGGCCGTTGAGGAAGCTCATGGGCAGAATAAGAAATTCTATCTGGCCAGTAACATTTCACCGCATAACGACAAGGTACGTAGTTATTTGCGAGATCTTGAGCCAGTGATTGAGATGGGCCCCGATGCGCTGATTATGTCGGATCCCGGTTTGATTATGATGGTTCGTGATAAATGGCCTGATCAGCCTGTACACCTTTCTGTTCAAGCGAATGCCGTGAACTGGGCAACGGTAAAGTTTTGGGAAAGGCAGGGCATCGAGCGCGTGATCCTGTCTCGCGAACTGTCTATCGATGAGATTGAAGAAATTCGTCAGCAGTGCCCAGACATGGAGCTGGAAGTGTTTGTGCACGGCGCATTGTGTATGGCTTATTCCGGTCGTTGTTTGCTATCAGGTTATATGACCCATCGTGATTCGAATCAGGGCGCCTGCACCAACTCCTGCCGTTGGGAGTACAACGTGCATGATGCTAAGGAAAACGAAATTGGTGACCTAATCCCTGTAAATGCTGACGCTGCTTCTGCGCAAATCTATGAGCCTGAAGACGAGGTTCAACCTGTGCTGTTGCAGGAACGCAACCGCCCGAATGAATTGCTGCCCACTTATGAAGATGAGCACGGCACTTACATCATGAATTCTAAAGATCTGCGTGCTGTTCAACACGTTGATCGTTTGGTGAAGATGGGGATTCACTCTCTGAAAATTGAAGGACGTACCAAGTCTCACTATTACGTGGCGCGTACGGCGCAGGTGTACCGTCGTGCTATTGACGATGCGTTAGCGGGAAAAGAGTTTAACCCTAACCTGATGGGTGAATTGGAGCATCTGGCTAACCGCGGTTATACCGAAGGTTTTTACCGTCGCCATGTGCCTTCGGAATTCCAGAATTATGTCACTGGCAACTCCACCAGTAACAATCAGCAGTTTGTTGGCGAGGTAACCGACTATGATGCTGCTAACGGTTGGCTGACTGTTGATGTGAAAAACCGCTTCGCACAGGGTGATGAATTGGAGTTAATGACACCTAAAGGTAATCTGCGGTTCAACCTGTCTCAATTGGAAAGTGTCAAAGGTGAAAAAATTGACGTTGCTCCAGGCTCCGGTCATATAGTACGTGTACCGGTTGAGGGTGATCTAGGTTTGGATGAGCAGGGCGGTAATGCGCTGCTAATGCGTTATCTGTAGTTAACTTTTATATCACGATCAGTGCTGGGCCTTTGGCTTAGTACTGCTGTTATAAGTCTGGCTTGATTGGCTTAGTGCGCGGTTGTTTACTTAGCCAGTGCTTCTTCCAGTAAGTGAATTAACGATTCTATTTGATAATCATTGAGATATTGGCTGAATGCTAATTTCTCGGTGCTGTATTGCTCTGACAATACGTCTACCTGTGTTGCCATATCGTCTATATCGCCTACTCGGGCAGCATTCAGCATTTGAGAAAGCCATAGGGAAGGCAAGGCCAGTAAATCTTCTGGTTCAAGTTTATAAGATACACGGTCAGCATCAAGGCTGCGACTGTGAGCATAGACATATTGTAATTCTAGATGCTTAGCCATGGCGTCAAACAGAGCCTGCTCTGAGTAAGGTTTATTTAATACCTCATCACAACCAACTGCGAGAATATCCCTCGCTTGTTCCTTAAAAGCGCTGGCAGTTAGTGCAAGTATTTTGACTTGCTGACCTCCCGGTAGGGCTCGAATATGGCGAGTCGCCTCATAACCATTCATCACGGGCATGTTCATGTCCATCCAGATCAAATGCGGCTGATAGTCCTTAAATTGTTTAATGGCTTGCTCGCCATTTATAGCCTCGTGAACAACAAATCCCGCTTCTTCTAACTGATGATGTAGTAATGCGCGGTTATTATCCTGATCTTCGACAATTAGAATCCGCCATTCAGGTTCGTTCGGGGCCAATACAGGCTTCGTGGGTTCTTCGTCGATCGGAGCGAAGGGTTGATGGCTTTCTTTAGCTTGAATCATAAAGCGAAACGTCGTTCCGCTTTGTGGCGAACTTTTCACGCTTATATTACCACCCATCAGTTGTATAAATTGACGGCTGATAGTCAACCCCAATCCTGTACCCTCTTGATCGTTAACGTGGGATTCCGCTTGAATAAAGGCTTCAAATACGGTTTGTATTTTTTCTTCAGGGATGCCGACGCCAGTGTCGGTCAATTGAAAGTGAAGCTGGAAATTTCCTAGAGCCTGAGGTTCTGCGTGTACGTGTAATACCACGCAACCTTTCTCTGTGAATCTGATTGCATTGCTCAATAGGTTAATCAGAATCTGTCGAAGCTTAGCCGTATCAATTTGGATATAGCGAGGTAAGTCAGCGTGTTGTTCTAATTTAAGTTGTATACCTTTATCGCTGGCACGCGCCTTAAACATATCGTGAACATCCTGTAAAAGTAGATGTAGATCGCATGGATGTGTTTCAAGCTGGAGGTGCCCAGCCTCAATTTTTGACATGTCCAATACATCGTTGATGACACTAAGTAGATGATGTCCGCTACTATTAATCACTCGTAAATATTCTTTGTGTTCCGGGCTGATCATTGTGTCGCGCGCCATCAGTTCCGAAAACCCAAGTACGGCATTTAAAGGTGTGCGTAATTCATGTGACATATTGGCTAGAAAAACACTTTTGGCCAGGTTAGCCGCTTCCGCTGCATCTTTGGATTTAGCCAAATCCTTTTCAATACGTTTCCGCTCTGTGATATCAGTCGCTACACCTAATACGCCAAAAACCTCGCCATCTTCGTCCTGAAGAGGCACTTTGCTGGTAATAACATAACCTTTTTGACGTTTACCATTTACGAAATAGTTATAGGGTTCTTCAATGTTCAAAATTGTCTGCCCTGTCGCTATTATTTTTTTGTCTGACGCTATATAAATTTCAGCATGCTCGGAATACCTTGGAAACTCATAATCACTTTTGCCGATAACATCTCCGAGCTCATTTAAACCAACTATTTCAATAAATTTTTTGTTACAACCAAGATATTTAGAACTCAGGTCTTTCCAGAAAATTTGATTGGGTATGTTCGATAATATGTGTTCCAAGATGCTTTTTTGTTTATTCAGTGAAAGGACGGCATTTTCAGCCTCATCCTTGGCAGCACGTAATTCATTTTCCAGTTGTTTGAACGCATCGATATCCACATGGGCACCGATCATGCGCGAAGGTTTACCGCTAGCATCCCTACTGACAACCTGTCCTTCATCAAGAACCCATTTATAACGTCCGCTCTTGCAACGTAACCGGTATTTCTGGCTGAAGGCTTCACCACTGCTTATGCACTGATCGTATACCGCGAGAGCGGTTTCCAGGTCATCGGGGTGAACCAGATTCAGCCATGTTGTATGAATATCATTAACTGAAAAATCTTCTGGCTCATAACACAACATGTGAAAATAGCTGGGGCTGCAATAGCATCGATCTGTTGTAATATCCCAATCCCAAATTCCGCTCGGGCTTACTTTTAGTACGTCATCGAGGTGTTGTTGCTGAGCCTTCAGGGCAAGTTCTGTCTGTTTACGTGCCGTGACCTCCCGCGCTAATCGGCGGTTCCAGTAGAAGATCACCGCGAAGATTAGTAACACAACCGCGGCGGGGAGCCAGAGTTGGCGGTAATCAAAACCAAGCTTAAACTTGGCCGGTAGCCAGCGACTCATGATTGCATTGTGGTCTTCTTCTGGTATAGCGTTTAACGCTTTACTGAGAATACTTGCCAGCAGCGGCCAGTCCTTTCTTACCGCCATCGCTTGTCCATATCGATAGGGTGTTTCGCCAACCACCTTGATTTGAGTGAGCCCAAGCTGATTCAGGTAGTAGGTGGTCGTTACAATGTTACCAACAAATGCATCGATGCCACCGGCAGCGAGCAAGCGTAAGGCCGATGTAATTGAATCAGAAGCAATAAGCTCGATGTCCGGGTGGTGCGTAGCAAGTAATTCTTGGGTAGCATAGCTGTCCAGCACTCCCACTCGCTTACCAATTAGTTGATCCAAATCAGCTATATAAGAAACTGCTGGCCCGGCAAAAATCATGATGGGGTGAGATTGAAACTCATCACTAAAATGAAAATAATTTTCACGGTCAGGAGTCTGACGTAGGGACGTAAGCATATCGAGTTGTCCGCTTTTAACTTGCTCGACCATGTCTTGCCAGCTCAATCCTTTAGCAGGCTCGAATTGGACTCCCAGCACCTTCTCCAGCGTATTGAGATAATCTCGTGATACCCCATTTAGTTCTCCGTCAGGGCCAGTAAATTCCAGCGGTGCCCAATTAGGATTACTGGCTACTTTGATTTGTGGATGAGACTGGAGCCATAGCACCTCTTCATCTGTCAGTGCGAAGGTTGGGTTGAGAATGCGTGTTTTGGATATCTCACCCCAAGCGCGTCGAATTGCTAAACTTTCTGCTGGGGTGATGGTTGCTAGCGCTTTGTTGAGGATAGGAATTAATTCGGGCCAGTCTTTACGCACCCCAATTCCCATGCGATCAATGTTCAGGTTCTGGGTTCTCAAGGCCACATGGAGATTGCTGAGCTCGTCGCGTTGAATAATATAGTTGGCAACGGCTAGGCTTTGTGCCGTGGCTTCTGCTTGGCCAGTCGCTACAGCCCAGAGCGCCTGTGTAACGCTCTCGACTGGCTTTACAATTATGTTGGGGTAAGATGCTGCGATCTCAGTTAATGTGCCGTAGGACTCAACTAGGGCCACACGTTTATCATTAAAACCCTCCATGCTTTGTACAAGAGGATAATCTTTACGGGTGAAAATAACGGTAGGACTATTAATGTATTGGTCGGTAAAGTTGAGAAACTTGAGACGTTTCTGTGTGATCGATAGAACAGGTAGAACGTCAGCCTGGTGATTTTTTACCAGAGTCAGCGAACCGGTCCAACTCTTGGTTGGAATAACCTCAATTGCTATCCCCAATCGTTCGGCTAGTAGTTGAGTATAATCAGCACCTATTCCCTGATAGGAACCGGCCTTGTCTAAAGTCTCATATGGTAGGTAATCAGGATCGACCACAATTTTTATCACTGGATGATTCTGTAACCAAACCTGTTCTTCAGTAGTAAGGGGAACGGTTGGGGGGGAGGCATTTGCAACGTTGAAATTAGAAAGGGTAAACAACACACATAGAAATAACAGCACCCCTTTGAAAGTGGGGTATGGGAGGGTGAGCTGCGTCAGTCTATAGTAATCTATCATGCTATTTATTCAGCAGTTACTGAAAGACAAGCCATAGCACATTACCTCGTACCTTCTGCACGTTTAACGACGGCACTCATACAACGCTAGTTCGACGTTATTATGATTTCGAACGTAGTACTAAGTACCTCTTATCTGTTGTTAATAGGTCATGAATTTTTTCAAACTCAATCGCGGGTTCAAATAGAAAACCCTGCAAATTATCACAGTTCATGGCATGTAATATTTCGGCCTGTTCAGCCGTTTCCACACCTTCGGCGATGCAATTTAACTCCAGACTATGGGCCAGGTTAATGATTGATTCGACCAGCCGCATATCTTTGATGCTGTTATTAATATCACGAATAAAGCTGATATCAATTTTGAGTGATGAGGCGGGAAACTGTTTAAGATAGCTGAGGGATGAGTAGCCGGTGCCAAAGTCATCAATTGAAATTTGTATGCCGCGTTTTTGCAACTCATGCATTAATTTGATTGCTTCATTAGCATTTTTCATCACGCTGCTTTCGGTCAGTTCCAAATCCAGGTGTTTGGCTGGAAAATGATAATCCCTCAACAGTTCATCAATATAGTCCAGCAGATAATCGCGTGAAAAGTGATGAGCACCTAAGTTGACCGATACCGTACCGTCGAATAGCCCCTCGTTTATTAATGGTCCGAATTGTTTAATAACGGTTCTTAAAATAAGCCGATCAACTGAAAAGATCAGGTTTGATTCTTCGGCAACAGGAATAAATATACCTGGACTGATGTTGCCATGCTCTGCGTGATGCCAACGCGCTAAGGCTTCAACGCCAATAATTTTCCCAGTGTCGGTGTCAATTTTTGGCTGGTAATAAGGAATGATTTCATCAGCTTCCAGGGCGATGCGTAGTTCTTTTTCCGTTTCCATGCGCTGCAGCACGCGTTGATTCATTTCTTCGGTAAAAAATTGGAAGGTATTACGTCCTTTGGCTTTAGCGTGGTACATGGCCGTATCGGCATTTTGCAGCAGTGTTTGTGAATCACAACCGTTATCAGGACTAATAACGATCCCAATACTCGGCGAGATAAAGACTGTTCGATTTTCGATAGTAAACGGGGCTTCCAATGCCTGGATAATCTTATTGGATACTTCGGCCGCTTCGGAGGGGGCTTTTATATGCTGTAACAAGAGAACAAATTCATCCCCTCCCATACGGGCGACGGTATCTTTTTTACGTATACATTCCTGTAGGCGTTGCGATACAGATTTGAGCAGAAGATCACCGGTGTGATGCCCTAGTGAATCATTGACGTTTTTGAAATTGTCCAAATCGATAAACAAGATCGCGTGTCTTGAGTTTTCACGCTCCGTAGCCGCCAACGTCCGGCTTAGCAGTGCCATCAATAAACTGCGGTTAGGGAGTTGTGTCAAGGTGTCATAGGTTGCCAGATGCTCTAATTCAGATTCGGCTTGTTTACGGCTGGTGATATCTGTCGAAATACCCCCAACGGCATAAATGTTTCCGTCTTCGGCATGCAAAGGAAATTTTAAGGACAGGAAGGTTTGTTGCTTTCCATTATTATCGATAGTTTCTTCAAACTCTCTTGGGTGACCATGAATAAGGACACTTTGATCATCGCTATAGAAAATGTCAGCGGTATGTTTTGCGAATAAATCATGATCGCTTTTGCCAATAGATTCTCCCTTGGCAATATTGCAAATACGCTCAAACTTTTTATTCACAAGCAAGTACCGTCCATTAAGGTCCTTGATATAAATAACGGCGGGTGAATAATCCATCATCGCTTCCAGCATGTTTTGACTGGTTTCCAGAGAGCTCTGAGTTTGTTTTTGTAGCAGGCTGAGCTGAAGGTGGTTTTTAATACGCGCTAAAACCTCGATCGTATTAAAGGGTTTGCGGATGTAGTCTACGCCACCAACTTCAAAGGCTTGTATAGTATTCAGCGTACCATCAGACGCACTGATAAAAATGACGGGAATGGCTTTTGTGAGAGGGTCTTTTTTTAATTCTTTACAGAGGGTGTAACCGTCCATTCCTGGCATTTTGACATCCAGAAGGATCAGGTCAGGCTGGGCACTTCTAATTGACTGCAATCCCAGTAATGCTGAGTTAGCAACACGTATACGAAACCCGTTATTGCTCAATAACTCATTAAGCAACTTAAGGTTTGCGGGATTATCATCCACAATTAATATTGAGTGCTGCTTTATTTCATTCATGTAGGGCTATGTCTACAGTATGTTTAAGCAAGGGCCTTTCTCTAATTAAATATATACCAGGTTGATTGTACTGACCAATTATTCACGATGGCTAACATCGAATTGACCTAGTAGGGCATGTCTCTGATTATTGATTTTCAGTAATGATCGCGTATGTAAGACATGCTTAATTGATGTTACATCAGGGTCAAATTATCCTCTGTTAATGCAGGTCAAAGTGGCCTGGATGCCGAATGTGAATATGTATTTATAAACTGGTGCGTTACTTAACAATGGTGAGCTTGTTGTGAGGTTCTGACTGAGTTGATTCGGATGTCACATTGAGTTTTACCATTGCTTGATCTTTTAGAGGCTCAGGTTTATGGAAGTAGTAACCCTGAGCGAAATCGACACCTATTTTTTCTAATTCTTTAACGGTTTCTAGGGTTTCAACAAACTCTGCAATTGTTTGTTTTCCCACAGCTTTAGCTACGCCATTAATGGCTTCCACGGTTGCAAGACTAACCTTATCGCTCATCATGTCTTGAATAAAGGAGCCATCAATTTTGATGGTGTCTACGGGTAGATCTTTGAGGTAGGCAAAGGACGAAAGACCACTGCCAAAATCATCCAGTGAAAATTTGCAACCTAGGGCGCGTAGTTCATCAATTAGCTGATGTGCGTTGGTTAAATCAGTTACAGCGGCTGTTTCAGTGATTTCAAAACAGAGCTTTTCGGTTGGGAAATTTGTTGCATGAAGTTTATTGATGATGAATTTCTGAATGCTTTTATTACCAATGGATTGACCAGACAGATTGATTGAACACATGCTTAGTTTATTCAGTTCAACAGGATGAGCTAAAAACCACTCAATGACGGCATTCACTACCCATTTATCAAGACGAGCCCCTAAATGATAGCGCTCAGCTATTGGAATGAAGTCCCCTGGTGGCAGTAAACTGCCGTCATTGGCCATCATACGGATAAGAATTTCAAAATGATCGCCATTTTTATGAGTAGCGCCAATGGGCACAATGTTCTGTTTAAAAAGAACGAAGTGATTCTGTTCAAGAGCTGTATTTAACTTGTTTACCCAATGTATCTCATTGCGTTTTTTGGAGATTATTTCGTCACTGACATCAAAAATCTGAACATTATCGCGGCCAGATTCCTTGGCTTGTTTACAGGCCATATCTGCGGTGTTGATTAGTTCCTGTGGCCTGTTTGATGTATTGGTATCCGTGCCTGTAAATAGCGTAATGCCAATACTGGCGCTGATAGTAAAGATTTCATCTTCCCAGGCGAATCGAATATCACGAATGCTATTGAGAATTTTATTAGAAATCCTCTGACCTGTTGATGACTTACAGCCGACTAACAAAATAGCAAATTCATCGCCGCCTAAGCGAGCTACTATATCTGAATCGCGAACGTTATCTTGTAGTAGTTCTGCCACCTCAACTAAAAGCTTATCGCCTGCATAATGCCCACAGGTATCGTTGACCATTTTGAATCGATCCAAGTCTATATAACAGAGAATGTTGGAGGTTCCGCTGTCATTGGCATCAGTCACGGAGTTGGTCAATATACGTTGAAAAGCACGCCGATTATAAAGGTTGGTCAGTGAATCATGATTTGCCTGATGGGAGAGGGTGTTTGTCAGCGCCGTCAGATTATTGCTGAGTTGTTGAGTTTCCTTAGGGCCATTTTTTATGCCTTCGAAGACCTCACCTCTGAGCACGGAGTCTGCCATCTGTGTTAAACGTGTAACAGGATTACAAATCTTACTGTTTGCCCAATACCATAACAGTAGCAACCCAAATGAAAATAAGAGTCGAGTGTTGGTTTGCGTGGACCTGGATTTTTGATGTAAATCAGCCAGTTTGATTTTGTTATCGAGTAAGGACTGTTTTGCTGTTGAGAGTGTTACCCCCATCTGTTCGCTTAATTGCAAAGCGATGCCATCATATTGATTGAGTAATGACACCAGTACAGCATTACGGTCAACGCCTACTTCATCAGCAGATTCTTCTAGGTAGGCATTTATCTGTTTAATCTGCTGAACGCTTTGGTTGAGTTGTGTTGTGTTAGGTAGCAGGTGATTATCTTTCACTAACTGCTTAATTGCCTGGTTGATCAGATCACCTTTGGTTTTCGTGCCGGCGACTAGATAGCTTTCACCAGAACCAAGAATCAAATCGGTAGAAATCAGATATTGAAATGTGTCCGCATGTGCTCGTTCTAGTCCCTTAATCCACAGACGCGCATCATTATATTTTTCTGATTGTTGTTGTGCCTCTCGTTGACTATCTGATTGAACCTTTTCAACCAAGTAACCACCCATGAGACAAACGAGAATCAGAATGGCTAAATAACTTTTGATCTTCATGGTTATAGCTTATGCGTTGTAAGTAGTGAGAGGTAAAGAGACTTTCCAGCAAATTCAACAGCTGATGCGCATTCAGTGTCCATTGAGAAATCTTTACCAATAACCTCTTGGAAGGCTGTTTTAACTTCCTCATTTGGCCATTTTCTCGTAGCTTGAATATCTAATAATTTGCCGGTGGTTGAAAATAGCCAATTCGTTATGCCTTCCAGTTGCCCCTGTTTCCAGCTTGCTTCTGCAAGGTAACCTATGATTTTTTTGTTACTGAGAACGGCATAGTTTTTGACCTTGCCAGGTTGCAGAATAGTGTAATTTGGCGACTCAACGATGGCCGTGAGGCCTGAATGGGACTGAAACTGCGTGGTGCTTAATGGGCCGAAATATTTAGAAATTATTTCTTGCCGGCGAATTTTATCAATATCTTCTCTCCAGGCTTTTTGAGTTACCGAGATGGTTTTTAGTGCTGAGCGAATTATAGATAAAACTAAATCCGATTTTGTGCCGTATTGAAGTTGCATTGAAGGGATTAGGTTAGCGGATGTTTTATCCAGCATCTGAAGCAGTTCATCAAATGATTTACCTTTTAAATGTTGCGATAATTGTTGAGGTAAAGATCCGTTGCATTCAGGAAGGCGGCAGCGTTGAAAAAAGAAGCCATTTACGCTCATGTCTAAATTTATTGCCCAGGCTATTTCAATTATGCCGTTTTTAGAAAGTTCTGAGCGAGCGTGCACAAAACCAATGGTTTGGTTCTCTTTATGAGCAACATATAACGTATGTTTGCCAATTTCGTTGAAATGCAGCGTAAAAGGTAGTTCATTGCTAATGAGCTGCCGTGTTTCCTGGCTGATTGGACGAACAATTGAACGATGACCTTCACTGTCAGGGTATAACGCATTGATGGCGATGACGGGGTCACGTAAAGAACAATACGCCGCGTTCAAAGGCGCACTAAAAAAAGTTATTAATAAAGCCATACCAATGAGTGCCGTAGCAATGCTTGTACTAAAGGCTTTGGAAATCCCGTGGAAATATCTCATCAGAGACGATACCTCGCTTGAAAGGTGAGGGTGGAGTGCTCGGATTGACTGCCAAATTGACCAATAGGCTTTTTCCACTCACCGCTGAGAATAAGGCGTTTAGTGAGGTTAAAGTTCGCCCCTAAATTGACCGCTGACCCCTTTTCATCATCATTAGCCTCGGTTTGGAAATGCCTGATTTGCATATAGCTATGAAATGATTCGTTGAGATTGCGCCATGATACTTCGGTGAACGCATTAGCAACTTGAATCCCTTCGTTATTCCCTGCGGAAGCCTCTAGGAGAAACTCCCAATTGTAACGGTACCAGGCTATATCCAGACCTATTCGTTCTCGCTTGGTCGTTCTAATAGCGCTTTGAATTTCCCCTCTAAATAAAGAGAGGCCTAGGACTAAATTTTCATGGGAAGGTGTGCCAATTCGGGCAGCAACAATATAAGGATCATTACGAGTGCTGTAGTCATTCCCTGAGCCTCTCATAACGGCTATTTCATATTCGAAACGAGGTAACACACCATTAATGGACGTACCCCAGTCGGCTTTGATTCCTCGGTCAGTAAAGCTGAATTGGCGAGTGGTACCATTCGTATCGATGTTTTGTTCTAGGCCGAAGGGGACTTCAAAATGGCCTAGACGAATATTGAAGCCGCCCTTTGATAAGGTAGTCAGGTTGAAGTTGGCTATCCTCCAAGTAAGTTCACTATCTTTGCCGTCAAAGCAATAGGGCGTGTTTTGTTTATTATCAAAATTAACCCAATAGGGTTGGAAAACTAATGTACCAATATCACCGTTCTCATTACTGAAAACCTTATGAATATCTAATCCAACCACATTTTGTGTAAAGGAATCATTATCGTTTGAAATAACCCTGCTGGACATATCCAGAGACCAACGAAAATTTGAAGACTGTTTGGTTGTGTTTTCACCTAGTGCTGAGGCAGAAAGACTGGACAAACTAAAGATAAAAAAAATGAGTTTAATGAGTTTTAGCATGTATATTCTGTCGTTTAGGGCGTTAGCTACCAACGCTTCAAGACAATGCTTTGAATCCTAGCTAGAAATACGGGGAAGCTGTTTCGATATGCGTATTGTAATTGTTTTAAATAGTAGTTCAGGGAGGCTGTTTCGTCTATTTCTAGCCTCAAAAATAGAGTCGGAAATAGTAGGTTCAAAATAAGTAGTAATGCACTACGGTTGTTAATAAGCACTCTTTTCAAGCAATGGTATTTTTGAAGAATAACCTTTTTAAGGTATAAGTAGTTATTGGTTTTAATTCGTTTTCCTTTGGAGCTTACGAGTATGGCCAGATTACAATGCATCTCACCGGTTGATGGCAGCATCTATGTGGAACGGACTTTTGCTGAAGGTGATGAAATACAGGCTGCTTTGGAGATAGCCAGTCTGGCTAAAAAGGCCTGGCGAGCGATACCGCTGATAGAGCGAAAAGCTCTGTGCAGTCGAGCCGTGGATATCTTTGTTGCTCAAACAGACGCAATTTCTAAAGAATTAACCTGGCAGATGGGACGACCTATCAGTCAGACTCCTGGCGAAGTTAAAGGCTTTGAGGAGCGGGCACGATATCTTATCGACATCTGTGATATTGCGCTGGCAGATTTTCAACCGCAGGAAAAAGCGGGCTTCAATCGTTTTATTAGACGTGAAGCGTTGGGGGTAGTGTTTGTAATCGCACCTTGGAATTATCCCTACCTAACGGCTGTTAATGCCGTTTTACCCGCTTTGCTGGCTGGAAATACCGTTATTCTCAAGCATTCAGCACAAACCCCTTTGTGTGCTGAGCGTCTGGTGCAGGCTTTTACCGAGGCAGGCCTGCCGGCGGGTATTTTCCAATACCTTCATCTAGAACACGCCTCTGCAGAGCGCTTGATTCAATCTCAGGAAGTCGATTTTATTGCCTTTACCGGTTCGGTTGCGGGTGGTCAGGTCGTACAGCGTATGGCTGCGTCACGTTTTGTGGGTGTGGGCCTTGAGTTGGGTGGGAAAGACCCGGCCTATGTTCGTCATGATGCTGATTTGGATGCAGCCATTGCCACGTTGACGGATGGTGCTTTTTTCAATTCTGGGCAATCCTGTTGCGGTATCGAGCGGATTTATGTTGCGGACTCTCTATTTCAACCTTTTGTTGAGGGTATGGTAAACGAGGTAAAGGATTACCAGCTTGGACGTCCTGATGATTCAGAAACTACGCTGGGCCCAATGGTTAAAATAGGTGCTGCTGATTTTGTGCGTGGGCAAATTGAACAATCAATAGCAGCTGGAGCCCGAGCATTGATCGACCCTTCATATTTTCTCTGCGATCAAACAGGCACACCTTACCTTGGTCCTCAGGTATTGGTTGACGTGAACCATGGTATGCGGGTGATGCACGAAGAAAGTTTTGGTCCTGTGGTGGGGATTATGTCGGTGTCCGATGATGCGGAGGCGATCAAATTGATGAATGACAGTGATTTTGGATTAACCGCTTCGGTGTTTACACAGGATGAGGATACTGCCATTACGATTGGCGGACAGCTTGAAACGGGCACATTCTTTATGAATCGCTGTGATTACCTTGATCCAGCATTGGCCTGGACTGGAATGAAAAACTCGGGGCGGGGCTGTAGTTTGTCAGTATTGGGCTTTGAGCAATTAACGCGACCTAAGTCATATCATCTAAAAAGGGCTGAGCCATGATGAATGCTAACTGGAATTATCCGACGGCCGTTAGAGTAGGGGCTGGGCGCGTTAAAGAATTGCCCGATCTGTGTTTTGAAAAGGGTATCAAACGACCATTGCTGGTTACTGACAAAGGCTTGGCTGCTCTGCCGATGGTCAGGGAAGTTGAAGCACTCTGTGAAAGAGCTGGATTGGGCGTGGCGGTGTTTAGTGGGGTTAAATCCAATCCTACAGGTACGAATATAGAAGAGGGCGTTGGTGCTTATCGTTTTGGAAATCATGATGGCGTTATCGCTTTAGGCGGCGGCAGTGCGCTGGATGTTGGTAAAAGCATTGCCGTAATTGCCCGGCAAGATTGCACACTTTGGGATTTAGAGGATGAAGGCGACAATTGGCAACGCGCTGATGCAGCAAAAGTTGTCCCTGTGATTGCGTTGCCAACGACAGCGGGGACGGGATCAGAAGTAGGGCGTGCCGCTGTTATTGTGCACGAGCAGCAGCAACGAAAGGTGATAATTTTTCATCCAAATATGATGCCAGGATCTGTAATTCTTGATCCGGAGTTGACCTGTGGTCTGCCTGCAAAACTAACAGCCGCGACGGGCATGGATGCCTTATCTCATAACCTTGAGGCCTATTGTTCTCCTTTCTATCATCCCATGGCGCAGGGCATCGCGATCGAGGGTGTTCGCCTGGTAAAAAACCATCTTTCAGCGACGGTTGCTGATGGTTTTAATATTGAAGCGCGTACGCAGATGTTAGTGGCTTCAGCAATGGGCGCAACAGCATTCCAACGTGGTTTGGGTGCTATGCATGCGCTAGCCCATCCGTTGGGGGCTGTTTACGATGCGCATCATGGTATGTTGAATGCGGTTTTAATGCCCTATGTATTAATGGCTAATTACCGTGCGATCAATGAAACGGTTGCACGATTGGCTAGTTATCTTGAACTTGATGCGGATTTTGACGCGTTTATGCAATGGGTGCTGGATTTAAGAAATCGCATCGGTATTCCTCATACACTTGATGCGTTGATTCCTGATGATGAGCGTTTAGCTGAAATTGGTGAAATGGCCGTTTTGGATTCATCGTCGATAACGAACCCCATTCAACATAGCGCAGAACTTTACGAGGTAATTGCAAAAAATGCGTTTAACGGTGTGTTGTGAAACACTGACGGTCGAACTTAAACTAATACCAAATTAGTACCGCCCTTCGCTATACCAGATTGCCACAGGTTTAATCTCTGGGGGGGCTCCATTAGCTCCAGGCCATGAATCTACAGCGTATAATTGCCCATTCGTTATGTCTTTAATTGTGGCGCTATTGTGTGGCCATCGACCATCAACGAAGTAGCCGCGCCTGACAGGGGTTGAAACCTGATGCCAGCGTAGCAACTTGTCGGCCTTCAGCATACGTAGATAAGTTGTAGTGTTGATTGTTTCGTCGATGCAGTCTTGTTGACCGAAAGTGTCTTTTGTTTTTACTGATTTGGGTAAATCGTTCTCAATTCCCGAAATGCTTCCTGCTTCTTTTTCTAATAGCGATATCGCTTCAGTGATTTGTACACGCTCTTGTGTTGGAGTTGCGCCTTCTTCAAAGATTTCCTTCACTTTTTGCCAGTGAAGCTCAGGTAGTCTCACGTCGACCTTGTAACGACAACTGTAGCCATGACAAATTTCAAAATTATCAGGGGATGCCTGGTCATCTGCATAAAAGGTTAATAGATAACCTGATGTGCTGGTGCAGGCGCAAAGAAGGCTGATACAGAGGAGAGTGATTAGGCGAATCATAGTTCATTAAAACATGTTGTTGAGAGGAAGGTATTTTGTGTTCGTTATTTTTATATCACTAAGAGGGTAATGCAAAAAATAGTGAAGTTTTTTTGATGTTTTTCTCTCGACTAGATTTGAGTCAAGCGAATTGTTTTTTTTGTTGTTACTATTTACCACATAAAGTTCAGCAAGGAATTGAACAGAGTTTTCAAACTATCTAGTAAATTTAAATGAGGGAATATAGCGATGACTACTGTAGCGCAAAGAGTTGATTCTATCGTAAGTGATATTAAAGTCCAACGTGAAGAACTTAGCGGTAAGCTAAATTTTGATCAGCCTGAATTAAAAGGCAAATGGTCTGAAATTGAAGCTAAATGGCAAGAAGTTGAAGCAAAACAAACAAGATTCTCGCATTCTGTTGGGAAATCTACCATTGCTTTAAGTAAAGATTTAGAGCAGTTGTCCGCTGAAATTAAAGAAGGCTACGCTAAGATTAAGCTGGACTAGCTTCCAGCACGATGCCCCCTAATCTAGCATTTGCGCTCGATAACGATTAGCTGAAAGCTAATCGTTCGAGCGCTTTTTTTTGTGTTTATAAAACCAAATTGTAACAAAAAGTAACACTCTGGTATTTTTAATATGACAGCAGCCAATATGCGGCAGCACTTAGTAACGCTGCGACTGGAAGCGTTAAGATCCAAGATAGTAAGATTTTTGAGATAACTTTTTTATCAGCTTTTCGAGTTATCAAGCCTATCCCAAATAATGAGCCGACGGAGCAATGAGTTGTTGAAACCGGTACACCTAAGCGGCTGGCAACAATGACCATAAAACCGGTTACCAGGTTTGCAGCAAAGCCTTGCCCATGACTCATCGGGGTGATTTTTTTCCCCATTGTTTCGGCGATACGTCGAGCATTCAGTAACCCCCCAATTGCCATTCCCAGCGCCACGGCTATCATGCCGTATTTAATCGACAAGCCTTCTATCGCAATCAATAGCGCAACAATTTTGGGCGTATCATTTAGACCGCGAGCGAAACTCACCATGCCAGCGCTAACGTAATGTCCGAAATCCAGCAGCGTTTGTAAATTAACACCCAGGAAATGACCTGTGTAATGCTGTTGGCAATTGGTTTCGTGATCAATGTGAACATCCAGGTTCTGTAATCGTTGGCTCAACTGAGCAGCGTTATCCACCGTGTTTACGGGTACAAATTTTCTGCTTTCGCCGATACAGGCGCACCACTCTTTGGTTATGCCAAAATAATTGCGTAGCAAACGAAAGGCTAAATAGAGGAGGGCAGCAAGGCATACCGATAAGAGTGGACTGACGAGAAGGGGGATAAAGAAGGTTTTTCCTAGAAAGCTGAAATTCACCTGTGATCCCACGGCCATAGTTCCCGCGCCCACTAAGCCGCCTACCAGACCATGTGTAGTTGATACGGGTAATCCTCGTATGCTGTTAATAAAACGGTTAGACCGGCTCCCAGCGCGACCGAGGCGAGAAATTCCGGTGCTGAGGTGATTGCAGCAGGTACCAGGCCTTTGCCGGAAAAGTTTTTCAACAGCTGTTCTGCCAAAAAAATTGAACACACGGAGCCCATAAAGGTAGTGATTGTCGCCCAGCTTATTGCACTACGGTAACTGGTGGTACCGCTACCAAACAGAGTGGCAACGCCTTTGAAGTTATCGTTGGCGCCGTTGGCGTAGGCAAGAAAACAAGTGGTCAAAAACAAAACGATGATAATAGCCATGAAAATCCTTTTTTGTTTTTATCGGACCTGTTTGTAGACTTATGCTTGTCAGCTTAGTTCTGGGAAAGCCTTTTCTAATATTGTTTTGTTATACGTGAAAAGGGGCAGGCATAAAAAAACCGCCGTAACTCTAAGAGCTACGGCGGTTTTTAGATCAACCACTAACGAGTTAGTGGATGTTCAGACTACCTGCCATGGGTACACCAACTGCTTTAGCAACAGCAAGTGTCGTTGAACGCATATCTTCTGGCTCCATGTTTTGAACATTGGTTTTACCAGTACAACGCGCCATCATGGTGGCTTCCGAGGTGAAGGCTTGTAGCAGGTTAGCGCTACGCTCTTCACGATCATCGGCTGTCAAGTCAGCAGTATAGGTAGGCTCACCCTGCGAGATGTCCGCACCCATTGCCAAAGCAGCAGCGGCGCCGATTACAGCAGCTTTGCCACCCAGTGCCAGCATTTTGGCACCGTCAGTGCCCGTACGCAGACCACCGAAGTAAATCAGGTCGATTTCTTCTTCACGATCCAGTTCGCGCAGTTTATTCACTGCTTTCTTCAGGATGGCAATATCTGGTGCACCGGTCAGCTCAGCACTTAGGCCAGGTAGGCCGTTGCTTGCGTCAAGAATCAGGAAGTCCAGTTCTTTCTCAAGACCGAAGTCGATGGCTTTTTCCAGGTTGCTACTGTTAACCAGCAGGCCCGTAGGTTGATCGCCAGAGCGAGCAATAGAACCGGCAGCAATGGCTTCATCAGCGAAGAAGGCAACAGCATCAGCTTTCGCGTCTGCAGCACCGTCAGCGATTTGAACCCATTTAGCGCCATCGATTGCATGAGCACCAATGTAGGCAGCACCAGTATTGGCAATAGATTTACCATACGCACTACGTACTTCTGTTGGCGCATGATCCAGACCCGTTACCAGGAATGGAATATCCAGTGTCATACTGTTAATCGCGCCGAATTCAGTGCGAGTTTTACAGCCTTCACGGTAGGGATCGATTACCAGACGCGATAAGTTGGCTGGCAGGAATACCAAGTCATCCAGCGTCGCAACGTGCTCTTCACCAAATGGATCTGCACGAGTTTCCAAGCGAGTATCCAGCAGGCGGAACTGCTCTTCTGTTTGATTTGGCGTTACACGTGCCATCGCAAAGATAGATTCGCGCGCCTCTACTGTGTAGTCAGCAGAACCTGTTTCAGCGTCACAACGGAAGCAACGTGCTGCTTCAGCTTTTGCTTCTTCACGTGTGTAAGTTGTCTCGATTTCAGCAAACTGAACAGGATTTTCACCCACGCCGTTAAATGGCTGCTCATTACGCAGGTTGATTTCCCATTTCGGATCGTTACAAATTGGCACCTTACGCGTACGGTAAGGTGTACGGTAAGACAGC
>Ga0209292_1001223_pt1 | contig 31858 bp, 30 predicted proteins | sample GOMGulsemesocosm_2_FD_184634 | JGI IMG/M metagenome (GOLD analysis project Ga0209292, IMG submission 184634) | Methane-oxidizing microbial communities from mesocosms in the Gulf of Mexico - GOM9C Gulf of Mexico (SPAdes) (version 2) | ecosystem: Environmental > Aquatic > Marine > Cold seeps... | reverse complement strand
CGGTGAATTGAACAAAGAAACAGCGTTCGTAGTAGATTACTGCGGCGTAGAAGTACCTAAGATGATCTCTAAAGTAGAAGGTCAGAAGGTTGGTATCGTCGATTTCAACCAGAAAACCCAGCTACACAAAGATGTGGATAACAAAGACATCGTTGCCATCATCGATCACCACGCTATTCAAGATCAGCCAATTACGTTTAATACCGCTATGTCGGTTGATATTCGTCCTTGGGGCAGCGCAGCGACTATCCTAGCGGATCGTTTCGAGAAAATGGGCAAAGAGCCAAGCAAGACGACGGCCTGTGTACTATTGGCCGGTATCCTTTCTGATACTCTGATTTTCGAATCACCAACGACTTGCTCTGTTGATAAGCCATTCGCTGAGAAGCTAGCCAAAATTGCTGGTATTGAAGATCTATACGCGTTTGGCCAAGCAATGATGGAAGCGAAATCTGATCTTGCTGACGTATCGACTTACGACGTATTGAAAGGCGATTTCAAGCACTACGAAATCAACGGTAAGAAAGTTGGTTTTGGTGTTGCGGAAACATTATTGCCAGAACAGTTGCTTGAACGTAAAGCTGACTTGTTAGCGGAAATGGAAGGCGAGAAAGCGAAGCAAGGTTTGGACTTCATCTTCTTCGCAATCGTAGATACCAAGACTAAGAATTCTCACCTAGTAATTTACTCAGGTGCTGAAGCAGAACTTGCGGGCCAGGCTTATGGCGAAGCGGTAGCAGATAACTTGATGTACTTGCCAGGTATGATGTCTCGTAAGAGCCAGCTAATGCCAGCAGTACAAGAGACTCTTTCTGCTTAAGAGTTCCGTGTTAAGAAAAAGGCGAACCGATTGTTTATCTCAATGGGGTCGCCTTTTTTTTTGAAATTAAATTACTGGCCTCAGCTCCTTAACTTATGATGACTCTTAATTCATGACGACTCCTGTTAGTCCACTCTTAAGCCCACAACAGCATTATCAAAATTCAATTGGCAAAGGACTTGTGAGTTTTGATGAGGCTCAGCAGCAAGCATTAATAGCGCTACAGCAGTTACATCAGCAGTTCTTTCAAAATCAATCTCCCGCTTCAGGTTTATATCTTTGGGGAAAAGTCGGGCGCGGAAAAACATTCCTAATGGATAGCTTTGTTGAATCCTTTCCTAAAGACGTATGTTTGCGTCAGCACTTTCATCACTTTATGCAAGACGTGCATAGCCAGCTAACTCAGTTGTCAGGCAGTAAAGACCCCCTTAGACAAATTGCTAAACAGCTAAAAACACGTCATGACATTTTATGTTTTGACGAATTTTTTGTAAATGACATTGGTGACGCTATGTTGTTAGGGCGCTTGATCATGTTTTTGTTTGAACAAGGCATGGTCGTTGTGGCCACCAGTAATTGTGAACCTAGTGAGTTGTACAAAGACGGATTGCAACGGGCTAATTTTTTGCCCGCTATTAATGCCATCTATCAGCATATGGACATTGTAGAATTAGCGGGTAGCAAAGATCACCGCGAACGCCAACTACATGCATTGCAAAACTATTTTGTAATAAACGACGACTTTAAAGAAGCCTCCTTTATACCCGATAAAAATCCAGGTGTAATAGAAATACTCGGCCGAGAAATTAATCACTTAGGTATAAACAATAAAACGATCGTTTTTGATTTTAACGATTTGTGCCTAGGCCCAAGAAGTCATTTTGATTACATCGAATTAGCAAAACAGTTTGGTACCGTATTTCTTATGAATGTACCGGTTTTAGGCGGTGAAACCTTCGAGCGAATAAAAGCCCGCGGCACCGAAGATGGTAGCGTAGGCTCGGGTGATACCGGAGAACGTCAAGTCATGTTGGCCCCTATGGATGATGGCGCCCGACGCTTCATTGCGTTAATCGATGAATTGTACGATCAACAGGTGGCATTGTTTTTAACCTGTCATGTGCCGCTTGAAAAACTATATACCCAGGGTAGCTTGGCCTTTCAGTTCGAACGAGCTCGTAGCCGTTTAATTGAAATGGGCAGTGAAGAATATATAGCTCGTAGCGTATGACTCGTTAACTATCTAAGTCGTAAGACCAGAAATGATTCAGCAGGACACTTACCTTGCTTATTATGTTAATAAGGCCTGTTGGCTAAAGCGAATCAGTGCTTGCTGACAAAGAGACTCTACCTCAGGCCTTGACTGCTTGTTCTCAGATTGAATTAGAATCTTGTTGATCATATCGCTGATATGAGTTTTACCATCCATTTGCAACAGCATGTTTCGTTCAAACAAATTAACAGCAATTGATTGATGCAGTTGATTGGTCACTCTGTTTTGATTAGATGCTTGGTGGCGAACGAGAGTGGTGGTTTTTGGCTGATCTCCGACCTCTAGTATGAAAGTCGCTGGACTAAGGTTTATATCAATCATCCCACCCAAGACTAGGCGCATAAAGTTAATGTCGTTATTTAGCTGTTTTTCTATTAGCGACTGCTCCGAGTTTAAACGTTCGCTGACTTCATTAATTAGATCTTTGTAGTGTAAACGACCCGGGCTTTGCTCTATTAATAGTGATAGCGCCATCTTCGAAATAGTCTGCTTTAGCTGCAGCGAAATATTCTTTGATTCAAAGTTAACCGCAATACCTTCCGCTAATTCTTCACTCGAAAGTGCAGTAGTATTCTCGCCATTAAAACTGAGGTAATAGTTTTTAATATCTTCGGCTTGCAGGTTTCGATCAATCGGAGCTTCTGCATGGCAAAGTAAGGTACTGCGGAATCGTTGATTACGAATGAAATCCATATATTGATTGGTCGCGATAATGTTAGGCACATTAGCAAGTTGTTGAGAGACCTTGCTGGGGAAATTGTCGCTATACATATTGTGTAGCTGAGCATCAGCGAGATAGCTAAGGTTCTTATCTTTTGCTAATGCCATAAACTGGTGGAAATAGAGGGGATGATTATTTTCTGCTAAATACTCATGAAGAATATAACTGTCGGGTTGGTTTTTTATGAATTTTATTTCGTTACGCATAAAATCCGAATGCGGTGTTTTGTCATCTTCTAAAGCACTGCTAATAAACTCAATGATGCCGCGTGCTTGGGTGATCTTTTGCTGTTGATCGGTAAATTGCTGAGTATGAAATAACATCATATCTCGTACCGTATTCACCATGTTCCAACCGGGTAGGGTATTGTAGCTTACATAAGCAATGCCATTTTTCTGTAAGTTATGCTTACAGATATGTAAAATTTTATCTCGCACGTCACTAGGCACCCACGAGAAAGTGCCATGACAAATTATATAATCGAATAAACCATCTTGATCATTAATATCCATGATGGATTTAGCGGCTAGGGTAATGTTGTTAAGCCCTAGCTCTTTAATGTGTTGCTGGCCTTGTTTTACTTGTTCTTGAGAAAGATCGATGCCGACAATATTGCAGTCAGGGTAATGGCTGGCGATGGGAATAATATTCCCACCACTGGCACAACCTAACTCTAGAATCCTAGCCTGTTTAACCGCCTTGCTATTAATCCCAAATAAACTCGCAATACTTGCCAGCTGATCCGGGTGGGAATTCGGAAAAGGCAGGCTTTCGTAGTTAAAGTTATCATAGGAGAAATCAGACATAGTTGTTACTTCCTAAAACGTCTTAAACCAAGCATTCCCAGTACGAGCACAAGCCAATAAGTCGCGCCCCCAGATGATTTACTACTGCTTTTATTCTCGCTGTCAGGAGTTGGCTCTGGATCTGGCGTTGGATCGGGCGCTATAACCTTCTCCGTTACTTTAATATTTACCGTCGCTTCATTAGAGCGATTTCCGGCAATATCTGCCACGGTATATGCAATACTCACATCCCCAGTGAAATCATCGCTGAGAGAGAATGCTAGGCTGCCATTAGCTTGTACTTCGGCCTCACCGCTAGTTGGGTGTTCCATGATAACTACAGATTCTAGATCGAGAGCAAGGTCACCACTATTAGATGCATCGTTCGCTAATACATCAATATTGATTGGCTGTGCACCAGATTCTAGGGTCGCGCTATCATCGACTGCGGTAGGATTGCTGTGGAACTGAACTGCGCCTAAATCTAAAACCTCTGCGGTTAAACGAGGGAAACCTTCGCCGCGTTGATCAAACTCAGTGATTAAATCAGCATCCACTTGGCCAGCATTTCTTGCTGGGCTATTTTCCGCAAGATCATGAACGGGAGTAGAGCCACCCTTCATAGTAAGGTCTTGCAATAATGGATCGGCTCCTAATAATGCATTATCCACTAACTGAATGGCTACATCATTAACCTTAGTACTCCAGCCATTTTCAGTTTCAGTTTCAGTTTCAGTATTATCTAGGTTCTGAACCAAGCTGGAAGTAATAGTAAAACTACCGACTAGGTCTGCGTTAAGAACAGCATCTTCAGCACTAGCCTCGGGGTCAGCTGCTTCATTGGGAAGAATGCTATTGGCCGCAATGATGGAATTGCTAATAGTTACATTGCCATCTTGGTTATAAATACCGCCAGCACCATCTTTAGCTGCATTATTCGCAATGGTTGAATGTGCGATGGAGATATTGGCATTTTCTACCCTAATCGCACCACCGGCAGCAGTGGCGCTTTGATTACCTGAAAGGGTACTATTAATAATATTTAACGATAAGGGCTGCTCTGGTTCATCGCCTTTAAGATAGATGGCACCACCGCCGTTATTTGCCGAACTAGTATTGCCTGAAAGGGTACTGTTTTCGATTATAAGTGCATTTTCACTATGTCCTTCAATAGAAATTGCTCGTTGAGCATTATTGCTTATAGTACTGTTGCTAATAATTGATTCATTAGCTGTACCATTTCTAAAAATTAATACGGCTCTTTCGCTACTTGTGCAGCAGAAATTATCTGGCAGGATATTGTGAGAAATGCTTGAATTAATTATTTGGGTTTTGGTGGTATCAGGAAAATTTAATACATTGTATGAAAATGTATTTTCGCTAATACTGCTATTTACCATGGAAAAAGAATTTTGTCCTTGGTTGTTTCTATTCATAACGTATATAAAGGACTGAGATACATTCCCCTCTAAAAGGGAATTTTTCATATAGAAATTAGCATTCCCATTTTCTGTCTCAACCATGAAAGGCAAATATTCGAAACTTGAATCTATTATGTTTGAGTCTAATACTTCTATTGATGCAGAGCGTTGTTCAGAATATGCTGAGAAAACTCCTGATTTAGCAAATCCTTGGATATCTTCGATTTGTGATTTGTTGATTGTAATAATAGCTTCATCACCATATACCTGTGTAAGGCGATAGCTCCTAATATTAGATATTCGAGTATTTTCGAGAGAGACTTCACTAACCCCTAGCGGGTTATAACTAACAAAAACCTTATCAAGTTCTATTGATTTATCTTCTGGACATTCCTCTCCAGCACAAACAACTCCATTTATCTGGCTATTTGTTAATGATATAGAGCTTTCTCCATCTTGTGCATTCGCATAAACAAGTGAGCCTGACTTCGTCTCTTCATGAACACGAATATCATCAAGGGTTATCTTACCGCCATGATTGCCCTGATGGCGGATAATTCTATTCCTTTCACCTTCAGCATCTTTCCCGAATAAGGTAACCGCACTTAAATCAAAATCTAATCCGTTTTCTGTACCAGCTTCGGGATCGTCAATAGTAAACAAATCATTACTATTACTTTGCAGGATCAGAACATCTTTGCCAGGGCCGGTAATGGTTAGATTTTTAGTAATCGTTAAGGCAGGATTAACCTCTATGGTGCCGGTCATACCTTCGGCAAAAGTAATAGTATTGCTGGCTTGCTCATTGTCATTGGCAAACTGAATTGCTTCGCGTATCGAAATTGACTTATCACAAGGGTCTTGAACATCAGTGAGGTTGTTCACTAACAGCTTATTGCTAGGTTCAAGCAGACAATTAGGATGGTCTGCAAATGCAGCATGTGGCAGAGCTAATGCGGCAGTAATGGCGGTAGCAAGGGCAGTTCTCTGAAAGGCAGTATGATGGCTAGATTTTGACGTGTTCAAATGCACGATGAAACTCCTGTAAGATGCAACTCCTGTAAAAGCTAGCCAAAAGAGCACTGACTAGCCCGTACAATGATTGAGCGTAACTCGATTACGCTTCAAAGCAGGCATGTTCCTTTATTTCATCGTTAATGGCAATAGTGATTACTTGTTCAATAGTATGTTAGTGATTCGCTTGAATCTTAGTGCTAACCCCAGTGCTGGCTCCAGTATCAGTCATAGCCCGCTTAATCAGCATACCAAATAACTTCACCGGCCATGAGCGTGGAATTAAACGATTTTCCCAAGCGTAAAATTTATTAATAAAGCCCGGCACCACCGTCGCCTTTTTACCTAAAGCATTCAAACCTATGCGAGCAACCACTTCGGGTTTATGCAGAGTGATAGGCATTTTAGAAAAATCGATTGCCATATTCTGCGGCATCGCCGTATCGGTTAACCCAGGGGATAGTACGCTGACATCAATGCCTAAAGGTTTAAGTTCAACATTTAACGCTTCACCTAAGGACAAGATATAAGCCTTGGTCGCGGAGTAATTACTCACATACGGCACGCCCTGATAGCCAAACAAGCTAGCCGTTAACAAAATGCCGCTGCGTTTATTACTGGCAAAACGCTGTTTAAAACGCTGGCCAAATAGATGAGTTAATAACATGGGGCTAGTGGTATTAAGCGCCAACATTTTTTGCTCGGCCTCAATTGCGTTATCGATAAAGGCGCCATTATTTTCGATTCCTGCATTAGGGATTAGCAAAGCAATATCCAGATCGGCGGTTTGCTTATCGATTTCATAGTTCGCTTCTGGCTGAGATAAGTCAGCGGAAAGGGTCCGCACTTTAATGGCATAGCGAGATTCCAACGAATCTTTCAGTGCATCCAAGTTCCCTTGATTACGCGCGACGGCAACTATGTTCATCCCTTGCGCGGCGAGCTGCTCACTCATCGCGCGACCAATGCCCGATGATGCGCCGGTGATTAATGCCCAAGGACCATATTGCTGTTTGAAATTTTTCATAGTGCTTTCCTTTAATACTTTGCTTATTTATTAACGAATACGTTTATCTTAGGCTGTGTTTAAATGGGTTTAAATAATCGTTATTTGGCACTGGCTGTGCAAAAATTGGCAGGTAAAGATAAACGCATTTTGATAAAGAGGGAGTCGTTATGAATTGGGATGATCTACGTATATTTTTGGCACTATCCCGAGAAGGAACGTTATCGGCAACGGGGCAGGCCCTTTCGGTAAAGCACTCAACCATCTCACGCAGAATTAAAGCGTTTGAAGAATCCTTGGGCAGCCGTTTGTTCGAACGCCTTCCAGAAGGCTTTGTCTTAACTCAGGCAGGGGAGAACTTGCTAGAGCACGCGCTCATCATGGAAGAGCAAGCTCAGGCTGTGGATAGAAAGGCCTTTGGCCTAGATGCTCAGTTACAAGGCCAGCTAAATCTAACCGGCCCTAATGACGTATTAAGTCGCTTACTCGTCCCGCATTTATCCACGTTCAAGCAAACCTACCCCGCCATTGATTTGCAATTGATCAGCACCGCAGGGTTGGTCGACATGGCTGCGCGGGAAGCGGATATCGCATTGCGCTTAACCGAAAAGCCCGCCGATTACCTGATCGGTAAAAAAGTCTTACCCCTACGGCATGGCATTTATGCCAGTGAGCAGTACTTAACGTTGCAATCGGAGCAGCACTCGGGGGAAAAGAATAGCAAGCACCAGCTAATTCAGTGGCGTCGAGATAGCAAAGATCCCGAATGGGTGAGACAACACTTCCCTAATGCAGAAACAGCCATGCGCGTCGATGACGCTGCAACTATGGTTGCGTGTGTGCAGAACCATCTAGGTTTAGCTCGCTTAGCCTGTTTTATGGCAGAAAAAGTACCGGGTTTACGTCGCCTAGATTTACCCCTTACCCCATCGAACTGGGGAGTCTGGGTATTAAGCCATGCAGATCTGCGCAGTACCGCACGAGTGCGTGCGGGCCGAGAATTCTTGGTGGACATTCTACAGCAGCAACGCAGCTTGATTGAGGGTTTAGACTCACATTATTGGTAGATTAGAACTCAGCAAATTGCTTACTCACAATGACCTCCGTGGTCTTTAAAAAGGCCATGAAATCATTAACGCTTTTCGTGGGCACTTCTTCCATTGGTAGGTGACCGACATTGGCATAGGTTGTAACCGATGACTGGCTAATATCGTGATTAAAGTCGGATGCGCGTTCGACGGGGAAATACAGATCTTCTTCGCCCCATAAAATAAATGTGGGCACCTTTATATTTTTAATCTCAATGCTGTGGGTATCCAGTTTGGCTTTCACGCGCTTGGGAAAGGCATCCATATTACCGGGGAAATGGGCAAGGTCGTAATAACGATCAATTAAGTGTTCATCAACCATGTCTTTGTCGAAATAGATTTCTTTTAAGCCGATATCAAACATAAAGCGCGGCGATAGATTAGCAACCAGAGTATCTAATAATGGCCACTGAGCCATCTCGATAGCCGGGGGCCAGCTTTCCTGTGGATAACCGAGGGAGTTGATTAAGGTTAAGCTTTTTACTTGCTCGGGATATTGCAAACTGTATTGCCAACTGATTCGGCCGCCAAGCGAGCTGCCGACTATATGCACTTTTTCTAACGCTAAGCGTTTAATAAAGCCATTAATAAAATCAACATCATTTTTAACTTCATACTGATCAAGTGGATGCGGCCCAGTTAGGCCAAAGCCCGGTAAATCGAGACGAATCACTCGGTAGTGTTGTTTTAGGGAGGTGCTCCACTGATCCCAAGTATGTAATGAAGAGGCCGTGCCGTGTAGCAGAAGAACGACCTCCCCAGCGCCTTCATCGCGATAATGAACCTGCATGTCTTGCAGCGATAAAAACTGTGAATCTTGATTGCTGTATTTTTTATCAAAGCCGCTTTATCTGGACTATTTGAGCAAGCAGAGATCAGCGTGCTAAAGAAAAAGAGAGAAAATAATATTTTTAATGGCGGCATTTTGTAACTATCCTTTATCGTATAACTAACGGCATAATAATGGTCTGGCTAAAATATAACGATGTTCTTCGGTTGCATCATCGAGTCCATTGGTAACAGAGAGCACTACCTTGACGCATAAACAGCCAACGACCGTATCTTCATCATCCGTATTGGATTTATTAGATTCTTGTGACGCCCTCGGGATAGAGCATCATGAATCACCTACACTTGTGCGTGAACATCTGCTAGATCCAGAAGCTCGGATAGAAGAAACTCAAGTGATTTCGCTATGGAATGAGATCGCCAGCAATAGTGATTTACCTCATGTCGGTTTACTTATCGGGCAGCGTATCAACCCTGCGGCTAAAGGGCTGTTGGCGAGTTGGGTTAGTCAGTGCGAAACGTTAGGAGAAGCCTTCAAAATCTTTCAGCAGAATATTCCACTGATGTCTCCTTCAGAGCAGTGGCACATGCAAACGATAGATGGATTTACTCAGCTAACATTGATATTCGCAGATAATAAAGGCTATCCCATAGCGGCCATCGAGCGCAGCATGAGCGCGTTATTAACCTGGGGCAGAGCATTAACGGGTGAAAATTTACAGCCTGAAAAAGTGACGTTCGATTTCGCTATCCCTAGTTATGTCGATCAGTACCAGCGGATATTTGGTGAAGAGGTACAATTTCACCAGGGTGGAAATAGCCTATTGCTTGATACTCGCCTGCTCGACTTGCCGATTAAAAGTGCCAACCCTTTATTAAAAAAAATGATTCAAGAGAAAGCTAAAGAAGCCATTGATGAGCTCAATCAAGACTCTAGCTTCAGCCAACAGGTTAAAAGCCTTATACAGAATAATTTATCGAATCAAAAATCCAATATAGATTCTGTGAGCCAAGAATTATGCATGAGTCGACAAACCCTATATCGCAAACTTAAAGAAGAAGGCACCGATTTTAAAACACTGTTGAATGAAGTGCGTAAAACACAAGCCATTGAGCTACTGGTATCTGACAAGGCAAATATATTGCACATTAGTCTTCAGCTAGGCTTTAAAGAAAGCAGCAGTTTCTATAAAGCCTTTCATCGTTGGTATAGCATGACGCCGAATGAATATCTTATAAAAGATAAATAAATATAAAACTCTTTCCTCATTACCAGTTCATAACGATTCGTCCACGGCGGCCTTTCTCTTCTAAGCGGGAAAGTGCCTGTAGGTATTCTGAAAAATTAAACTCCTTATCAATCACAGCCTTTAGTCTTCCTTCTGAAACCCAGCCTGCAATGCGAGTAAGCTTTTCAAAATCTCCTTCCATCACCATTAAATAAGCCACTTGTGGATCTTCCAGTTCACCGCCATTTTCTGCGTTAGGTTCAGCAGGAATGAAGATACCAGTCGGGGTCAGTAGCTTCTTCATATCCTCTAGTTTTTGCTTATTGGTTAAATCCAAAATGACATCAAATCTTTTTGAATAAGAGTCTTTAAGATCGTGGATACTCACTTCGTTATAATCATAAACTTGATCAGCGCCATACGATTGCAAAAATTCAGTTTGCGAACGTCCTGCAATGGCCGTTACATGAGCGCCTAATAGCTTCGCAATTTGAATGCCTTGAATTCCCAAACCACCGGCTGCGCCGTTGATGAGTAATTTCATTCCTGCTTTAAGATGCCCAAGATCTTGCAAAGCCACTAACGTAGTCAGTGAGCCTAGCGGTATGGCGGCTGCTTGCGAGAAGCTTAAGTTGCTGGGCATCAAGGCCATCTGGTTTTCATTAATCGCAATGTATTCTGCGTGACTCTTCCAGCCAGTGAGCATGTTTACATAACCGAATACGTTATCGCCGCGTTTGAATTTCTGGCCATCAGATTCAACTATGCCTGCGAACTCGAGCCCAGACTGAACCTCTTTATCAAAACCGTATTCAGCAAAATAAGCATCAAATCGACCCTGTGCACTTTCGGCATCAAAGGGATTTACCGAAGCGCTTTTCACTCTAACCAATACTTCATCTTGCCCTGCGACAGGGCGAATTAGGTTTTCTTTAAGAACAAAACGTTGATCGCTACTTACGATTAAGCCTTTCATGACTTTTCTCCACTTAATAGAATTAGGTCGGATGACCTAAATAAAGATAGGTCACTTGACCTAAAGAGTCAACCCCTATATATTTACTCGAGTTAAAAATCGCTTTGAGCAAATGAAAAAGAACATCGAAGAGAGAGCAATGAGCCCCAAGATTGAGCACATATTGAATTGCGCCATGACCCTATTAAAAGAGTCAGGTGACCAAGGCCTTACAATGCGAAAAGTCGCAGAGATGGCTGATATGAGGCTGAGCAATGTGCAGTATTATTTCAAAACAAAAGAATTACTGTTAGCGGCGCTGCTGGAAGGTTTCTTATTGGAATATGCTGAGTCGATGCAATTGCTTTCATTTCCTGATCAGCATGATTACGAAAAGAAATTAAAACAGCTCATGTCACATATTTTAAATGATATCGATAGCAGCGACTGTGCAGTTGTTTTCAAAGAAATTTGGGCAATCGCAGAGCGTAATAGTGCAGTAAAAAAAGCGGTCGATGATTATTATACCAAGCTGCATAGTATGCTGTTTGAAGCGCTTAAAAATGCGGCTCCCGACCATTGTCAGGAGCAAAAAATTGATAATGCCGTAGCAATCTTATTACCTTTTATCGAAGGCTATTGCATCACCTCTTCTAATCTTAAGCTCACATCTAAAAAGTTATCAGAGCAACTAGCCCTAATACTGCATAAACTGTTGAGCTAAGATTAATGCCATCACGAATTGTAATATCAATTAGTAGGTAGAGTATGAACAGTGTTATTCAATAAAGGCCATTGCCAACAGTCCTATAGGAGTTTACTCTTGCGTATTTTATAAACAGTTCTTTAAAGCACTGGATAAGCTCCGCACGAACATACGCTAGGGTAGCATGAACTTGAAAACAGCATTAAACAGCATCGTACTGAGTATATTCTTAGTGGCTTCCTTAACAGCCTGTAATGGTGGCGGTTCAGGTAAGGCGCCGATACCAAAGCCACCTGTTCCCGATCCAGTCGAAGGCATTCCCACCAATACCATCAGTCACGGCTACTTTCGTGACCAAGATAGCGCGACGGGTAAAATCTCGGGAACGATCACTATAGAAATCAGTGCGGTAGAAAAAACGCAGCAATTCAAAACAGAATCAATCTGGATCTATTGGAGCGATGCCAATGGCAATAAATTAAGTGGTACTGATGGTGAGGCATGGCTAAAGAGTGCGAGCTTAAATACAGGCTCAAGTTCTCCTTTCGAAATCACCATTCCCGCTGGCACAGTCTTCCCCAATAACAACTCTGGTGAAGCACAAGCCTTAATCCTGTATCCCCGCAATGGTTATGGTGAAGCAGAGTCAGGCACATTGATAAAATTCCACGATTTCATCGGCAATGCAAAAATGTCTGGCACCGGTGGCAGCTGGGAAGAAGATTGGTCCTGGTATTACGGCGAACAACCTGTAGAGCAAACTCCCCAACTGAAGCAGCAAAGGGAGAAAATCGCCATTCAAAGAACGGCCGAGGGCGGTGGTTTGTGCATATTAGATAATGGTTTTGTCAGCGTAATCGATATGAATTACGAACGTGATGCTGCCTGGGAAGATCGAATAGAACCTACTCAAGCCAATATTGCCGATGATGCTTTGTATCCTTCCTACGAATTTAACTGTGGCGAAAATCCAGTGAATACCCATCGTGAAGTTTACGATGATTATGAAGGGCTGTTATGGACCTATTCAAAGATAAACGATGCTATGTACTATGGCACCGCTATTCACGATACGTTTATGAAGTATTTAGGCGAACCACCACTAGAAGAAAAAATTCGCGTACGCCTTCATTATGGTGGTAAGTACTTTAAAGGCATTCGCTCTCAAGCTGCATTTTGGGATGGTGCCTATGCCAACTTTGGCGATGGCTACCTGTTTGAAACTTCCATGTTAACTCTCTCCGTTTTTGCTCATGAAGTCGGTCATGGAGTATTGAATCGTATAATGGGGCTAACGTACTTACAGCCCAATATGAGTACCGATGTAAAAACCTTACACGAAGCCTTTGGTGATATATCAGGTGTTGTGGCTTGGTATGAACTAACGGGGGATAGTGAAAACTATTGGTTTAATGGTTACGAGAACGGCGGAGCATGGCGCAACGTAAAAACCATCCGCTCAACCTACAACTCAATCCCCAGCTACATCGACTATCAACCAGAAAATGACAATTTCTATCACCGTATAGGAATGGTGACCCATCCGTTTTATTTAATGTCGCAAAAGTGGGGAATAGAAAGTGCTTATCGTGTCTATATTAACTCAGCTAAAAACTGCTGGTACGCAACAGATAGTTTTGTGGAAATTGCTCAATGCCTAAAGCAGCAAGCGGGTTTATTTGCAGAGGCTGGACATCTCTTTTCAGAACAAAAAGCATTAACCAAAGCAGAAGCCGAATCGGACGTAGAGATTGCTTTTAAAGCCGTAAAAATTAAACTGTTTGAAAGCGGCGTATTAAGTCACTTCTATTTACCCGAAGTAACAAATCCTGCCGACTCACTTACCGTTCAATTCAACGACGATAGCCGCAGTACAGGAACGGTTAATCAGTGGCTTTGGGACTTTGGCGATGGCACGACATCAAGCGATCAAAACCCAGTGCATACTTATGCAGAAGCCAAGACCTATACTGTTTCATTAACGGTAACCAATACAGAATATGTGCAAGATGCTAGTATCGCTACCTACCACAAAGACGACTTTAGCCGTAAAGTTAAAGTCGAAGCGAGTGGCAGCTAGCGATAAAGAATTAGCTAATAAGCACCTTTGAAAGTTGTTCACTCGAAGGCGCTTTCTCATCAACTCGCTCACCCGTTGCTGCGTGATAAGCCAAGCCCGTCATCACTTTTTTGAATACACCCTTCATCATAGGGCTCATCAGTAGAGTCCCCATTAACCAACCCAGTGGTCCGCCTTTCACGATAAAGTCAGACGACATAAACAGCTCGCTCGTATTCGCATCAATCGCTGTTACGCGCATTTCTGCAACCATACTTTTTAACGGATATGGATATTCTGAAAGCTCCATCTTATAGCCTTGGCCTTCTTGGTATTCAATAATCTCTTCAACCAAACTCGAACCATCATTAAAGGTACACTTACGTTTAGCGCCTAAGCCAGACTTGATATCACCGACGATAGGAGATGATTTAATCGTCGCGGCGAAGTTTTCTACACCACTATAATTTTCAAGTACCTGCCAGATTTTCTCGGCAGAAACATTCACTTTAAGTGTTCTTTCAATATGATGAGCCATAATAAATTACCTTTTTGATTCGTTTTAGTTAGCTTGTTTTAGAAGCTTGGTTTAGTTAGTTTTAGAAAATTGTATTAGTTAGTAGCGAGCAAGCCGCGAATAATGACCTCAACCGAGGCGATTAGGTTTTTCTCATAATCGGGTTTCATATCTTTGAACGGTTCGAGCTGATAAATTTTATGCAGCGCGTCATTTTGCTTAGATTCAGCGGCCCAATAATTGCCCGATGCAGCAAAGCTCAGAGTAAGAAAACGGAAGGCTTTTTCATTATCAAATTGGGGATACACCTTGCTGATTTCAACGGCGAGTTGATAGAGCAACTCCATCGATCGTGTCTTAAACTCCAGCAACTGCTCATACGAGCTATTAGCCTCAAGAGAGATAAAAAGGATGGTGGTTAAATCCAAAAATTGCGGGTGAGGCGTGTGTGAAGCAACCCAGGTTTGGGCAAACTCACTGACATCGGGATTCTGCTTAAGGGCTTGTAATTTCTGAGTACAATCAACAGACCAATCTTCAAATAGGCTCTTAAAAATATTCAAGAAAATTTCTTCTTTAGAGCTGAAGTAGCGATACATATTGGATTTAGTAAACCCAGCCTCAGAGGCAATCGCGTTGAAACTGACCCCCTCATAACCTTTCTCTTTAAATAAGGATAAGGCCGCCTGATAGATAGCGTCTTTCCTCTCGTTCTTCTTATCGTCTGTACGTGCACGTTGCCAATTCATAATCTTCACATAAGTAACTAGTGGTCTCTTATTTGAATGTTAAGAGACTAGTGGTCTTTTGTCAATTGAGATCTCAATGAATGCCGGGTAAAGGCAAGTTGAGTAGCCAGAGCAGAAGGGGGTGAAACTTTATGATTTGCTACTTAATGACTAATATATTGGTCTTTATTTAGATTTAGGTCTATTATGACTAGTATATTGGTCTTTTGGTGGGTGTATGACTTCAGTAATTCTATCTGAAATTGGCAGGAAAATAGCGCTTTTAAGAAAGCGATATTTTCCTCAAGACAACCAAGCAACCTTTGCTCTGCGTGTAGGGGTATCAAAAACCACCTATGTGAAAATAGAGCAAGGAAATAGTCAGGTGGCTATTGGCTCTTACTTTAAAGTGGCCGCGATTCTTAATGTAGAGGATCAATTTAGCGCAGTGTTCACTGCGCCTAAAGAAAGCATCAACCTATTCGAGTTGTCTGGTATTGATAAGTCAAAGAGGGATAATCCCAAGAGGCCTAAGTCATGATCTCGATATTCACTCTGCATAAATGCATGCTAGATGGCACATCAATCGCTGCGGGCGAGTTGGCAATACAAGTGCTTGTTAACGGCAAAATTGACAGCGTTCAATTTAGGTATACTCCAGATTATCTTGCACATCCTAACTCACGCCCGTTTATGCCTCAGGGCTACCCGCTTCAACAAGACATTATAACTATTCCCACCGATGGTAAAAATTTTCCTGGTTTTATTGATGATTGCTTGCCCGATGACTGGGGCAGAAAAATTGTCGCTAAGAAATTAAAGCGCAGGTTTATCGATCAAATAACACTGATGAAAAATATGGGCTCAGGGGCAGCACTTGGCTCTTTAAAGTTGAGCTATGGAGATGAATCTCCAAACTGGGGTTTGGGCATTGAATATGAAAAAGCAAAATCCATGGCGCAAATATTATGGGATGGAGATTTCAAAACACTGAGCGAGAACTCTGAAGAACTTTCATTAGTACTGCAGGGTGGTAGCCGTCCTGGTGGTGCTAGACCCAAGTTGCTGGCATTTGATGACAATAATATTCCATGGTTGGTTAAGTTTAATCGTAAAGGCGACCGCTTTAATAACGCCGCTTTAGAGTGGGCGTGCTTACAGGTTTTTAAATTAGCCGAAGTGCCTTGCGCGGAAGTTGAACTGGATAACTTTGCCGGTGATAAAATATGTTTGAAGGTACGCAGGTTTGACATCGCGCCTACTGGAGGTCGGTATCACTTGCAGACCATTAATGCGTTTCTAAAAGATAAAAACAGCCAGGAAGATCCTCTTTATAGTTGTTATGAAGATATTGCCGACATTATAAAGAGATACAGTTATCAGCCCCGAGAAGATTTAACTCAGTTATTTTGTCAGCTTATAATAAATGAAGCCCTGCTAAATACCGATGATCATGAACGAAATTTTAGCATGCTGGAAGATGAAAATGGCTGGCGACTTTGCCCTGTATACGATGTTGTTCCAGAGGAAGATTTTTATAGCGAGCATGCTATCGCATTTAATGGCTCAAAGTTTCTCCCTAAGTTTACCGACGCCATGAATACCGGAAAACTATTAGGCGTGAAAAAATCAGATTGTATCGATGCAATTACAAAAATAGAAAAAGCATTGGCAGAATGGCCAAGACTTCTTCAGCAAGTAGGTATTGATGATGAGAAGTTGCTAAGCCTGCCTAATAGACATCATTAGTTTAGACAGGAGTCCTCTCAATAGGAAACCCCAGTTCAAGCCATTGCGGAAAACCTGAATGACTCACACAGGTAATATTATTCATCCCCAAAATAGACAAGTGGGTTAGTGCGGTTTGCGCCCGACGCCCAGAGTGGCAATAGAGATAAACATGGTCAAAATCTTTCAGTGTTTGCAGGTGTTGTGACTCAGTGCCAAAAGGAATGTTTTGGCTATTAGGAACATGCCCAGCGGAGTATTCTTCCTCGCTGCGATTATCAACGATAAGGGTATTGCTGCTTGGTTTTAGTTTTTCTTCTTGTGCTTCTTGTTGCTGCCAAACGTGATACAAAGACTGCATCGAGAACTCTTCATGAATATAAGCATCTGGGTGAAAGTCAGTTCCGCACTGGGTATTGGCAGGCACTGCTTCATTGATCTTCTTCGGTAGCGCTAGGTTCAGGTTTTGCATAATCTGTAAAAAATCATCAAGTGATTTATTCTGCCCAGCCCGAGGGTTCCATTGCTTTTCTTCACCAATGGTCGAGTAGGTTTTACCCTTATAGTCATGCCCAGGGTAAACAAGTGTTTCATCCGGCAAGCTAAACAGCTTTTGAGTAATACTATGATACAAATTTTCAGAGCTTCCTTGTTGAAAATCGGTACGACCACAACCCCGAATTAATAAGCAGTCACCAGTAAATACCATACCCTCCAGATAAAAACTGATACAGCCAGAGGTATGGCCCGGTGTGCTTATCGCCCTGATCTTATGCTCGCCGATAGCAAGTTCATCACCATTTTTTAATTCGACATCGATAGACTTAATGGCAGCCGATTGACTATAAGCAATCTGGGCTCCGGTTTTTTGCCGGATCGAACCGGCCGACGTAATATGGTCAGCATGCACGTGGGTTTCAATACAATAGAGAAGCTCAACCCCCAATTCTTCAATATATTGCAGGTCACGCTCTAGCTGTTCTTTCACCGCATCAATAATCACACCTTCGTGAGTTTTTTGATCTATCAGCAGGTAGGTATAAGTACAACTGTCACGATCAAACATTTGTTTCACAGATAAAGATGGCATAACGAAACACCGGTATTTATGAATGCATGGTTAAAAGTATAGCCAGTGACTTCAGCATTAATGTTAATAAGTGCCTGTATTTAATACCTTATTAAAGGCTTTTGACAAAGGCTAGTAGTAAATATATGGTTATCGGCATTAATGATCCGAATAACCAGAACTAAGGAATACACATGGACACTGGTAGCGATACTAAAGAACAAGAAGAACAAGAACAAGTAGAAAAGAAAATAGAAGAGCAGGAAGAAAGGAAAGCAGAAAAGAAACGAGGGTTTTGGTTAACTCTTTTCTTGGTCTTAATGTTTGTCGTAAACCCACTAACCGCATTTACCTATTTCACTAATCCTGAAATGGTGCTTCAGGCATCCCCAGATATGACAGTAGGAATACTCTACTTCCTAGGTGTTATCGCCACGATAAATGTAGCAATAGCCGCTGGCATATGGATGTGGAAGAAGTGGGCTGTCTTTAGCTTTTTCGCTATTGCGGCAATCGCATTTTGTATAAATTTATATATTGGAATTGGCATCATACCTTCGTTAATAGGACTAATCGGCCCAGTAATTATCTACCTCACAACAAGAAGCCGCTGGCAGCATTTTTCTTAGCAAAGCTAAATAAACAATTCCTGTGAAGGGCGGCCCGTAAAGACAGTCGGGCTGCTGTTGCATCGCTGCTTGAACTTAATAAAGTCAATGAATGAAATAGGTATTGATAATTATCCTGACTAATACACCGTCATGAAAATAAGGAATTTCTATAAACTAAGAAAAGCCCTTATTGTTCATCCATTGTTTTAACATCAAGGATGAAGCATGAATAAAGTGCCAGAAGGATTCGCCCCCCTATTTAGAAGCAGCCCTTACTTAGATTTATTAGGCCCCATCTATAATAAGAAAATAGAAACGGAATTACTAATTGGGCTTAGGGCCGAGAAGAAGCACTGCAACGGGAGGGATTTAGTTCATGGTGGTGTGCTTAGCAGTCTTGCAGATATTGCGCTTGGCTATAATGCTGCCTTCCAAGGTAAAGACCCGGTGCCTATGGTGACCGCAAGTCTTAATATAGATTACGCAGGATCGGTAAAGCTAGGCGACTGGATAGAAATATCAGTCGATGTGCAAAAAGTCGGTAGGAATATGGCCTTCGCAAATTGTTATTTCTTTGTGGATTCCAAGCGTATAGCCCGAGCAAGCGCCGTATTTAATGTGATTAATACATAATAAAAGGAAATCTACACAGCATGGAAAAGTTATTTAACTGGGTGCAAAAATACTCAACAGGAAAAATCGTAAGTAGTTTATTTGTATTAACAATGATCGTTTATGTATTAATGCTTACCTATTCAATTCCAGCAGTCTCTGCCTTTGCCCCTGCGCTTCCGCTATTTGACCTGTCTCCAGCTGGCTATACATTCGCGTACGCCAATGAACTCTTAAGCGCACTAGGTGCAGAAGGTCGTCAGTTATATTTAACGACCCAGCTGCCATTAGATTTTATTTACCCTGGCTTGTTTGCCATTACGTATTCGTTATTACTTATTTGGCTATTCAGAAAAACATTCAAAGAAAACTCTAAAATTTACTATGTTGCACTGGTGCCTTTTTTAGCCGGTAGTTTCGATTACATTGAAAATATATTCATTATAAAAATGATTAACTCATTTCCTAATCTGCAAGAATCGACCGTAGCGTTTGCCAATGCATTTACCATACTAAAAAGCGGATTTACTATGGCATTCTTTGTCTTGCTGCTAGTAGGGTTTGTATTGTTATTGAAGCAAAAATTAACGACATCGCGTGGGTGATAACATACGCGAATAATGGAATGCTCAACCTAGATGTATTTGTTCTTAACACACTGTTTCTTATGCCAAATGATTGAAGTTGGCATACGTTCTCATACCGACTAAAACTTTGTGAACGATTAGCGCCATTGCAATATTAAGCCTACTCTTAGTGAAGCGGTGCCAAAGCCCTTTCATACTTGACATCATAAGAGTCTTTCTTTGTTAAAATTCAGCATTAAACAGTGCAGTGTCATGTTGCTTGGTTATCTATTTACGACCTTGTGTTTGGCTACATCCAGTGAGAATCTAGCCACCGATAACGACATCATCGAGATCAGCAATAACAGTGAGCCGGTTAATGTGGGCTCTGTCGTCGATATTTATGAGGACTCGACAGGTGAATTGACCCTATCCGAGATACAGAGTACTCCCAGTAAAGCATGGTTTAAAAGTACACTCGGCACGCCAAATTTTAGCTATACCTCTTCGGTTTATTGGTTTAAAGGCCATATTAAAAATACGGATTTTCGTCGCCTAAATGGCTTAATTGAAATCGCCAATCCCTTATTAAATGATATTGAGTATTATTTTATTATTGAGAATGAGGTAAGTCATTATTACCTCACGGGTAGTCAATATCCCTTTGACGGTCGTTTTCTACCACACCGACATTTTTTATTCCCATTTAACTTAAATGAAGACGAAATGGGTATATTTTATATTCGCGTGAAATCTAAAGGGTCTCTGCAGGTTCCCATTTTTGCATCCCCAGAGTTTAAGTTTTTTGAATACGATCAAGTTGATTTGTCAGGAAAATTCGCTTATTACGGCATAATGTTAGCCATCATCCTTTTTAATCTATTCTTATATTTTTCATTACGAGAACGGGTATATATATTTTATGTTTTATTTATTGCTGGCTTTGCTAGTCAGCAATTCTCTATGCATGGATTTATGACGGCCAATCTTTTCCCTAATGCGCCTGTTGTTCAAGAATACAGCGTAATTTTTTTCATGCCGTTCGGCTTATTTTTCACGGTTATGTTTACTCAGAATTTTTTAAAACTTTCACAAATTTCTCCGCGAATATCGAAGCTGTATCAAGGTTATGCTGTTGTCAGTGTATTACTCACCATAGGGGTATTCTTTTTAGACTACGTCACTATTGGGAGAATGGTGGTCATGTATACCGTTCTAGTATCAATTAGCTGTGCTTTAGTCGGCCCCTATTTATGGTTCAAGGGCCATACGATTGCGCGCCTCTATAGTGTCGCTTGGCTATTTTTAACCGCTGGAACCGCCATTTTCGCGTTAAACAAATTAGGCATTATTCCGCGTACTGGTTTAACTGAAAATGGCTTGTTATTTGGTTCTGCTGCCGAAGCTATTTTATTATCATTGGCATTGGCAGATCGTTTAAACATAGAGCGTAAGCGACGTTATCACGCGCAAGACAACGCGTTTAAAGAAACTCAGCATAGACAAATAGCGGAAGATCGATTGATTCATCGTGCTTTGCATCACACAGTGACGGGTATGCCTAATCGAGCGCATTTTGAAAGTTGGTTTAATAACAATATAACCTCGGAAAAGCATCGTAATAGTTTCGTTTTCGGATTGATTCATCTGAATAGATTCCATGAGATCAACCAAACACTGGGACATAAGCTTGCGGATGAATTATTCATAAAAATTGTTTTTCAGCTTAATTCGCTCATGGAGGAAAATAAAGAATTTATACCGTTTGAAACTTCAGCAAAGGACGCATCTTATTGCACCATTATTGCCGGGGTTGATATCGGCTTTGCGATGGACTTAAGTATGGGAGAAAACCCACATGCTTCGATTAAACAACTATTAGATGCGGTAAATGAACCCATCGATTACCAAGAAATGCTCATTGATGTTGGAGCGTCGGGTGGCTGGGCTATTTATGATAATGATGTTGAAACCCCTGCCAGTTTGATTCGTAATGCATTGATCGCCATCGATGTAGGCTATAGCAAACATTCAAATATTACCCAGTACAGCCACGCAATTAATCCCTACAGTGAAAAGCGTTTAACTCTGGTCGGTGAGCTGCGTAATGCACTGGAAAATAATAAATTGGAATTGTATTTTCAGCCACAGCTATCCCTTAAAAGTAATAAACCGATCAGTATGGAAGCCTTATTACGCTGGTTCCACCCTGAACATGGAGCCATTCCTCCAGATCAATTCATCTTAATGGCCGAACAATCTGGCATCATCAACCCATTAACCCAGTGGGTAATCAATGAAGCATTAGGAAAAATTTCAATTCTAAATGGAATGGGCATCGAACAGCATGTAGCGATTAACATCTCAGCGGTGAATCTACGAGATACTAACTTTCCTAGTAGGGTATTGGCGTTATTGAAAAAACATGATGTAGAAAGCTCTCACCTAACCTTAGAAGTCACCGAAACAGCCATGATGACTGATCCAGAGCGGGCGCTCTCGGTATTACATGAGTTAAGTGATTTGGGTATAAAGCTCTCAATTGATGATTATGGAACGGGTCATTCATCTCTTGCTTATATTAAGCGTTTACCAGTGCAAGAAATTAAAATTGATCGATCGTTTGTAATGGGCATGAATCAATCAAAAGACGACAACATCATCGTTAAAACAACGATTAATATGTGTCATGACCTAGGTTTAGAAGTGGTCGCAGAAGGTGTCGAAACACTAGATATTCAAGACAGCTTAAAAGTCATGAACTGTGATTATATTCAAGGCTACGGCTTAAGCTACCCATTGCCGTTTGATAAGTTAGTTACTTGGTTGCAAGGCACTCTTAAATCCTAAAACGGAGTATTTAGGGGCACAACCTAGGCCATGGATTTTTTCCGATTTGATCAGCACGGAAAAATAGTAGAGCACTGGGATGCGATTCCACACGTTCCATCGGCCAAATTAAAAGGTTATGGCGCTGTTTATAAAATCAAATTACGCACCGCGGGCTATCGATTAGCCTATGAGGTAATAGATGAAGAAATCGTCGTGTATGCATTAGCGATAGGTAAGCGGGATAAAGATGCAATCTCTAAAAAGTTAGCATCTCGTACCGACTAGAAAAGGCACACCTCCCCTCATTCTTCTGTAATCGCGCTGAAAAGTGAATTTTCAGTGCAATTACAGACTTTTACTAACTCGAATTAGTAAAAGTCTTGACGCAATAATAGTGACACTGTAGTTTTACTAATATTGATTAGTAAAACTACAGTAAAAGCGACATATCAACTATGAATCCTTGGCATTATCCTAGAGTCGACTTAGCGAAACAGTACTTAAATTTACTGGATTCAGGATTAACCAACAGCATTGCGCTATTTGCACAACGGCGCTCAGGTAAGACTGAATTTGTAACGCATGACCTACTACCAGAAGCGGAGAAACGTGGGGCAATAACCTACACGGTTGATTTCTGGGCCAATGATCAGAACCCATCAGAGTGCATCATTACAGGTGTCATGGATACGTTCCACACACTGCCTGTGCGTAAACAGTTGAAAGGCCAGCCGCTAAAAGAGTTTAAAGCCAGTTTGACGGGACTCAGTGCGTCAATAGAGAATCCCAGTATCTCTACCATCAATCAAGCCTTCTCACTGATGAGACAAATTCATAAAGGCGATACCCATAAAGTCATTTTATTCCTAGATGAAATACAGCATTTAGCCACGCAGCAAGAGTACAGCACGGTTGCAGCAGCGCTTAGAACTTTCATTGATAAGAACAAAGATTGGTTGACGGTTGTGTTTACCGGCTCTTCACAAGATGGATTAAAAAGGCTGTTCTCGCAGCGCAAATCTGCACTGTATAACTCGACCTCTATCGAAGACTTTCCACTGCTTGACTCTCGGTATGTCGAATTTACAGTGAAAGCCTTCAATGATTACACCCATTTGAAAATCGCCATTAGTCAGGCTTTGCGAGTTTTTAGTGGCATCAATAAAAATCCAGAGGTGTTTTCACAAATTATCAAGGGGTGCCTGTTTGCTAAACGAGACGATATCGAAAATTTTTATAAAGAAAATCTGAACACATATTCTACCAGTGCTGACATACAATCTCGGTGGGATGCACTGACGGATTTTGATAGCAGCGTATTGGGACTGTTGAAAGGATTGATTGATCAAGAAGTCTCTTGTGGCCTGTATTCCGCGAAGGCCTATAGCATAATCAAAGAAGAAGCCGGTATAGAAACAGTCACTAAAAGCACCGTTCAATACTCTATCGATAAGTTACGAAAAACCGGTTGGATTTATTCAGCAGGACGAGGCCAGTGGTCATTTGAGGATGAGGCTGACCTAGAGTTTATTCGCGCTCAAAAAGATGGTGATGAAGACTTTCGAAATAAGTAGGGAGCGACTAAATCAAATGAATCGGTGGCTTATTCAGCGCCACCGCTCAGCTCCTCCAACTCTTTACATCCCAGCCAACAACTCCTCAGCACTAGCCACCTTCGCATAAGCAAACCCCAACCCAGCCATAAACGCCGCCTGAACCTCAGCCGCAGGCACGGTCACCCAAGAACGGCGCCTCAATCGTCGGAAACGTTGTAAGTAGGCATTCATTTATCGTTTGTTGATTAATATATTTATTATGGTATCTTGCCCGCGCTTTAAGAAAAGAAAATACAATAAACAATGGATATGTATCATGAAATATAAAATAGCAGCGCTCTGTTTACTCGCTTCTTCCAGTGCAATTGCTGAAGATAAGAAACTTATTGCTGGCCTTAACTACACAATGAGTCTTTCTGCAGAAGCAACATTATCAACTGAAGAGACAAGCGGTGAAGCTACAGAAGATCTTGATATCTCTACTCTGGGTTTATATCTTGGTTACATCAACGAAAATAATAACCGATTTATTGTTTCCTATTCATCTGCAACGATTGATTTTGATGAAGCAAACGTAAGTGAAGACGCGACAGGCTTCGATCTAGATTGGCAGTTTGTCTACGGTGAAGAGCAGGTTCAGCCGTATTGGGGCCTTGGGTTTGGTTTTCATTCTATTGCTGATCCTTTAATTCTTAGAGGTACTAACTTAGATGGTGATACGTTAAGCGGTGTCTCTTTTCAGGTGATGGCAGGTATTAAGATTCCAGTTCATAAACAAGTAGAATTAGACATATCTGTCCAGAGAAAAGCTTATGCTTGGCAGTCTATTGATATTGACACTGGATTCGCTTCAGACACACTTAATCTTAACTATGTTCAAAATGCACTGAATGTTGGTGCTGGCTTTAAGTTTTAATTGTTAAAAGGGCACCCAATCTAATTAACGATTAGGTGCCAATTTCCTGCTTTATTCAATCTTAGTTAATCCACTATTAGCTCTACAACTCCTCAGCACTAGTCACCTGCGCATAACCAACATCAGTTGCCGCAATATCATTGCGTATGGGTTAGAGTTGTCTAAAAAATAAGAAACCCGAAAAAACGCTTCGATCAATTTCTGGTAGCGTCGCTCGCTTATACTACAATAGTCGTAGTTGGCTCCTCCCAACTTCGGTAGGTGAAAAGCACCAATTTTAGTGTTTATTTTGTCTGCTATTACAAGCGCCTCCTTATGCCGATAGCTTTTTAAAACTCAGCAATCAACGCCTCAGCACTAGCCACCTTCGCATAAGCAAACCCCAACCCAGCCATAAACGCCGCCTGAACCTGAGCCGCAGGCACGGTCACCCCATCAAACTCCAAATCCAACGTCGCACACGCATCATGGGCCACCGCACACTCATAACCCAAATCAGCAGCCGCACGAGTTACCGCATCGACACACATATGCGTCATAGCCCCCACAATTACCAACTTCTTAATACCCGCGTCATCCAAAACCTTTTGCAGATCCGTATCGCGGAAGCTATTAATTTGATGCTTCAAAACAACCACTTCACCTGCTTGCGCAGCAACCGACGAATGAATCTGCGCGCCATCAGAACCCGGCAAAAAGAACGGCGCCTCAATCGTCGGAAACTCATGACGCACATGCACAACAGGCAATCCTTGCTGGCGGAATACTGCCAACAACTTAGCGCCTTGCTCTGCTGCCGCTTCTGTTCCTACTAACGGATTTTTAGCACCGGCATAAGTCGGGAAGTAATCGTTTTGAAAATCGATTAATAATAGCGCCGTATCGTTCTGATTATTAAGAGTGTTTGGAGTATTAAGAGCGTTCATTGTATTTACCTTTTTCTTGATCGTTTATGTCAGAGGGTTGTATGTCGGCTTGTGACCGTGAAGCTATTATTGCCAACTTCAGCGCAATGCACTAAAGTCAAATCGGGCATAAAACAGGCAAAATCGGCCAGTTGTGGAAAGAAGGGTAAAGAGCATGAAAATACAAATAGTAAACTACCCAGGCGCAATGCAAACCGCAACGCAGGGCCTGTATGAAATGTTTATATTAGCGAATCGCATTGCAGAAGAGCACGGCCTAGCAGAACGCTTCGACATGCAGATAATAGAAGTCCCAGACTTAGCGACGGCAAAAGGTAAAAACCACATCGTCATCTTGCCGCCCAACTTCATCGACGAATACTATCTAACCCCCGAAGCAGAACTTAACCAATGGATAGTAAAACAACATAAGCAAGGCGCGGTGATCTGTGCGGTGTGTGCGGGAACCTTCATATTAGCGGAAACCGGATTACTCAATAATCGCCCAGCCACAACGCACTGGGGATTATCAAATCAACTACAAACGTTATTCGCCGAGGTAAAGGTAAATAGCGAAAAAATCATCATCAACGACGGCGACCTAATAACCGCGGGTGGCTTAATGTCTTGGATGGACTTAGGCCTAGAGCTGGTGGCCCAGTTTTTAACCCCCGCAGTCATGCGCCAGTTAGGAAAGTTCTTAATTATCGATACCGCACCCAGAGAGCAGCGCTATTACCAAAGCTTCAACCCAAGGTTCGATCATGGCGACGACGTAATACATAAAATTCAAACGCACATGCAAGCGAAGTTTCATACGCGGCTAACCGTTGCATCGCTGGCAAAGAAGAGCCATTTATCGGAGCGCACCTTTGCCCGACACTTTATACAAGCAACAGGGTTTAAAGCGAACGAATACCTACAGCGCCTTAGAATCCAAAAAGCGTGTGAGTTATTAGAATCAACCAAGAAGACATTTGAAGTGATTGCCTATGACGTGGGTTATGAAGACGTGAGTGCGTGCCGTAAATCGTTTGTGAAGATTATTGGATTAACGCCGAAGGAGTTTCGGAGGAGGTTTGTGTGAATTTCGTACAGGTTGTAGCCCTATAAGAAGTGCCGTAGCAAAGCCTATGTAAAGGTGGCTTTGAAGCGGTGAAAAACTTGCGGATGGTCAATTTGACAGGATAGACAGCACGCTATACTGTATCGCTAATTTTAAAATAGTCATTAACAAGGAGCGTCTTATGATTTCACAGAGTATTTCGATTTTTTGTCTTTCTCATGCAAAAAGTTATGCGACATTATATCGCATAAAAGTCAGTTATCTCTCTAAAGGAGATTGGTCTTGACCGATAAAGAGAAAAATCTTAGCGACCTAGTTTTTCAAAATAAAGACGGTTCATTAAGTCATGTGGAATTGAAGAATAGAAAGTATCGTTCTAAATACACATCAACGTTATTCAAGAGTCTTTTTGAAGATGACAGTAGTGTTGATTTCAAAGAACTGAATGAGAGTGTAAATTCATTAAAAGATAAATGGTCATTATTTTTTAAAGCTGAAGCTTCATCTCCGGATAGATCAAAAATACTTAAGGATGCTCGAGCTAGTTATGAAAATGAAAGCTTAGTTTTGGTTCTAGGTGCTGGTGTATCTATGGATTATGGACTGCCAGCATGGGATGAACTATTGAAGAGGCTACTTGCAAAAACACTCGAGAAGAAGCAAGAAGAGAATAAGTTAATATCATTGCTATTTAACTCTGTGTTTGGACCAAATGCATTGATCGCTGCTAGATATCTAAAGCTCCATTTTGAAGATGAAAAAAGTTCAGGTGGTAGAAAATTTCCGTTCGAAACGGAAGTTAGAAATGCTCTGTATGAAAATTTGAAGGATGTTGATAGTGAAACGTATAAAGCTATTCGGAAACTATGTGTATCACCTGGGAAAAGCCCCAGTTTAGATTCAGTTATTACATACAATTATGATGATATTTTAGAAGAGAATCTAAAGGCTTTGGATTTAGGTATTAAATATAAAGCAATTTACAATGTTGGGATGAATGCTAGAAAAGATGAGTTGCCGATTTATCATGTTCATGGATATTTGCCTAGAAAAGGCAACGTATCAAATAAAAATTCTGTAGTGCTTTCTGATGATAGCTACCATAAACAATATATGGATCTATATCATTGGAGTAATCTGATTCAGATAAATAAATTTAAAGATTCAAATTGTTTGTTTATAGGGCATTCTTTTTCAGATCCAAATCTTAGGAGGCTATTAGATATTGCTCGAACGCAAAGAGGGCATGAGAAATCTCAACACTATCTAGTCAAAAAACGTTATGTCGCAGATGACATAAAGGTGCAACTATTGGAGCTGCAACAAGGTTCAGATAAATCCGAACAATTGTTATCAAGCGATAATATAGATGGTATCGCAGCTGGTCTCGTCGAAACAGTAAATCACTTTGAGGAAAGAGACGCTAAGTCTTTTGGTGTGGAAATTATCTGGATTGATTCTTATTGTGAGATTGTAGAAATTTTATCCGATATCTCAGGGTAATATTGACATGTTAAACAAACAGACCATTCGATGAGATTGGATGTCTATGATAAAAATTAAATTATTCAGGAGAATAAATTGGCTTTTACATTTGAGAATACATTAGTAATTGGGATTTCTGCCACTGCATTGTTTGACTTGTCTGATGCAGATAAGTTATTTCAAACTGAAGTGTCCAAAGATCCACAAAATGGTATTGAAATATATAAGCAACACATGCTTGAAAATGAAGAGCTTCCTTTGAGTGAAGGGATTGGTTTTCCATTGATTAAGGCACTGTTGAGTCTAAATTCTTATGGGGATGACCCAAAAAGTCCATTGGTTGAAGTGGTTGTGATGTCTCGTAATAGTCCTGAAACGGGAATTCGGGTTTTAAATGCGATAAGAGCACATAAATTAAATATAACTCGTTCTGCATTTACTGCTGGAGAATCAGGCGCTGACTATTTGAATGCATTCGAAGTAGATCTTTTTTTAACGACAAATGAAAATGACGCTCAAACAGTAATTGATAGTGGGTATTGTTCATCAGCTGTTCTATCGATACCACCAACTTATAAATGCGATATACCTGATGGGCAGGTAAGAATAGCCTTTGATGGTGATGCAGTTATATTTGATGAATCAAGCGAGCTAGTATATAAAAAAGAAGGGATGGAGGCTTTTCACGAAAATGAAAATAAGAAAAAAGATATCCCTATGAATGAAGGGCCGTTTGCTAAATTTTTAATTAAATTGGCTAAGTTACAAGAGAGGCTTCCTATGAGTATCGAGTTATCTCCTGTGCGTATTGCGATTGTTACTGCTAGAAATAGTCCATCAGAAATGCGTGTGATTAAAACTTTAAGGAGTTGGGGTGTATATGTAGATGAAGCTTTCTTTCTAGGTGGTGTGGAAAAAAGCAATATTTTAAAAGCATTTAGAGCACATATTTTTTTCGATGATCAGGACTTACACTTGAAAAATTCATCATTAGTTGTTCCAAGTGGAAAGGTCTTATATAAAACTGATTCACCTCTAAATAAACTTAAAGTAATAAATCGTTAAGTGCTAATTAAGAATAGTTGGCTAGTGCCCATGTCTCATATAAGTAGTTGATTTCCACTGAAAGACATTGGTTTTAGGATGATAGATGCATATTATGAATAATACAAAGTTAGAACCATGGCAAAAAGCTCCTGTGAAAATAGTACTGGAAGCTATAAGTCATGCTAGAAATGAAAATGAAGAAGATAATCTAATAGCCTTCTTGCTGTTGGATGTAGCGGCTGAAATGCTTCTGAAGACGTATTTAGGTTTACCTAAAAAGCTTACTGGTGCTACCACGTCGGACGATGAAAGGTTTAGTATTACACGTAAGGGTTTTCATGATGTGGTTGAAGGTGTTAAAAATAGTAGGCAAGGTATTAAAGATAAAGACTTAGCCCGAGTTGAGTTTTTTCATGGTATACGTAATAAACTCTATCATCAGGGGAATGGGTTGACTGTTCCTGTTGTACATTTGACCGAGTATATTGAAGTTCTAAAGGTATTGTTCAGGCAGCTTCTTAAGATTGATTTAGATGATTATCTTTTGGGTTCTAGTATGACCAAAGAAGAGGTGATGGCTATAGCTGAGATTAAAGTTGAAGTTGTAGAGGCTCTAGGGGTATCACGAAACTTAAAAGAGAAACTAAGGTCTTATTGTGAATTGGTAATTGAGGCTATTTCACCGAAATTACTGTTGCCTTCATATATACGAAAGTTCTCTGATCTTGAAAAAAAGGCTTTCAGTGAAGATAGATGTAATTTGATTGATGGCGAAGTTCATGAATACAAAGTACTGCCAAGAGAAACAGCTGCGCGTACTGAAATCGCTGGGTGGTTTCGAGAATTAACCATTCCTTTGGTTTCTGATTCTAAATTCTATGAAATTCTTTTCAGATCAGTTGAAGCGGGAGAAAAATACCATATAGAAGCTCTTCGTCATACTCTTGGTGTTAAAAATCTAGAAGTTGAAGTGCAGATGGTGCCTAATATTTTTAGTGTTATTTATGAAGATAGTTTTGATCTAGAAAGATTTTATTACAACATTGTAGATATTATAATATTTAATAACGCCTATTTAAATCGTGATCTGGATTATATGATTTTTGATATTAAACATTTGCAACCTCCATTTTATGACCAGTCTGAGTTTGATCTTTGGAAGTCGAGATTAGATAGTTGCAAAGTTCAAAATGAAAAATTACATAGCTATATTGAAAGAACTGATGGATGGTTAAGTCATAATGCCTAATGCAAACCTTATAATATTAAAAAACCATTGTAATGAGTGCTTGCAGAAAACAAAACACTTTGTTCTGGCTGAACGTATAAATTCAGGATATGAATCTGCTGACCCAAATGATCCGCATTGTCCTCATGAAATTAGCTGGAAAACGATATATAAGATGCTTGAGTGCTGTGGTTGTGAAAATGTATCTCTTCAGCGTTGCTTCTATTTTTCAGAATATGATGAAGTCGAAGAGGAATGTTATCCACCTCAAATCTCTCGCCGATTACCAAAGTGGCATGATGACTTACCTGATGATTGGCAAGAGTTATTACAAGAAGTCTATTTAGCTCTTCATGCAGATAGCAGACGGTTGGTACTTATGGGAGCAAGAACTTTGATAGATTTATATATGAATGAGCAACTTGGTGATATTGGTGGTTTTGCTCAAAAAATAAAAAGATTAGAGTCTGAAGGTTTAATTAGTAAGCCAAACAAAGGGGTTCTTGAAATTGCTCTTGAAGTAGGACATGCAGCTGCACATAGAGGACATAAGGCTAGAGCTAATGAAGTAAATCAAGTAATTGATATAGTAGAAAATCTTCTTCAAAACCATGTTCTAGCTGCTGCGGCAGAAAACCTGAAGTCAAAGACACCTCAGAGAAGCTCAACCGTTAGTTGAACATCCTTAGATAAAATGGACACCTAATCCTCCCTAAAATTGGGTGTTCCATCCTCAGCTTAACTCATACCTACTTATGCAACTCACCCAATCCCACAACCGCATTCACAAATATCTCCATCTGAATTTCAGGCAGATTCGCTTCAGGAATCAACAAGCCACGCTGCACGGCTTCACGCTGACCAATGCGTTCGTACCATGCAATTAAGTTAGCGTGCTTCGTACTCTTACCGGCCGCTAATTCCAGCATCTCACCAATAGGATGAACAAACGCCATTCTCACCCAAGGGAAAAAGGCAATGTCTGCAATCGAGTATTCGTCACCGGCAAAATACTCATGACCTTCTAATAACGTATTCAGCACGTTGAATAAACGGTTCACTTCTTGTGCGTAGCGCTGTGTTGCAACCGGGTGTTCGTTATTCCAAGCGCCGCCCCATACCAACA
>Ga0209292_1001216_pt1 | contig 31916 bp, 29 predicted proteins | sample GOMGulsemesocosm_2_FD_184634 | JGI IMG/M metagenome (GOLD analysis project Ga0209292, IMG submission 184634) | Methane-oxidizing microbial communities from mesocosms in the Gulf of Mexico - GOM9C Gulf of Mexico (SPAdes) (version 2) | ecosystem: Environmental > Aquatic > Marine > Cold seeps... | reverse complement strand
AAATTGAACATCAACTTTATGATTTTAAGAAACAGCCTTTAACTACCGAGTTGTTATCACAATTTGTAAGTCAAAGTGATTGGTCATTATTGTTAAATAAACGCAGTACAACATTTCGCAATCTACCTGATGAGGTTAAAAACAACTTAACTGATGAAGTGATGTTTTCTGCTGTACTTGAACAACCAACGCTACTTAAAAGACCCTTACTGCCAATGGATGGTCAACTCAACCTAGGGTTTAAAGCAGATCAGTACCAGGCGCTTTTTTCAAACAAATAATCGATACGCTCTATAACGTACGTTAGTATTCTAAATAAACAGTGAAGGTAGTTCTTGTGAGTAAAACTGAACAATGTAATGCTGAACAAAACAATGAAAGTGAAGTTATTCAACTAGCCAAAGCACTCATGGCAAAAGCTTCCGTTACCCCCGAAGATGCAGGCTGTCAAAAACTACTTGCTGAGCGTTTAGCAAAGCTTGGCTTTAATAATGAAAGCATGGTTTTTGCTGATACCACTAATTTATGGTCTCGCCGAGATAGTGAAAAACAAAGTACCGATAAAAACAGCGATAATGATTTAGTTTTTTGTTTTGCTGGTCATACTGATGTTGTGCCAGCAGGTAACCTTGAATTGTGGAATACCCCGCCTTTTGAACCAACTATTATTGATGGCATGTTATATGGTCGTGGCGCGTCTGATATGAAAGGTAGCCTTGCTGCAATGATTATTGCGACAGAGAGATTTGTTAAAGATCACCCAGATCATCAAGGTGCAATCACCTATTTAATAACCAGTGATGAAGAAGGTCCTTTTATAAATGGCACCACCAAGGTTATTGATACCTTAGAAGCACGTAATGAAAAAATCACCTATTGCATCGTTGGTGAGCCATCAAGTACTCATTCAGTTGGCGACATAGTTAAAAATGGTCGTCGTGGTTCAATATCAGCTGAAGTAGATATTAAAGGCAAACAGGGGCATGTTGCTTATCCTGAACATGTCAAAAATCCTATTCATTTAGCCATGCCTGCATTAACGGAGCTAAGTGAAACACAATGGGATCAAGGTAATGAATACTTCCCAGCGACTAGCTTTCAACTATCAAATATTCACTCTGGCACGGGGGCAACCAATGTCGTTCCAGGCCATATCACCGCATTATTTAATTTACGTTACAGTACCGAGTTAACCGACCAAATTATTGTTGAGCAAGTTGAGTCTATTCTTGACAAACATAAACTTGATTATGATATTAAGTGGACTTTCAATGGTAAACCTTTTATTACTGAACAAGTTGAATCTGAGCATGGTTTTTTAACTGCGGTAAGCCAAGCCATACTTTCAGTAACGGGAAAAGAAACACAACTTTCAACCTCTGGTGGTACGTCCGATGGTCGCTTTATCGCACCAACAGGCGCCCAAGTAATTGAACTAGGGCCCTGTAATGCAACTATTCACCAAGTTAATGAATCAGTTTCGTGTGATGATTTAGAGCAACTGGTTGATATTTATTATCACTGTTTGGTTAATGTTTTGTGTACCCATAAAAATATCACCTTGAAATAGCCTTGCTATGAGGAATGAAAACGATTAATAACATCAACATAGAGCAAGTGCTTGGCCAAACTGAGCTGCACCTTCACTACTTAAATGAACGAGTCGCGATTCATAAAGAGATGAAAGTCGCTTGGCTCAATTTAGCTGCTGCAGCTAAAGCTGATGCCATAGAACTAAAAATAGCTAGTGGCTTTCGCTCTTTTGACCGGCAGTTAATGTTATGGAACAACAAATATTCAGGAAAAACAGCGATTAAGAATTTGGCTGGTGAGACTATCTCTACTGAAAGTTTATCACCCCTAACATTAATGCATAGTATATTACTTTATTCAGCCCTACCCGGTGCAAGCAGGCATCACTGGGGTTGTGATATTGATGTTTATGCCCCGAACTTATTAGCAAAAGACTATAGCTTGCAACTTGAACCCTGGGAATACAGCGAGCAAGGTCCTTTAGCTAAGTTAACTGTGTGGCTAAGTCAACACGCTCATCAGTTTGGCTTTTACTTCCCTTATGCAAGCTACCAAGGTGGTGTCGCAGCTGAGCCTTGGCACTTATCTTACGCACCTTTAGCACAACAATTTCAACAAAATTTTGACATAGCATTACTAGCCAAGACATTAGAGCACAGTAGTATTTTAGGTAAAGCGGTGATAATTGAAAACCTAGAAGATATTGCTACGCGTTATATTAACAACCTATGTGTTGCGCCAACAAATGTTATACTTAAGTAACAGTAAGCCAAGTGTAACAACTTCAAAACTTAGCAAGAGATATTTCAATGGATAATTGGTTAGCTATATTTATGATAGTGATAACAGTTGTTATCATAATAGGAAATTTAAGTACCTTTCAAAAAAGCTCAAAACAAAGAATGCGTAAAAAGGGTTTAAATGACTTACAAGAAACACTGCCAAGAACAAATAAAAGTACTCACAAGATGAATACTATAGATAAAAATGATGTTTGATAATATCAGTGGTATTCATTAGCTAGTCAATTTTAGTTATAAAAAAACTCCGGCTAGCGGAGTTTTTTTATATCACAAAGTAAATAAATACCTTGTGTAGTTAAAGGTTAAAGCAATCGCTAGAACACATCTCTAAACGATAGACCCTTTTCAATAACAGGGAAAATACGCTCTAAAGACGCTAGTGGTAAAGGCTCTCCTTTAGCGTTATAAATAGTTACCGAGGTCTTTTGGTCAAGCTCACCAATAGGTGATAAGACAAATTGATAGTTAGAATCGTTAACGTCAATAACCGGAACATCATTGCCCCAAATACTATCCCAAACACTCGTATCAGGTTTTACAAAGTCTACATAATAGATCTTTTTCTCTTCATTGAGATCGGAAATGGTAAAACCATGCTTTTCAAAGAATAACGGCATATTGCCCCATAAATTTTCCAAGCCCATTTCAATAATATAAGCATCTTCTTCTACATTATTTTTACCAAAAGTTACTAACTTTTGATTGGCTCGTGTTAAACGATCTTCACGTTGTTGAATACGGTAACTATAATCAACATCAGCAATCAATTCGTTAAGCATGGCTTTTTCAGCACGTTGCTTATCAATTGGATCCATTATATTACTACCACCGCGCTCGTCGGTTTGTAAAAAGTCTACCAAGGAAACACGTAACGATACACTTCGACCGTGAGATTTAGCGAGTAACTGATAACGAAAACGTACGCTCTTAGAGAGCTCTATATCAGTAAAAATCCAGCCAACATCAACCTCGTTGTGATACCAGTCTGATTCAATGATTGACGTTTTTATGCCTTCTCGTTTAATACTGGTTTCTTTTAAACTGGTCGCTCCCTCAATGACTTTGCCTAATGTCACTTCAGTATCTTCTTCAATCGTTGTGTAACTGATGTTATCTTCAGTTAATTTTCCTTTGACAACTTTTTCGATAAATTCTAATAAATCTTTATCTTCAAGTACTTTATCAAACCATATAATGGCAATACCTGATTCGTCGACCACACGCGATGAAGCGGCAATAGGCATAACTAATGAAGGTGCACGGATATCCATATTCTCACCAATCGGTCCCTGGTGATTAATTTTATCGGTGACAAAAAAATCATTTACTTGCTTTGGCTTCTGTAAATTGGCAGGAATCACGAGGTCATTGGCTTCAGGTTTATTCTGATAATCAAAATCACCCTCTGCTTGTTTATTATTAACTGAACCACATGCTGTTATCGATAACGCTAACAGTGATAAATAAATTACTCTACAACTCATTAAAACTCCTGTGGCTTAGGTACTTGATTGTTAAGACCCAACTAAGCTCACTAAAAAATACTTTGATATAAACAAGGCTACATATTGCGCCCCATGGTACTTGGCTGATTTTACAAACACAAGTTATATGACCACAAAAATGCAAGATGATTCCAACTTTAATCATGATCAGTTACAATGCGCCTTTATTGATTACTTAGGCGTTATGAATGTCACAATATTTAGTACTAACAGCGATGGGAGCGGATCGAACGGGTTGTGTTAGTGAATTAACTAAATTAGCAAGTGAATGCGAATGTAATATATTAGACAGCCGAATGGCCATTTTTGGCTCTGAGTTCACCTTTATTATGCTACTTAATGGTGATACCAGAGCAATAAACAGAATTGAAGCTAGAATCCCTAAAGTTGCCCATGCTTTAGATTTAATCACTATGATGAAGCGTACCTCAGGTCACAGAACCTTTGACTTGGTACATCATTATCAGGCTGAATATTCCGGTATTGACCAACCAGGTATTTTAAAAGCGATGACCGCTTTTTTTGCCACTCGTAAAATTGACATCTCATCTCTAAAATCCGAAATAGATCCCAAAACAAACTATATGAGCGCCAATATTTTATTTGCCTTAACAGAAAGAATCAGTATTGATGAACTTGAACATGATTTTTTAGAGTTATGCCAACAAACCGATGTACAAGGTCTGATCAAACAGGCGAATGCTAATTTATTATAATTGTTAGCTGTTGAATAACTACCCTTAACAAGATAACCCTATGTCTTTCAACCTGAATGTAAAGTGAGTTTATAATGAATACCTTAACCGTTGGCGATACCGCACCACTATTTACCTTAGCCAATGAAAATGAAGAGTTAGTTTCACTGGCTGATTATCTTAATAAAAAACAAGTATTAGTTTATTTTTATCCTAAAGCAATGACACCAGGTTGTACGGTTCAGGCGCAAGGCTTACGTGATAGTAAAGATGAGCTTAATGCATTAAACACTGTTGTTTTTGGTATTAGTCCTGATGAAGTAAAACGTTTAACCAAATTTTGTATTCGTGATGAATTAAACTTTTCATTACTCTCTGATGTAGATCACAAGGTAGCCGAGCAATTTGGCGTTTGGGGATTAAAAAAATTCATGGGTAAAGAGTACGATGGTATTCATCGCCTAAGCTTTTTGATTGGCCTTGATGGTAAAATAAGCCATGTTTTTAATAAGTTCAAAACGAAAGAACATCATGAAGTAGTATTAGCTGTGTTAAATGAACTAGAGTCATAATACCAATATCATAAACTACCTGAGCTATGCTACTTGTTAGAATAGCTAACAAGATAATAAAAACGCCAAGCTAAAAATTTAGCTTGGCGTTTTTTATTATCAGAGCTTATTCGATTGCGATTATCTAGTTTCTATTTTGTCCGTTCAGCTAAATAACCCGCGTAATCTGGTATTTCAATTTCACTTTCTTGTGTCATTCGTTCTGAATCCATTAGAAAGTTTGCTGTGGACTTATTGGTTGCAATCGGAATATTCCACACTGCTGCTAACCTTAATAACGCTTTAACATCAGGGTCATGTGGCACTGCATCTAAAGGGTCCCAGAAAAAAATCATTACATCAATTTCACCTTCCGCGATTAAGGCTCCAAGCTGCTGATCTCCGCCCATAGGGCCTGAAAAAAGACATTTTACTGGTAAGCCAATCGCCTTACTTAATAAAGTTCCTGTCGTCCCGGTGGCATATAAATGGTGAAATTTTAAATCTTCACTGCGTTTTTTTGCCCACGTTATTAAGTCAGCTTTTTTATTATCATGCGCAACAAGTGCCATGCGTTTATTTGCTGGCATTGTTCGTTGGGTATAGGTTATTTTCATCTAAAGTCCTTGTTTACTTAACTTGTGCTTCACTGGTATTTTCTGGCTCAGGAATATCTGGCCAAGCATTGATAACCGCTTTCACTAAAGTTGCTAAGGGTATAGCAAAGAATATCCCCCAAAATCCCCATAAACCGCCAAAGAAGATCACGGCAATAATAATGACCACAGGATGAAGATTAACTGCTTCAGAAAATAACAGAGGCACAATAACGTTACCATCAAGGGCTTGAATAATGCCATAAGCAAGCATCACATAGCCAAACTCATTCGTTAAACCAAATTGAAAGAGAGCCACCAACATGACCGGGAATGTTACCACTGTGGCCCCAACATAAGGAACAAGCACTGACAGCCCCACTAAAACACCCAGCAATAACGCATATTGTAAGTCTAAGAACATAAAAGCGATTGTCGTTGATGCACCGACAATCAAAATTTCAATAACCTTACCGCGAATATAATTCAAAATTTGCTGGTTCATTTCTTTACTTACTTTAATTGCCATACGGCGTTCTTTAGGTAAAAAATGCGTAATACTGTTAAGTAATTCAACTTTATCCTTCAAAAAGAAAAAGACCATTAAAGGTACAAGAATCAAATAAACCATTAAAGCTACAATATCAGAAATTGAGTTTAACGAGGCTTTCAGTGCCACTTGGCCCCATTCAAGTAAATTATCATTCACCATGACAATAAAACTTTCAATTTGTGAAGCTTGTACAAGATCTGGGTATTTCTCAGGTAATGTTAATAAATAACCTTGCCCTTGGCTGATCATGTGGGGAACTTCTTGTAATAAATTACTGCTTTGTTTCCAAACAATCGGCATAAGCCCGAGCACGGCTAATAAAGAAAAACCTAAGAAGGTTAAAACAACTACCACTGTCGCACTTGAGCGTGATATAGAATTATGCATCAGTTTATTAACCGGAAGGTCTAACAAAAAAGCTAAGGCGATGGCTACAAACACGGGCATCAATAAGTTACTAAATAGCGCAATAAACAAGGCGATACAGATTAAAAGTACCACGAGAGTAACTGCATGAGGGTCTGAAAATTTACGTGTATACCAATCACTAAATAACTTAAACATAACTACCTTTTTTTAATTTGTACCGAATGCATTGCCAGCTTTAATACTAATTTTCACAATGCCATTATCATCGATTTGTTTTACATATTGATAACCCTGTTTAGTTAACAGTTTAGGGATATCTTGTAATGAGCCAACGTCGTTAAGCGTTATGATGCATTCATCATCAACGAGCATTTTTTTTAATAACAAACGTAATTGAATTAAAGGTACGGGACACTTCTCTCCCAGACCATCATATTTATAAATCATGTAATACCAAATACATTAATTAATTGACCACTTAGCGAGAATTAAAAGGCTTAGAGGCAAGGCATTGATTGAAGAGAATGATTATTCCCTTGTCAAAATTAAAGAAATATAGAATCACTATGTTTAAGTAATTTTGATTGTTCTAAACTAGCTAATTTAATTCTCGTTGAACCATTTATTAGTGTTATTGATATAATAGCAATGTTATCAAACACTCACATGTGCTTGATAGAATACTCCAACTCCGCGCTGCTCCTAATCAAAGGCCTTAATTCACCATTCCATAGACATCAAGTCAAAAATTTTACGAAAATGGTATGATTTTTAAAACAGCGCTTTAGTTTAATTCACTAATTTGAGACAATTAAGCCATTGTGCATAGTAGAGATATCATAACGTACCTCTGTAGTTAAGTCTTATGAAAATTAAGTAAGTCTTATGAAAACCAACATATTATCAGGAATGCTAACTCGATGAGTTCATTAAGTTCAAAAGCTAACTTAAAAGAAATAAATGCTTATAAAAAGAAAATTAACTGGGGAGATGTCTCTACAATTTACCACATGTTTTCTACCTCAGTAGGTGATTTAGACGGTATACTAACCCACGGGTTTGATAGTGCTTATAAACAAGTATTAAATCCAAACACATGGAACTTAGACTTTTTAGGTGCTACTAAGAACGCTGATGGAAGCTTAAAAGTTAACAGTAAGCCACAAATCAGCTTACGCCATGAATATAATGAAATGGGTTACGAATTACATTGTTACCCAGTCATTGATGGAAAAAATATTACTCAAAATATGATTAACAAGGCTAATTGCCCTTTTAATCATTGGGTGCCCGAAAAGATGCAGATGTTATTTAGAATTAATAGCTTAGTCGCCTTTGCCATTTACGGTTTCCAAAATGGTGATGAAGCCGACATAGCATTACTAAAGTTTACACATAACAAGGTTGAAGATTTAATTGCAAGACTAAGCGAATCTTTTCAAATTACTGTAGTCAAAGGTTATAGTATTGCCGAATTCTACCAAGAAATAGCAAAAAGAAATGGTAATATCCTTACCCAGGAAGCTTAGGTGATTTTATTCACTCACCAATAATTTAAATTATGACCCCAGGATGTAATATTGCTTAACCTAAAACCCCTATTTAGCGCCCTTTTGATAACATTAGGCATTGCTGCAGCGACGAGCTTTAATGTTGAGGCAATTGATAATCATAACAATAAAAATAAATTACCTGATATAGGCATTTCTGGCTACAGCGTCTTATCTACAGATAAAGAACTGCAAATAGGTCAGGCGATGATGCGCCAATTACGTGGCTCACAACCTCTCATTCAAGACCCTGTACTGATTGAATATATCAATCATCTAGGTAATACCTTAGTAAAAAATGCACAAGGCGTGAATTATGCTTTTGAATTTTTCATCATTAATAATAATGAATTAAACGCCTTTGCCTTTTTTGGTGGTCATGTTGGTATTCATAGTGGCTTAATTACCACCGCAGATACCGAAAGTGAGTTAGCTTCAGTAATCGCTCATGAGATTTCTCACGTGACTCAAAGACATTTAGCTCGCCGTCTTGAATCTCAAAGCCAAACCCAAGGTTTAACCATGGCTGCTATGTTATCAAGTGTATTGATTACCCTTGTTAATCCAACAGTGGGCATGGCAGCACTGACTGCAAGTATGGCTGCGAGTCAGCAGGCAAGTATTAACTACACGCGAGGTAATGAGAAAGAAGCAGATAGAGTAGGTATTGCCTTATTAGCCAATAGTAATTTTGATCCGCAAGGAACAGCAAGCTTTTTTGCCAAAATGTCGGCAAAATACCGCTATTCAAGTAAACCCCCTGCAATGTTATTAACTCACCCTTTGCCTGAATCTCGTATAACTGATGCCCGACAACGTGCGTTAAATTACCCGGTAAGACCATTACCGCCAAGCCTAGATTTTGAACTAAGTAAAGCGAGAATAAAAGCCAGATATCAAGGTGATAATAAATCGAACATTAGCTACTTCAATAAACAATTGACTAAAAATCGATATTTAATTAAGGAAGCCGCGCTTTATGGTTTAGCCTTATCATATTTTGAAAACAAACAAACAGTTAAAGCTTTAGAACTATTAGAGGCCCTAATAGTAAATGATAAAAACAACTTATTTTATGTTGATGCTATTACTGATGTTTATTTAGCAAATAATCAAGCCGCAAAGGCTATTGAGATGCTTGAACAGTTAAACCTATTTATGCCGAATAATCAGGTGGTTAGTTTAAATTATGCTAATGCATTACTTAGTGTGAAAAAATATGATCTTGCCGCTCAAATATTACAAGACTTTCTCTTAGTAAACCCTGGTAACTTTATCGCGTATGACTTCCTTACCACGTTATATCGCTCACAAGGGAAAACAGGGTTAATGCACATGAGTAAAGCGGAAGTACTCGCCTTGCTTGGTGGGTATTCAAAAGCGATTGATGAACTACAAACTAGTTATGGTTTTCTTGAGGAACAGCCATTAATGCAAAAGCGTGTTAAAGCCCGCATTTTACAATTTCAAGAACAAGAGAATCGCTTAAAACGTTTATAAGCTATTGCTTGGCACTTTACTTTCTACACTATTTTAACAAACACGTTAAAGTGCCAATAAATTTAATCTACAACTTACTGATATTTTACCCTTTGGTAAAATATAAAAGGAAACTCATGTTAACTATTTACCACAACCCAAGATGTTCTAAAAGTCGTCAGACACTTGCATTACTTGAAGAGCAGACACAAAAGACACAGCAAGAATTCACGATTGTGGAATACTTGAAAACGCCCTTAGATCAAACTGACATTAAAGAACTCATGACGCAGCTTAGCTGCTCGGCACTTGAAATGATGCGTCCTAAGGAAACTGAATTTACAGAACAAAATCTTAAAGGCGCTAGTGAAGAGCAATTAATTAACGCTATGGCTGAAACACCAAAGCTTATCGAACGCCCTATAGTCACTGATGGCAGTAAAGCAATTATCGGTCGCCCACCTGAAAATGTTTTAACTTTTTTTTAACCGTAAATTTACGCTAACTCATTTAACTTTATAAGCAGAGCAATGAATAAACCTACAACGAAGCCGGTGACTGATCGGAAAATATCAACAAGTAACTATAAAAAAATAGCCTTAATAGGCTATTTTTCATTACTTATCTATATGCCACTTTGGTTAATAGTACTGAGTCCAAGTGAAAGCTTAAGTACCTCAACGTCCCTATTGATGTTCACGCTGCCGCTATTATTTCCCTTAAAGGGCATGTTACAAGGTAATCCATTTACTTATGCTTGGTCCAACTTTATCGTGTTGATCTATTTTTTACATAGTTTAACTACTCTTTGGGTATTACCTGCTGACAGATTATGGGCAACATTAGAATTGATTTTTGCCAGTGCCATGTTTTTTGGTGCGACTTATTATGCTAAATACCGAGGTCAAGAGCTGGGACTTAGCATTAGAAAAAAGAAAGATAAATAGCCCACTCTAAAAATTTTGCTTTGCATATGAATAAAGGAATACATCAATGCGCTTAAATTTGATTAATATCAACTTACTACTGTCGTTATCAGTAGTGTCATTATTAACGGCTTGTGATAGTAACTCTAATAGTCACCTCTCAAATTATCCTCTTGATACTATAGTGGTGCTTGATGAATCACATAATGTAAATCAAAGCATCGATCTTCTTCTTCATTATCCATTTGATACTGTCAATAATATTAGTTGGAAGCAAAACGCTGGTGAGCCAGTTACTCTGTTAGCAAGAAGCAGCAAAGTAGTCTCTTTTACGCCCTCCTCGGCAGGGGTTTATGGCTTCACCGTCAGCTTTTCACTCAACGGAGCTCCTAGCCAAACATTAGAAAAAAGCATCAATGTTAATGATAATCACCATAAAATCACCGCTCGGTTATCTCATTCAGCATTAGCAAACAATAAAGTCTCATTTCGAAGTGAAATCGATTCCTCTATTGATCTTAGCACTGTTCAATGGCAGCAAATTGAAGGCCCAAGTGTTACTTTAACAACGGACAATAGTGACGGTGAATTAGCTATATTTTTTGATGCGCCAAGTGTCGATTTTGATACCCTTGTTACTTTCAACGTAACAGCAACAGATACGGAGAGTAATAATAACTTTAGTGATCAAGTTGCGGTATTAATTGAGCAGGCACCTTCGATCAGTGATAAGGCTTACTTTTCAGACCGTGTCGCTAATGTATTTGCTTATAATTCAGAGGGTCCTTATGCTGATGATTTAGCTGCTTGTGTCTATTCTAACCTGTTAATTAGCTCATGTACTTTAGCTCAAACGCCCTTACTTGCTGAGGAAGTTAAGGGAGGTTCTACCATACCTACAATTGAGAACATTATGGATCGTGTTGTTGTTTCACATCAGTGGATGGGAGATAGGTTTAAAGATTTTTTAACCAATAATGATGCAAATAATGATATTAAAAATTTATTAAGAGCGACCACAGCAATTGTTATTGCTTATGATATACGTCCATCATTTTATTGGGCTGCTACAGGGGCTATTTATTTAGATGCTGAAAATTTTTGGTTAAGCCCTCAAGAACGAGACACCATCAACGAAGCACCTGATTTTAGAGCTGATTTTGGTAATGATTTGCAATTTGTTATGCCATGGCGATACGTAAAAGATAACAGCTACGCCAGTTATAGCTATAGTAAATCAGCGCGTATAAGTAGAACCGCAGAAGATGCTTTATATCGTTTAACTTCACTGTTATATCATGAGCTAGCCCATGCCAATGACTTTTTCCCAAGTAATGAATGGTATATCCATAGTAGTACTAGTCGTGTGTTTTCTGCTGCTGTCGATACCAATTTTGAATCAGATCAACTTGCCGACGCTCTGCCATTATTAAGCCAACAAATGCGTGATTTAGCACAAGTCAGCTTTGCCGGACAAACAGCCAACCAAACACAAAGAGCTTATTTGCCAACAGATATTGAAGGCTTTTTCATCCCTGATGCTGCGACAGATTTCTATGCTTACTCAAGTGAGCGAGAAGATTATGCTATGTTATTTGAGGAGCTGATGATGCAAAATCGCTTTGGTGTTATTCGAGACGTTGCTATTACCAATCAACCAACGGGTAATGCTGTTTCAGGAGCTGATTACATCGTGACCTGGGGGCAACGTGGCCGTATAGGTGATGATAAATTAAGAGATAGAGTTCTATTTAGCGCCAGTCGTGTTTTGCCAGAATTTGATAGTCAGGCTGCGATGGCATTAGTGAAGGAGCCTATCGAAATGATTGAAGGTAATAACTGGATTGAAAATTTAACGATAAGTCCAGTGACACCACAGCGGGCACATAATATAAAGCAACTAAATAGCTTAGCTGCCCCAACAGGTTTTGTACAATCTTCACCAGCAGTAATACATAACGAGTCCGTTAATACTGATAACCGTTATTACCAGAAGCCCCTACCTAATCACTAATATCAGGTTATTGACTCGACATAAAAAAACGCGATGAAATTAATCGCGTTTTTTTATGTCTTACACATGTTAACAAGCAATAAGGCTAGCTATTAAGCTTTAAAACTTCTTTGATGAAAGGAATGGTGATTTTTCTTTGTTCTTGAATTGAAGCTTTATCTAACATATCAAGTGACTCGATTAAGCTGCTCATATCTCGGCTTAAACGATTAAGTAAGAACTTTACCACTTCATCAGATAAAAATAAGCCACGTTGTGTCGCTCGATATTGTAAAGCAGCAATTTTTTCTTCATCATCAAGAGGTTTGACCTGTTCAGTTAACCCCCAAGAAAGTCTTGAAACTAAATCGGGTAAGCTGATACCAAGCTGTTGAGCACTTTCATCACCTGATATTAATAAGTAATTATTCTCTTCAAGCACTCTATTGTATAGGTCAAAAATAGCTTGTTGCCAGTGTTCATCTCCTGCAATCAGATGGATATCATCAAGACAAATTAAATCTATTTTCTCTAAGCCATCTAATACAGCCACCGGCAGCTGTTTTAACTCCGCACAAGATAAACATACCGAAGATTTGCCAAGCTGTGCAGCATAGGTACTACTAGCATGAAGTAAATGTGACTTACCTACACTAGACAGGCCAAACAAGTAAAAACTGTGTGGTGACTCTTGTGTCTGGTCGATATATGCCTTTAATTGTGTGGTAATTCCGAGATTAATATCACTTTTGAAACTATCAAACGTTTCATCATCAGGTAATTGCACCATTAAGGCGAGTTGAGCTACTTTCTTCATCGTTGCTCCCAATAAAAAACGGGGATACTGGGAACAATTATTTGTTTTGCTTTAACATCGAGCAGTGCTTCGGTATTAGATAGCTCTGATAGCGATTTTAGCTGAAAGTCATCCTCTCCAGTATCTGCACCTACAACATTATTCATGTTATTTTCACCGGAAGGTGCATTATTATCGAAAATATCTTGCAGTGTTACCTCTGAAGTATCAAGTGCAGTAGCTTGAGTATCCGTAAGTGTTTTTTTGTCAGGCTGTTCAATGGTAGTAAACTCTGGCTCACCTAAAACAATCACCTTCATGCCATGATGAGATAAACTGTTAAAGCCAGTACCTAGATTACCACTCCCGTCATTATCACCAATGGCCTGTGTAAAAGCACCTAATTGCGGTTCAATCTTTTGGGTAAGTTTATTATTCAATTTTAAAGAAGCTAAAAAAGAAGCCCGAGAACCAATTAAGTCTAATTTAAAATGGCGGACACTACCCTTAGCTTGAGTTAACGTCACTGATTTAACCGCAGACAAGTCAGTTAAAAAGTTAAATAACTGCGTATCACTCGTTAATGAGGTTACATTTTTGACTTCAATAACAAAATCATTTTCTGTAGACGCTAATAATGCATAAGATTGATAAATCAACTCGGTAATATCTGACAAGCCCTGATTAATTAATTCAACTTTATTAATGCCTTGGTATTTCTGGGTATATAAGGCGCCTTGAGTATACACTCGCCAATCGAGCACCTTAGGGGTTTCAGGCTCTTCCTGCTGCTCATTTTCATGATCACAAAGAAGACCACAAGCAACATCATCAAAAGCGTCTACCTTGATATTTTTTTCATCACCTGTTGTTTCATTTAAAGCTACAGCAATACTTTCCTCTGAGAGAAGGCTTGAATCAGAAACTCTCATCACCACAATAGTATCAGCAAAGTAGCGTAGAGACGCTTGTTGAACCTGCTCTGGGAAATACTCCCAAAAATCACTGACCACAACCAGTTCATTATCAGTCAAATCCATTAATGGCATTATTATCGGTAAACCACGTTTCACAGAAAAATCATTAACGCTTGCAGGTATGATAGAGTCTGCATCAGACGCTAAAATGCGACGACTAGCACCTTGTTCATCAATTATCCATAAGAGTACTTGCGGACGTAAACTTCCCCACAAAGCTAAACTTGCCTGTTCAAATAATTGATTAACTTTAGCTTCATTGAAACTTACGACTAAGCTAAGCAGTTGATCTTTTTGTTGATAGCGGTATTGACTGACATAGCGACTCGCCCTTCTTTTCGCTTTTTTTAACACATCATGTGTTAAAACACTCTTTTTTCCGCCAACTTTTAAAAATACAGCTTGAAGTGCTTCTTTTATAGCTTGTTCTCGCTGTTCACGGGCTTGTGACTCAACGATAACACTGGCTTGGTATAAATCATTTACTTCAAGGGCGGCGAGTTTAGCGCTACACAGCGAAAAAAACAGCATAAGGAGAACAAAAGGAGATCTAAACATATATAGGTGAAAAACTTAAAAAAATGCTATGAATTCATAAATATGATCTTATCACACTGCAGACAATTAATGCTTGTAATTATTAATTATTACGCTGATAAAATAAAACAAAGCTAAGTTCTTGTTTCTGCCTTGAGTATAAGCCTTAGCACTGGTAGAATACGGCCCTTAAAATACTGTCGGTAATTTCTGAGGTCTCCCGTGAGCGAACAAAAACAGTCGTTAAGCTATAAAGATGCTGGTGTTGATATTGATGCTGGTAACGCCCTTGTTGAAAACATTAAAGGTGCGGTAAAACGCACTACACGTCCAGAAGTTATGGGTGGTTTAGGTGGTTTTGGTTCGGTATGTCAATTACCTACAGGTTATAAAGAACCTGTATTAGTTGCAGGTACCGACGGTGTAGGTACTAAATTACGTTTAGCTATTGATTTAGCGAAACACGATACTGTTGGTATCGATTTAGTTGCTATGTGTGTAAACGACCTTATCGTTCAAGGTGCTGAGCCGCTATTCTTCCTTGATTATTATGCTACTGATAAACTTGATGTTGCTGTTGCTTCATCGGTTGTTGAAGGTATTGCTGAAGGTTGTATTCAAGCTGGTTGTGCACTGGTTGGTGGTGAAACTGCTGAAATGCCAGGTATGTACCACAAAGGCGATTACGATATCGCTGGTTTTTGTGTAGGCGTCGCTGAAAAGTCTCGTTTAATTGACGGTACTAATGTTGCTGCTGGCGATCAATTGATTGCCCTTGGTGCTTCTGGTCCTCATTCAAATGGTTTCTCTTTAATTCGTAAAGTATTAGAAGTAAACAGCACTGATACTAATGAATTACTTGAAGGCAAAAAAATTGCTGACCATTTACTTGAGCCAACAAAGATTTATGTCAAATCGGTACTTGAGTTATTAAAAAGTGTAGATGTGCATGCGTTATCTCATATCACTGGTGGTGGTTTCTGGGAAAACATTCCTCGCGTATTACCTGAAACTGCACAAGCAGTAATTAAAGGTGATAGCTGGGCATGGCCGAGCATCTTTAGCTGGTTAAAAGAAAAAGGTAACATCACTGAACATGAGATGTATCGTACCTTTAACTGTGGTGTTGGCATGATCATCGTAGTTCCTGCTGATAAAGTAGCAGAAAGTGTCGAAATATTAACAGCTCATGGCGAGAATGCTTGGCACATCGGTGCTATTGCCGATATGTCTGAAGGTGAAGAACAAGTTGTTTTTGCTTAATTAACACCTTCACTAATAAAATATAAAGATATTATAAAGGGGCTATTTATTAGCCCCTTTTATTTATCAAAATTTTATCAAGCCTTTATTAACCCTTTCATTAGGTAAAGTAGGAAAAGATATGTCGAGTAAAATAGTTGTATTGATCTCTGGTGGTGGTACTAACTTACAAGCTATTATTGATGCTTGTACTGATACCAATTACCCAGCGGAAGTTGTTGCTGTAGTTTCTAATAAAGCCGATGCTTATGGTTTAACCCGTGCTGAGAATGCTGACATTACTACCGTATCACTTTCACATAAAGACTTTGATAGCCGTGAAGATTACGATCAAGCCCTTATCAAAAAGATTGATGCCTTTGACGCTGACTTAATCGTGCTAGCAGGCTTTATGCGCATACTTACCCCTGATTTTGTTCAACACTATCAAGGTAAATTATTAAATATTCACCCTTCTCTTCTACCGAAATATCAGGGATTAAATACTCACCAACGTGCTATAGATGCGGGTGATGACGTTCATGGTGTCAGTGTACATTTTGTCACTGAAGAGCTAGATGGTGGTCCTGTCATTCTTCAAGCCAAAGTTCCGGTCTTTGAAGGTGATAGCAGTGATGACCTCGCTGCGCGAGTACATGAACAAGAACACCGCATTTACCCATTAGTAGTGAAATGGTTTGCTGAGAAAAGGCTTGAAATGCAAGGTGACAATGCCATATTAGATAGTAACATTTTACCCGTATCAGGTTATGCCAACGATTAAGAGTGTTTCATAACACTGTAATGTCTGAATCAGAACTACAATGGAACAAGCATTCACTTTAATCAATGCCTTGTCTAAAGGCGTTGTTAATTACAGTGGCAGCCTGCCTCTTGAGGTAACTTGGGTATACAATCCTCCAGAAACTGTTAGTATCATTAACACCTACTGTTTCTGGAAATTTGTCGATTATGAGAGTTTTGCTTGCGTTAGCCTCTTTATGTTTACCCTTGGTTGTTAGTGCAACAACTTCTCAATCACCTCCTCCTGTCAAAATTGCGACGAATCAAGAAACAAATTTTTCATCAATCATCCCTGCCTATAAAGCAACTTATACCTTATTGCACAAATCTGATCCTGTTGGCACTGCTATCAGACAACTTAGCTATCTTGATGATGACAAAATTAGATATCATTATGAAACGGATATTAGCTGGTTAATTTTTTCAGATAAACGTACTGAAACCGCCATTGTTAACGTAAAGAACAATCAAGTAATCCCCTTGCACTATGATTATCACCGTGAAGGTACGGGGCGTGATAAAAGTTACCAGTGGCAATATAATTTAGCGAATAAAACAGCGACAGATCTTAAGAATGATAAACAAATCAGTTTAAACTTTACTGATGGCTTACTTGATAAACTTAGCTACCACCTACAAAATCGAATAGACCTAATTAACAAGCCGCAGCAAAAGCGCTTTATATACCCTGTTATTAGCACTAGAGGGTCTATCAAAAATTATGAGTACCAATATGATGGCAAAGAGGAATTAATACTGCCATATGGGCTCGTGAAAACTATCCGGTTAAAACGTGAAATTATCGAAAAAAAGCGCATCACTTACGCTTGGTTTGCACCCGAACTAAATTACCTGTTAGTAAAACTCTATCAGGTCAAAGCGGGAGCTGAACAATTTGAAGCTCAGTTATCTGCACTAGAGCAATAATCGTATATTTAGTAGGCGGTAGTAGTATCAACTAACACTACCGCTCACTTCTCCATTAACATCCTCCATCGCGTCATATGTATCACAATAAGTACCCTGTAGTGCTTTGTAATATTGCTTTTATTTCGCTAGACCTAGCGCAAATAAATAGCCTTCACACATCTTTTATCGAAATAAACTAAACTTGTCCAAAGAATGGCTCTTGCTAAATTATTAGCTCATTTAATTTGTATCTGCCGTTCATTCTAGACTTAAACCAATTCAAGTTAATTTCCTTGCTTTAGTATTCTTCAGGCATCTTTTTGAGTCTCAACTTAGCCTTATCATGAGCAAAAGAACATCATAAATTCTAAGTAGCTAAATACATATTGCTCAATAAATAACAAATAATGCTTGAATACCCTGCAAAAAGCATATACTGTACATCTATACAGTATACCTATTTAGCAATATTCAACGCGAGGCCAAACAATGTACACAGTCAATACTCTTAGCAATAGTGGTATAAAGAATGTTATAAATAATGCCCTCAGTACTCCCCTGGCAAATCAGGCTTGGTTAAAGCTGACCAGTGTTGAAAACCACCAAGAGCTATCATCACAATATGCCGATATTTGTCAGCAATATAATCAAGAAAAAAAGTGGGTGTTATTTATCAACCCAGAAGAGTCGTCCTTAGAGCAATTAGCAAAAACTCATGGTGTGGACATTTCAAAAATACTTTGTGTGAGTTTCAAGGGTAAAAATAAAACCAATCATTTACTTGATGAAAAGTCTGCTCATTTAGACATTGAGCAAATTAAAAGTGTTTTATGTCGTGGAAATTGCTCTGCTGTGATTCTTTCAAATGCCTCATTTTCTACTGAAGAAATTATCGCACTTGATAACTGTGCCCGCCTAGGGGAGACTCAATGTGTGTTATTAAAGAATCAACGTAAACCACATTAATCTCGGCGGTTAATATAGAAGTAAGTCAATAAACTTCAGACAAAAAAAAGCCGTATTAGCTCAACAATACGGCTTTTCCCTTCTTTTATTCTAAGAGCATGCCCTGAGAACTTATTTTGACGCTAACCAGAGATTTACATTACGGTCTAATACCGACATTGGTACTGCACCATTTAGTAACACTACGTCATGAAACTCTGCTAAATCAAACTTATCACCTAATCGCTCTTTAGCATTCCTTCGCAAACTTAATATTTTTAGCATACCTAACTTATAACCTAATGCCTGACCTGGCCATGCCATATATCGCTCAATTTCTGAAATAACATCAGATTCTGCAGATCCCGTTTGTTCAGACATATAAGCAATTGCTTGCTCTCGAGTCCAGCGTTTATCATGTAGGCCAGTATCTACCACCAAACGAACTGCCCTAAATATCTCAGCCTGTAAACGGCCTAAATTACCAAAAGGGTCATTTTCATACAGTCCTAATTCATAAGCAACTTGCTCACTATACAATGCCCAACCTTCCGTATAAGCGTTGTAAGGCGCAATTCTGCGTAAAAAAGGCAAATCTGCTTGGTCTAAGTTCAAGGCAATTTGCCAATGATGACCAGGATTTGCCTCATGGTAGGTCAGTGTTTTCAAAGAAAACTTAGGGTTTGCTTTCATGTCACGTAAATTAATCCAATAAACACCTGGTTTACTGCCATCAATTGCGGGTGAAGAATATTGACCACCAGGAGCGCCGTCTTGCACCTCAACCGGAAATGCCTTCACTTCAACCTGATAACTTGGTGTTGTTTTAAAAACAGGTGCCATTTTAGTGGTTATTTCTGCGATATAACCATTAATATCATTGAGCAGTTCAGCTCGGCCAGCTGTTGAGTCTTCATACAAGAAACGCGGCTCTTCATTTAGCGCTACCATACGCTCACCAACAGAGCCGTTTTTATAACCATGCGCTCTTAATATAGAATCCATGTCGCTATTAATTCTTGCAACCTCATCCAAACCAATTTGATGAATTTGAGCCGGTGTTAGTTCACTATCACCTAATTGCTTAATTGCATCTTGGTAATATGCATTGCCATTGGGTTGTGCCCAAATTCCCGATTCAATACGAGACTTAGCCAGTAGAGCTGAAGTTGCCTTTTCTACCGATTGAAAGGCTGGATACACCACTTGGCGAACATTGGTAATAACTTGCTCAACTAAAGCCTCTCTTTTCGCTGTAGTAAGTGAATCAATCTTATTAACCTTTTCACTAAACACACTGACAAAAACATGTTCCTCGGCGTTCACGCTGGTAAAGCCTTTTAAGTATTTAATGGCTCCTTGCAAGGTAACTTTTGGAGGCAACCAGTTCTGTGCTGAATCTGCAGCTTGTTTCTTAATTATGCTAGCGGCAAGAGTATCGAATTGCCCTAAGCGAGCAATATAATCTAATGCTTCTTGCTCAGAAGTAATAGGTTGATCATTTTGCATAACACGAGGAATATCAATCAAAGGACCATTAATTTGGTTAACTATAAAAGGAGAAAGCCCCATCCAAGTATCAATAAAACCAATACTAAAGTTTGGCTCTCCAGCAAAGTAGCGAGTTAACCCCGTCATCACTTGTTGATTGGTTTTTTCAGTGAAATCACTATTATCGACCTTAACACTGGCAATTTTATTCGATATGGTTAATAAATCATCACGGAGTTGTTTTTCATTTTCAGGACTAAAAACTTCCATTTTACTGGAAATATCTTCACTCACATCTTTTTGAGATAAACCAAACATAGTTGCAGACAGCGCTCGTTGTTTAAAAAGAGTGTGTTTAGCTTCCATATATAAGGCTGATAAGCGTTGCTCAGTACTAATGGCTTGCTTGTTTTCAACAACTGTTGGAGTAACATTCACTTTACTTTCGTTGACTGATTCACTTTGTTGCTCGCAGGCAGTCAAACTAAGTGCACTAATAACTGCACTCGCTAACACACTATTTTTTAGGGTTTTATTCATATCTTTCTCTGGAGTTGTAATAGAACTAATACTTTTATAATTTTTTGTCTTGAACCAAATTATATTCATCTACGATTAAAGCAAATGTGATTAAAGTTGTAAACATCACAGAATTTTAGCGTCATTTAAATAGATACACTCACTGTACAAAAAATAAGCACTCATCATTGGGTTCTGTCGATATATCTGCTATAATTTCGCGCCCGCATTTGGGCGATGGTAATTACTACCGGCTAACCGTAATGAGAATGGTGATATGACTTCAGTTAAACAACAAATAATGTCGAAAAAGCAACAGGGGTTATTTGATTATCCAAAATATTGGGCTGAGTGTTATGGCACCGCGCCTTTTTTACCTATGTCTCGTAAAGAGATGGATATTCTTGGGTGGGATAGTTGTGACATAATTATTGTAACCGGTGATGCTTATGTAGATCATCCAAGTTTTGGTATGGCTATTATAGGACGTATGCTTGAGGCACAAGGATTTAGAGTAGGTATTATCGCTCAGCCTGATTGGCACTCAAAAGACGCATTTATGGAGTTGGGTGAACCTAACCTATTTTTTGGTGTTACCGCTGGTAACATGGACTCCATGATTAACCGATATACTGCTGAGCGCAGAATGCGCCATGATGATGCCTATACACCTAATGATGAAGGTGGAAAACGCCCAGATCGCGCAGTAACAGCATACACACAGCGTTGTAAAGAAGCCTTTAAGGGCGTGCCTGTAATTATTGGTGGCATAGAAGCAAGTTTACGTAGAATTGCGCATTACGATTACTGGTCTGACAAAGTGCGTCGGTCAGTGCTTTTTGACTCAAAAGCCGATTTGTTAGTTTTTGGCAATGCTGAACGCCCTTTAGTCGAGATTGCTCATAGGATTGCACGTGGTGAAGACGTTAAAAACATCACTAATGTTCGTGGTAGTGCCTTTTTAACTAAACAAGTATTACCGGGTTGGAAAGGTATCGACTCTCGAGATATTGACAGGCCAGGTAAAATAGATCCTATCTTTAGTCCCTATGAAGAGATAACACCTGAGACTTGCAGTGATAATGAAAACGCAGCTGACAAAGCCGATACAGATGTTACTAAAACAGCGCAACCTATACAGATAGCTGACTACCGTAACAAAACATGGGATAAAAAAGAAAAACCTTGGCAAACAACCTATATTAATTTACCAACCTTTGAACAAGTCAAAGATAATAAAGTGCTCTATGCTCATGCATCACGTATTTTTCATCAGGAAGTGAACCCGACTTCAGCTAAGCCTTTAGTTCAAAGCCATGGCACACGACTTATTTGGTTAAATCCTCCAGCTAAACCATTATCCACAGAAGAAATGGACGGTGTTTTTGGTCTGGAGTATAAACGTGTCCCCCACCCAAGCTATGGGAAAGCAAAAATCCCTGCTTATGACATGATTAAAACCTCAATTAATATCATGCGCGGCTGTTTTGGTGGTTGTACTTTTTGTTCTATTACCGAACATGAAGGACGGATAATTCAAAGTAGATCACATGAATCAATCATTAATGAAATTGAAGATATTAAAGAAAAGGTTCCGGGGTTTACTGGTGTTATCTCTGATCTTGGTGGCCCAACGGCAAATATGTACCAACTAAACTGTAAAAGTGAGAAAGCTGAAGCGACTTGTCGAAAACCTTCTTGTGTATGGCCGACCATTTGTGGCCACTTAGATACAGATCACACTCCTACTATTGAGCTATATCGTAAAGCCCGAAAAGTTAAGGGCATCAAAAAAATATTAATAGCTTCAGGTGTTCGTTATGATTTAGCTATTGAACACCCTGAATATGTGCAAGAATTAGCAACCCACCATGTGGGTGGTTATTTAAAAATTGCACCTGAACATACCGAACAAGGCCCGCTTGATAATATGATGAAGCCAGGCATGGGCAGTTATGATAAATTCAAAGAAATGTTTGACCATTACTCAAAACTTGCAGGTAAAAAACAATACTTAATCCCTTATTTTATTTCTGCTCACCCTGGCACCACTGATAGAGATATGGTTAACCTAGCACTTTGGCTAAAGAGCAATGACTTTAAACTTGATCAAGTGCAAAACTTCTACCCTTCGCCGCTAGCTAATGCAACGACTTTGTATCACACAGAACTAAACTCTCTGCGTAACGTGACCAGTAAAAACTTGGCAAAAGAAGGTGGAAAAATTAACGTGCCTAAAGGCACTATTCAACGCCGATTACACAAAGCCATATTGCGTTATCACGATCCGGTAAACTGGGCACAAATTCGCCAAGCGTTGACTAAAATGGGCTTAACAAAACTCATTGGCTCAGCGCCAAACTGTTTAGTTCCAAGGGAAACACGTGGTGAGCAACAACTATCAGCTAAAAATAGGCAAGGTAAAAATAATTCACAAGGGTTTAAAACTAGCCCAGGTCAAAATAGAAATAATTCAGGACAAGGTAAAGGAAAGAAAACACCTGCACATAAAAGAGGCTTAACTCGTTTTTCTGATAATCAATTTTCAGATCGTAAAAAGACTAAGTAGCATGGCTTCAGGAAAAGTATTTCGCCGTTAGATTAACTAAGCTGAAGTTTAATTGTCCAGCCAAAAGGCAATTTTTTCAGCTAGCAAATTAGGGTTGATAGGCTTAGCCAGGTAATCATTCATACCTGCAGCTAAGCACTTTTCTTGATCGCCAGTCATGCTGTTAGCAGTCATAGCTATAATACTGACTTGACTCGAAGCCTGGTATAAATTATCTGTTCGAATTGCGATAGTTGCCTGGTAACCATCCATCTCTGGCATTTGACAATCCATCAATATCAATTTGTATGGCGCTGATAATTGCCTTTGTGCTAATAGCTCTAATGCATGTATGCCGTTTTTTGCAACATCAGCCTGATAACCAAATTTACGTAATAGACCAAGTGCAACTTCTTGGTTAATTCTGTTGTCCTCAACTAATAAAATTCTTACTTCTCCACTTTCATTGATTTGATTAGCTTGTGAAGCCTTAGCACTCTTTGGGTTCACAATATCTGTTACTATAGATTTTGATGAAAAAATACTCGTTAGCAGTTGATGTAAACTGGCTGAAATAATAGGTTTCGGTAATTTATGAAGACATTCATTTTTACCTAATAAATCGACACTTGCACTTATACTACTTTGGCTATCATCTATAGACGTTAACAATATGAGTTGCACTTTTTTATCATGCTGACTATTGTTTTTGAATAGGGCGTTGGAGATTGCTTCCAGCAAAGAAGAGTCTAAACTTTCATCAAGAACAAGCACCGAAAAGTCATTGTTAGCAATTTTATTACATAGCGCTAGCACTTCACCTTCTGCTGTTTCCCCAACAACATCAAGACCCCAAAGCGATAATTGTTTACAGAGGAATTTATTATTGCTCTGATTAGTCGTTATTAATAATATCGGTTTTTCAGTAAAGCGTTGCCAAGGTTTGTTTAATTTTTCACTTTTCTCTAAAGTCAGATAAAAACTAAACTGACTACCTTGCCCTTGTTCGCTCTTAACAGCTATATCTCCGCCCATCAACTGACATAACTGTCTAACAATGGTCAAGCCTAATCCTGTACCACCATATTCCCTTGTTGTAGATGCATCAACTTGGGTAAAAGCATTAAATAGTTCATCACATTTCTTTGTTGGGATACCGATACCCGTATCAACAACAACAATATCCAGTTTAACTATTTCTGCTGTTTGTTCTGTTGTCTCAACGATAATGTTGATTTCACCTTGTTCGGTAAACTTAATAGCATTACTGAGTAAATTCGTAATAATTTGCTTTATTCGGCTTGAGTCACCTACAACTAACGGCTGGGTTAATGCTGTAGTATCAACAACAACTTCAATACCCTTTTGCTGAGCTTTTATCGCCATAGCTTGTACAGTTTCAGCGATAGAGTCTGTTAAATTAAACGCTATTTTTTCAATATCAAGTTTGCCGGCTTCGATTTTGGAAAAATCTAATATGTCATTTATCAAATTCAATAACGTTTCAGCGCTGACTTTAGCCAGTGTTGAGAAATGATGTTGAGTTTTACTTAACTGAGTGTCAGCCAATAAGGTTAACATGCCCAAAACCCCATTAATCGGCGTTCTTATTTCATGGCTCATATTGGCAAGGAATTGAGACTTGGACTGATTAGCTATTTCTGCTTTTTGTCGCTGAACTATATTTTCATCGGCTAATTTTTGTAAAGTTTGTTCTTTCTTTACCATATGAGTGACATTATCAATAACGATTTGGCAAAGCGGTGTTGATGCATTAGTCGCTATACGCTTAACACTAATTTGTTGTTGGATTAGATGATCTTTATCACCGATAAAGTTTTTTTGATAAAGCGGTAACGGTGTAGGATTAAAAGTATGTGACAAACGTGCGGGTAAACCTAATGACAACGCTGATTCACACGCACCACTCAATCGGGAGTCTTGATATTGCTCAAATATATCGTCGAGGAGATTCCCTTCCTGCTCATCTAATACCATGCCAGAATAATCGCTTAACCATTGGTTAAAAAAAACCAACCTTTGCTGTTCATCAATGATAATAATACCAACAGAAAGTTGGTTTAGTGTCGCATAAAGAATGTCATTAGATAAATTTGTCATGTTAGCACTTTAGCCTTGGGATTTACTGGTAATTCCAAAAACAAATTTACGTACAGATTCTTGAAAAATTTCAAGTGAGGTTATGTCCATAATAAATGAAATATGCCCTGCAATATTCTCACTTGGCAAAGAGAACTTAACTTTGATATACAGTGACCAATCATGTTCACTACTATAGGTAAAAATCTTATTAATATTTCCCTGTACAAATTCAGGCATTTCAATTGAAATTGACGATTGTAAAAAATTAATTACAGTACCAAAACAAGCATTTAAAATAACATTGCCGATTTCAACAAGAGAGTCTTGCTCTAACTCTGATAAGTCTTCAATGGGGATTTTATTACCTAGCAATAAGCTAACTAGTTGCAAGCCGTTTTCTTTACTAAACATCAATAAAGCCTGCCCCTTAAAATCCCCAGAGAATTGTTGTGTAACTGCACTAATCTCCATATCACTATCAAAATTAAGCTTCTGCTTAGCCTCTATATTTGGCAATATTTCGATTTTAGGGATGGTTAAGTCTACAGTTTGCGATACCATTTGATTCAAGGAATTAGCCGCACGCCCAATACCAATATTAAATATTTCAGTTAAGGCATCGACTTCAAGAGGGGTTAAATTTTCTGTCATATGATTATTGCTCATTTGTTAGTCACTTACTAATTTATAGGTGGGTCATAAAACTAGTTATGCAAAAAGCTGGCAATAACATCTTCATTAATTGGTTTATTCAAAAATGTCACCCCCGCAGCTAATGCCTGAGCCTTAATCTCATTTTGAATATTGGCAGTGAGTAACGCAACTTTTGGAATAGTTAACTTTTCACTTAAGGCACTAATTAATTCAAGCCCGGTCATTCCTGGCATATTAAAGTCAACTAAAGCTATATCAATGGCCTGATTATCGTCTACTTTATTTAGTGCTTCTGCGCCACTTCCTGCCTCAATTATATCAACCCCTTCGACATGGGATTGAAGGATTGCTTTGATCATCATGCGTGAAACTAAACTATCATCTACCACTAATATCGTTTTACTCATTACGCCCCCTAAAAATTAAACCACGAAAAATCATGACATTGGTAAAAAGCTTATGCAGGGAGTCGGCTTTTTTCAAGAAATTCAATAAAAATAGTTTATTTTCTATAAAATTTTGTTATTTGAAAGAGTTACCTATGAGAGTTCAACTAGGTAAATCGAACAAAACAGCGGTACAGTAAACTGTTAGTATTTTCTGCCACTAGATCACTAACAAGCTCATTTACTTCATCTGTTAGCATAACCGCTCTTTCATGAGTTGAATCGAATACGTCTTGGCTTGCGATAAAGGTTTTTAATTCCTCTATTTTTTTATTTATTTTACCTGTTAACTTGGTCGCTCTATCTGAAGATACTTTCACACCGACTTTCTTTGCCACTTTCAAAAACCGTTCTTGTTGATAAAGACCAAGCAAGCGTAACGGCTTGGAGGTGATGGAAAAAAAGATAAATGTTATTAAATATATAAACTTTACGAATAATTTCATAATACTGCCCCGATGTTAACTTTTAGTTCCTCCCTGAAAGTACTCACCACTAATCTATTAGTATAGGTAAACCAGCTAAAATTGCAGAGACATGTAAATTCGATACCAAATGATAATATTTAAATTTACATATGCGAGTTTTCTGTTGTGGTGTATAATCGCGCGCAATATTTTATTGGTTAATTTAATTGGTTAAGTTACTCACTATATTAACTTCAGTAAACATCAACACTCGGCGGAACATACAATGTTAGCAGCAAATAATATCACCCAACAATTTGGCGCCAAGCCATTGTTTGAAAACATATCTCAAAAATTTGGCGGCGGTAATCGTTACGGTTTAATTGGCGCAAATGGTTGTGGTAAATCCACCTTTATGAAAATTTTAGGTGGTGATTTAGAGCAAACATCAGGTAACGTTAACCTTGATACGGGTGAGCGTTTAGGTAAATTACGCCAAGACCAATTTGCGTTTGAAGAATATAGCGTTATTGACACCGTCATTATGGGGCACACCGAACTTTGGGCTGTTAAAGAAGAGCGTGATCGCATTTATGCTTTACCTGAAATGAGCGAAGCTGATGGCATGAAAGTCGGTGATTTAGAGTCTGAATACGCTGAAATGGACGGTTATTCTGCAGAGAGTCGCGCAGGTGAATTATTAATGGGTGTGGGGATTCCTGTTGAGCAGCACTATGGCTTAATGAGTGAGATTGCTCCTGGCTTTAAACTTCGTATATTGCTTGCTCAGGCGCTATTTTCAGATCCTGATATTTTGTTACTTGATGAGCCGACCAACAACTTGGATATTCACACCATTCAATGGCTTGAAGAAACGTTAAATGAACGTGACTCAACCATGATTATCATTTCGCATGATAGACATTTTTTAAACAGTGTTTGTACACACATGGCTGATTTAGATTATGGTGAACTACGTGTTTATCCAGGTAACTACGATGAGTATATGTTGGCTGCAACACAAGCTCGTGCCCGTTTATTATCTGACAATGCTAAGAAAAAAGCACAAATTGGTGAGCTACAAGCCTTTGTTGCACGTTTCTCAGCTAACGCATCAAAAGCAAAACAAGCAACCTCTCGTGCCAAACGAATTGATAAAATCCAACTTGATGAAGTAAAAGCTTCTAGTCGTAGCAACCCGTTTATACGCTTCGAGCAAGAAAAGAAACTATTTCGTAATGCACTAGTAATCGAAAAGTTAAACAAAAGCTTTGATGATACACATATTCTTAAAGATATTTCAGCCTTAATTGAAGTCGGTGAACGTATCGCTATTATCGGTGAAAACGGTATAGGCAAAACGACCTTTTTACGTTCATTAATGAATGAAGTGGGATATGAAGCGAACTCTGGCGATATTACTTGGTCTGAAAATGTAAATATTGGCTATTATGCGCAAGATCACGAATACGAATTTGAAAACGACATGAACTTGTTTGAATGGATGAGCCAATGGCGTCAACCAACAGATGATGAGCAAGCGGTTCGTGGATACTTAGGTCGCTTACTCTTCTCTGCTGACGATATTAAAAAATCAATTAGTGTGCTGTCAGGTGGTGAAAAAGGGCGTATGTTATTTGGTAAGCTAATGATGCAAAACCCAAATATATTAGTACTTGATGAGCCAACTAACCACATGGACATGGAATCAATTGAGTCGTTAAACATGGCATTAGAGCAATATGAAGGCACTTTGTTATTTGTTAGCCACGACAGAGAGTTTGTATCAACGATTGCAACACGTGTTATTGAATTAACCACTGAAGGTTATATCGATTTTGCGGGTACTTACGATGAGTATTTAGCTAGCAAAGTATAAATACGATTATATAAAATATTTTTAAGCTACAAGCTAGACGTTTCACTCTGCCTTGTAGCTTTTTTACTTTTACCTTATACCAAAGAGTTCATTATGCTTAGTTATCGTCACGCTTTTCACGCAGGAAATTTTGCCGATGTTTTAAAACACAGTGTGTTATCACTCGTGCTTGAATACATGACCCGGAAAGAAAAAGGCTTTTGTTATATCGATAGTCACTCTGGTGCTGGCATGTATCAATTGGCCGATGAATATGCACAAAAAACGGGGGAATATAAAGATGGTATTGCCAAAATCATTAATGATGACAATGCTCCTGATGCACTTGAACCATATTTATCGCTAATCAATAGCCTTAACTTAAACCCTAACGACGGTGAGCTTGAAGTTTACCCTGGCTCTCCAGGCATCGCTAAAGCCTTTGTTAGACGACAAGATAGCAGTCATTTATTTGAATTACACCCAACCGATATTCAGCATCTAGAAGACTTTTGTCAACGCTGGCGTAAAGTATTTGTTAAACAATCCGATGGCTATAAAGGTGTTTTAGGTTTATTACCACCACCAAGTCGCCGTGGTGTTGTGTTAATTGATCCCCCGTTTGAGCTAAAAGAAGACTATCAAAAAGCAGTTAAGACCATAGTGAAAGCTTATGATAAATTTTCAACCGGTACCTATATCCTTTGGTACCCAGTTGTTAAACGTCATTTTATTGATCAAATGCAGCAAGACTTTACCAGCAGCGAAGTAAAAAACCTGTTGCAAGTAGAGTTTTGTTTGGAAGATGATACCGAAGAATATGGTATGACGGGTACTGGATTATTTATTGTTAATCCGCCATGGCAGTTATCTCAGCAACTGGAAGAGATATTGCCTTATATGAAAACTAAGTTAGGGACTACTAAGTCTAGCTATACACTTAATCAGCTTATTACTGAGTAATAACTGTTTTTATAAAAACGCTAGGTGAAATGTTACCTAGCGTCCTTAAACAACAATATTCTTATAATGATGTGTTTATGCCTTGGCTTGATGAAACTCAGGCGATCTCAGTATAAAAACATCGTCTACATAAAACTGCTCTGCACTACTTGTTTGCCACCAATGCTGCCAAGATTCATCAAGACCTTGCTCCGTGATGGAAGGGGCAATTAAAGCCTTTTCAGGTAGCGGCGCTACGAGACTACCCATCGACATTTGAACGCCATACGGTGAGCGCCTCTTTATCATTTGCGGTACGAGTTTAGCCGGATTATCCAAGCCCATACTCCCCACTAATTCAAAGAAACTACTCAACGTATTATGGTGGAAATTTTTAACTCGTTCACTTTTATCATCAACATTAATCGCTTTTGCTCTAGCGGGATCTTGTGTGGCAACACCTGTAGGGCAAAGATTGGTATTACAATGCCTCGATTGAATACAACCTATTGCCATCATCATCGTTCTTGCGGCATTTACAACATCTGCGCCAGCAGCAATTTTAGCTAACAGATCAAAACTTGAAGCAGTTTTACCCGAGGCGATAATTTTGATTTTATCACGCAACCCTACCCCGACTAAGGCATTATTAACGATGCTGATACCTTCGATGCAAATTAGCCCCAAACGATTAGTAAATTCAACTGGCGCAGCACCTGTACCCCCTTCAGCGCCATCAACCGTGATAAAATCGGGGGTAATACCCGTTTCTAGCATCGCCTTACAAATACTTAAAAATTCTGCCGGATTACCAATACAGAGTTTAAAGCCAACCGGTTTACCACCACTTAAACTACGTAATTGCTGCACAAAGGCCAACAGCGCTTTAGGAGAAGTACACTCAGGATTAACGGCGGGAGATATACAATCACGGTCTTTTGAAATATGCCTAATACGCGCAATTTCATCAGTGATTTTTGCTTTAGGTAATACTCCACCATGACCGGGTTTAGCACCCTGTGATAGTTTTATTTCTATCATTTTTATCTGTGGTAATTGCGCTGTTTTCTCAAAGCTAGCAGGGTTAAAACGACCATGTTCATCACGACAACCAAAAAGGCCGGTGCCTAGTTGCCAGACAATATCACCTCCATGTTTTAAATGATAAGGACTTGCTGCACCTTCACCGGTATTATGATAACAGCCCGCTTTTTTTGCGCCTAAGTTAAGCGCCTCAATGGCATTGGTACTTAGTGAGCCAAAGCTCATCGCTGAAATATTTAAGTAAGAAGCTGAATATGGCTTTGTGCAACTATCCCCACCAATCAATACTCGTTGGAATGTTTCGGGCACATGAACAGGCGATAATGAGTGCCACAGACTTAAATAATTATCTTCAACAAGATTACGCTGGGTACCAAAAGCAATAGTGTCACGCACATTTTTAGCGCGTTGATACACCAAAGTACGTTGCTCTCGGTTAAAAGGCCGCTCTTCGGTATCGTTGGCAATAAAATATTGTTGAATTTCAACGCGGTAAGACTCAAGGAAGTAACGTAAATAAGCAACGACAGGATAAAGCCGATTTAAACTATGACGACTATAAAAAATATCATAAATACCTATGAGGCTATAAAGTAAAGTCCCTAATAAAAGGATAATACTCAAGGCACTTTGATTGTGCATAAAATAATACCCTGCTAAAAAATTACCAAGTGAGGCAATTAACCAGAGAGTTTTTTGCATTATAGTCATGAAATATCCTTACCTTAAGTCTGTACCGGCATTTAAAAAATTATATCCTTAGTAACTTAACACCTTTGCAAGCTATTGAATACATAGATTTATACATAACTTTATACTTGAGTAGCCTCCAATTAAGATGAGATTGAACAAATAGAATAGGTCGGTTAACGGGATAGTTTCCTAGACATATAGCTTGGCTAAAACACTATCCAGCTTTTTATCAACTAAATAAATGTTGTGGAGTCAAATACGCTGTGGAGCCTACGACTTAAGACAGATAACTTTAGACACAAAAAAGGCAACTGAAGTTGCCTTTTATTTATAGAATCTGAAAAGAAAAATGAAAAGGATTAATCCTGTTCTTTCTTAGTAGAATCCTCGATTTGATCTGGCGTTAGCGCTTTTTTACGCTTAATAATTTTCATTGCACCTGCATCTT
>Ga0209292_1001213_pt1 | contig 31961 bp, 22 predicted proteins | sample GOMGulsemesocosm_2_FD_184634 | JGI IMG/M metagenome (GOLD analysis project Ga0209292, IMG submission 184634) | Methane-oxidizing microbial communities from mesocosms in the Gulf of Mexico - GOM9C Gulf of Mexico (SPAdes) (version 2) | ecosystem: Environmental > Aquatic > Marine > Cold seeps... | reverse complement strand
CTAAGCCAGGTAAGATCAGTGTTGAACTGTCTACTCCTGCTCAAACTGCTCGTGATTTAGCCCTAGCCTACAGCCCAGGTGTTGCTGAGCCGGTTAAAGCAATTGCTGCTAACCCAGAAGATGCATATCGTTATACCGCTAAAGGTAACATGGTTGCTGTTATTACTGACGGTACTGCAATTTTAGGTCTTGGTAACCTTGGACCATTGGCTTCTAAGCCAGTGATGGAAGGTAAGTCTCTATTATTCAAGCGTTTTGCGGGTGTTGATTCAATCGATATCGAAGTTGAATCTGAAAGCCCACAAGCTTTCATTGATACGGTTCGTCGCATCGCTAATACCTTCGGTGGTATTAACCTAGAAGATATCAAAGCACCTGAGTGTTTTGAAATCGAACGTACTTTGATCGAACAGTGTTCAATTCCTGTTTTCCATGATGACCAACACGGTACGGCTATCGTAACGGTTGCGGGTATGATCAACGCCTTGGAAATTCAAGGTAAGAAGCTTGCTGACGCGACCATGACTGTTCTTGGTGCCGGCGCTGCTGCGATCTCATGTTCTAAGTTGTTGATTCTTGCAGGTATGAATCCTCAGAACATCTTCATGTGTGACCGTAAAGGCGTGATCCATTCAGGTCGTGACGATCTTAACCAATATAAAGCAATGTTCGCTGTTGATACTGACAAGCGCACCTTGGCTGATGCAATGGAAGGTGCTGACATCTTCTTAGGTCTTTCCGGTCCTAACTTGCTTGCTCCTGAACTATTGAAAAAGATGGCGCCAAACCCAATCGTTTTCGCTTGTTCTAACCCTGATCCAGAAATTGCTCCTGCTCTTGCACACGAAGTTCGTGATGACTTGATTATGTCGACTGGCCGTTCTGACTTCCCTAACCAGGTGAATAACGTTCTTGGTTTCCCATTCATCTTCCGTGGTGCTTTAGACGTTCGTGCTACTGCGATTAACGAAGAGATGAAGTTGGCAGCTGCTTACGCAATTGCTGGTTTGGCGAAAGAGCCTGTTCCTCAGGATGTATTGGATGCCTACGAACTGACTTCTTTAGAGTTAGGTCGTGAGTACATCATTCCTAAGCCAACAGACTCTCGTCTATTGGGTGTGGTTGCCGCAGCCGTTGCTAAAGCAGCTGTTGATACCGGTGTAGCTCAGCTTCCTTACCCAGCGAACTACCCTTTGAATTCTGTTGACGACATCTAATAATTAGAGAGTTGATCGTTGATGAGTTTTTGGTAGACATAAAAAAACCGGCTTAGGCCGGTTTTTTTATGTCTGTCACTTTATCTATTTTTAAACTGTCGGTTTTAGCGGTGGCTATGTGATATTGCCTGCTATTGTGTATTAGAAGAGCAATTGCGGCGAATTCTCTTCTTCGTCATCATCATAGTCTTGTGCGGCAGAGCTTTGCTTTGAGCTATCACGCGCGGGGATTTGTTCTTGCTTGAACAGTTCGAAGATGGCATTGCTTTGCCCTGGTTGGGCTAGTAGGCCTGTCTCAGGATCGATGCGAACGCTTACTATACCGTCGGGCTGTGGGAAAGGTCGATGTTCTTTGCCTTTTAGCATTGCCCCCATATAGTTTACCCAAACTGGCAATGCTGTATTACCGCCAAATGCCCAGCGACCTAAGGTGCGTGGCTGATCAAAACCGATCCAGACACTCGTCACGAGATCGCGGTTGTAGCCAGAAAACCAAGCGTCTTTTTGATCATTTGTAGTGCCTGTTTTACCGGCTAAATCATTCCGTTTTAGAGCTAAAGCACGTTTACCTGTGCCGCGCTTAATCACATCCTGCAACATGTTGTTCATGATGAAATGCGTCCGAGCATCCATGATTCTGGGAGCCAGTTTAATGGCCGGTGCCGGTTCTGGAATTAAAGCATCTAATAAGGGTGTCGTGATTGAGGCCAGTAAAGCTTGTTCTTCCTCTTGTCGTGACTGCTTCATGTCGCTATCGGTTGTTTTGTTGTCGGTAGTCGCTTCATCCTCTATGGTGCACTCTAAACAAGCTTGCAATGGGTTGGCTTGAAAGCGTGGCGCATCTTCATTGCCGACTTCAATTCTCTCAATGAAGTAGGGTTTAATCTGAAAACCTCCATTGGCTAGGACTGTATATCCTGTCGCCAGCTCTAGAGGGGTAACAGCAGATGCGCCCAAGGCAAGGGATAAATCTTTATTCAGTTTCTCTCGTGGAAAGCCAAAAGGCGATATGTAGTTAACCGCTTTACGGGGGCCGACTTGCTTTAAAATTCGAATAGAAACCAAGTTTTGAGACTTATAAAGCGCTTCACGTAAGCGTGTAGGACCATAAAATTTGCCACTGGAGTTTTCTGGACGCCAAGATTTCTCAAGGCCGGCATCTTTAAATACCACGGGAGCATCGTTAATAATGCTGGCAGGTGTGAAGCCATTAGCGAGCGCAGCGCTGTAAATAAAGGGTTTGAAAGCAGAGCCAGGCTGACGGTCTGCCTGAATGGCGCGGTTGTATTTGTTGAGGCTATAAGAAAAACCTCCTACTAAAGCACGGATTGCACCTTGCTTAGGATCGATTGAGATTAACGCCCCTTCGGCTTCAGGTATCTGTGCAAGCTGCAGGCCTGACGTTTTGCTGTCTGTTACCCAGATCATTTGCCCTTGAGATAAAACGTCACTGGCTTTAGTGGGTTCCTTGCCTACTCGGTTCACGTCGATATAGGGTTTGGCCCATTTTAAGCCTGCGAAGGGGAGCCATGACCATTGTTTTTGTCCGCTGACAATCCAAGCACCTGTGTCTAGTACTTGTGCAACAATCGCCGCATGAATTAATCCGTATTGCCCTTTGCTATTTAATTTTTCTTGCCAGGAAGTAAGTGTTAATGGCCAGTCGATGTCTAGCTGCTGATCAAACTTAGTTGGCCAAGTGAGCGTTGTCTCGTTGTCAAAAATCTGTAGCTTCGTTAATTTTAAAAGTTCTTGGTCGGGCTTTGTACGTAAGCCGTGATCTCGATCGTATTTTAATAGCCCTGCTTGTAGTGTGTTATTGGCTTGAGTCTGGGCCTTGCCATTCAGTGTTGTGGTAATGCGAAAGCCAAGTCTATAAATGTCATCACCGTATTGCTGATAAAGTTTTTGGCGTACCATTTCGGCAATATAAGAACCTTCGACTTCTGATTTTAATCCATGGTAGCGAGCAATAATTGTCGAGCTAGCAGCGTCGTCAAATTGCTGTTGATCAATAAAATCCAGAGTATGCATGCGGGCAAGTACATAGTTACGACGCTCTTTTGCTCGCCTAGGATTGTTGATAGGGTTAGCAGCAGAGGGGGCTTGTGGAAGACCTGCGAGCATCGCCAGTTGGGCTAGTTCTAATTCAGAAACTGAGCGGCCATAATAAACTTGTGCGGCGGCCTCTATTCCATATGCGCGCTTGCCTAAATATATTTTATTTAAATATAGTTCAAGGATTTCTTCTTTTGACAGTTCTTGTTCAATCTTTAAGGCTAATAAAATTTCTGTAAATTTACGGCTAAAGGTTTTTTCACTCGATAGATAATAGTTTTTTGCCACCTGCATAGTGATGGTGGATCCACCCGATTTTTTCTTACCGGTACGCACTAATTGTATGGCTGCGCGCGTTAGTCCTTTTAAATCGACACCGTTATGCTGGAAAAAGCGGTCATCTTCTGCTGCAATTAGAGCATGTATAAATTGTGAGGGGATTTCTTGATAAGCGAGGGGTCTTCTTCTTTGTTCGCCGAACTCACTTATGAGTTGTCCATCTTTAGTGTAAATTCTGAGCGGGATTTGAAGTTCAATATTTTTAAGTGATTGAATATCAGGCAGTTGCGGAGTTAAATACAGATAGACAGCTGAAATTAGCAAACTAGTTCCGGAAAAAACGGACAGTATGAGCCAAAATAGAAACTTGGAGATAGAACTGCTATTCATCATAACGATTACATGTATGCTGCTGATAGTTAAGTCGCTAGAAGTAGCGTGATGATTCATTATAAGGCTTTTTTGTTCTTTTAATAGGATTGTGCTTATAATGACTTGAATATTCACATGATGAACTAGCTTTACTCCGCAAGTCTGTGAATTTGATGGGGAAACACCGTGCTGGCAGGCCTTTTAAAGAAAAAAAATAAAACGTTGCTCGGAGTTGATATCAGCTCTACATCCGTGAAGCTTTTGGAATTGAGCCATAATAATGGCCGTTACCAAGTAGAAAGCTACGCGTCTGAACCGTTACCGGCAAATGCTGTTGTTGAACAAAGTATTGGTGATGAAGAAGCAGTCGGTTTAGTGATTAAAAAAGCGTTAGGGAAAGCGCGCAGTAGCGGTAAAAAAGCAGCTATTGCAGTGGCAGGCTCAGCGGTAATTACTAAAAATATTGAGATGAATGAGGGATTATCTGAAGATGAGATGGATTACCAAATTCGAATCGAAGCCGATCAATATATTCCATATCCGTTAGAAGAAGTTGCACTTGATTGGGAAGTTCAAGGGCCGTCTGAAGTCGCAGGTAATGTGGATGTATTGTTAGCCGCTTGTCGTTTAGAAAATGTTGAATTGCGCAAAGATTCTCTTGAAATAGGCGGCCTTGAAACAGGCATTGTTGATATTGAAGCTTTTTGTACTGAACGTGCGTATGAGTTGATTCAGCCGCAATTAGAGGATAGTGACGATGTTGAAACCGTTGCGGTTGTTGATATTGGCGCAACGATGACAACCTTGAGTGTTCTTCATCAAGGTAAAACAATATATACCCGCGAACAATTATTTGGTGGCAAACAGTTAACCGAAGAGATCATGCGTCGTTATGGTCTGACTGACGAAGAAGCGACTAGAGCTAAAATGGATGGTGGCTTGCCGGATGATTATGAATCAGAAGTGTTGGACCCGTTTAGGGATTCAGTTGTTCAGCAGATAAGCCGATCTTTGCAGTTTTTCTATTCATCGAGTCAATATAATGATGTGGATTATATTATTTTAGCCGGTGGCACCTCATCGATTATTGGTCTTGATCAGCTGACTCAGGAAAAACTGGGTATATCGGCGGTCGTTGCCAATCCGTTTGTTAATATGACGTTATCACAAAAAGTAAATGCTTCTATGCTTAATAATGATGCCCCGTCTTTAATGATTGCATGTGGTTTGGCTATGAGGAGTTTTGATTAATGGCAAAAATTAATTTACTCCCTTGGCGTGAAGAGTTACGCAAGGAACGTCAGCAAGAATTTATCGGTATTATCGTGGCTGTTGCATTGGCCGCTGCTGCTTTGGTTTGGTTTGTGACGGGTAGTGTAGAAAGCCAATATAAAATTCAACAAAGCCGTAATGCTTTTGTACAAAAAGAGATGTCTGTTTTAAGTGAACAAATAAGTGAAATTCAGGAGTTGCGAGATAAGCGAGATCAACTGCTTGAACGAATGAAGTTGATTCAAAATTTGCAGGGTAATCGTCCGATTATCGTTCGTTTATTTGATGAAATTGCACGCTCAATACCGGATGACTTGTATTTCATCAGTCTAGATATTAAAGGCACGAAAGTGACGGTGAAAGGTCGGGCCAAATCCAATAATCGTGTTGCGGCTTTAATGCGTAACTTTGATGATTCGGATTGGTTCGACGCCCCCAACTTAATTAGCGTGAAAGCACAAAAAGGTGGTTACAATACGTTTGAAGTAACCATGATTCAGGTTGATCCCAAAAATGCTAAGCAGGACGACGAATAATGGCGAAAGATAAAAAATTCGACCTGCAACCTTATCTCGATAAAATTAACGAATTCGATGTTAATGATATTGATTGGGAAAATATGGGTTCATGGCCTATCGCCGGTAAGGCCATTTTATGTGTAGTTATCGCTGTCGCTATTTTGGTGGGTGGTTTTTTCATGATGCTTGAACCCATGCAGCAGAAATTGACTCGAGAGACCAAGAAGGAAGTGCAGCTAAAGAAGGACTTTGAGAATAAAGCCTTTCAGGTGGCTAATCTCGATGAGTATAAAGCTCAGATGGTCGAGATGGAGCAGAGCTTTGAATCCATATTGAAGCAGTTGCCGCGTGATACTGAGGTTCCAGGTTTAATTGATGATATTTCTTTAGCCGCTATCAATAACGGTTTGGACTTGAAAGTACTTTCACCGAAAAAACAAATCAGCTCAGAATTTTATAATGAGTTACCGATTGAAATTGAGGTGGAAGGGGATTATCACGAATTAGGTGCTTATGTATCTACGGTCGCATCACTTCCTCGTATTGTTACCTTGCATGACTTTTCGATTAGAATTAAAGGCGGGGATAGTAGAGAGCTATCATTAAAAATTCTAGCCAAGACTTACCGCTACAATGAAGGGGAGTAACGTGAAAAAAATAACCTTATTATTACTTACTTCGTTAATAACTGCTTGTGGCGTAACCTCAGGTACTGCAGACCTTAAGCAGTTTGTAGATGGTGTTATGGGTCAGCCGCGAGGAGTGATTGAGCCTTTGCCAGTTTTTGAACCTTACGAAGCCTTTAGTTATAGTGCTACAGGTTTACGTTCGCCGTTTGATTTACCCGTGAATTTGGATGAAGTAATCAAGCAAGCCGCTCCAGGTGAAGATATTCAACCTGATTTAAATCGCTCGAAAGAGCAATTGGAGCAGTACTCATTCGGATCGTTTTCTATGGTAGGCACTATCAAGCGGAAAGAAGATCAGTTATGGGCACTGGTTTCCGTTCCTGATAGTGGTATCCATAAAATTAAGGAAGGCTATTACATGGGTCAGAACCATGGAAAGGTGGTTCGTGTGTCACAACAACGTATTGATATTATAGAAATTGTACCTAACGGTGTAGGTGGTTGGCTTGAACGTCCACGCTCACTTGTTTTGGCCGGTGTGGAAGAGGAATAAAAAAATGAGTCTCCAAATTCGTAAGGTAGCGCAGGTATTTGTTGCAGTTATGCTAGCAACGATTGCCAGTGCACAGAGCTTTGCTTCAAATCTAGTCGACATTAAATTCTCAGCATTGCCTGGTGATGTTACTCAGATGGAGTTGATCTTTGATGGTCAGCCACCTGTGCCAGGAGGGTATACGATAGAGAAACCAGCGCGCATCTCATTGGATCTCCCTGATGTTAATAGTCAGCTTGAGACTAAATATCATAAGATTGGTTTTGGTAATGCAAGAACAGCGACTGTCGTTAATGCAAAAGACCGAACTCGCGTTATTGTAAGTTTGGCTCAATTGGTTCCTTATGCTGTTGAAATACTCGATGATCGCTTGTTGATTTTGATGGGTAAAACAGTTGATACATCTGTTCAGAGTGTACAACCTAATCAAATGGTTGCCGATAGCTCTAATTCTAGCATGGCTAATTCCGCACCTTCATCTGTGATGAACGTCGATTTCCGTCGTGGAGAGCAAGACGATGGTCTAGTGCAGATTTTATTAAGTAATCCTAAAGCTAATGTTGATGTTCAGCAGCAGGGTAAGCAGATTATTGTTACTTTGACCGATACGGTTTTGCCAGAAAATATGCGTCGCCGATTGGATGTGGTTGATTTTGCAACCCCAGTTAAATACATCGATGCCAATATGGAAGGAACTAATACGGTTATTTATATTGAGCCTGAGGGTCAGTATGATTATTTAGCCTATCAAGCCGATGGTGTTTTGGCCATTAGTGTTAAGCCAGTCACTAAAGCCGAAAAAGAAAAATTGGCAAAAACAGACTTCCCTTATAACGGTGAGAAATTATCTCTTAACTTTCAGAATATCGAAGTGCGTGCGGTGTTGCAGTTAATCGCTGATTTTACCGGACAGAACTTAGTCGCATCAGATACAGTTGATGGCGGAATTACTCTTCGCTTGCAAAATGTTCCTTGGGATCAGGCCTTAGATTTGGTATTAAAAACTAAAGGTTTGGCGAAGCGCCAAATGGGCAACGTATTGTTGGTAGCGCCTGCAGAAGAAATTGCGGCTCGTGAAAAAATTGAACTAGAAGCTGTGAAGCAGGTAGAAGAACTAGCCCCTTTATTATCCGAATATGTGCAGCTGCGTTATGCCAAGGCCACCGATATTTCATCCTTGCTAACATCGGAAAGTGGCTTGATGTCAAAGCGAGGTACGGCAGTGGTTGATGAGCGTACCAATACCTTACTGATGAAAGATACGGGTGATAACCTTGAAAAAATTCGTGAAGCCATTGCTTTGTTAGATATTCCTGTTCGCCAAGTATTGATTGAAGCGCGCATTGTCATTGCCAATACCAGTGTCGGTGAAAAGCTGGGTATTCGCTGGGGTGGCGGTGGTATGAAAGCCAATAGTGATAGTTTTATGACGGTAGGCGCAAGTCAAACGACGTTGAACGAAACTAATCAGATTCTAATCGACCGTGCTAATGGTGATACTGGCGGTGAAATTAGCTTCCCTGATGCTTATGTGGTTGATTTGGGTGTGAGTGATGTCGGTGCTTCTTCATTGGCTGTTGGTATATCAACTTTTGATTACTTATTGGATCTTGAGCTGTCGGCAGTAGAAACCGATGGTCATGCAGAAATTGTTTCTCAGCCTCGAGTTATTACGGCAGATGGTCAAACAGCCAGTATCCAATCGGGCACAGAAATACCGTATCAAGAAGCAAGTTCAAGTGGAGCAACGTCAATATCGTTTAAGTCTGCAGTATTGAAATTAGAGGTTACGCCTCAGATTACTCCAGATGATCGTATTATTATGGATCTTAAGATTAATCAGGATTCGATCGGTGAAGTAACCGCGGCTGGCCCAACGATTGATACTAATGCTCTGGAAACCCAGGTATTGGTTGAAAATGGCGAAACCATTGTTTTGGGTGGTATTTTCCGCTCTGAAGAAACTTTTGCGACAACAAAGACACCATTCTTTGGCGATATACCTTTACTTGGCGTATTATTCCGCCGTACAGAGCATGTTGAGAGTAAAGCTGAGCTTTTAATCTTTATTACTCCTCGTTTGGTTAAAGATACTTTGAGTACGCGTTAATACTAAATGTCACATTCGTTAAATTTATACTTAGTCGGACCGATGGGTGCTGGAAAAAGCACCATCGGTCGTCTTTTATCTAGCGAACTGGAATTAAATTTTATTGATTCTGATCGTGAGATAGAAGAACGTTGCGGTACCAATATTCCCTGGATTTTTGATAAAGAAGGGGAGGCTGGCTTCCGAGCACGAGAAGAAAGCGCCATAGATGACTTGACTCAAATGTCGGGAATACTTTTGGCAACTGGTGGTGGTGTGGTCATGCGACAGCTAAATCGTACTCATCTAGCAGCGCGGGGAACAGTTGTTTATCTTCGTACATCAGTAGAGCAGCAGCTTGCGCGCACGGGCCGGGATAAAAACCGGCCGTTATTACAAACGGAAGATCCCATGCAAGTACTTAGCGATTTATTTGCTAAACGTGATCCTCTGTATCAAGAAATCGCAGATATTGTTATTCAAACAGATCAGCGTAATCCTAAAAATGTTGTGAATGAAATCATGCGACGTTTAGCAGAAGATAATATTATTGATGGCAATAATGAAGACACTTACAGTTGATCTAGCAGATCGTAGCTATCCGATATTCATCGGTGAATCGTTAATTTCCAAACCTGAGCTTTTTACGCCTTATATCAAAGGTAGGCAGGTGATGATTGTTACTAATACAATCGTCGCTCCGCTTTATCTTGAAAAAGTTAAGTCGGCTCTGAGTCAATTTGATGTTGATGAGGTGATTTTACCCGACGGAGAAGAATATAAGAATTTGGAAACATTGAATTTAATCTTTGATGCCTTATTAACTAAGCGTCACAATCGCACAACCACATTAATTGCTCTTGGTGGTGGTGTTGTGGGTGATATGACGGGTTTTGCGGCCTCTTGTTATCAGCGCGGTGTGGACTTTATTCAGGTGCCTACTACGCTATTGTCCCAAGTCGATTCATCCGTTGGTGGCAAAACCGCCGTGAATCACCCTATGGGTAAAAATATGATTGGCGCTTTCTATCAGCCAAAGGCGGTTATCGCAGATATCTCAGTATTAAATACTTTACCCCAGCGTGAGCTGTCTGCAGGGATTGCTGAAGTACTGAAATACGGTTTGATCTGTAATAGCCATTTTTATCAATGGTTAAGCGACAATATGGAAGCTTTAGCATCTTATGATACGAAAGCTTTATCGACGGCCGTTGAGCTGAGTTGTTTAGATAAAGCGGCCGTGGTTGCTCAGGATGAAAGAGAAGGTGGTATCCGTGCAATTCTTAATTTCGGCCATACTTTTGGCCACGCTATCGAAACCAATCAAGGTTATGGCGTATGGTTGCATGGGGAGGCTGTCGCGGCAGGAATGGTCATGGCAGCAGACCTGTCTTGGCGTTTAGGTCATATTGGCCAACAAGACGTTCATGATTTACAAAATTTACTGAAAAGAGCCAAGTTGCCTTGTGTGCCACCGATAGAAATGAGTAATCAAAACTTCATTGACCTAATGCAAGTTGATAAAAAAGTGCTAGATGGAAAACTTCGTTTGGTTTTATTATCTTCCATTGGTGAAGCAGTAGTGACGTCAGATTTTTCAGCTGCTACATTACATCAAACTTTGGCTGCAGGTGAGCAGTTAGGTTACTAAAAAACAATAGGAGAGGGCGCATATGGATACTGAGTTTTTAGCAGCGCTTGATGACGATGTGGATGCTTCTATGGATGAGCGTCTAATTACAACACAGCCCTTTTCCCCTCCTAGTTTATCTAGCTCGCAGTTAAAACAACTTGAGCTGCTACAGCATCTATCGTCGTATAGTGAGCTATTGATTCTTGTTTGTGCAGATAAAGGTATGGGTAAAACCTTTATTGCAAAAGCATTATTGGCCAGTCGCGAAGTTCCTGATCAAAGTTTAATGTTGGAGGCAGATTTTTCTCTTTCTTATCTCGATGCTTTGCATAAATTAGCGCAGTTTTTAGATTTGGCGGAGTTGGCCGATGATGTTGATAGCATTGAACAGCAAATATTAGTTCAGTGTCTGCAGATTTCAGAAGAAGAACAAGGTTCAGTTTTACTGATTATTGATCAAGCTGAACAGTTAGCGGATGATGTTTTAGAAGATATAAACCAGCTGGCTTTATTAGCTCCCAGTGCCCTGCATATTATGCTGTTGGCTCCTATCGGTTTTGAAGATAAGCTTATAGTACTAGCAGATCCACAAGCGCCTTTTCATGTAATGGCAGTTGAGTCATTCATTGATGACGAAGCTGAAATTCTGCTGCTTGAACAATTTCCAGACAAGGATTGGTCTGCTGAACAAGTCGATTATATCGTGCAGCAATCGGTGGGTAATCCAGGAAAAATACTCTACCTTGCACGGCAAATTGTTGCCGGAGTAAAGCCCCAGCAGAAAAACCTGGTAGCGACTAAATTCCCTATGACGCATATCGCAGCCATGCTGATGGTAGCTTCAGTTCTTATCGTGGCCTATTTCTATCAGAGTAACTCTACTGCACTTGAGTCAGAAAATATCACTGTTGAAGCTAATGCGCCTTTTACGGCTGAATTGATACCGGTGAACGCTTCCTTAGCTTTAGCGGAAGGGGTTCCTTCTGTTGCTGCGGTAACAGAAGGGGCGGTAATAGACACTGCGATAGCGAAAGAGGTCGATTTTAATTTTACAGCGCCTGCTGCTGCCGATCTTCTTCAAGGTCAAGGCAGGGTATTAAGTGAGCAAGTATCGAATGAACCTGTATCAAGCGGCCCTGTATTGAAAGAACCTATGGTAAGCGAGGCTGTCGCAAAAGAGCACGAAATTGTTTATTCAAAGAATGAGCAGATTTTGATAGCAGCGGCCAGTAGTGAATTCGTTATTCAGTTATTTGGTTCTCATAGTGCAGACAATGCTCAAGCCTTTATCGCCGATAACGCAACCCTAGCCATTCAACTTCGCAGTTATCAAACTGAACATAAAGGCAAGCCTTGGCATGTCGTTATAGCAGGGCCTTTTAAGTCACGAGCGCTTGCCAATGAGCAATCGAAAGCGTTAACGACAGTGTTACGTAAGCAAAACCCATGGGTACGCTCTATTAGTCCAATTCAGACACAGCTAAAAGCCCGTATTTAGGGTGGAACCTATTTCTATTTCTGGCTCAAGCTGTATAAAAATAATACAGCTTAAGCGCCAGAATTTGTGACAGACGCCTCATTCATGTAGAATAAGCTCCCTTTTGACTGTACGCAGCTCATTTATTGAGCGTTGGGCGCTTCCAAGCCCTTGAATTTACTGAATTTTTTGTTGATGAGAGCTGTTCTATGAGAACTGGTCTATACACTCCAGGTGACTTTAAAGATAACTGTGGTTTTGGTTTGATTGCCCATTTAAAGGGACAAACCAGCCATAAGTTGTTAGAGACGGCGATTGACTCCCTAACCTGCATGACCCACCGAGGTGGTATCGCTGCAGATGGTAAGACCGGTGACGGTTGTGGGATGTTAATCCAAAAGCCAGACTCTTTCTTGCGTGCAGTCGCGCAAGAGCAGGGCATTAGTTTGCCCGAGCAATATGCCATCGGCATGTTGTTTATGGATCTTGACGATGCCATCTATGCGCAGCAAAAAGCTGCGTTAGAAAAAGCAATGTCAGAACAAGGCTTGAACGTATTAGGCTGGCGCACAGTGCCGACTAATAATGACTGCCTTGGTCCTATGGCGATTGATTGTTTACCCCGCTTCGAGCAAGTATTTATTGCTGCTGACGAAGTCAAAAACAGTGAAGCCCTAAGCAGTGAAGCTTTTGGTGTAAAACTGTTTTATGGCCGTCGTTTTGCTGAAAAAGCCTTGGCCCAATTTCCAGATTTCTATATTGCGAGCCTGTCGGAAAGTGTATTGTCATATAAAGGCTTAACCATGCCTGTTGACCTACCTGCATTTTTCTTAGATCTGGCCGACGAACGTTTGGAAACCGCTATTTGTGTTTTCCACCAACGCTTCTCGACCAATACGCAGCCGCGCTGGCCTCTGGCTCAGCCGTTTCGTATGTTGGCACATAACGGTGAAATTAATACCATTAGTGGTAACCGTAATTGGTCTAATGCTCGTAGTAGCAAGTTCCGTAGTGAGCTGTTGCCAGACTTAGAGCAGTTATCGCCGATTGTAAATACCACAGGTTCTGACTCATCCTCAATGGATAATATGTTAGAGCTATTGGTTACTGGCGGTATGGGTATGTTCCGTGCTGTTCGTATGATGATTCCACCGGCATGGCAAAATGTTGAAACGATGGATGCCGACCTACGTGCATTCTATGAATACAACTCTATGCACATGGAGCCTTGGGATGGCCCTGCCGGTCTTGTAATGACCGATGGTCGTTATGCAGTTTGTGGTCTAGACCGTAACGGCCTACGTCCTTCACGCTGGGTAATCACTAAAGACGACTTTATTACGGTTGCTTCTGAGGTTGGTGTTCACGGCTATAGGCCAGAAGATGTTGTTTCTAAAGGTCGTGTTGGTCCAGGTGAAATCCTCGCCATTGATACGCAAGAAGGCACAATTCTGGATGCCGCTGCGGTTGATAGTCTGTTAAAGCAGCGTAAGCCTTATAAAAAATGGCTGAAAGAAAACAGTGTTCGTATTGAATCTCGCTTACAGCTTCAGTCTTTGAAAAAAGATCAGCCGTTAACCGCAGACGAATTAAAAGCGCACCAGAAACTACAACTTGTTAGTTTCGAAGAGCGTGACCAAGTTTTACGCCCAATGGCAGAAGCAGGTCAAGAAGCAACGGGTTCTATGGGGGATGATACCCCGATGGCCGTATTGTCCATGCGTGTTCGTCATGTTGCCGATTATTTCCGTCAGAAGTTTGCTCAGGTGACTAACCCACCGATCGATCCATTGCGTGAAGCGATCGTGATGTCGTTAGAAACTTGCATCGGTGTGGAAAAGAACGTTTTCGAAGAGAAAGCGGATCACGCTGAACGTATTATTCTGACTTCCCCGGTTATTTCACCATTGAAATTCCACGGTTTGAAAAATACCGGCAATGCAGCCTTTAAAGACGTGACCATTAAGCTTGCTTATCAAGCAGGAACGGACTTAAAAGCGGCCATCGAAGCCATTAATGCAGAAGCTGAAAAGCAAGTACGCGATGGCGCGGTAGTATTGATCTTAAGTGACCGTCAGGTTGCTCAAGGTGAGCTTGTTGTTCCAGCCGTTATGGCAACGGGTGCTGTTCATCACCACCTAGTAGCGAAAGGCCTACGTTGCGATTCGAACATTGTTGTCGAAACGGGTTCTGCGCGCGATGCTCATCACTTTGCTGTATTGCTAGGGTTTGGCGCAACCGCCGTTTACCCATGGTTGGCGTACGACATTCTTGAAGACATGCACCGCAGCAGCGAATTGCTGGGTGACCCATTGAAGTCTCAGCAGAATTTCCGTAAAGGTATTCGCAAAGGCTTGATGAAGATCTTGTCTAAAATGGGTATTTCTACAATTGCTTCTTACCGTGGATCGCAGTTATTTGAAGCGATTGGTTTGAGCGAAGAAATTGTTGACCTTTGTTTCGTGGGCGTTAGCTCTCGTATTAAAGGCGCAACGTTTGCTGACTTCCAAGAAGATTTGGAATGGGTTGAGCAGAATGCTTGGATCGCGCGTAAGCCACTAGAGCAAGGTGGTTTATTGAAGTATGTACACGGTGGTGAATACCACGCGTACAATCCTGAAGTGATCATGAATATTCAGCAAGCCGTGCAGCAGAATGATCAAAAAGCTTACGACCGTTTTGCTGACTTGGTTAATAATCGCCCAGTCGCGACGATTCGTGACTTGTTAGCGATAAGCAAAGACGTTAAAGCGATCGATATCTCTGAAGTTGAGCCAGTGAGCGAAATCTTCAAGCGATTCGATACGGCTGCGATGTCTTTGGGTGCTCTTTCTCCAGAAGCACACGAAGCGCTAGCAGAAGCGATGAATGAGTTGGGCGGACGCTCAAACTCAGGTGAAGGTGGTGAAGATCCTAAGCGTTATGGCACTAATAAAAACTCCAAGATCAAGCAAATTGCATCTGGACGTTTTGGTGTAACGCCACACTACCTATCCAGCGCTGATGTATTACAGATTAAAGTAGCCCAAGGCGCTAAGCCGGGTGAAGGTGGTCAGTTGCCAGGTGGTAAGGTAAACAACCTAATCGCTACTTTACGTTATTCGGTTCCGGGTGTGACATTGATTTCACCGCCACCGCATCACGATATTTATTCAATTGAAGATTTAGCCCAGCTAATTTTCGATTTGAAGCAGGTTAATCCAACCGCATTAGTTTCTGTGAAACTAGTATCGGAGCCGGGTGTTGGTACGATTGCAGCGGGTGTAGCGAAAGCTTACGCTGACTTGATTACTATTTCTGGTTACGACGGTGGTACAGCCGCTTCACCACTAACCTCTATCAAGTATGCCGGTTCCCCTTGGGAGCTAGGTTTGGCAGAAGCACATCAATCACTTCGTGGTAACGACTTGCGTGGCAAGGTTCGTGTACAGACGGATGGTGGTTTGAAGTCAGGTTTAGACGTTGTTAAAGGCGCTATGTTAGGTGCAGAGTCGTTTGGCTTTGGTACCTTGCCAATGGTTGCTGTGGGTTGTAAGTACTTACGTATTTGTCACCTTAACAACTGTGCTACCGGTGTTGCGACGCAAAATGAAAACTTGCGTGATAAGCATTACATCGGCACGGCAGAAATGGTTAAAAACTATTTCCACTTTGTTGCTGAAGAGATACGTGGCTTGATGGCTCAGATGGGAATCCGCTCGATGGAAGAGTTGGTTGGCCGTACTGATCTATTAGAAATGATCGAAGGCAATACCTCTAAGCAGCGTAATTTGGATCTAACGCCGTTATTGGCCAATGATCATATTCCTGCAGACAAGCCTCATACGGTTCAGGTTGAACGCAATATTCCTTTTGATGAAGGTTTGTTAGCGGAGCGTATGGTTGCAGAAACTTTAGCAACTATCGAAGCCAAGAAAGGCGGCGAGTTTAGCTTTAACGTGACTAACTGCGACCGTTCCATCGGTGCACGTTTGTCCGGTGAGATTGCTAAGCGTCACGGCAACCAAGGTATGGCTACAGCACCGATCAAGCTAAGCTTGAGTGGAACCGTTGGTCAGTCTTGGGGTGTTTGGAACGCGGGCGGCTTAGAAATGCGTCTTGAAGGCGATGCCAACGATTACGTAGGTAAGGGTATGACAGGCGGTAAGCTGGTTGTATTCCCACCAAAAGGTTCTGAGTTTAAGTCTCAGGATACGTCGATTGTCGGCAATACTTGTTTATACGGTGCTACTGGCGGTAAATTGCTAGCAGCCGGTCGTGCTGGTGAACGCTTTGCAGTTCGTAACTCCGGCACCCACGCGGTTGTTGAAGGCGCAGGCGATCACTGTTGTGAATACATGACAGGCGGTATGGTTTGTGTTTTAGGAAAGACGGGCTACAACTTTGGTGCCGGTATGACAGGCGGTTTCGCTTACGTACTGGACCTTGATAATAGTTTTGTTGATCTTTATAACCACGAACTTGTGGATATTAATCGCATCAACAACGAATTTACTGAAGGTTACCGTAACCACTTACGTGGTGTAATCACAGAATTCGTTGCCGAAACTGGCAGTGCTTGGGGTCAAGAAATCTTAGAAGATTTTGATGGCTTCATTGGAAAGTTCTGGTTAGTTAAGCCAAAAGCTGCAGATTTACAGCAGTTATTAGATAACATGCGCACTCGTCCAGAGTAAGCGCTTTGATAAATGCTGAGCCCACTTGCTGTTATCAGTAATAGGGCTCACGGACGAGTGAGAGAGGTTCGAAATGACTGAACGTCTGAATAATAATTTTCAGTTCGTACAGGTAGGCCGCAAGGACCCTGTAAAGAAAGCAATGAACGCTCGTACAGAGCAGTTCGTTGAGATTTATAAGCCATTCAAGCAGGAAGAGGTCGCTGACCAATCACACCGTTGCTTGGAGTGTGGTAATCCGTATTGCGAATGGAAATGCCCTGTGCATAACTTCATCCCTAACTGGTTGAAGCTAGCGACAGAAGGCAACATATTAGAAGCCGTTGAGCTGAGTCATCAGACCAACTCTTTACCAGAGGTTTGTGGCCGAGTTTGCCCACAAGATCGTCTGTGTGAAGGTGCTTGTACATTGAACGACGGCTTTGGCGCTGTGACCATTGGTAATGTTGAAAAGTACATCACTGATACCGCATTCGCGATGGGCTGGAAACCTGATATGTCCAATGTTAAATGGACAGATAAGAAGGTTGCCATTATTGGTGCAGGTCCTGCGGGGATCGGCTGTGCTGACGTATTGGTTCGCAACGGTATTAAGCCCGTTGTTTTTGATAAATACCCAGAAATCGGTGGCCTATTAACGTTCGGTATTCCAGAATTTAAACTGGAAAAAGAAGTGATGGTTAATCGCCGTAAAGTATTCGAAGAAATGGGCGTAGAGTTCCGTTTGAATACTGAAATCGGTAAAGACATCCAATTTGAAACGCTTCTAGAAGAGTACGATGCTGTTTTCTTAGGTATGGGTACTTATACCTATATGAAGGGCGGCTTCCCAGGCGAAGATCTGCCAGGTGTTCACGATGCATTGGATTTCTTAATCTCCAATGTCAATCGCAACATGGGCTTTGAAAAAGACGAAGCTGATTTCATCTCCATGAAAGGCAAAAAAGTTGTCGTTCTGGGTGGTGGTGATACCGCGATGGATTGTAACCGTACTTCGATTCGTCAAGATGCCGAGCTGGTTTCATGTGCTTATCGTCGTGACGAAGCCAATATGCCAGGTTCTGTTCGTGAAGTTCAGAACGCTAAAGAAGAAGGTGTTAATTTCTTATTTAACCGTCAGCCTGTTGCTATTGTTGGTGAAGATAAGGTTGAAGGGATTAAAGTTGTTTCTACTGAGCTGGGTGAGCCAGACGAGAATGGTCGTCGCCGTCCACAGGTGATTGAAGGTTCTGAGGAGATCATTCCTGCCGATGCCGTATTGGTTGCTTTTGGTTTCCAGCCTAGCCCTGCGCCTTGGTTCGCTGACTTCGGTATCGAAATCAATAGCTGGAAAGGTGTTGTTGCACCTGAAAAGCAGAAGTTCAAATTCCAAACCACTAACGAAAAAGTATTCGCCGGTGGTGATATGGTTCGTGGTTCTGACTTGGTTGTTACTGCAATCTGGGAAGGCCGTGAAGCAGCGGATGGGATTATGGATTATCTGAAAGTTTAATGCCGATCTTTTAATATCCTGTCTGAAAAGACAATGTTAGATCAACGGTAGAAAACGCGGCTTAGGCCGCGTTTTTTGTTTCTAGCCTGCTAACCACTTCCAATGTTATGCTCTATCTTTATGTTACAGTACATGGAAATACCCGCATTGACGGAGCAGGAAACATGAATTCAATAAAAATAGTATCAATATCTCTTTTAGCTTTCACGATGGCCGCATGTGGTGGTGGAAGCCCAAGCACGACAACGCCGACGACTGCTGAGACAGAAGAAGTGACAGGGGCAGTAACCGTTGGTACACCTAGTTTAGGGCGCGGTAGTGCTGGCACATTTGTTTCTGGGGAGTTAGAGCTGCAGTTGACGACGATCTCTTCTGGGGGGACGAGTAATATTACAGCATCTGTTGTTGATATAACAAAAAGCAATGAATTGATTACCTCAAAATCTTACTCGATTGTATTTAATTCGACCTGCGCAGATAAAACTCCAGCTAAAGCAACATTTAGTGCAGAAAATAATACGGTTACAACCAGTACCGGTAATGTGGCAATTTCATATACTGCTACTGGTTGTACTGGCGTTGATAAAATCTCAGCCAACTTATATGAAGAGACCGATACCAATTCAGCTTTGGCGAGTGCAGAGGCTGAAATCACAGTTGAAACCGCAGAGTTTGGAGCGATTGCTTTTGTTAGTAATAGTGAAGATGCGTTAAGCTTTTCGGGTATAACCAATTCAGTTTTAAAATCTTCCAGTTTGGTGACTTTTATCGTCACTGATACTTTCGGTAATCCGATTGAAGGCGTGGATGTGAGTTTTGCATTGTCGTCGGCATCTGCTGCAGTGACTTCAAGTCTTTCAGTATTAAGCGCATCAACAAATGCAGCTGGCGAAGTAGCCACCAGTGTAAGAGCAGGAACTACACATGGCGTTGTATCAGTGTTAGCGACAACGGTTATAACTCCAGATGAGAGCAAGCCTACTGAAACTGTAACTAAAGAATCAAGCTCTCTACCTATTTCGGTATCAACGGGTGTTGCGGTACAGAGTAACTTTTCATTAAGTGCTACTAGTTTCAACCCTAATGCATATGCTTTGGATGGTGCGACGGTATCAATCACTGCTAGGTTGGCGGATCGTTTTGGTAATTTTGCACCAGCGGGTACAATAGTTAATTTTACCACCGAAAGTGGTGGTATCCCGTCGTCATGTGTAACTAATGATAAGGGTGAATGCTCTGTTGATTGGAGCTCTCAAGGAACGCGCCCAGGGAATTTCCATAGCAATTTCGCTGGTACTAAGAATAGTGAATATTTACCTATAGCACCTATTGCGAATCCTGTTACATATTCATTACAGTCTGGTGTGAAGGGTTTTACAACGATTACGGCCTATGCAATTGGTGAGGCAGGATATACTGAGAAGAACTCCAATGGTATTTATGACGTAGGAGAGAATTTTGAGGTCTACCCTGAGGTTTTCCGCAATGATAACGGTACTTTTTCTAATCTAGGAGATACGTATGATGCCGAAGAAGAATTTTTTGAGTATGTCCCAGATGGTAGCTATTCTACAGCACCTGCGGTTTATCAAGGATCTCTCTGTTCTGCCGCTGCTTCGAATGCAGGCCATTGTGCTAGCAATATGTATGTGACCCAATCGATTCGAATAGTCCAAACTGATGGGCAGAATCCTTATTCCGCTAGATTTTACAAAAAATCAGGTATTGTCTTTACTCAGCTATCGGGTGCTGATGTTTTTGATGTCAGTGCTGATGGGGATGTATATTTACTAGTTACTGATACGAATGGCAATATTCCTGCTGCTGGCACAGTAATTAGCTTTGCTGCTGAAAATTATAAGGCTATTGAAGCAAGAACAGTGAAGACTGCAGAAGCTCAATATATTGTCGAAGAAGGATTTCCAGAGAATAGAGGTTTATTGCATTCATTTACCATTCGTCCAGATACTGGTGCTGTAGCTACGGAGCTAGAAGTTACAATTCCAGGCGGTGAAGGAAAGGCGATCTTAAAGATTACACCTTAGAACTTTCTATTCAAGAATTGACCTAAACCCAGCCTAGTGCTGGGTTTTTTGTTATTATATTTCCCATCTTAAATCTGAAGTCGAAACTTTCCATGTCAGAACTAAAAAATGATCGCTTTCTACGCGCTTTATTGCGTGAACCCGTAGACCAAACGCCAGTATGGATGATGCGCCAAGCAGGGCGTTATCTACCAGAATATCGCGCGAGCCGTGCAACTGCCGGTGATTTCATGAGCTTGTGTAAGAACCCTGAGTTCGCTTGTGAAGTAACGATGCAGCCGCTTGAACGCTATCCTTTAGATGCCGCGATTTTGTTCTCTGATATCTTAACGATTCCAGATGCAATGGGCTTAGGCTTGTATTTCGAAACCGGCGAAGGCCCACGTTTCAAAAAAATCGTGCGTACTGAGAAAGATGTTGCTGCGTTAAAGGTGACTAATACAGCAAAAGACCTTCCTTATGTGACTGATGCGGTTAGTACTATTCGTCGTGAATTGAATGGTCGTGTGCCTCTTATTGGCTTCTCTGGTAGTCCTTGGACACTTGCGACGTATATGGTTGAAGGCGGCTCTTCGAAGGACTTCCGTCATGTGAAAGCCATGATGTACGATACGCCAGAAGTGATGCACCAATTGTTGGACGTATTAGCCGATTCTGTGACTGAGTATTTGAATGCTCAGATCGCCGCCGGTGCTCAAGCCGTTCAGATCTTTGATACTTGGGGTGGCAACTTAAGCGATGTGTGTTATCGCGAGTTCTCCTTGAAGTATATGAATAAAATCGTCGCCGGTTTAACCCGTGAAAATGAAGGCCGTAAAGTGCCTGTCATTTTGTTCACCAAAGGTGGCGGTCAGTGGTTAGAGCTAATGGCTGATACTGGTTGTGATGCTTTAGGTATCGATTGGACGACCGACATGGGTAATGCCCGTGGCCGTGTGGGTGATCGTGTTGCACTTCAAGGTAATATGGATCCTTCTGTTTTGTATTCTTCTCCAGCAACTATTCGTAAAGAAGTTCAGCGTATTTTGAATAGCTACGGTTCAGGGACAGGTCATGTATTTAACCTGGGTCATGGAATTCACCAGTTTGTCGACCCAGCTCGTGCCGGTGCATTCATCGAAGCGGTAGTTGAATTGAGTCGTGATCAGCATAAGTAATTCTTGCTAGTGCTCTGCAAAAGCCCGCCTCGTGCGGGCTTTTGCATTTCTGGGATTTAATTTATTTGATTACTCCAAGGTCAATGACCAAACTTGACGAATGAATAACCCAAGTTATCCTGTAGGTAGTATTAGTGAATTGGTGTAATATATGCCGCGAAAAATGGGTGAATGTTAAGCAATAGCGATAGGCGAATTGGTAATGACAGTTAAGACAGTAGATGCCTTGTTAGTAGGTGCTGGAGCGATGAGTACAACTCTCGCGATGATGTTAAATAAGCTAGATCCGTCTCTGAAGATCTGTGTGGTTGAACGGCTTGATCAGGTAGCTCACGAGAGTACTGATGGCTGGAATAACGCCGGTACGGGTCACGCTGCTTACTGTGAATTGAACTACACCCCGGAAGAAAAGGGTGGGGTTAATATCTCTAAAGCGTTAGAGATTAATTCTTCATTTGAAGTGACTCTTCAATTTTGGACACACCTAGTAAAAACAGGTGCTTTGCCAAGTCCTAAAGAATTTATTAATCGTACCCCGCATAAGAGCTTTGTTTGGGGTAAGAAGAACGTTGAGTTTTTACGTCAGCGTCATGAATTAATGAGTGCTCATCATTTATTTGAGGGTATGGAGTTCAGCGAAGATCCTGCTAAGTTGGCTGAGTGGATGCCATTAGTGATGGCTGAGCGTAAGGGTAAAGACCCTGTTGCGGCAACGAATGTGCAGCACGGCTCTGATGTCGATTTTGGCTCACTCGCACGTAATATGGTTTCTCACCTTGAGCAGCAAGATAATTTTGAGCTGCTATTGGGGCATTCCGTAGAAGACATGAAGCGCAGTAGCACGGGTGGCTGGTCGGTATTATTAGAAGATAATAAGTCGGGTGAAGTGACTCGTATACGCTCTAAATTTGTGTTCTTAGGTGCCGGTGGTGGTGCTTTACCGTTACTGCAGAAGTCTGAGATCCCAGAATGTGAAGGTTATGGTGGCTTCCCTGTCAGTGGTCAGTGGTTAGTCTGTACTAAGCCTGAAGTCGCAAACCAGCATCATGCGAAAGTGTATGGTAAGGCAGCTATTGGCGCGCCACCTATGTCGGTACCGCATTTAGATACTCGAGTTATTAATGGCGAGCGCGCTTTGTTGTTTGGCCCATTTGCCGGCTTCACGACTAAGTTTTTGAAGCAGGGCTCCAATATGGATCTTCCTGCTTCCATTAAAGCCAATAACTTGAAGCCTATGATCTCGGTAGGCATGAATAACATGGCGCTGACCAAGTATTTGATTAGCGAAGTTTTTCAATCCGACAAGTCTCGTATGGAATCCTTACGTGAATACTTCCCTGCGGCTAAAGATGAAGATTGGACTTTAGCCAATGCTGGTCAGCGTGTTCAGATCATCAAGAAAGATGAAAAGGGCAAGGGCAAGTTAGAATTTGGTACAGAGATTGTTGCGGCGGCGGATGGTTCCTTGGCGGCGTTATTGGGTGCCTCTCCGGGTGCGTCTACTGCGACACAGACCATGATTGATGTTATAGAGCGCTGCTTCAGTGACAAGCTTGAAAGTGATGGCTGGAAAGAACGTTTGAAGGCTATGATTCCTTCTTATGGTGAATCATTAATTGAAGATGGCGAGCTACTGAAGAGTATTCGCCAAGATACTTTGAGTACTCTTGAATTGAAGTAATTTCTATTTAGATTTTTCAAGCAACTAAAAGCGCTATTAATTAGCGCTTTTTTTATGCCTGCTATTTATGCTTACTATTTATAGACACGTTTCACTCGGGGGGTAAGCTGGCAAAACAGTTCATAGCTGATGGTATTGCACAGTTTGGCAACTTCATTAGCATTGATATTTTCGCCCCAAAGCTCTACCTCACTGCCGACATCGATGTCGGCCTGTCCACTAATGTTGATACACAACATGTCCATAGAAACTCGGCCTAAGGTTTGTAAGCGCTTACCTTGGCACCAAACAGGAGTTCCTGTTGGTGCGCTGCGTGGATAGCCATCACCGTAGCCAATGGCGACGATGGCGACCCGAGTTGTTTTATCCGCAACCCAGCTATCACCATAACCAATGCTTTCACCCGCAGAGAGTGTGTGGCTGGCAATGATGTTGGCGGTAAGCGTCATGACAGGTTTTAGCTTATCGTCCTGCTTGGTTGACTCAATTAGGGGGGAGCTACCATAAAGCATAATACCAGGACGACTGATGTTATCTGTTACTTCAGGCCAGCCCATAATTGCGGCACTATTACTGGTTGATAAAATAAGATCGGGCCAACATTTTTTTTGCTGTTGATGGATATCTGCAATTAACTGATATTGGCTTAATGTTTTCTTACTGCCTAAATCATCGGCACGGGCGAAATGGCTCATTAATACCTTTATGTTTAAGCCGGCGTGTCGGCATTGCTCAAAAATCTCATGGCACTCGTTGAGGCGAAAGCCTAAGCGATTCATGCCGGAATCAACTTTTAGCCACAGTTTAATTTTTTTGAAATGGGATTCAGCGATTAAAATGGCGAGCTGGCTCTGGTGATGCAAGACCATTTCAATGTCATACTCAATTGCGGCTAACCATTCTGCTTCGTCATAGCCACCTTCTAGCACTAGAATGGGGTTGCGAATACCATGGTGACGTAACTGCAGTGCTTCATCCATACAGGCGACCGCAAGACCATCGGCTTTAGCTAATGTTTGCGCTGTTTGAATGAGTCCATGCCCATAGGCATCGGCCTTAACTACCGCGTAGGCATGTTGGCTGTATTTTTTAGCCAATTGGTAATTATCTTTTAAATGCTGCAGCTTAATGACTGCTTGAGTCGAGCGTGCCATATATTTCGCTTAAATCAGGGGACTAAATTTGGGGTAGGGTTTATTATGTCAGGCTGCGCAGTCGTAAACTAGCGCCAAGCTTAAAAGATCGCTTCAAATTGATAGAGTTATGAAATTCATGCACCCATTGATTGCTGATAAAACTTTGGTTTTCTCCCCAGCACTTGCCGCAACCATTGGCTTGGAAGAGGCGATAGCCCTTACCTGGCTGAATGATATTGCTCAGGCCATGGGTGGCATCCAATGGCACATCAATAATGATCAAGTGCGTCAGGTCTTTCCATTTTGGGATGATCAACAAATTCGCTTGGTATTACGGAATTTGCATGAGAAGGGCTTAGTGCAGCTTGTCTCTCCCTTATTTCCGGATGCACCGCAGTTAATATTTTGCTTTCCCAATCAAGCGTTGGCACAGCAATCAACACAAACGGTAGCGCAATCACTGCAACCAAATACTGAGCACTTACGATCAGCCGCACCGCAGCCAGCGATGAAACAAATGATGCAGGCGCCGGTTGCTAATCAGGCGATGCCTAACCAAATGGTGCAACAGTCGGCCGCCTCGAAACAACCAATGCAGCAGCAGTGGCAGCCAACACGCGATGGTTTGAATCGATTACAGCAGCACGGTATTCCTGACAGTTATAGCCTGTCTAAGTTGGACGAATTTATTCTACAGGCGCGGGAAAATGGTAATAACCGGAATGACTGGAATACCCAGTTCTTCCGCTATATCAAAAAGCATTGGGTCTATACGCAAACCGATGCGCATAAAAAGCAGCAAAGAATTGCCGAGAAAGCTTCTTTTAGCACCAGCCATACGCAAGCGCCTGATCGCCAAGAACGCTTCCAGGCGCGTCGTGAAGAAGCGGGGCCGATTGCTCAGCAGTGGCAGCCGAGTTTAGATGCGCAGCAAATTTTGCAACGCGCGGGTATTGATCCGCAGTTTATTCAAGATTCGATACCTGAATTTGTTCTGTATTGGCAAGAACGCGGCGATGCGCATAAGACTTGGAATACAAAGTTTATTCAGCACGCTCGTCAGCAATGGGCTCGTTACTCGTCTTCATTACAGCATTCTTCAGTACCAACGCGCATTGGCGATGATTGGCAGCCAGACAATGACTGTTATGATATTCTGGCTATGGCGCATATTGATCTGCACTATGCTCAGGGTTTAATTGGTGAATTTGTATTGTATTGGCGTGATTCCAATCAATTGCAAACCAGTTGGAATAGCAAATTCTTACAGTACGTTAAGCAGCAATGGGCTAGGCAGTTAAACCAAGGCTCTCAAATAGGTGGAAAGGCAAATGCGGGATCGCAAAGCGGTACTCAATCCAATTCTGAACCAGGTTACGCAACAGCTGCAGCAAGCAGGCAGCGTCTCACCGACACAGACTGGTAACGAGAAAGCGCATCGTACTCAAAAGCCATTAGATATTGATCAGAAATCTGCCATTAATCAGATATTTGAACTGTTCCGTTTTAACTATCATAATCAGTTTTTAAAAGCCTTTCCTGATCACGATACGGTGATTATGGCGAAGCAGTTGTGGGCGCGTTTGTTGGTAGATTTTCCCGCAGAAACGATTATGTTCGCCGCTGAGCAAGTCGTTAAACAACAGAAGTTTTTACCCAATGTTCATGATGTGGTTGAAGCCTGTAATTCTTCGGCGCACAAATTACTGGGTATGCCGGATGCGCATTCTGCTTATATCGAAGCGTGTCGTGCACCGTCCCCGAAGAAAGAATATAAATGGACTCATCCTGCAGTTTATTATGCGGGGCGGTCGAGCGATTGGTTTTTCTTAGCTAATAGTGTGGAAGCTAAAGCCTTTCCTGTGTTTGCACGTAACTATGCTATGTTAATTGAGAGAGTGGCCGCGGGTGAAAGCATTGAGATTGTTTTACCTAAAGCGCTACCTGACCACATTGAAAAACCCATAGAGCGGAAAGATTTACAGAAAAAAATGAAGCAGCTGTTAAAAGATCTTTAATCATGTTTCTTATGAGCCTATAAAAGATCTAGAGAATTAATTATAGGCTCTTACCGTTTATAAGCGACTTGGCCGGCACCAAACATTTCTATTGCGCCACCCATCTTGAAAGTACCCGTTAGTGTCACGTTCATCAGAAAGTGATTATTAATGGGCGAAGCGAAGGAATAGTTTAAATTGGTATTATTCGTTCCTGATTGTCCTGCTTGAGTCACTATATTTCCATTTTCATCGACGATGACAATATGTGCATAGTCTTCAGCGTTGTCGCAAAAAAAACTGCTGCAATCATCTTCAGAGGTCAACGAAATACTAATGTCGGTTGCTTCTTCTATTGTTAAATGTGTATTTTTATTACCTGCAAGTGTTGCTGAATTAACATAGTCATCAGTGAATGTTGTAGAGCCATTATCAAAGCTAGTGCCTGATATATTTAGGGTGAAACCATCATAAGCATTACCTAAAGTATCAGCATAAATAGTATAAGTTTGAATATCATCTGGGTTATTAATATCTATCGTGGCAGTTCGAGAATTATAGAGGCCAAAGCTAAACTCATCGATATGAAGAGTTTCTGGTAAACCAAGTCGTAAAGCTCCTTGTGCGGTAACATCGATCGTTGCACCCACATAGGAGTAACGTGCGGTTATATCATTCAGCATAAAATAGGAATCTGTCGGTCGTTGCTGGTAGGAGATATTCCCTATCGTTAGATCAACGGTACTGTCTAAACTGATTCCTGCTTGGCCTGATACGTTGGCGAGATTGCTTTCGTCAACGGGTACTAATTCAGCAAGGCTATGGATACTCATCAATAGACAACTATGTAATAGCATCGTTTTAATTAAGGTCATGAGTTTGCACCTTTAGATGTTGTAGCTGAATACCTTCGATATAAGACGCACCGGCATTCCAGTCATTCAGCGTTATATTGTCAGCCCTGAATGAACCTGTGGGTGCAGCATAAAACTCAGCGGCGGTATTACTATTAACCGCAGCGATTTCAAATATGACTTGTTGCTCCTCACTAATGGTTAAAGTAGCGGGCTGGTACAGTGAATGTCCAATGGGTAGATAAAGGTCAAACTCGGATATTTGCCAAGCTGAATTAGGGTTGTTGCTGGGCGCGCCAGCTATAGTAGCAGTTTGAAAAATGAGTTCATCTGCATGGAAGTTAATTTCGCCTGACATGGCAAGGCCACCACCGTCGGGTGCCCAAGATTTTAAATAAGTACCGTCTAAATGCATACCATTAAACAACAACCACGTTTCGTCGGTATTGCCGCTGGCATGCTCCAGAGTCATGAGGGCACCTAGATCCATTTTCCCAGCGTCTAGATTGCTGCCCTTGTATGAACCTTCAGGAAAGGCGGTGACCAACGTTGTACCCGTTATAGTTTCACCATCGGTTAACGTAATATTCTCTTCTTGAATATTCAGAAAGAAAGGATCGTCATACGAGCCGACATTACCACCATAAACACCATCACCTTTACGAGCTGAGTCGTGTCCTACCCAGTAGAAATCTGTGAAAACTAAGGGGATGCCAGAATCAAAATCTAACGTGAGCTTTATATCTTCGCCAGTGGCATAAACATTATCCCAAACAAATCCAATAGCCGCGCCATTTTGGCCGTTAACATTAGATAAATTAGAATCATTAATAGGGGTTAATTCTGCGCTGGCAGATGCGGATATAATAAAAAATAATAAGAAATAGTGCATAAATACCTCAGAAATAACCGGTGAAGCGGTTAACGGGGTGTTCATTACTAACAGATATAGGAATGATAGAGTCCAGACTTAAGCCTGGAGATGTGACGCCATCCTGTAGATTAAGCCAAAAGCCTGACTGTGCAGTTCCTTGAGCTCCAGCCCCAAGTTTTGGGTAATTAATTGCAGTGCTTTGAAGGCCAATGTACAGGTTGTTAGTGCCTGTAAAGGTCATGTTTTGAAAGTTCCCTAGATCAATATCTATACCCAATAAATCGTCGGTAATATCGTCTTCACGTACGTTGTGAGCGGAAGAATCTAGGTTGATAGAGAATAAACCTAAATTTAATTGGCCGACGGCTTGAACATCACCTGACAACGTTTTTATTTCAACACCCATGGTGCCGTTTACTTCACCGAAGCCTAAGCGAAAACCAATTAAGTCACCGCTATTATTACGTGCGAACTCAATATAAGGATCGACAATTTTGAAATCGTGTACAATTCCACTGGAGTCGATAGTGCCTAAAGATATATTGGCGAAATCGATATCGGCGGTTGCGCGATCTGCATTATCACTGTTATCCAACCCATCTTGTCGTACACCTTCACCTAAAACGAGCCGGTTTATATTGGCGTTTATATCGATGTCAGCACCAATCGTTATACGAGTGAACGAAACATCTATTCCGCCAGGTTGAGCCACTTGTCCCGCTAGGGTTTCAGATACTTCAATAACGCCTTTGCCTGATTGCTTAGCCATATCGACATCCGTCATAGGATGCAGCTCAGCAAGTATTGCTGGGCTGACCAAGGCAGAAGTGATGAAGCATGTCATGACGGCTAGGCGCATAAATAAACTCTATGTTTAAATTAAACAGTAGAATTTAGTTTAGGAGAAACACTTGTAAAGTGTATGTCAGGAATATCAAGGATTTGTTCTTTTTGTGCAGCAAGAGTGTAAGCGATAGTTTTTTTGAGTTATTCAATTAAAAGATCAGATGACTTTAATGTGTATTGCTTACCTCATTCATCTATGTGTTCAGCCCCGTGGACGAACCAACGTTCGTGATAATCAGCTCTCCTGCCGATTATTCATCATCATCCCAGTTGCCTTCGTAACCAGCCGCTAAATTCTCGAAGCGTGTGTATTTACCCACGAATGCTAAGCGGTCGGTACCGATGGGACCGTTACGGTGTTTACCAGTAATGATCTCGGCGATGCCTTTGTCAGGGGTATCTTCGTTATAAACTTCATCACGATAAATAAAGGCGATGATATCCGCATCCTGCTCGATCGCGCCTGATTCACGTAGATCTGACATTACCGGACGTTTATTAGGGCGTTGCTCCAAGGAACGGTTTAACTGAGACAAGGCAATAATTGGGCAACTAAATTCTTTCGCGATGGCCTTCATGCTACGAGAGATCTCCGAGATCTCTTGCGAACGCCCCTCAGAAGGTCCTGAGACCTGCATTAGCTGCATATAGTCGACCATTACGAGGCCAATATCATTATCGTTCTCACGATAGACCTTACGACAGCGTGCGCGCATATCTTGCGGAGTTAACGCAGGCGTATCATCAATGTACAAGGGTAAATCTTTTAAAATGTTTACCGCAGACGAAAGCTTAGGCCAATCGTCTTCAATTAATTTACCACTACGAATTCGAGTTTGGTCGATCTTGCCAATAGAAGAGAGCATACGCATTACAATCGATTCAGACGGCATTTCCATACTGAATACAATGCAAGGGCGCTTGGTAGCGATTAAAGCATTCTCTACTAGGTTCATTGCATACGTCGTTTTACCCATTGAAGGACGACCTGCAACTACTACCATGTCGGCTTTTTGAAAGCCCGAAGTACGGTTATCAATCTCGGTGAATCCAGATGTTATGCCACTCAAACCTTCCGGCTTATTAAACAATTCGTCTAGCTGATCCAGTGTGCTTTTTAACAGCGGGCCAACAATAACGGGGCCACCTTCTTTACGGTTACCTTCGGCGATTTGAGCAATTTTTTGCTCGGCATCGGATAGAATATCGAGGGAGTTTTTACCTTCTGGCTCATAAGCCTGAAGCGTAATCTCACTGGCTGCTTCGATTAAGCGACGCTGCTGAGAGCGTTCTTTAACGATGACGCCATAAGCACCACTGTTGGCGGTCGACGGTGTCATGTCGGCCAGTTCGCCCAAATAAGCGATGCCACCCACCTCGTTGAGTGTGCCTAATTCTTCTAACTCTTCTGAAACGGTTACTACATCAATCGGTTGTTCTTGGTCGACTAAAGACTTAATCGCACGGTATATATTGCGGTGTTTATGACTGTAAAAATCGGTGTCTTCTAATACTTCTGAAACGGACTCCCAGGCACGATTATCCAATAACAAACCACCTAAAACTGATTGCTCAGCATCGATTGAATGAGGTGGTGTACGTAACGATAAAACTTGTGGATCAGGAGCTTGGTCAGTCATTATCAATGGGTCGTTATCAGTAGGCAGAATCAATCTCTCGTTAACAAAAGATTTAAAGCAAAAAAAAGGCACTATATAGCGTGTGCTAATAGTGCCTTAATCTAAAGCGTGTAGCTAGTGTTGAAGAGATTAGTCTTCTTCAGCAACAACCAATAGCTTCAATGTAGCAGTAACTTCTGCGTGTAACTGGATAGTGATGTCGAACTCACCAACGTTACGGATCGGACCAGTTGGCAAGCGAACTTCAGCTTTAACCAACTCAACGCCAGCTTCAGTAGCCAGTTCAGCGATGTCACGGTTGCCCAATGAACCGAACAACTTACCTTCGTCGCCAGATTTAACAGCAACAGTCAGTTCGATTTCTTCGATCTTAGTCTTACGAGTCTGAGCAGCAGTCAACTTAGCAGTAGCGGCTTTCTCAAGTTCAGCACGACGAGCTTCGAATTGCTCAACGTTTAGTTTAGTTGCAGGAACTGCCTTGCCTTGTGGCAAAAGGAAGTTACGTGCGAAACCAGGCTTAACGTTTACGCTGTCACCAAGACCGCCTAACTTTGCAACTTTTTCTAATAAAATAACTTTCATAATAATATCCTTAGCACTACAGAGTTGAAGCCTTTTGGTCTCAATCAACTGTGTCTTTTAGTCTGCCCCGAATGTCGATAATGCTATCGATCAGAGCGAGAAAAATTAGTAATGTAAAAAGGTAGGGGCCGAATAAAAATACGCTTATATAAAACGCAAACAACCATTGTCCACCTAAGTTCTTCATCCCGACAATGCCGTGTACAAAAGCTGCACCTGCAATGACCAGAGGAATGGTTAATATCGGTAACATGCCACTGATTAACGGTGGAAGACTAGAGCCAAAGACCAATAATAAAACTACTGTAGCGGTAAAGCCGATAGGTAGTTTTAAAGGATGGAATTCTTCACTATAACCACCAGGGTTATAGAAAGCCGCTTGCCACCAACGCGCTAATAATAAACACAAAACCATGACCATCGTTTGTACGGCGGCCAATGCCCCAACCATTAAGGGGCCAACTTTAGGTTGAATGCTATGCCAAAGCTCAAGGTTATCCTTTAAAGCTTCTTCTAACATGACTTCACTTTGCTTTTGTACTTCTGCTAATACATCAGGCATTAACATCGGTAGGGCAAAATAAATCAACACACCAATACCACTTGCACTCATTAACGTTAATCTAAGATCAACACTAGAGCGTAAGATAATTGCTAAAGTCGAAGCGCCAAGGGCTGTGATAAGAGGAGTTGAATCCCCCATAGCTAACCAAGCCAAAGCCGGTAAGCTACCCCACAAAACCACATTGGCGGCTTCTTTTGCTCCATGACGCAATATAGAAAGCGCCATGAGAGCAGCGCCTAACCAAAACAATAGGGGAATAAACAACGTCGCAGCAATTGCAATAATTGCGTTCAGTGGTTTATCCATACTCCATTTAGCT
>Ga0209292_1001211_pt1 | contig 31974 bp, 22 predicted proteins | sample GOMGulsemesocosm_2_FD_184634 | JGI IMG/M metagenome (GOLD analysis project Ga0209292, IMG submission 184634) | Methane-oxidizing microbial communities from mesocosms in the Gulf of Mexico - GOM9C Gulf of Mexico (SPAdes) (version 2) | ecosystem: Environmental > Aquatic > Marine > Cold seeps... | reverse complement strand
AAAAGCCGTGCAAGAAACGGCATAAAAGATAGCCAGTTTAGCAACTGGCTGATATGCTCTTTACGACAAAGTCGCTCGGTAATTAGACCGACACAATCCCTTGGTAATCACACTAATATAAATAAAGCTAACCATATCTGTTAGTTAATCATATCAATATAACTAAGCATTAGAACCAGGCGCATAAACGCTCTGAAGAACATTATATTCTTCTGAATCACTCCAAGTACAGAGTAATTGTCTGAACTCTTCATGTTCATTAGGTGTCGCAATATCGTCCATTACTTTTTCTGACAGCATATTTAAACGTGCAAATTCTTGCTTTGTCATAACAATCCTCCTTGATAGTTATTGATAGTTATTGATAGTTATTGATAGGAATATAGTGAAATATATTAAATTATAAATATAACGTGCTTTAAAGTATCTATAAAACTGTTTATTTTAGATGTACATTTAAGGTGTTCATATGTGATTAGCCTGTACTATCTTTAATCGCTTTTGATACTTTTTGTTGTCGTGCATCCATTAATTTTTGTACATTGTTCGCACCTTTATAAAGATCTAAAACCTTACTTGGGGTGGTGATAACACTATCTGGAGAAACATCATCATGTTTTTCTTTTGAAATTGACTTAGTTGTAGCAATTGTAGGTTCATCGAACGCAGGTAAAACTATAATATCTTTTGGATCAAATAGTATTTCTTCGCTTTCAAAATGTGCTTGAGGTTTATCTGAATAACTCCAATGACCATTACTATCTTTCCAACGGTAAACTTTAACGTTGTTTTCTTTCCTAGGAGGATATTTATCGAATACGTGTTGCAGCCTACTATTGACTGAATTAATTTTCTCATCAATTACTTGTGCGTTAGGCAAAAAACCATCTAGCGAAAGCCAAGGTTGACCATTGGGCTGTTTTAAAACAAAAAGCCCAGCTAAAGCAATAATTGAAATAATGGATGCTAAGTAGACAAAAAATTTCATAGATATACCAATAATTTTTAAATTGAGTCGTTTATAGGATTTTAAATTAAGCTTGTGAACACTCTATTTGTTTAATTTTTCGGTAGTTAAATTGTAAAGAGAGAGCACAAGATAATAATGATAAAAGGATAATTTGAAATGATGAAACGTCTCTTGCTAATGAAAGAGTTATCAATATCGCAGGGTAGGCGATCAATAAGTAAAGAGGGAAGTCTTTAACTTTTTTTAAAATTGAATAACCAAGCACAGATAAGCTAACTAAAAATACAATTAACCATGTATCTAAAGTAAAAGAGCTTAACAATCTAGGGCTTAGAGGATTTAAATTTAAAGTCAGTTGAAAATATGAAATTATTTGAATATATATTGCAGCGAATACGTGAAAGAAAAACTGAATACTAAATAGACTGATGATAAATAACTTGAGTTCCGCTTTGCTTTCCATAAACGAAAGCTCTGCTGCTGAATCGGTAAGCTGATGCATAATGAATCCTTTTATTACACTTGAGTTATACAAGTTAAATCGAAAAATAACGAGTCTCTAATTCGAGTTAATATCTCATAATCTCAACGCATTGAAAACATAAATAATCAATAATATTATTGTTAGCTTAGTACTCAAAATAACTTTCACAATAATAGAATATGATGGACGCTTTATTGCACTTAAAAAAAGCACTTATGACAATAATTTTCTGAAAGGTTTGTCAAAATTCATCATTATAGACTATATTGCAGTCTACCAATTAAGGATGATTGAATTATGAAACAACTACCACCGCATATGCTAGTTAAAACTTGGTTATACATTATTTCTTCTAACGAAGAAGGGTTGGAATTCCAAAAATTCAAATTACGTAAAGTCATTAAAGAACTTTTCGGTTCAATGGAGTTAGCTAAATTATATATTGAACAAATAGCTGACGATGATATTGAAATCTATTTTGTATGATCAATTTCAAACTACTAATCAGTAAATAATAATGCGACAAATAATTTTGAGTGTTTTATTAGATCAACTTGTTGATATTGAAATTTTTTAGACATGAGATTGTATGTAACTCACTCAACAAAAATGATCTCTATAATTCTTTGCCATGAGGATTTAAAAAAAAACAATAATAACTGTACAGAAAAACAGTGTTTGCGCTATGCTTGAGTTTAATCGTAAATAACGACTTGAATGTGGAACACTGTTGAAGTTATATATTGCTGAAAAGCCCAGTTTAGGTCGCGCAATTGCAGCAGCATTGTCGCATACCTTAGCAAAACCACAGAAAAATTATAAAACTCATATCGAACTTGCCAACGGTGATGTGGTTAGTTGGTGTATAGGGCATATTCTAGCGCAAGCTGATCCTGAGGATTATGATAATGCGCTAAGAAAATGGAGTATGGAAACATTGCCAATAGTTCCACAGCAATGGCAATTGAAACCTATCACTCGCACTCGAGCACAATTAACAATATTGCGGAAGTTGGTAAAACAAGCCGATGCCATTATTCATGCTGGTGATCCAGACAGAGAAGGGCAATTACTGGTTGATGAAGTAATAGAGTTTTTAAAGGTTTCAAAAACTAAAAAAAATAATATTAAGCGTTTATTGATCAGTGACTTGAATTTACCAGCCGTTAAACGATCATTAACGTCTTTAAGAAATAATAGTGAATTTGTACCGCTTTCTATTTCCGCTTTAGCGCGCTCTAGAGCAGATTGGCTTTATGGCATTAATTTAACGCGTGCCTACACATTGCAAGGGCAAAAACAGGGCTTTAATAGCGTGTTATCTGTAGGCCGCGTGCAAACACCATTGTTAGGTTTAGTGGTTCGGCGTGAACAAGAGATTAGTGAATTTGTCAGTAAGCCTTTTTATCAGGTACTTGCTCATTTGAATGTTAATAAAGTGCCTGAAACTGGCGATAAAAGCTTTAGTGTGAAGTGGCAACCCAGTGAAGCTTGTCAGCAATATTGTGACGAAGAAGGTCGAGTATTAGTTAAAGCATTAGCAATGAATGTTGTTGACAGAATTACTAATCAAGACGCTATTGTTGAAAGTATTAATACTGAGGATAAGCAACAAGGACAGCCTTTACCGTTTAATTTATCAAGCTTACAGATAGCAGCGGCTAAGCAGTTCTCTATGAATGCAAAACTTGTACTAGATGTGTGCCAAGCATTGTATGAAAAGCATAAACTGATCACCTATCCGCGTTCAGATTGTCGTTACTTACCGAAAGAGCAGTTGAAACAAGCTCCGGCTATTATTGAATTGTTATTACAAGCTAATCTACCTTGCGCTCAGCAGGCCATAAATGCCGATAAAAGTATTAAAAGCAAAGCGTGGAATGATAAAAAAATTACCGCTCACCATGCGATTGTGCCTACTGAAAAATCACCTAATAATATTCAGTTGAACCCCTTTGAAAAAAATATTTATTTGCTGATTGTACGACAATATTTAGTTCAATTTTATCCTATGTACCTTTATCAACAAACATCGCTAACAGTAAAAATAGCTAAAGGACTTTTTACAACAAAGGCAAAAATGGAACAGCAATTAGGCTGGAAAGTACTATTCCCAATTAATAAGGAGAAAAAAGGAAAAAATGAATTTCAAGAGTGCGCTCTACCTAGGTTAATCCAAGGACAAATATTACATTGTTACCAAGGGGAGTTAGTAGAGAAACACACCTCCCCACCTGAGTCTTTTACCGATGCTACTTTGTTAAGTGCCATGACAGGTATTGCGCGTTTTGTTAGTGATCCTAACATTAAAAAAGTACTAAGAGATACTGATGGTTTAGGTACTGATGCTACGCGTGCCGGTATTATTGATTTACTTTTCAAACGAAATTTTTTACAACGTAATGGTAAAAAAATAATAGCAACTGAAATAGGTATTGCATTAATTAATGCGTTACCAGCAATGGCGACATTACCTGACATGACCGCGCAATGGGAAGCCGCATTAACAGCTATTAGTGAGAGAAAAGCGAGTTATATTAATTTTATGCAGCCCTTAATTAATACCGTGATAGAAATGGTGACAGGTGCAAGTCAACAATCTTTTACCGGATTGCCTAAAGTAGCCTTTAAGCCTAAGCGCGCGAAAAGAAAATTTACTAAGAAAGCACCAAATGTTAGTAAAATAGCAAGTGGTTAGTGATTTCGGTAATAATTATCACTTTAGCGGTAAGATTAGCTGAAATAATACTGTATATCATCACCCATGGAATGAGTGCACAATCGCGAGTCAATTGGTATAGTAAACGCCATGATAGAAATAGATAAAGTCACATTTAGTTAAAGAGTAATACAATGATAATACTGCAAAATGCTATGGAGAAAAGTCACCTATATAAGGTGGATGAGTTTGGTATCAAAAACTATAACTATGGGGTGTTGGGCGGTCTTTCTTTAGCATTATTTTCTTTGTTAAATGTCAGTTTAGGGTATATCACATATTTAGCTGAAATTAGCGTGATAAATTCTCCTGTACAAAATTTTCCTGATGCTTTGTGGTTGATGCTAATGTCTTCCACTACAATTGGTTTTGGTGATGTTTATCCTATAACCCTGATTGGCCGAGCGGCAGTCTTTATCATGTTTATTTTAGGTGTTGGGATTTTAGGTGGCGTTGGTGCTGTATTTGCGAATAAAGTTTTTGGTTTTGCCGATACTAATATCAGAAATAGGGAATTAAGAAAGCAGAATGAAGATATATTTGCGCAAAATATTGAAATTCATAAAAAATTAGAGAAATTAGAAAAAAAACTAGAAACGTTAACTAAGTAAAGAGCGTCGCCATTTATCCTAATCATAAATAGTTTAAGTGTTATTTATGTTTCAATATGCAGCTTCATTACTTGCAATTTAATGTGAATTCTCTCAATTTTTTGATTTTATACTAAACTTAGATATATCTTTATCGAGTTTGGAAGTGTTAAATGAAAGTTCACATTCTTCTACTATTAAGCCTTTTTTGTAATAAAGGCAAATCAAAACAATTGATATTAAGGTGTCATACAAAGTACGTAAACCTACTAGAGTTATGTGTTTTGTAATTGTAAAAAAAGGGATTTTAAAATACATTTTCACAGTGGCATTGCTATGCCTAATTTCTGTCTCTTTAACTGCACACTCATCAGAAGATGATTTTTATGAATATGGATATACTATAAAAGAACAAGAGACTCTTGAATGGCTTTGGCAAAAAGCTCAACAGTTTTCAGGTATAGAATCCATCCATTATATTGATTTCCCTTATCACCTTCCTATTTATATTATGACTCAAAGCAGAATGCATAAAGAAATATGTCCAGAAGATCCCCTGTACTGTCGTAACTTTGTTGGGGCTTACGACACAGGTGGCAAACGTATTTTATTACAAAGGGGCTTTACTCCAGAAGAGGGTATCATCTCAGCTTCATTCTTACTTCATGAATTTATTCACGCACTGCAGCATGAAACTATTTCAGATGTAGATTTGTCGGGCAGCTGCTCAGGCCTGCGAAGTACGGAAAAAGAAGCTTATGATGGACAAAATGATTTTTTACAGTCTGAAGGGGTCTTTTTTCGTGCTGGTGTTGGCTTACGTTTAATGATTTGTCCTGAAGATAGAGCAAGTGATAGTGCCTCTATTAATAAGAGTTATTAATAGTCATTAATAATCAACAGTGTATCGCTAAGAAAGTAGCTTTTATAGCGATACTTTTATTACCTGCGTTATTTTGTTTTATTTTGCGCTAATTTTTTATTAACTTTTTCTTGGCGGCGTTCTTCAATAATATTTTGAATATCACCACCAATATGGCTCTCACCACGCTCTTCAGCTAAGGCAATTTGACGTTGACGTTCTGCATAACGATTACGTTGCGCTTCAGTTACCTTATCATGACAACGGTGACAACTTACGCCCTTAACATAATGCTCACTTTCTTTTTCAGCTTCAGTTAATGGGAAGCGACAAGCGAAACATTGATCATATTGACCTTGCTCTAACTCATGATTAACGGCAACACGGCCATCAAAAACAAAACATTCACCTTCCCACATAGTTTCAGTACTTGGTACTTCTTCAAGATACTTTAAGATGCCGCCTTCTAGATGATACACCTCTTCAAAACCTTGCTCTTTTAAATAAGCGGTAGATTTTTCACAACGAATGCCGCCTGTACAATACATAGCAACTTTCTTGTGCTTGTTTTTATCTAGGTTTTTCTCTACGTATTCAGGAAATTCACGAAATGTTTCGGTGTTCGGATTAATGGCATTTTTAAAAGTGCCTATTTCAATTTCGTAATCATTACGGGTATCAACCAATACCACTTCAGGGTCAGAAATTAAGGCATTCCAATCTTTTGGCTTAACGTAACTACCCACTACATGAGTAGGGTCTATACCTTCAACGCCCATGGTGACAATTTCTTTTTTCAATTTTACTTTAGTGCGATGGAATGGGTTTTCTTCACTGTAAGATTCTTTATGAGATATATTATCTAAACCAGGTTGCTTGTCTAAAAAATCCAATACCACTTCAATACCTGCTTGCGGGCCTGCAATGGTACCGTTGATACCTTCAGCAGCTAATAACAAGGTACCTTTAACATCAACACTGACCATTTTATTTGATAATGGCTCACGCAATGCTTCAAAGGCATCTAAACGTACGAATTTGTATAGCGCACAAATAGTGATAGTTGATGAGGTTTTAACTGTAGTAGGTGTAGATAACTTTTTTTCTGATGAACTCATGTTCTCTCCATTGAGCTAACTGGAACGTAAATCCAGTGCTATAGATTAATAATTAAAACGTAACTTATTTTTCTTTAATAAATAATCTTATAAAGTACCTAATAAATTAGCTAAGTCACATTTTTAGGGAGGCGTATTCTAGCAGGGTTATTTAAAAATAAATATAGCGGACAAAGTAGACGATAAGTGCCAACGATATTAAAAGCTAGCTTTGATTTTAATGGTATAAATACAAAAAAATGCCGTCCTGTATTAACAGGATGGCATTTTCTATTTAACTATTTGGTGTTTTCTTTACGTTAAGTAATACTTTTTCTAGGCGGAAGCACGGAGCCTATGACTATAGGTGAGTACTTCCAACAACGAAAGAATGAAGCTTAACAACAAGAAAACTGCAAACTAAGCTTCTACTTGTAAAATAACAGTATCGGCTTTGCTTGTGTATTCTTCCATCTTATCAAAGTTCAAATAACGATAAGTATCAGCAGCAGTTGCATCAATTTGAGACGCATACTCCATATACTCAGCAGGACTTGGAAGTTTACCTAAAATAGCGCCAACACCAGCAAGCTCTGCTGAAGTAAGGTATACGTTTGCACCAGTACCTAATCGGTTAGGGAAGTTACGTGTTGAAGTAGACAATACCGTCGTATTATCGCCTACACGTGCTTGGTTACCCATACATAATGAACAACCCGGAGTTTCAACCCGAGCACCTGCTTTACCATAAATATTGAAGTAACCTTCATCTTTAAGTTGTGCACTATCCATTTTAGTTGGCGGTGTAACCCACATACGTGTTGGTAAAGAGCCACCACCTTCTTCATGGAAAGTTTCGATAAGCTTACCAGCTGCACGGAAGTGACCAATGTTAGTCATACATGAACCGATAAATACTTCATCAACTTCAACACCAGCCACCTCTGATAATAATTTCGCATCATCAGGATCATTTGGACAACAAACGATAGGCTCTTTAATATCATTTAAATCAATTTCAATAACATGAGCGTATTCAGCATCGTTATCAGCAGACATTAATGACGGGTTTGCTAACCATTCTTCCATGCCCTTAATACGACGAGTGATAGTACGAACGTCACCATAACCTTCACTGATCATCCACTTAAGCATAACAATGTTAGACGTTAAGTACTCAGCAACAGCGTCTTCTTCAAGTTTGATTGAACAACCTGCAGCTGAACGTTCAGCTGATGCGTCAGATAATTCAAATGCTTGCTCAACGGTTAAACCTTTAAGACCTTCAATCTCTAATACACGACCAGAGAATTCGTTTACTTTACCTGCTTTTTCAACCGTTAATAAACCTTTTTTAATTGCTGTATAAGGAATAGCATGTACTAGGTCACGTAAGGTAATACCCGGCTGCATTTCACCTTTAAAACGAACTAGAACTGACTCAGGCATATCTAAAGGCATTGTGCCTGTAGCTGCAGCAAAAGCAATTAAACCAGAACCCGCAGGGAATGAAATACCTAATGGGAAACGTGTATGAGAATCACCACCAGTACCGACAGTATCTGGTAATAACATACGGTTTAACCAAGAGTGAATTACACCATCACCCACACGAAGTGAAACACCGCCACGATTCATCATGAAATCAGGCAATGTGTGATGGGTAATAACATCAACAGGCTTAGGGTATGCCGATGTATGGCAGAATGACTGCATAGTTAAATCAGCAGAAAAGCCTAAACATGCTAAATCTTTTAATTCATCACGTGTCATAGGGCCTGTTGTATCTTGAGAGCCTACAGTTGTCATTTTTGGTTCACAGTATTGACCAGCGCGAACACCTTCAATTCCACAAGCTTTACCCACCATTTTCTGAGCAAGGGTAAAGCCTTTACCTGTATCAGCAACAGCAACTTGTTTAGCGAATAAGTCAGCTTCAGGTAAACCTAATGCTTCACGAGCACGACCAGTTAAGCCACGACCGATGATTAATGGAATACGACCACCAGCACGAACTTCATCTAATAATACCGGGCTAAGTTCAAATTCTGCAATAATTTCACCAGCAGCGTTTTTAACCACACCTTCGTACGGGTAAATGTCGATAATATCGCCCATATTCATTTTTTGTACGTCTAATTCAATTGGTAATGCGCCTGAATCTTCCAAAGTGTTATAGAAAATAGGAGCGATCTTGCCACCTAAACAGACACCGCCACTACGTTTGTTTGGAATACAAGGAATATCATCACCCATGTACCATAAAACAGAGTTAGCTGCAGATTTACGTGAAGAACCCGTACCAACAACATCACCAACATAAGCTAGTGGGATACCGTCTTTTTGTAACTCTTCAATTTGAGAGATAGGACCAATAACGCCATCTTCTTCAGGGTTAATACCGTCACGTCCAATTTTAAGCATTGCTTTAGCATGTAATGGAACATCAGGACGAGACCATGCATCAGGAGCAGGAGATAAATCATCGGTGTTGGTTTCACCAGTAACTTTAAATACTTTAACCGTGATTTTTTTAGCCACTTCTTTTCTAGAAGTAAACCAAGAACCATCAGCCCATGATTGCATTACTGATTTAGCTGCAGCATTACCTGCTTCAGCTTTTTCTTGCACATCATGGAAGGCGTCGAACATTAATAAGGTATTTGATAAACCGTGTGAAGCCGCTGAAGATAGTGCTTCATTGTCTAAAAGGTCAATCATCGGCTGAATGTTATAACCACCTAACATGGTGCCTAATAATTGTGTCGCTTTCTCAGCACTTAATATTGATGAAGTCGCTTCACCTTTAGTCACTGCAGCTAAAAATCCTGCTTTAATATAAGCCGCATCATCAACACCTGCTGGTACACGATTGGTTAATAAATCAATTAAAAAATCGCTTTCACTAGCGGGTGGATTTTTGACTAATTCGACTAATGCTGCTGTTTGTTCAGCGTCTAACGCTTTAGGTACGAGACCTTCAGCTGCACGTTCTGCTACGTGGTTACGATAATCTTGAAGCACGACATTCACCTTCTTATTGGAGACACTAGTCACTTTAGGGATGACTCGGATAATTTAGAGCCAATTTAGAACAAAGTTTTTAAGTATCTAGGATTAAAAATTCGTCTTAATAATACAATATTGTCGACACTTTTTGTTATTTACTACTAGTTGCATTGTTTATTTTCAATATTTCACATTCTTATAGTGGTTAACTTTCAAGTGTTTATGTTGGTTTTTGCTTTTATTTGTACGACTATAATACTAGTCCATTATTCTTTGTTTTTGATATTGTCGGAAATACCTCGATTTTTATTAGGATTCTATTATGTAAGAAATCAACAATTAGGTTTGTTAAGATGGCTGCATTACGTGTTGAGTTAGGCAACTTGATTATAATTAGAGTATAGAGGATAAGATGGTTTTCAGCGACTAGACGAATTTTACATCTGCCAAAATAATTATGTTTTAGTCGAGATCTTGTATCGATATAGGCGACTTTAGTACGTAAACCCCCTTACTAAAGGATGTTTTTACGTGAAATCAATAACCTAATATAACTACTATAACTGACACTTCTATCTCCTATACGCTACATGAATAGTGCTTATTTAAGCAAATGATTAGTAGTCAGTAGAAAATCTGCTAAAATAAGCGAAAAAATTTATCCTGCTAATTAGAATAATATTATTAGCGTCTTTATAGCTAGAGAGAGTATCACATGAGCCTGTATTTAGAATATATCGCAGAAATTGAAAGTCGTAAAAATGATCTTGGACTGGCTCCTTTGCCAATCGATGGTGCCGAATTATTATCTGAGATTATTGCTCAGATTAAAGATTCAGGTAATGAGTATAGAGCAGACTCCCTTAACTTTTTGATTTATAACACTTTGCCTGGTACAACAAGTGCCGCTAGTGAAAAAGCAAAATTCTTAAAAGAAATCATCCTTGGCGAATCTGTTGTTGAAGAAATATCAGTAGAATTTGCTTTTGAATTACTTTCTCACATGAAAGGCGGTCCTTCAATTGAGGTGCTACTTGATTTAGCATTATCTGACAATGCAGCGGTTACAACACCCGCTGCTGAAGTACTTAAAACACAAGTATTTTTATATGACGCTGATACAGCTCGTCTTGAAGCAGCATATAAAGCAGGCAACCCATTTGCAAAAGAACTTTTAGAAAGCTATGCACAAGCAGAGTTTTTCACTAAGCTGCCTAATATTGAAGAAAAAATAGACGTGGTTACTTGTATTGCTGGTGAAGGTGATATCTCTACTGACTTACTTTCTCCAGGTCATCAATCTCACTCTCGTGCTGACCGTGAATTACATGGCCAATGCATGAGCACTCCTGAAGCTCAAGCAGAAATAAAAGCATTACAAGCTAAATACCCTAACGCAAAAGTGATGTTAATTGCTGAAAAAGGCACTATGGGTGTTGGTTCATCTCGTATGTCTGGTGTTAACAACGTTGCACTATTAGCAGGTAAAAAAGCAAGTCCATATGTACCTTTTATTAACATCGCACCAGTTGTTGCTGGCACGAATGGTATCGCTCCAATCTTCCTAACAACGGTTGATGTAACTGGTGGTATTGGTCTTGACCTTAAAAACTGGGTTAAGAAAGTAGATGCCAGTGGTAATGCAGTTGTTGATGCAAATGGCGATGCAGTGCTAGAAGAAGCGTACTCAGTTGCTACAGGTACTGTATTAACTATTGATACCAAAGCGCAGAAATTATACAAAGGCGACAAAGAGCTTGCTGATATATCGTCGGCGTTCACACCGCAAAAGCAAGAATTTATGAAAGCTGGCGGCTCATATGCTGTAACGTTCGGTAAGAAACTACAAACATTTGCAGCAGAAACTTTAGGTATTGATACGCCTGCAGTATATGCAGCTGCAAAAGAAATTTCACATGACGGTCAAGGTTTAACAGCCGTTGAGAAGATATTTAACCGTAACGCAGTTGGCGTTTTATCTGACTCACCACTACACGCAGGCTCAAACGTTCGTGTTAAAGTAAATATTGTCGGCTCGCAAGACACCACAGGCCCTATGACATGTCAGGAATTAGAAGCGATGGCTGCTTCTACTATTTCGCCAATTGTTGATGGTGCATTCCAATCAGGTTGTCATACTGCATCTGTTTGGGATAGTAAAGCAAAAGCGAATACGCCTAAGTTAATGAGCTTTATGAACGCGTTTGGTCTAATCACAGCACGTGATCCAAAAGGTGTTTATCATTCAATGACTGATGTTATTCACAAAGTATTGAATGATATTACCATTGATGACCGAGCGATCATCATCGGTGGTGATTCTCATACACGTATGTCTAAAGGTGTAGCATTCGGTGCTGACTCAGGTACTGTAGCAATTGCACTGGCAACGGGTGAATCTGCAATGCCAATTCCAGAGTCTGTTAAAGTAACCTTTAAAGGTGAAATGAAAGGCCACATGGATTTCCGTGATGTTGTTCACTCAACGCAGGCGCAAATGCTTAAGCAATTTGGTGGGGAAAATGTCTTCCAAGGTCGTGTAATTGAAGTGCATATCGGCACGTTATTAGCTGACCAAGCGTTTACTTTCACTGATTGGACTGCAGAAATGAAGGCAAAAGCTTCTATCTGTATTTCTGAAGATAATACATTAATTCAGTCTATTGAGTTAGCTAAGAGCCGTATCCAGATCATGATTGATAAGGGGATGGAAAATGAAGCTGGCACATTAGTTGGTCTAATAGCACTTGCTGACAAGCGCATTGAAGAAGTTAAATCAGGTACTAACCCTGCATTAACACCTGATGATACTGCTAACTACTACGCAGAAGTTGTTGTTGATTTAGACCAAATTGACGAGCCAATGATTGCTGATCCAGATGTAAACAACGATGACGTATCTAAGCGCTACACGCATGATGTTATTCGCCCTGTTTCATTTTACGCAGATAAATCAGTTGATTTAGGTTTTGTTGGCTCGTGTATGGTTCATAAAGGCGACATGCAAATTATCGCGCAAATGTTACGTAACATGGAAGCAAAAGGTCAAAGTATTGAATTTAAAGCACCATTAGTTGTTGCAGCACCAACATATAACATTGTTGATGAGCTTAAAGCTGAAGGCGACTGGGCAATTCTTGAGAAGTATTCAGGTTTTGAATTTGATGATGCAGCGCCTAAAAATGCTGCACGTACTAAGTATGAAAACATCTTATACTTAGAACGCCCTGGTTGTAACTTATGTATGGGTAACCAAGAGAAAGCTGAAGCAGGTGATACGGTTATTGCCACTTCAACACGCTTGTTCCAAGGCCGTGTAGTAGCTGATACTGCAGAGAAGAAAGGTGAATCATTACTAGGTTCAACGCCTCTTGTTGTTCTTTCTACTATGCTTGGTCGTTTCCCTACAATCGAAGAGTACAAGAGCGCAGTAGAAGGTATTAACCTAACTCGCTTTACTCCACCGGTTGAGCAGTTAACTACACCTGCAGTAAGAATTGCAGATCCTAGCTAATGCCTTTATCTAGGTTCTCTATTTTTAATAATTAAGCAGAATAAAGCCAAAGGGTCACTTTACTTATGATAAGTAAAGTGACCCTTTTTAGTTTCTCAATAGAAATAACACAAAACAAATAAATTCTCTTGGTTAAGCAATTACTTACACTAGCACTTAATTTCGGCAATAAGGGAAGGAAAGATATAGTTAGGCATAGCACGCTTGTCGTCAAAGCTTTCAATACCTTGAATCATCTCAATTTTGTAATGGTAACCACCACATAAACGATAAGATTTACGCAGTAAAAAAGTGGCTAAACGTTCAAAGTTTACTTTGTTATTAGGGATTACTTCGAGTTGGTAATGCTTAGTAGTTATTTTCACTTGGCGAAACTGTAAGCTATGGTCAAAATCCCATTGAGCACTACTATTCTTAAAGGGTTTTTCTGTACCGGTAGTACTGCAGGCGGAAAGAGTGATGCAAAAACAGAAGACTGTAATAGCATGGGGGACTCTTAACATTGATACTCCTTTAGATCATGATAACGGGTATATCTGTAGTGTAGTGAATTTATGTCAATGTATCGAATCGTTTGTTAAAAAATAGTTAGAAAGGATATGAAAAAGGTAAGCCAGGAAGTTAACTGGCTTATCTAGGTTTTGTGCTTAGTTTTAGTGCCTAATTTGGTAGTGTTAAGCTATGTCTAATCATTAAACAGCGCTGATCTTCTTGATGCTTTATCAGCAAACTACGCTTAGTTCCTGAAGACAACTCAGTTAAGTCATTTATCGCTGTTTTCAACCTTGCCACGCTAAGTTCACTACAGGTCGCAGGGATTAAGTTATTATAACTGCGCATGAATACAGGCCCTTTGACTTTGTCTATTTCCATTAAGCTCGACATCAATTGAGTCGCACTTTGTTCTCTAAAGCTATTTTGCTCACTTGGATAAAGTGCTGACATGGCGGTGCGTAACTTAGAAAATCCAACGTTGCTATTCTTTTGCTGAATTTCTACTAACCAATTAGTTTTTACCTTAGCATCAGGTGCTATAACTTGTGCGTAAATTGCTGATTTTTCACCTGTGTCAGAGCTATCTAGTGTTAATTCTTGAGCAATTAATTCAGCTGATTTAGCGTGTTGAAAGCGGCTAAGCTGCGCGATTATATCCCAACGAATATCTTGGCTTATAATTAATCCTTCTAGAGAATGTTGACCATTAAGCAGTTTGTATAAATTATCAAGGGCACTGTCGGTATGAGCAAAGTTTAAGTAACTGCTAAACCAGCGACGTTGCATATTTTTATGATCGCTATTGGCCAATGTACTTTGCCAGGTAATCTCTTCTAGTTGTTGAGCAATTTCTTTTACGTATGCATGTTGATTACCCAAACCTTTATTTAGATAAATTTTTGCAGAGGATATTTGCCCCAAAATTTGCCCTAACGTAGTGTAATCTTGCTCTAGTGGTGCATTCGCCAAGGCAACTTTTAAGTATTCATTAAGAGGTAATTTACCGTCACGAACACTATCCCATAGACTTTGCCATAACATAGAACGTAGCAGTGGATCTTGTATTTGAGCCAAATAATTTTGAGTGGTTTTAAAAGACCTAGCATCTAGATTTACTTTGACAAAGGCCCAATCTTGATAATTTGGATAAACCAAATCAGGACAAGTAACACCGATAAGCTCATCAACTTGAGTACTCTTTCCTTGATAAATAACACTTATCTTTTTCGTTAAATCAAACCCTGGCTTTTTGGCTTTTAAAAGTGCAATTTGAACTTTTTGCTCACGTAATGTTGGTTGGCTTGCATCAGCAGTTTGCAATAGCTTGAATGAGCTGATCTTACCTGCATTACATTGATAACTGGCTTCAATAGTATTAACGCCAGCTTGGTAAAGCCATTTTTGCTGCCATTGCTCTAAGTTTTTACCACTTGCTTTGGCTAAACTGTTAATAAAATCATCTAACACTGCATTGTTATAGGAGTTATTACTAAGGTAATTATGAATGCCTTGCTGAAAGATTTTCTCTCCAAGTAGATGGCGGAGTTGATTAAGTACTGACGCGCCTTTGGAATAAGTTATGGCATCAATATTATCAAAAGCATTTGCGGTTGAAGGCACTGGTACTTCTATTGGGTGGGTGGTAACACGTTGGTCAGCACGATAAGCGCTTTGTTTGCCACCAGCATAAAAACTACGCCAAGCATTGGTGAACTCGGTAGATTCTGCGGTTGCTAAGGTTGCCATAAAAGCAGCAAAACTTTCATTTAACCATAAGCCATTCCACCATTTCATGGTGGCCAAATTACCAAACCATTGGTGTGCCATTTCATGCATAATAACGCTAGCTAATCGTTGTCGACGGCTTTGGCTCATCTCACCATTAGTTAAGAAGCTGCCTTCGGCAAAGGTAACTGCCGCAGCATTTTCCATGGCGCCATATAAAAAGTCAGGCACTAATACTTGGTCATACTTCTTAAATGGGTATTCAATACCAAAATAATCATCAAAAAACTCGAAACCTTGTTGGGTGTAAGTGAACCAGTGTCTAGGTGTTATTTGATTTGAAACCGACTGCCGAGTGAATAAACGTAATGGGTATTTGCCGCTATTGTCCTGCCACATTTTATAAGGGCCAGCATGCAATGAAAAGTTGTAGGGGCTTAAGGTTTTACTTTTAGGAAAATGCCAGATGTTAAAGTCACCTTGCTGGGTAATTTTCTCTTCTTTCATTGCTGAAAATACCGTCCACTCTTGCGGTGCTGATACTATCATTTCAAACGTTGCTTTTAGATCTGGCTGATCAAACAGCGCAAACATTTGTTGAGCTGCAGCTGGTTCAAAGTGCGAATAAAGGTAAACTTTATCATCTACAGGGTCTTTAAAGCGGTGTAAACCTTCGCCATTAGTACTGTGTTTGCGAGTAAAGTTCACGGTAACTGCGTTGTTACCCTTAATAAGTTGTTCTGCGGGTAAGGTAATAAACCACTGATTATAATTTTTTTCTAGTTGTGCAACGGGCATCGAAAACCCATTAATTTCTATGCTGGTTATTTGTGCTTTGTTGAGATCTACCGTTAAAGGGGAAGCATTGTCGCTTAACGCAAAGTTAATCGTTGAACTAGCTGAAAAAAGTTCTTTACCGGTTAAACTATAATGTAATTGATAACTAACATTAGATACTCGAGCAGAGCGCTTAAATGCTTGTTCTTGACTCAGGTATTGGTTGTCAGCGCGAGGGGAAAAAGTTGTTGCTTGACCTACCATATTGCTCGAATCATCTTGTGCTTTTTGATCTTTGTTTGTTGTCACACAAGCACTAAGCAGTAACGTAGTAATAACTGTTGTTACAGCAAGGAACGTATTTTTTGAAGTTATAAATTTCAAGTGAGTTCTCATTATTGTTTTAGAAATTGGTCAAAGTATAAGGCAGAAATGCGAGAGTAAAAAGAGAGTGTTTTGATTAGGTGGTTATAAAGAAGGAAAATTTTGTAAAGAAGTAATACCAGATTCTAATAATGAAGGGAATAAAAAAACCACTATCTAATAGTAAGGTAATGGTTTAAGTAGTTGTTAACTATAAATAATAGCTATTGTATTTTTTCTTTTTTTACTGCTTTACCATTTAGTAAATCAGTAATTTAACTTTAAATCAATGTTTTGCCTAAAGACGCTTTTTATTCTAGCTGCCCTCTTCTTAAGAGGGCTTAGGGCTATAATAAGTTACTTAATTGCAACGCTATCTAACCAAGTATGGAAGTCTACATCCATACTAGAGCCCCAATTTTTAACAACTTTTTGATAACGAACAAAGTCACCTCGGCGTACATGAAACAAGATGTCTTCTATTTTATCGCGTTGGTTTTCCATCATATAACGTACCGCTAAATAACCCCAACGGTATACACGTTCAGTACTCCACGTTGCACCACTAGTATTGAATAATTCACTCAACTGATAGGTTTTTTTACCTGCAAGTTTTAAAGCGCTAGGGTTATTATCCATTTCTGCAATATATTCACCTAAACCTTCAGACCACCAGATGATATAAGGCAGGGCAGCGGCAGGCTTTGGACAATATTCAGGCCCTAAATGGTTGTCATGTGGCGGCGCGCAGAAATCGCCGTAGGTATTAAAGCGGCCATCTAAATAATGGACAAACTCATGATTTAAGTTTCGAACGGCTCCATGCTCTAAGTAGGCAACATACTCCCCTTTGCTATTTTCTAAATGAGGCAATCCTTCTAGATACATACCACCGTTATTTGACGGCACATCAAAGTGATCAGTCACGTATTTTACGTAATCTTCACGGCTAGTATAAATATTTGCACGTAATACAGTATTATTATCATGCAATACTGGCTTATCTCGACGATTAAATAATTTTTGGAAGCGCATTTCGGTATCTAATAATAATGCACATGAGTCGATAATATTTTGCTCTGACATAGACTGATGGCGTAATATTAAGTTATCAGCACAATGATGTTCGTTAGCTAAAATTTGATTTATATGCACTTCATTACGCACCCAAGCAGGCGCATACACTTCACCATCTTTAACTACATTGCCTTTTGCTAACTTGTTTTTGCTGTAATCAGTATGTGTAGTTGGCTGAGTCGTTGTTTGACAGCCAGCCGCGAGCGCTAATGTTAAGAAGCTAGCAAGTAGTTTTATTTTCAATTTCAAATCTCCACTTTAATCGATTATTCATCATGGCATTACTTAAAGAAGATAATAACCTGATTAAATGTATAATGTATACATTTTATATTGGTAGTGTGAAATTTAAGATGAGTAATGGGTGAACCAAAAGTCAGCTTTATTATTGTCGCTTATTTTCTAGGCTATCTCAGGAGAGGGTATATACATTTTAGTAGGCACAAAAAAACCAGTAACTTTATTAAAGCAACTGGCTCTTTTAAGTGATTTAATGGTTTAAACTAGGTTATTTTTTCTTTTTAACTGCTTTAGCATTCGGTAAATCAGTAATTGAACCTTCAAAAATTTCAGCCGCTAAGCCAATTGATTCGTTTAACGTTGGATGAGCATGAATGGTTAAACCAATATCTTCAGCATCTGCGCCCATTTCTACGGCTAAACAGATTTCACCAAGCATTTCACCGGCGTTGATACCAACAATAGCACCACCAAGAACACGACCAGTTTCTTTCTCGAAGATCATCTTAGTTTTACCTTCAGTACGTGCAGAAGCGATAGCACGTCCAGAAGCAGCCCAAGGGAAGTTAGCAACTTCAATGTTTAAACCTTGTTCTTTTGCTTCTCGTTCAGTAACACCAACCCAAGCCATTTCTGGATCAGTATAAGCGATTGAAGGGATACAACGAGGTTCGAAAGTATGCTTCTTGCCAGAGATAACTTCTGCAGCGCAATGCGCTTCATGAACGGCTTTATGGGCAAGCATAGGTTGACCAACAACATCACCGATAGCGAAAATGTGAGGTACGTTAGTACGAAGTTCGTTAGTTACATTGATGAAACCACGCTCATCAACATTTACACCTGCTTTGTCAGCAGCAACTAAGTGACCGTTTGGCTTACGACCAACAGCAACTAAAATCTTGTCATAACGTACTTGCTCAGCGGGTGCTTTTTTACCTTCAAAAGTAACGTATAAACCGTCATCTTTTGCTTCAACAGCAACAACTTTAGTAGACAACATGATGTTGAACTTCTTCTTGTTGTAGTTGTTATAAACTTTAACAATATCTTTGTCAGCTGCTGGTACTAATTGATCAGCAAACTCAACAACAGAAACATTTGAACCTAGTGCAGAGTATACAGTACCCATTTCAAGACCAATGATACCGCCACCAAGTACTAACATTTCTCCTGGTACGTCTTTAAGCTCTAAAGCGCCAGTTGAATCGATAACACGTGGGTCATCGTTAGGGATAAATGGTAAGTCGATTACTGAAGAACCCGCTGCAATAATAGCGTTATCAAAAGTAATTATTGATGTTTCGCCATCGTTACCAGCAACTTCAATAGTTTTATCCGAAGTGAATTTACCAAAACCGTAAACTGTTTTTACTTTACGCGCTTTAGACATGCCGCCTAAACCACCAGTAAGTTGGCCAATAACGTCTTCTTTCCAACCACGAATTTTATCTAAATCGATTTCTGGCTTACCAAAAGTAACACCATGAGATGCCATAGCTGCAGCATCATCAATAACTTTAGCTACGTGAAGTAATGCTTTTGATGGAATACAACCAACGTTTAAACAAACGCCACCTAATGTTTCACGGCTTTCAACTAATACTACATCTAAACCTAAATCTGCTGCGCGAAATGCTGCAGAATAGCCACCAGGGCCTGCACCTAATACTACTACTTGAGTTTTGATTTCGTTACTCATACTGTCCTCAATAAAACGGGTTAAAGTTTTTTATTTTGTGTAAATATTTTTATGGTCGAAATTCTACGCTTATCTATTGAATTTCGCCAATATTAATTGCTAAGAACCGACTAAAGTCGAGCTTTAGTCGGTTTTGCCCATTACAATATCAACTTACGTATATCTGACATTACGCTAGCTAAATGTACGGTAAAGCGTGCCGCAAGTGCACCATCAATGACACGATGATCGTAAGACATTGATAATGGTAACATTAGTTTAGGAATAAACTCGCTGCCATTCCATTTTGGTTTCATTTCAGATTTTGATACACCCAAAATGGCTACTTCAGGCGCATTTACAATTGGAGTAAATGCTGTGCCACCAATACCGCCAAGACTAGAAATTGTAAAACAACCACCTTGCATATCGGCGGCTTTTAATTTGCCGTCACGTGCTTTGATGCTAATTTCTAATAATTCACGAGATAATTGATGAATACCTTTTTGGTCAACATCACGCACTACTGGCACTACTAAACCATTTGGGGTATCAACTGCTACACCAATGTGAATGTATTTTTTCAAAATTAAGCTTTCACCGTCTTCACTCAAACTCGAGTTAAATACTGGGAATGCACGTAGCGCGTCTGCCGCTGCTTTTAAAATAAATACTAGCGGCGTAATTTTAAAACCAAGTTTTTGCTTTTCACAAGCCACGTTTTGTTCTTTACGAAAGGCTTCAACGTTTGTGATATCGGCTTCATCAAACTGGGTAACATGAGGAATAGTGACCCAGTTACGGTGTAAAAACGGACCTGATATTTTTTGAATACGCGTTAATGGCTTAGTTTCAATTTCACCAAATTTAGAGAAATCTATTGCTTTAGCGCTAACAACTTGCAAACCACCTTCACCAGCAGAAACAGAACTACCCGCATTAGCTTTCGGGCGAGAAAGTTCATATTTTACGTAAGATTGTACATCTTCTTTTAAAATACGACCTTTATTACCTGTGCCTTTAACCAGTGTTAAATCAACACCAAATTCACGTGCAATACGACGAATTGATGGTGAGCTGTAAATTGCGCCTTTGCTAACTTTACCTGCTTGCGGATGATGTGGAACAGGTGAGTTACCCGGTGCTGTTGTTGGTGCTACTTTTGCTGGCGCGGCAGGCGCAGCAACTTTTGGTGTTTCAGCTTTTGGTGCTTCAATAGCAACAGCGCTACCGCCAGATGTTTCTAGCTTAATAACAATGCTGCCTTCTTTAACTTTATCACCTGTGCTAATAAATACTTCTTTTACGGTACCAGCATGTGTTGAAGGGACGTCCATAGTCGCTTTATCAGTTTCTAAAGTGATTAAACCATCTTCTTCTTCAATCACATCCCCAACGTTGACAAGTACTTCAATCACATCAACTTCACCATCTTCGCCAATATCAGGCACAGCAATATCAATAAGTGCTGAAGCACTGGCTGTTGCAACAGCAGCAGGCGCTGCTTCAACTGTTGCCTCAACAGGAGCTGAAGAACTTACTTCAGCAACTGGAGAAGCATCATCAGTCGACCCTTCAGCTTGAATTTCTCCAATGACATCGCCTTCTTTGATTTTATCACCCACGCTTACTGACAAGCTTAATAACTTACCAGCAAATGGCGCTGGGATATCCATAGATGCTTTATCCGTTTCAACGGTTACAATCCCTTCATCAGACTCAAGTGAGTCACCAGCAGCGACACAAATTTCGATAATTTCAACTTCTTCGCCGCCAACATCAGGGACTAGAATTTTTTCAATAGACATTTTATTTTCCTTATTCTAGTTTAAGCTTATGCGTAAAGAGGGTTAAGTTTATCGGTGTTGATGTTAAAGCGCTTAATGGCTTCACTGACAACACTACGCTCAACATCACCACGGTTCGCTAATTCAAATAAAGCAGCAACAACAATATAGTTTTGGTCTACTTCAAAATGTTGACGTAAGTTAGCGCGGCTATCACTACGACCAAAACCATCAGTCCCTAGTACACGGTATTCAGTATCGATAAAGGCACGAACTTGCTCTGCATAGTTTTTAATGTAGTCGGTTGCGGCAATTGCAGGACCTTTAGCTGCAGTAATCACTTGGCCTAAGTAAGCTGTTTTTTGTTTGCTTTCGGGGTTAAGCATATTCCAACGTGTTACATCTTGACCTTCACGAGCCAATTCATTGAAAGAAGTTACAGAATAAACATCACTAGAAACACCATAGTCTTTCGCTAAAATTTGTGCAGCTTCACGAACTTGTAATAAAATGGTACCAGAGCCCATTAACTGAACATTAATTTTTGATTTTTTGGCAGTAACACTTTCTAACTTATAAATACCTTTAATGATTTGCTCTTCAACATCTTTCATTTCCGGCATTGCAGGATGCTGATAGCTTTCATTCATTAGCGTTAGATAGAAGAAAATATTCTCATTTTCTTCATACATGCGGCGCAAACCTTCACGAATAATAACTGCAACTTCATAACCATAGGTTGGGTCATAAGTAACACAGTTAGGAATTAAACCGGCCTGAACATGTGAATGACCATCTTGATGCTGTAAACCTTCACCGTTAAGTGTAGTTCTACCAGCAGTTGCGCCTAATAAGAAACCTTTTGCTTGGCTATCGCCAGCCGCCCAAGCTAAATCACCGACACGTTGGAAACCAAACATTGAATAATAAACATAAAATGGAATAGTTGTAGCATTACAGGTTGAGTAAGAAGTACCCGCAGCAACCCAAGAGGCCATTGCGCCGAGCTCATTAATACCTTCTTGTAATACTTGGCCTTGTTTATCTTCACGATAATAAGCTACTTGGTCAGCATCTTGAGGAATGTATTTTTGTCCTTCGTTGGCATAAATACCTACTTGGCGGAATAAACCTTCCATACCAAAAGTACGCGCTTCATCAGGAATAATTGGCACAATACGTTTACCAATTTTCTTATCTTTAAGTAAGGAATTTAGTACACGTACAAAAGTCATGGTAGAAGAAACTTCACGTTCACCCGAGCCTTTAGTGATAGCATCAAATATTTTCAATGATGGAATTTCTAATGACTCTTCAGCCTGTTCACGGCGTGCTGGCATTGAACCACCTAAAGCATCACGACGTCCTTTCATGTACTTATATTCTTCACTATCTTCTGGGAACTTATAATACGGAAGGTCTTCTATGACCGCATCAGCTACAGGAATGTTAAAGCGGTCACGGAAATGTTTAAGTGAGTCAACATCCATTTTCTTCACGTTATGAGCAATGTTTAATGCTTCACCTGATGCACCTAAACCAAACCCTTTAACGGTTTTGGCTAAAATAACCGTTGGACGGCCTTTAGTTTCCATCGCTCTTTTATAAGCGGCATAAACTTTAACTGGATCATGACCACCACGGTTTAAGCGATAAATATCTTTATCTGACATATTCGCAACTAATGCAGCCGTTTCTGGGTATTTATTGAAGAAATTTTCTCGAGTATATTTACCACCTTTAGCTTTACAGTTTTGGTATTCGCCATCGACTGTTTCTTCCATCAATTGTAATAATTTACCTGATGTATCACGAGCGATAAGTGCATCCCAATAACTACCCCAGATAACTTTAACTACTTCCCAACCAGCACCACGGAATGTACCTTCAAGTTCTTGAATAATCTTACCGTTACCACGAACAGGACCGTCTAAACGTTGTAAGTTACAGTTAATAACAAACGTTAAGTTATCTAAACCTTCACGTGAAGCTAAGCCAATTGCACCTAACGATTCTGGCTCATCGGTTTCACCATCACCAAGGAAACAATAAACGCGTTGTCCTGAACAATCTTTAATACCGCGATCAGTTAAATACTTAAGAAAACGAGCAGTATAAATAGCTTGTAGAGGACCTAAGCCCATAGATACTGTTGGGAACTGCCAAAAATCGCCCATCAAATGAGGATGTGGGTAAGATGATAAACCTTCGCCATCACACTCTTGGCGGAAATTATTCATTTGCTGTTCAGTTAAGCGGCCTTCTATGAAAGCTCGGCTGTATATTCCAGGTGCTATATGACCCTGTGCAAAAATAAAATCACCACCGTCTTTTTCAGAAGCTGCTTTAAAGAAATGGTTAAAACCTACATCATAAAGCATGGCAGAAGAAGCAAAACTGCCGATATGTCCACCAAGCTCTAAATCTTTTTTAGATGCTCTTAAAACTAATACCAAGGCATTCCAACGAATAACTGAACGAATACGTGATTCAAGTGTTAAATCACCCGGCATATGTGGTTCTTGCCCAGGAGGAATAGTATTAACATAAGCTGTTTTTGCATCAAAAGGTAAATGAGTTCCACCGCGACGAGCTCGGTCGATCAACTTTTCTAATAAAAAATGTGCGCGCTCTGGTCCTTCATTTTCTAATACTGATTCCATTGACTCCAACCACTCTTGGGTTTCTAATGAATCGATATCAATGTTTGGTAGATCTGACATATTGTTTTGTCTCCAATATTGTTTGTTTATAACTGAATTAAGTATTTTTATATTCTGCGCATGGATCTTTCCATGCGTTTACTTGTATTAACTTTCTGTGTAAGTTATTACATTCGCCTCATAGATCTTTCCATACGGCTATTTTCTTGTGTTAACTTTAATAGAATTTCTTCTATAAAAGCTAAGTGGCGGTGGCTAGCACCCCAGGCTTTTTTTGGTTGTCCGCTAGTGATAGCGTCAAGCAAGTTTTTTCTGTAATCTGTTATTTTGCTAAATATCTCTGGACGTTTAGCTAATACTGTTAAGTTCTGTTCTATGTTGTCGATTAATAACTCAGCCATACTGCGGGCGGTTTGTAATATCACCACATTATGTGATGCAGCACATATCGCTAGATAAAACTCATATACTGCTTTTGCTTCTAAGTGGAAGTTATCTTCTAATTGACAATTTCCAATCTCATTATGCTTGGCTTGTATTTGTTCAAAATCAGCAGCAGTGCCTCGCATGGCCGCATAATAGGAGGCCATACCTTCAATACCATGGCGAAACTCCAATAAATCAAATTGTGATTCATTACTATTAGCCATCAAATCAAACATAGGTTCGGCAAAAGACTTCATTATGTTTTTACTAACAAAAGTACCGCCCCCTTGTTTACGCGTGACCAGCCCTTTCACTTCTAGCTTTTGAATGGCTTCACGTAAAGATGGTCTCGAAACGTCAAACTGTTTTGCTAATTCACGCTCAGGTAATAATTTTTCACCTGGTTGTAAACTACCTTCAATAATCAACTCTTCTAATTGAGCTAAAATAATGTCTGACAATTTTTGTGGACTGACTTTTTGTTTTAATAACTGTGTCATTAACGGACTAACCTTCAATAATGTTTGTTTATACCAATGCAAATAAATATGTGTTCACTAACTTACTAATATTGGTATTACTTCTCTATATTGATTACTTTCACAGTAATCAATAACAGCTAAAATGCAATTGGTAAATTGGTATTACCAATTGCATTTCAGGTAAAAAATATCAAAAAACAACAATATTTGCAATGCAATATAGTTGAAGCTTGGTATTAAAGCAAGGTTATATTATAGACAAAGTAGAGTAAAAACTTGAAACAATCGTTTGATTTTTAATTGGTCTTACCAATTGTTTGGAGGGGTTTTGCTTAAGTAGAGAGGTAATATATTACTCCCATTCGTCTTCTAGTTCATTTTCCATGTGCTGTAAATGTCTATCTAGTTTGTTTAATAAATGATGTAACGTTGATAGTTCGTCATGAGTAAAGCAGCTATCAATCATATCCCCTGTTTCAATGCGTTTAGGTGTGATTTTGTCATAGAGATCAGCACCGGCTTGTGTCAGGTAAATCAACACCTTGCGGCGATCTTTTTTAGAGCTAAGGGTATCAATGAGCTGTTGTTTTTTTAATACTTTTACTGCTCTCGAAATAGTGGCGGCATCGGTTTTTAAAGCTTTAGCAACATTACCATTCGTTAAACCACCGTAGGCGCCTAAAATAGAAATAACCCGCCATTCTCGCTCGCCAATCATTACACCTATTTCATTAAGTAATTCGGGTAAGTCATAACCTGCTTGCGACATTTGTGCGGCTAAATAGTACATGCGATAGGGGAGGAATGTTTGTAAATCAAGTGTGCAATTTACTTTTCCTTGTGGGGACTTTTCTTTTTTTACAGCACTTGATAAGTTTTCAGGCAAGGTCATGATAAGTGATCCGGTGGGGTAGGGAGCCAAAGTATTTTTGGTTTGATGAACCTGATTCTACTCTGACCCCATTTAAATTGCTACTGACCCCAGTTTTCAATAACATCAACAAATTTAGCTAAAAACATATTCGTTTGGTGGGCATCAAGTGCACGATGGTCAATACTTAATGAGACATAACATTTCGGCTTAATGACCATAGTATCTACACCTGATATCTCTTCTACTGACACTCGCTTTTCTAACTTCCCTATTCCCAGTATTGCCACTTCTGGTTGATTAATAATAATCGGCGTCGCAAATAAACTACCACTAACGCCATGATTAGAAATAGTAAAGGTGCCATTTTTCATATCACTTGGGACTATGTTGCCACTGCGTGCTTTTTCAGTTTGACTATTGAGTGCTTGAGCAATAGAAAATAAGTTCATCGATTGAACTTGTTGAACAACAGGAACCACTAAACCTTTATCACCTAAAGCCGTACCAACACCAATATTAACATCACTAAATAGCTCTAATGCATCTTCATGAAAGCGAGCGTTTACTTGTGGAACTTCTTTTACAGCTTTAACAATTGCCGCTAAAAAATAAGCGGTAAAGGTTAATTTAACACCTAACTCAGCATATTCAGTTTTATGCCATTTTCTATGCTCAATAATATTACTCATGTCCATTTCAAAAACACTAGTGACATGAGGTGACGTTTCTAACAAGCTTTTAACCATATGATTGGCAATTGCTTTACGCATATTGGTATGCTTAACCATAGTACCTTTGAGTGGCCTAGCGACAGGAGCATGAATAGAGTTTGGTGTATTTGTAGCTAAAGCGGAATTAGATTTAGGCGTATCTTGGATGTAAGAACGAACGTCATTTCTAGTTATCCTACCGTGGTGACCTGTGCCAGTAATAAGGTTTGGGTTTATTTGATTACTTTTTAATAAACGACGCGCGGCAGGACCAAGCAAATATTGTTCGCTATCATCTATATAAAAGTCGGCTTTAATATTCAACTGTTCGCTTGAAAGGTTATCCGAGCTTACTTTACTGCTCTGTTCATCGCTGTTTATTTCAAGCTTCACTGGTTCGTTATTTGTGGCTTGATTAGCTTCTTTTGTATCAGCAGCAACAGTTGAGGTTATAACTTTTGTAAACTCAGTATCTAATTGCCCTAATACCGTATCAACAGCAATTTCTTCGCCTTCAGCAAAGGTAATAGTAGATAAAGTACCAGAGTTAGGTGCACAAATTTCCATAGAAACCTTATCGGTTTCTAATTCTATCAAAGGGTCACCTACTTTAACTTCTTCTCCAATAGCAACTAACCACTTTGATAGCGTAGCCGAAGTACCTTCTAACTGGGCAGCAGGTAAGATAATATCAATTTTACTCATGTTTTTACTCGCTATTTAGTTAAAATTCTACAATGTCGATAATTGTTTGTACTATGCGTTCAACGGTCGGAACCGCAGCATTTAACAAATGAATATTATGTGGATTTGGCGTATCTGGCATCGTTAAACGTTCAATAGGCGCGTCTAAATCAAAAAAGCCATCTTTTGCTATTACTGCAGCGATTTCCGCACCAAAGCCAGCAGTCATATTATCTTCATGAACAATTAAACAACGACCCGTTTTCTTCACTGATGCCAGTACAGCGTCTTTATCCCACGGTTGAATAGTACGTAAGTCAATTAATTCAATACTGTCAGGAGTATGTTCTTTTTTAAGCTCTTCAATAGCAGCATCACAACGCTCTACCATAGCTCCCCAAGTAACTAGTGTTAATTTGTCACCTTTTGTTAATACATTAGCTTTACCAAAAGGAATGACGAAATCGTCACCTGGGTATAGTCGACGAGCCCAACGATTATCAAGTAAGGATCTGTGCTCAAAAAATATGGTTGGATTATTATCACGTAAAGCATAACGTAATAAACCTGCGGCATCTTCGGCATTTGAAGGCATAACCACTTGCCAACCAGTTTTATGTGCCCATTCAACTTCATCACTCATTGAATGCCACGGATCACCCCGGCCAGCAAAACCGCCAGGTATACGAATAACCATTGGAGCGGCAAATTGATTGTTGGTGCGCCAGCGCATAATACCAGTGTCGGTAATTTGTTCAGCTGCAGGCTCAGCGTATTTTCTAAATTGAATTTCAGGAACTGGCATTAAACCAGACAAAGCCATACCTACCGCACGACCAATAATGCCTTCTTCTGAAAGAGAGGTATCAAAAACACGAAGATCGCCAAATTGTTCATTTAACCCCAGTGTTGCGCCATGAACGCCACCTTTAGGGCCTACATCTTCACCAAAAACAAGAACTTTTGGGTTAGTTTCAAGTTCGTGAGCTAATACTTTGCGAATGGCCGTTTGCATATTTAAGCGCTGACCTTCAGGTTTAGCAATTTCTGTTACGGTTGTAAATTGGTGATGATCGCCATGAAGACCACCACGAAGTTGTACATCAGCTTGACCATCTTCATGTTTTTCTGCATAGACGTAACGAGTCAATTTACTGGTATCTGGTTCAGGACGTTGCTTAGCACGTTCCACACTGGCACGAATTTCAGTATAGGCTTTTTCTTCTAACGTTTGCCATTCACTAGCACTAATGATGCTTTCTTGTGCTAAATAGTTTTTAAGCTTTGGCAAAGGATCATTTTTTTGTTCTTCTGCTATCATAGCTTCAGGTTTGTATGTTTGGGTATCTTGAAAAGTATGACCACATAAACGGGGAACTTTTAAGCGTAATAAACAGGTACCTTTGCCGTCACGTACATAATCAACCGCTTCTTGCACTAGTTTTGGAGTAAGTACTGGGTCGGTACCGTCACCATCTATGATCTTTAAGTTTTTGTAAGCACTAAGGTTTGCTACTTGATCGCCGCCTGGGGTTTGCACTGTTTGTGGCACTGAAATACCGTAGCCATTGTCTTCTATATAAAATAAATGGGGCAAATTATTAGTTGTTGATATATTCAATGATGCCCAAAAACCACTAGTAGACATAGATGAATCACCACCCATGGATAAGCCTAATGCGCCTCGGTATGATTCATCTTTTAATTCATCTCTATGATAAACAATTGATTGTGCCCAGCCTGCAATTGGAGAATATTGTGCGCCAACACCACCACACATAGGGAATAACATCGCCCCTTTACGCTCAACATTTGGGTAGTTACATACAACACCAATATCACGACCATCACTGTATCCACCTGATTTAGCCATAGGTGAAGCAACAGCTTCATCAATATTCAAACCGAGAGATAAAACGAAAGGACGAGAACGGTAGTAACCTGTAGCGCCATCATGCGGGTGTGTTAATTGAACGCCTAATAGAATTTGAGCGAAATCATGGCCACGGGCAGAAAATTGATTGAAGACTAATTTTGCTGGCACTAGCTCTTGCTCTTCTACGTCATCCATTGCTCTGGAAAGCAATAATAAATAGCTAATTTTTTGCCAATCTACTGATGAAGTACTATTTTGTTTGGCTGATTCTTTTTCTGTGTGTGTTTGACTAGAGGCTATACTCACAATGCTACCTTCCTACATACTTGTGGTGAATTCTTGTTAACTTTATTGTTGATGTATTAATTGCAAACAAGAACTGTTATTAAAGGTAAGATTACAAGTAGATTGTTGTATCTGCAACAATCTACAGGATATTGTATTTATCGAAGAGTAATGAAAACATTACACTTGCTAAAAAACTGAGGGTTATTGTGGGCTAATGAGTTTTAATTTTAGATGGGTGGACCCTAAATAAAAACCTGCTCAAGATGCGAGTGTCAGAAAAATTCGCATCTTTAGGCTGTTTAGGGCTGTGGAGCGGGTATACGTTAACGAATAACGCCAAACATCGTTAAAATCGCTATTGTGGCAAGCAATAATAAAACATTGCGCTTAGATAAACGTACTAATAAGCATGGCTCTGCAGTGCAATCATCTTTATCTATCATGGTGTCTTCTGATTTTTGTGCAACATCGATTAAAATTTCGTGCGTTGGCTTTTTACCATCAAAGAAACTTTCTAACCACATCGGTAGCGCTTTAGAAAAATGACCGACAAACATGTAGCCAAATGAAGTAATGCGAACTGGCAACCAATCTAAATAAAATAAAATGTCGTGATAATTTTTACAGCCAGATGAAACACTAGGAATGCTGAATTTATCGTCTTCATTGATGGTGTTTTCTTCCTGATGATTTTGGTGGTCAATTTCAATTGAATTGTCATCACCTGAATTATCTTCGCATGAAATACGTTTACTTTTATCTAATGAGCAACCATTTTGCTGTTCAATTACCGTTGTGAGCAAACGGTAAAAAACCACACCGGGAGCACCAAAAATAATAAAAAACAGCATGATGGCTATATAATAACGGTAATTTAGCCAGACGAGCGCTTGTCCAAACCCTATAAGAGGTAAATTTTTATCTTGTAAAAGTTGTTGATGAAATAACTCTGACGTTGTTTCTTCACCACGAAAGGCGGCATGTAAATACTGCTTATAGCTATGTCGTGTAGTGATGCAGCCAAAACAGACAATAAGTATCAAAGTAGATATTATGAAGTGCAGCAGGCCATCACCTACGAATGATAAGATCCCGTAAATTATGGCAACGGGCAATAATAAAAAGAGGGTATAGCTAAGCGTACTACCTTTGAAGGTAGAGGGACTTTTATTCTGTTGGAATAAGTTAGCATATTTTTGATAATAGTAATCAAAACGCCATAGAGAAGAAGATAGTGATTTTTCTGCAGCTAGAGCAATTAGTAAACTGAGTAAGCTCATGTATAACCTTATTATTTATATAGTGATGTAAAGCTCAATTGATGCGTCAATTGTACTCATTGACTAACGCCAACTCCGTACATTTTCCTTTCATTAGAGCCGTACGGCTTTAAGCTATCTATCGGTATTGTTGTTATGGGTATTATTTTATTTACTAAAACTAACACTGTTATTAATTAACTTTTAGTTGTTGTAATGTTTGTCGATAATAAGGCCAATTAAATGCTTGTCCCGGATCAGTTTTTCTATTTGGCGCAATATCACAATGACCAACAATACGCTCATTACTTATCAAAGGGTAATGTTGCTGTATAGTTAATGTTAACCTTGATAATTGCCGATATTGCGCCTCTTCATAAGGTATATGATCACTACCTTCAAGCTCTATTCCGATAGAAAAATCATTACATTTCCCTCTGTCATTAAAGCATGAAACACCGGCATGCCAAGCCTTATCATCAAAGGATACATATTGAATAATACTGCCATCACGTCTTATTAAGCAATGAGCTGACACTTCTAACTGAGCAATGTCAGCAAAGCTCGGGTGGGCATCGGCATTTAATTTACCTAAAAACAAATCGCTTATATGATTACCGCCAAAGTTACCCGCAGGTAAAGATATGTTATGAACAACTAGTAAACTAATATTATCTTCGGGCTCTCTTGGCGTAAAAAAGTTAGATACCTGATGTACAGCATTTTGCAGCCAACCATCTTTAATGATTAACCTGTTCAATATTTCATGGGGAGAACTTGGTCGCAAATTATTACTATTTGAGGCTTTGTTCTTGTCGTTTAACGACATACAATAACTTTTTTAATAAAACCGTTCCCTATTATGACTGAAGATGACTCGACAAACAAAATTGGTAAACTTTTTGTTTGGCTTGCATGGATTATGGCTATCGTGTTGCTAATGTTCTTTTTTGAAGACGAGCTGGATAAACAATATAATCCAAATAGCCAACCACAAGTTAGCTTAAATAGTTCAGGCCAGGCTGAGGTGATATTAAAGCAAAATAGGCAAGGGCATTATGTAACTAAAGGCACTATTAATGAAACGTCAGTGACATTTTTACTCGATACGGGTGCCACTCAAGTTTCTATTCCCGCGCATATTGCTGATAAACTACAGCTTAACAGTTATGGTAGTTATCCAGTGCAAACAGCAAATGGTAGGGTTACTGTTTATAAAACTAAAATAGATCAGCTTAGCATTGGCAATATTTTCCTATATAATGTTGCCGCACATATAAACCCTGCGATGAAAAATGATGAAATATTGCTAGGCATGAGTG
>Ga0209292_1001209_pt1 | contig 31981 bp, 38 predicted proteins | sample GOMGulsemesocosm_2_FD_184634 | JGI IMG/M metagenome (GOLD analysis project Ga0209292, IMG submission 184634) | Methane-oxidizing microbial communities from mesocosms in the Gulf of Mexico - GOM9C Gulf of Mexico (SPAdes) (version 2) | ecosystem: Environmental > Aquatic > Marine > Cold seeps... | reverse complement strand
TATCTGACGAAACAGAAGTATAAGCTGAAACAGCACCTGTAGCTATAACCCAAGCTTTAGGGTTTATCCATTGAAACAATGCCGCTTGAGTAAAATTTAATGGCTTAGCGTTCTCTACTTCTAGTGAAGTTGGTGAAGATGATGCGATAAGCCAAGCTAAATATAATAAATAAGCGACCCCCAAGACCTTTATCACTTTGTGAAACAAAGGATACATTTCAAATACAACACTAAAACCTAAACCGACCATTATGACCATGGCAGGAAAGCCAAAACAAATCCCAAGCAAGTGTGGAATACTACCTTTAACACCGTAATTTAAACCTGAAGTCATAATCATTATATTATTTGGGCCTGGTGTCACGCTTGTTGATACAGCAAATAGAATAATAGCTAAATAAAGTTCCATTATTTTTAAAGTGCTCCTTGTTAAATTTATTGACAGCTGCGAGAAGAACGAGCGTTAATCTATACTTTAGCGTACGTTTTAGTTATCTGTTAGCAGATTTCACTCTGTAATTAGCCGTTGGTTAAAGTAAGTGATGCATGAACTAAAACTAATTCCTCTTCCTGCTTGAGTGACTTATTAACTTCCTACTCCATAAAATTCCTGACCGGAAATAAAACACCTTCACTAATTTCCACTCGATCCCAAACCCTGCCTGTTGTATAGGGATCTTGTTTAATCCAAGCATCAACTTCAGCCCTAGACGAAAACTCAACATGTGCCGATGAACCAAACATTTTTCCGTCATGATTTATCATTGCTCCGCCACTTATGAAGGTTCCTGCTTTTACCATTTGCTCAATACCCAAAAGGTGGGCTTCACGGTTTAATAATCTTCGGTTGATAGCATTTTCATCATCAAAATCGAAAGCGGTGACTATAAATTGCATAACTACTCCTTGTTGCTAGACTGAAAGACATTTGACGGCCTAAAAACAGTCAAATGTAAATTATATAGTTTTACTTATTTCTTGTTTGTGAAGGTATTTATTGAGCACCAGTGATTGAAGTAAACTTGTAACACTTGATGTTGCCCAATATAAGCCGATAGCTGAAGGGAAGTTTATTAAGGTAATAATACAAATAATAGCGGGGATTAAAAATAATAATGTGCTTGTTTGCTCTGCACTACCGGGCATCATGATCATAGAAAAATAGGTAATAACTCCTACCAACAATGCCAGGGCAACATCTGGTTTTGCGATATTAGCAATCCAAGCAAACTTACTATTAAACACTATCTGTTGAAGAGCTTGGAACATGCCAAAACCAAAAACGCCCTGGCTGGCAATATTCATAGCACTATTTTTATCTAATAATTTAATGTTGTGTTGTTTATATAGCGCCATTGTAGCTTTCGCTAGTTCATTAGGTTTATCTTTATGCACAACTTTAATTTTATCCAACTCTGGCTTTATTGCTGATATTGCCTTTTTATTTCTATACATGTTTGCCATAGCAATAAGATTGATTGGCATCAAGACCAATCGACCAATCAGTGTAAACACAATGATTGCCAAGGCCTCACTAATACCCACTTCATGGGTGAAAAAATCAATAGAGTGCACAATAAAATTAGTAAATAAATTCCAAATATCCATTTTAACTTCCTTTTTTGACATATTATGTCAAAAATTAACTGTTAAGACATATTATGTCAACCATTAATTAATAGCACATAAAAAGCAATGTATTCAAGTTTGGTAAATGAAACCCTAGAATAACTATTTCAAGAATAGAACAGCAGTAAGTCTGATGATGAAAGTTGGTAGCATGTGTAATCTCGTATAATTTAACGCCTGACTGAGAATTACGCTATAAAGTTGTTAACTTCAACGTTTATTATCCACTTTAACCTATGAGCTAATATCTTCTCGAATTTGAAGTAATGGATGCACTCCAAGTGCCTAAAGTGACATTATGAAACTCAGTGAAGTCAATAAAATTTACCCGAATATTCATAACTAGCTTACGTTCTGACAAAAATCAATTAGCCTGTGTTTATTTATTTATTTTTCCTAACAAATATTGGCGAATCAGGCTGCTGTATTATATCTTTTTTGACTTCGCTCCAATTTAAATTAGGGTATTTGTTCTGTAACAAAATGAAATCTCTTTCAGATTTGTCATCAACTAGCCAATAGCCAGCCGCCATTAATGGAACACCAATGAAATTTTTACCATTGTATACCGGTTGAATTGCATACTCTCCTATATAAATGATCTTTCCCGCCTCGGCGTGGAACTTAATTGAAAACTGCTCATCTTCCTTCCAGCGTGTATGTGTATAAGCATATGACTGAGTCATTTCAGTACCATATATTTCATAATCTCCCTCAGGAACTACATATGCAAAAATATTACCTGAATTCTTTTTCTCTTTAAAGTCAAAGTCATATTTACCGAAAGGTACCTTTTTGTCCATTTTACCTTTGATGAAATTACTATATTTAACGTCTTCATTGACTCTTCTAAATAGCAATGACCAACTATCAAAACTCTGTAATCCGTTAGCTCTGGATAGCGACCCGACAATAAGGGAGTATTTATTGTCCAACGCAGTTTTATTAATTGTTTTTGGCAATTCAGGTCGCGCTGTGCAACCAGTTAGCAACACACTTAATAAAATAGTTATTGCTACGATATGTTTTTTCATAATAATCCGTTTAATTGACTTGTTATAGGTTATTCTCCACAACCGCCATCACCACAGCCACCGTCCCCTCCGAAAGCACCACCATCAACTCCCATTGTTGAACGACGAGAATAATCTAAGAGTGAATCAAAATTGAACCGCGGCCAGCTATCAAAGCACTTTTTTGATACTACAGCCCGTAAATCACTGTAAGTACCATCGAGATTTAATGCTTCAAAGTCGTTATGTGAACAAAACATTGCAAAAGCATATGCCAAATTGTGCTCAGTTTTTAGTTCATTGTCAAAAACTCTTTTAACCTCTTCAGCAGTGTAATAATTTTGTTTTTCGTACGCTTGAATTAACCTAGCAGGTAATACTCAAGCAATTTTAGTGACTGAATTTTTATTAAACATATCTAACATTTAGCAGTCCAATTAGGAATAATGGCTTCTATTTGCGGAAATTCCATAACCTTGCCTTTAATTAAGAATCATATTAACAGCCATAACTAACAATAACGCCGCGAATATTTTTTTGAGCAAAGGAACGGGTAAAGTATGCGTCGCTTTAGCCCCTAACGGTGCAGTAAACCAAGAAGTGCAAACAATGCCAAATAAAGCAGGTAAATAGACGAAGCCAGCAAATCCATCAGCTAGAGAAAAATGCGTACTACCAGAGCTGATGTAACCTATACAGCCAAATAATGCGATGACGATACCGCAAGCAGAGGCACAACCTATCGCTTTTTTCATATCAAGTGAGAAAAAAGTTAACAAGGGGACTAAGAGTGCACCACCACCTATACCTATCATGGCAGACAAGCCGCCAGTAATCGTAGTAAACATGGTTAACAAACCTTTACTTGGCATTTTACGTATCGTAGAAGAGTCACTTTTGCTGCTACTTAAAAACATCTTAAACGCAATAAGAACAGCTGTAACGGCAAACACTATGCGAACAACTTGTTCTGGTAATAGTGCCGCCATAAAGCCACTAATAAGCGCTCCAAGGGCAACGCCCGTCATTATCCATGGAGCTAAATTCCACGGAACATTACCATTTTTATGATGTGCTATTGCTGAGGAAGTCGATGTGAATAAAATCGACGCCAATGATGTGGCAATGGCAACGATGACTACCTGCTCAGGTGGTAAAAGATCAAAATTAAGTAAAAGACTGCTCAGTATAGGGACAATTACTAATCCTCCACCAATACCTAACAACCCAGCCAAAAAACCAACACCACTACCTAGTAACGCGCAGTATACAACTAACAACAGCAATTCACTCATTCAGATCACTTCTTAATATAATCAAAGGGTTAATAAGCTACATAAACGTAGCTATGTTCGCATCAAGCTAATTTATTTTACTGACAACCGCACGAATATTCAAATACTTAGGACATGAAGATTTCTCATATAGCATGTGAAATAAATGCGCTTTTAATAACTTTGTGAACCACGTATAAATTGCACCAGCTATTAATTCTAGACAATATAGCATTTGATTATTTAGTCGGTCATGAGCACAAATCAGTAAAAACGATGAAAACCACTGACCTAGAAAATCAACTTGGAAAGTCCAGAAAGAGCAAAAAATACATTTAACTTTTATCTCAAGTTTTACCTTAGCTTTTATCTCAGATAATAGGATACCAGATCACTATGAATACAGACTTTACCTTTACGATTAAGAGCATTGGACTCGATGAAAATTATCATCCATCAGACAATACGCGTATCACGACAAACTTTGCTAATTTGGCCAGAGGTAGTTACCGCCAAGCGAACTTGCGCAACGCGTTAAAGATGATCGATAATAGTTTTAATGCCCTAGCCAACTGGGATAATACCAACGGAGACCGTTATTCTGTTGAACTTGAAATCGTTTCCGTTGATATAGATATTGAAGGTAGTGGTCAAGCATTCCCAACGATTGAAGTATTGAAAACAAATGTTGTTGACCATAAAACTAACAAACGTATTGAAGGCATTGTCGGGAATAATTTTTCCTCTTATGTGCGAGATTATGATTTTAGCGTATTACTGCAAGCTCATAATAAAGGTCAGTCTCAATTTAGCATTCCAGAAAACTTTGGTGAACTTCATGGGAAAATATTTCAATCTTTCGTAAACTCAGATACTTACAAAAATAACTTTAAAAAGACACCGGTTATATGTCTCAGTGTTTCGAATACTAAAACCTATTATCGTACTGAAAATCAGCACCCAATATTGGGTGTTGAATACCAAGCAAATGAATCATCGTTAACTGAACAGTATTTCCAAAAAATGGGCCTAGAGGTTCGTTATTTTATGCCACCAAACAGTGTCGCGCCTTTGGCCTTTTATTTCTTTGGTGATTTATTAAATGATTACACAAGTCTTGAGTTGATAAGTACCATTAGCACAATGGGAACTTTTCAAAAGATCTACCGACCAGAAATTTATAATGCTAATGCAGTCGCAGGTAAATCCTATCAGCCAAATTTAAAGAACTTAGATCACTCATTAACCCAAATTATCTATGACAGAGATGAACGAAGCAGACTGGGAAGTGAGCAGGGAAAATTTGCTGAAGAGCACTTTATCAAGCCATACCAAACAGTTCTTGACCAATGGTCTGCTAACTACGCTCAATAATTACATAAAACCGCTACGTTTAAACATTAATTAAGAAATATACGGCATCATTTATCATGAAAAATAATACTATTAAGGTACTATTACCTACTTCAACTGCAGGCAGTTTGCCAAAACCGGCTTGGCTTGCAGAGCCTGAAACACTTTGGTCACCTTGGAAGTTGCAAGGTGATGAATTAACTCAAGGCAAACACGATGCTTTACGTTTATCATTACAAGATCAACAACAAGCAAGTATTGATATTGTTAGCGATGGCGAACAAACGCGCCAACATTTTGTTACTACCTTTATTGAGCACCTCAACGGTGTTGATTTTGAGAAACGTAAAACCGTTAAAATTCGTGATCGTTATGATGCAAGTGTACCAACGGTTGTAGGCCCTGTTACTCGCCAAAAATCTGTTTTTGTTGAAGATGCAAAATTTTTACGTCAACAAACCAAGCAACCTATCAAATGGGCTCTGCCCGGACCCATGACTATGATAGATACGCTTTATGATGACCATTATAAAAGTCGCGAAAAGCTAGCTTGGGAGTTTGCCAAAATCCTAAATCAAGAAGCCAAAGAATTAGAAGCGGCTGGTGTTGATATTATCCAATTTGATGAGCCGGCGTTTAATGTGTTTTTTGATGAAGTAAATGATTGGGGTATTGCTTGTTTAGAAAGAGCAATTGAAGGTCTAAAATGTGAAACTGCAGTGCATATTTGCTATGGCTATGGCATCAAAGCCAATACAGATTGGAAAAATACCTTGGGGTCAGAATGGCGACAATATGAAGAAGCGTTTCCCAAGCTACAACAATCTAATATCGATATTATCTCACTAGAATGTCACAATTCTCATGTTCCAATGGAGTTACTTGAACTCATTCGCGGTAAAAAAGTGATGGTAGGGGCTATTGACGTAGCAAGCAATACCATTGAGACACCAGAGGAAGTAGCCAATACACTTCGAAAAGCACTGAAGTTTGTTGATGCCGAGTTGCTCTACCCTTCTACCAACTGTGGTATGGCACCGTTATCTCATAGTGTGGCAAGAGGTAAGTTAAATGCGCTAAGTGCAGGTGCTGAGATCGTCCGAAGAGAACTCACGACCTAAGGTGTGTTGATATTTCCGTCCGCTAGTCATCGAGACAAAGATAACTTAGAAGAAGTCGATAAGGAGGGCTAATTTCCCACGCAAAATAACTTTTTAAAGTGCTCGGTTATTTAACTGAGCACAGCAAAAAATTCGCGGGTAAAAATCCCCTATTCCTATTAAATGGCAGTGTGATATTTTCAATATGACTTGCTCAACGGCTTACTATCTGACCTTAGGACATTCTACTAAAGGAATTTACATACGTCGTTTGATATATGAAATCCCCCACAAGTATCCGTTAATCTTATATTTACCAAGACAATTCGTAATAGCCTTTTTTATCCTTAATTGTTAGATCTGTAAAACCATCAATAACTAAGTCAGCTAAAGATAATTCTGCTGCTTTATGGCTAGTTAAAATCGCTACAGTAAAACAACCTGCGTCTTTAGCTGATTTCACTCCAGCAGGGGAATCTTCAAAAGCGACACAACTCATAGGTTCTAACCCTAGCTTTTTAGCTGCAATGATAAAAGAATCTGGATGAGGTTTGCCATAATTTACATCTTCGGCGCACACCATATTACTTGGTAGCTTAAATCCTGATGCAAGTAAACTTGTCTCTGCTACCTTTCTAGGTCCACTCGTTGCTATAGTCCATGATTGCACAGGTATGCTTTCGACAAAACTCAATGCCCCATCAATTTCTGTTGCTGTCTCCATTGCTTTAACCGCAATATCTTTTACTTTATTTTCTTCATCTTTGTTTGCGTATTGAGAGCCAACTAATGTGAGTGTTTCTGTGATTTTTCTTCCATGGACATGCGGGAATACATCTGAGAAATCTATTTCTTTTTGACCTGCCCATTTTTTCCAAATGTTATTTATAACCAATGTAGTGTTGACAAGCGTTGCATCTACATCAAATATAAAACCCTTGCATGAAAAACTGTTCATTAAACTTATTCCTTTCACTAATAACTACGAAGATAACAAAAACGTAACGTCCAATAAGCGAGAAATTTTCGTTAACTAAATGTTTGAGGAACTAAAAAAAGCTTACTCTCTATGTTCCGTTTAAAGCGCTTGATTTAACACAGTTGTTCACTATACGTAGATCTTGCCTTTTAGATATAAAACACCTTTGCCAGATACAATAATATTTTCATCCGAGACAACACAATTGAGCACGCCACCTCGTTTGGAGGCCTGATAAGCCTGTAAGTCCCTTTTATCTAATTTTTCAGCCCAATATGGCGCCAGCCCTGCGTGGATTGAACCCGTAACAGGATCTTCATCACCGCCGTTTGCTGGCCAAAAGTAACGAGAAACAAAATCATATTGACTAGACTTTGAAGTGACAACAACATCCAAAGGAGCAAGTTGCTTAAGCAGTTCAGAATCATAATTAACAGTGAATACATCTTGTTCACTGTTAAAGACAGCAAAGTATGCTTGTCTATTTTTTAATACTTCAACTGGCGCTTTGGAAAGTCCCGCAAGTAGTTGCTCTGGTATAACTGAGACAAGCTCTGGCTTTTGGCATGGGAAAGTCATTTCTATTTCACCTTGCTTGTTCAGTAAGACACTTAAGTTACCAACTTTCGATGTTATAAATTCGATCTTTTTATCTAAGCCAAATTCGAAAAATAAAACATGAGCAGAAGCCAGTGTTGCGTGTCCGCAAAAATCAATTTCTGTTAACGGAGAGAACCATCGAATTTCATATTTATTGCTAGATACACGTTTTAAAAATGCAGTTTCAGAAAGGTTATTCTCAGCAGCAATATTTTGCATTAATTCATCGGATAGCCAATTATCAACGGGAACGACAGCCGCTGAATTTCCTTTAAATTGCTGATCTGAAAATGCATCAACAACGAATATGTTTAATTCCACTGTGTGAACTCCTTTTGATTAGCTTCTTAAATCTACAACACTCGAACAGCTTTGTTTGTTAAAATAGAGAGCTAAAATAAAACCAATAACAAAACTTAAGGTGTGCCCAGGCTTAGGATAGCCAACAGATTTAAAGTCTAAATACAGCGAGGGAATGAGGGCGAATGCAAGAGCCAGAAAAATTATGTAAAAATTGTCAGGTTTCTTTAGTGCCAATACAAATAAAAAGCCAGCGAAACCAAAAGCAGCCTGTGATGCTCCCGTGCCAATATTCCACGGTGGTGTTCCAAATTGCGTACTAAACAAGGTACCTGAAACACCAGCAAGTAACCAAATAGCTAATGTGTACTTATGCCCTACTTTCACCTCTAAAATAATCCCTAAGACTAGTATTGATAAAACATTATAAATCATATGTTTTTGATGAACATGTATTAACTGTGAAGTAAATAAACGCCAAATTTCAAAATTTTTGATGCCTTCTACGGTTAAACCGCCGTATTCAGCAAGATAAATGATTTTCGACTTACCAAAATAAGTACCTGTTATTTGGTGAGCTAAGTAAATAGAAACACATAGCGTTAAAATACAAATTAGAAATGTGATTATTGGATTGTAATTAGATCTCATACTTCGTCCTGAAACTTACGCACAATTACCGCCCGAAAAACAGGCGTAACACTAGTTGGCTAAAATGTAAATCAAAGCGGCACTAACCTACCGCTATTTGTCCTTTTGAGTGACCAGCTATGCTTAACTATGCCTATAGCACTTTATAATAATCACCAAAACCAGCTAAAATATTCGTGATGGCAATAGATGAGAGAATAAGTCCCATCACTCGACTAATGACACTCGCACCACTTTTCCCTATGAGGCGATCAATAAAGCCAGCGAGTAGCATTAGTATATAAACTAGAATAAGCACGGATAACATGACTAATGCAGTTTGCGTCTGCTCCCAAAGTGTATATACCGAATTTTTAGTTAAGAGTACAGCTGCTAACATGGCTCCAGGGCTTGCTATTGAGGGTACTGCAAGAGGAAATATAGCAGTTTCATTAGAGTTTTCTAAAGATTTTATCTCTTCATCTGGCTTACTATCACCAAAAATCATATTGAGTGCGAATAGAAATAAAACGATGCCCCCAGATATTTGAAATGCCGGTAGTGGAATGGATAGTGCTGTTAATACTATTTCACCTACAACTAAAAAGAACAACAATACGCAAGCTGATACAAATGTTGCAAGTAAGGCTACACGCCGCTTTGTTTTTTGGTCATATTGGGATGTGACCGCTATAAATACTGGTATTGTTCCAATAGGATCAATAACGGCAAAAAATGTTATAAAAACAGCTAAATAATCGATCATTTACTATGTACCTATGAATAAGTAGAGTTCTCAAGATAACGCCCGCTTACGCGGATAAAAACTGTTGGTGGTATGTGTAACCAAGCGAGACGATGCCAACAATTTAAGTGCTTATTATACGCTAAATCACACTTACCCTATAGTTAATATTGTCCCTATCTATAGTAGAACCTAATGATTTATAAAGACTTCAAGCTGTAGTGTTATTTACTTCTGTTTATCATTATATAGCCATTGCGTTAATTTCTTTTGCAAACTATTTAACAGTGATTAACTGGCCTTTGATACCCGCATAGAACACAATTATTTCTGCAGGTATGCTGCCACTATTAAATCCTAAGTGCCACTTATTTACTATTTCAATGATGGGATCTCCTGCGGTCATTAACAATTTCTCGCCCGTCTTGGTTAATACTGTCAATTCACCTTTTGTTAATACACCTGCATTGATGTATGGATGCTGATGTAGAGGGATTTTAGCACCCGCAGGGATTGTAATTTTAAGAATAGTAACCTCTGGTTGCCCTTTAGGATATGAAGGAAGCTGACTGCCATCCCAACTATGTATCGACTTGACCAAAATCTCAGACTCTATATTATTTTCTGTGTGTTGTGCAAAAACCAATGGTGTAAACAAAGTGAACAGCAATAACCAAATTGATAATCTCATTTTTATCCTTCAAAACCTGATAAGTATAAGTAATAAATAACCCCCTTATAAGAGGCAAATAATAGCTTGTTAAAATACACGAAGAATTAGCAAAGGCCAACTGTCTTTTATTCTATTTAACAGGTCGTTAGCTTATTATTAATTCCGTAGTATTTATGGAACACGAAGCACTGCACAATTACAAAGATCATCACTTTCAAAAGCAGTTAAATCGCCAGCATTTAGTCCTGGAACAGGAAATAGACGAACAGTTAACGGCTTATTCAAACGATATGCCATTGTTCCTGTATCTCTCATTAACGCCGAAATTTTATCTGATGGTGTATCACCCGGTATTGGCACTGTATCTAACCCTATGCCGCAGACTGAGCTATAGGTTAATAATGAACGTATATCAAAATGTGAATTGATACTGCCTCTGGCAAGTCCAGTATCTTCTGTTAACGCAAGCATCAATCCTGAAAAGCCAACAAGGTCAACGTCTTTAATTGATTTAAAAACCTTAGTCAGTAATGATGAAACTTCAACGGTACCCGATGCGCCAAAGTATTCAACACCCATGAGTTCATAGAGCTCGACCATGCTCGCACAATCTTTAGAAGGAGCAGCAGAGCTATCAAATCCTGTAAAAACATATGATTTATCACAGTTTGAATTTTGAATGACACTATTAATATTGGTTATATGATGTTGTAGAGCACCACTCATCACGTCGTAGTAGCCCTTAAATTTGTCGTTATGGCTTTGCTTCTCGCTACTTAGGTTGTAATTTGTGAGTACATTCACCAGTAAATCAGGCGTTTCTAGACCAATAACAAACCTATCTCCTAATTCTTTACGATGGTAACTCGCTGGAAAATACGGAATGAGTGGGTCACAATTAAAATTAACGGTGAAATTGAAATTACCTTCACCTCTAGTCGTTATCGAGCTAATCCGCTGAACAGCTTTAACCGAATGTTCAATCAATTGATCATCTAAAACCCCATATTCATCAAGATTAACATTTACACATACATTGCATAAATCGCCAAATTCTTTGATTAACTCTGGTAGGAGTTCTATTTCCTCTTTTGATCTCGCCTCGCCAATAGCAAATCGAATTCTCATGCCTGAGTTATTAGAGGCAGTTAATAACGCATTTAAATAACTTAAGTCAGATCTAGCTTTGTCTAAATTATCAGTATTTAAATACTCACCAAAAGGGTTAGTAACAATTCTAATTGATTGAACGGTATAACCTTTAGCCTTAAACTCTTCTGACAAGCTTAAACAGAAAGCAGAGGCTCTTTTTATTTTGTCTTTCCAGCTTCCTTTATTGTCATCCAAAGATATAAAGGTTGTTATCGTACGTATCTTACAAAGCTCTTTATTTTTATATGTCAATTTCAACTTCCTACTGAAATAATTATCAAATCATCTAACGGCCTATTAAGAAGGCTGATACTTGTGTACTAAAAAGGTATAACAAAGCGAAAACGAGCAACCAGTTTACTTTAAATATCTTGTGCGCATAGTTACCACAAGAACTTGTTTTTTAGCTCTTTGGTTGGAAGCATACACGTTTCTAATTTACCAAATATACTATACCTGTTTCTAGCAAGTAAACGATAAAAATAATCACGAATAGGTCTGGGTAGTATTTTGAATACTCTACATAAATACCAAGCACCGCTTAGCCCTTGAGCAATTTCAATTGCCGCATTTGTGCCAAGAAGGCATTCGTCATTTTTAATTAAAATAAAGGTATCAAACCCGATGTTTTCGACATTATGATCTGCAATCAATTTTTGAGCTGCTGGACTTTGCACAGGAGCAAAAACGAACAAATTTGTCTGATCACGTTTTATGATAAAATTGACTGAGCTGTTACAAAAATTACAGACGCCATCAAAAATAATTATGTGTTGATTACTCATAACTCTCCATAAAATAAACGACTTGCTCTCAGTACCTTTTACAAGACGCGAACCAATAAGTAAACTAATGATTGGCTAAACGAAACATAGCCAGTCATTACGTGTTTCTGTCAATATCAATGTCGCCCATCACAAAAAATACTGAGCCCCCCCTTTAACTTAGGTTATGCTTGAAACTTAACCCCTTTGCCAATAAAACTTATAAAGGGGTTAAATAGCAACAAGTAAATTATTGTAATTTACAGCCACTATTTTGAGCGTCTTAATCCAAACAATAATAATACCAGTAACCCGTATATTGCACCGCCTGATGAAGTGCTTTCAGCAGCGGGCTTACTTACCGTCAAACTGAGGTTTCCCTTTGCTGTAAGCTGCTCTGAATCCGTTGCAATAATTTCAATGCTATAACTACCTGCTGTTGATATAGAGCCGGTAACAGCACCTTCTTTAGAAATAAGCAAACCGCTTGGCAGATTTTCAGCTGAGAATGTTAAGTTATCGTTTTGATCAACGTCAGTAAAATAACTACGGACATTTAAATCAAGTGCTGAATCTACAGTAAAGGTTTGAGTCGGTATATTTGAACTCAAAACAGGAGCATCGTTAACATTATTAACAACAACAGAAAATGCTTCAAGTTTGTCACTATAGGCGTTATTACTGGCCACAATAACGATATCTTTATACTCACCAACATCATCGTTTTCTGGGGTTCCGGTCAATGCTCCTGTATCTTCGTTAAAATCAGCCCATGAAGGTTGATTACTAATGGTAAAAGTAATTGAATCAATATTACCTAAGTAAATCACTGTTGGTTCAAAGCTATAAGATTGATCTTCCATTATTTCTGAGTCGGGCGAGCCTGTAATCGCGGGTGCTGAATTAGCAACTAAGGGATTACTATCAGCTTGATCTAAGATGCCATCACCATCGGTATCTGAATTATTAGGATCTGTTCCAGCTAACATTTCATTAATATTAGTTAGACCATCATTGTCTTTATCTTCTTCACTATCTTTTACTAACGGGTCAAAAAGGGAGCTAATTTCATAACCATCTGACATACCATCAGCATCAGTATCAGCAACTAATGGATTAGTAAGATAAATATGCACTTCATCACCATCGCTTAACGTGTCGCTATCAGTATCTTCATTATGTGTATCTGTACCATAAATGACTTCGTCATCATTAATTAAACCATCTTTATCGCTATCTATGCTGATTTTGGCTAAACGATATACAAAGGTTGCGCTAGCCAAGTTACCTTCACCAGCCTGTATAACAAGAGTACTGCTACTGCCATCAATAGCGTTTCGGTAAACCCTATTACCAGCGGTGACTAAATAATAACCGTCACCATCGTGTTTCAGGCCCGATGGTGCAGAAACTGTTGCTAATTTTGATTTATAGCTGCCATCACCTTTATCAAACACCAATATAGCTTTACTCTTTTCAGATGAAACTAACATATCATTTTGATTGAATAGAATACTACGTGTCCTGCTTAACCCCCCTGCCCCTGGTTTCACTACTTCCGTCGCTTTTTTAGTTGTTAAATCAACTTTTACGATGTTGTCACTTTTCCAGCCCGGTAAATACAGTGCTCCATCCTCAATCACAATGCCAACATCAATACCGTCAATTAACGAGTTGCCCGAAGGTAAAATAGTATCGGTAATTGCCCAAGTTTTGGTATCGATTTTAACGACTTTATTTATACTAAAACTCGCTGCATACATCATCCCTTGTTGGTCTATCACTGCTGAAATTGGGTTCGGTATATACTCCTTGTCACTACCAGGGCCAAGCAATATGGTTCCGATTGACAATGTCTCGCGATCAAACTTTAGCATTCGACCATTGTTCTCACTAATAACTAAAACATCTCCATCTGGCGCTTCAAGAATTCCTAACGGACCGTCAATTAATCCTTGGCTATCAAGGTGTTTAATAAACTCCCCGCTACAGCCATCGTATATTTTTACGTTATTGGGTGTCCAACTACTTACCAGAAGTAATGAATCACAAGAATCATCACCTAAGCTCTGCGCATGTGTCATATTTGGTAAGGTAATTAAGCCAAGTACCGCTACTATCGATAGATTTTTCATATTTATACTTCTCAAGGTTATGTGCATTACATGTGTAGCTAAAACATACATAAGCCATTGATATAAAAGCCTTCGAATAAGTTCTTAATTTCCTCCACAATTTATCCTTTTATCGTTATACTCAGAAATAATTGATTTTTAGGTGTTTTTGATAACGATGCTACAACCCATTCAGCCTGCTATTAAACAACCCTGTAAAATTGGTGATTGGAAATTTGATCCCACCGACGGCAGGCTAAAAAGTGTCGATAATCCAGTGAAATTACAACCACGTTTAAGTCTTTTGCTAGCGCTTTTCATTGCAAATGTTAATGAGGTTTTATCTAGAGAGCAACTCACCGAAATTCTTTGGAAAGATAAGATAGTAAATGAGGATGCTTTATCTCGATGTATTGCCGAACTTAGAGCTGCTTTAGGAGACGATAGAAAAAAACCCACGTTTATCGAAACAATCCCTAAAAAAGGCTATCGTTTTATATACCCGTTAAACGAGCCTAACAAACAAATCAAAATATCACTGTTTGCCGTGATTCCAGTAATCGTTGTGGTTATCTTATTGCTTATTTTTAACTGGTCATCTAACCCACAATTTGGCGTTGTCTTACAGAAGGGACTAACGAGCGCTAAGCGGCTCACCACAGACGACTTGCTTGAACGCAGCCCTGAAATATCACCCGATGGTACAATGACAGCATTTACCTCTAAAGATAATAAACGACTCGTGGTGAAAATTGTCGACAACGAAGGTATTGTCTTGCATACAATAGCTGATGACATTGATAGCATCATGTCACCGTCATTTAGTGCTGATAGTAAATCATTAATCGTTGCTGCTGCGTCAAAAGTAACCCCTTGCACAATTTATCATTATGACTTACTGACTAAAAATCGTATCAACTTAGGTGAGTGTTACCTGCCAAACCGTTCAGGTATTTTTAGCTGGTCCTCTGACAGTAACCTTTTGGCTTTTGTCGCTAAAGATCCTAGTAGCAAAGTTGCCGCTATATGGCTATATGATAGAGTTCAACAAACGAGAAAGCAGTTAACCGCTCCGCATAACAATGGGTATTTTGATACTCGGCCTCGATTTTCACCAAACAATAAAAAAATAGCTTTCACCCGAGGAAGTCAATCAGTTAGAAATATCGTTTGGCTTGAGTTGAATAACCCTAGTAAAATTTTTCAGCTTACCGACAATAAAAATTATATCTCTAGTTTTTCCTGGTTAAAAGACAATATAAACCTGTTATTTGATAGTGATAAACGCGGCGAGCGAAACTTATGGCTGATTAACTCTGACACTAAAAAAGAGACTCTGCTAGGGGCAAGAGATGCACAATTCCCGTCACTAAATCACGATAATTCAATTTTAACTTTTCTCGATGTTCGCTATAAAGCGAACATTTGGTCGGTTAATTTAACTGACAATAAAGACCAATTATTACCGCTGACCCGCTCAATAAAATACAATAATATGCCTAGCTTCTCTCCGGACGGTAGCCAAGTTGCCTTTACCAGTAATCGACAAGGCAAAGGGGCAATCTGGCTTTATTCTCTGACAACAAATAAACAACGCAAACTGTTTAGTCTTGAAGGTGAAAACCTGATATTACCCAGTTGGTCTGCTAAGGGTGATAAGTTACTTGTCAGTTATAAGAGTTCTTCTCAGTACGGCTGCTACCAATATGACATTACCAATCAGCATTATGAATCTGTTGGTCAATTCGAAAAAGAGTATTACTCTTGTTTATACGGAGCCAATGACGATATTTTTGCGATGACTAAGGAAGTAAATAACGCCTCGCAAATAATTAAAATCACAGCAAACAAGACCATTGAACAGATGACTTTTGACGGCGTGAACCGGATGATGTTATTGAATGATGACGTACTAATTTATTCATTGAAAGACAAAAATGGTCTACAAATGATGTCTGTTTCAGGGAAAAAGACAAACATTGTTTTACCCGACTTCCCTTCGAATTTATACGAGCATTGGACGACACGTGATGGAATGATTTATTATACAAAATTCAAAGGAGACAGCGGAATATGGCGTTATCAAGTTGATTCAGGTGAAGATACATTAATTAGTAAACATCTACCGTCTACTATAGGTAATACATTAGCGATCTCACCCGATCAGAATATGTTGCTAATTTGTCGAACAGATAATGTAGACTCTGATATTTTTATTAGTACATTAAAACATGTACAAGAATGATAAATAATTGAAATAATCTATTGAGATACGAAACACGGGTTAATGGTCAAGTACCTTCTCGATGACATGCTAAAGCAAAATAGTATCTGAACCACAAAATTTATTGTTTTGTGTCCAGCAAGTTAAAATCAATGTAAAGAATAAATAGCTATTCAATACTTTTGAAGTTATTTTTAGGCGTTTTTCCAGCTTCTAGCAAGACTTATCGCTTGTTTTAAATTAGACCAATCTAAAAGACTTTCTTGGTACTCCCCGGCTTTACCTTGCAGCTTGATACCATAGACATTTAACCTAAAAGCAAGGATTGAATAAAACGCATCAACTACTCCTGCAGAATTAAACATAAATGGTAATTGTGCTAACTTAAAAATATTTTCAATGCGAGTTAACTCATTGTTAATGTCAGGTGTAAACTCTAGTAATTGATCTACTTGCTCTAAAGAAAATGGGCATTTTGCTCTAAGGCCCATGAAACCCGAATGTAGTTCTGCGCACAAACTACGAGCCAGAGCTCTTTCAGCGCTTGAACTAGGATAAAGAGCACCATCAGAGCATTCATTAAAATACTCAGCAATTGCCAGTGAATCATGTATCACAAAAGTACCTTCATTTAAGGACGGTACTAACCCAGTTGTTGAATGCTTCAATATCTCTGATTTAAAATCTGAGCGGGTCAAATCAATTACATTAACTTCAACGGCTAATTGTGCTAATTGACTACATATCCAAACCCTTAATGACCATGTTGAGTCAGTGCCAACAGTTAATTCCATTTATTAAACTCCTAAATATAAATTGAGTAAACGTCTCCCCTGCCAATAAAAGGCAGGTAAATGTTCAGCGAAGTAGTACAAGATAAAATCAAGGCCGAGCCAACGGTTAGTAATCCCGCTTAATTTTCATATGATGCGTACTTAATTGATGTTGCTCCTGCACACTTTTACCAACAGCAGTAATAGACCAAATCTCGCCTTTGGATCCTTTTCCATTCTTAGCAAAACCTTTATTCATAAGGCTATGGAGGTAATCTGTAGTTTCTGCTTTACTTATACCTGTTTCACTGGAAATAGTATTAATATATCGCCATGTGTAGCCAGATTTTTGTAAACAGATGAGTATACAATTCTCATCGTGAGTTAACTTGTCCTGTGCTTTAGCCGCTTCTTTTTGTTCAATAGTTGGTTCTGTTTGATTTTCTACCATAGTGTGAACCATGTTCATTTCAGCTTCAAAACCAGCACCTTTGAACTTAGATATTTTATCAATATTTGAGAATGCTAATCCAATAGAACCCGCTAAAATAGCTAAGCCCATTTCTGCGGAAAGAGATAAAAATCCGTAAATAGTACTTATGACTAATAGCACGACAAACGATGCAATTTTGAATATTAATTTGATAGCAAGTTCCTTTTCGCATAGACACAATGACTCCCCACGAGGTGCTAGCCTCTGAACGTGGGTTAGTTTTAAAACCAGAGCCATAATATATGTGTCAACAATATAAAACAGAGGCTAGCATGGTAAAACATAACATACTTTTCATAGGCTTAGATACCCATAAAACATTCACAGAAGTGGCTTTTATTGAAGGCCAACGCGGTGCAAAGTCCACTCACTTAGGAAAAATCCTCAGTAATAAAGCCGCCTTTAAGAAATTGGCTCGGCAACTGCAATCGAAATATCCTGACGCAATACAGCGACTAACGTTTACTCTTGTACCAGTTCTTATCAAGATATTCTCGCTCGCCACCGAGCATTGCTCTTTTCACTCACCATGGATTACCGAATAGACGAATAAAATGCCAGTCTCCAAACTCGTCGGATTTTCGACAAGACGTTGTGATTGATTCATTTGAAATTTAGTTAACAAATTTTCCATAGAGTTTATTTCGAATGGGACGCTTAACTAAGTAAATAGCACCATTAGTTCTCATTTCTTTAATTTTGATAAAAGGAATGAAATCGGGAATTAACTTGAAATAGTCATGATTATTTACATCATCGTATTTAATGCTATTTACCACTGCATATTGCCATTGATAGAAAACACTTCCATAAACTATAGCCACGTGATCCCCAGAAACACTCACCACTTTAGCTAATCTATATTCTTGTCTACTCTCTAATTTACCACTGAGTAATCTCATGTCTAAAAAATAAATGTCATTCACTTGAGGAGATAAAATCAGGATCTCTGCCTCTTTTTGTTCTGCTTTATGAAACGCATAGTTTTCATAGCCAAAATAGGCAATCACTAGTAAGCAGATCAAAAATACGAGCCTATTTAAGGGGCTTGATAACTCTGGTTTTAACTGTTTTGTCTCTAGGGTATTTAGCACTTTAATTAATCCTTTATACGCTTCATTTTCAAATCAGGTATATAAATTAGGATATTGCATTGCAAAATACAAATATCAGTAACACTAATCATGGTTAAGCTTACTAATCGTAAATAACAACCTTAACATCCTAAAGTTAATTACAATAATAAACAATACGTTAACTTCATTCTAAAGCTTAAATCAGACCAGTCGAGCTATATAATTATCTATTGGTGTCTTTTGTGCATTGATCTAGGTGAATGCACATAAATAATCATCTTTTAATATACTGGATTTAAAGAGGGTACCTATGAATTTTATTAAAGTGAAAATTATACTCATGACGTTACTCCTAACTGTTAGCGGCTTTTCGAATGCTAATTTGGTTAACGTTAGCTATATAGAAATAATTAACGCCAAAGGTGATTGGTTACAAGTTAGTGAAGTAATCGCAAATGATATTGTTGGTAATGACATGGCCCTCACTAATTTTGCAATCGCAACAGCACCTAATCAATGGTCGTCGATCAGTGGCGCAGAACAATCTATCGACGGTGTTACAGCTGGTAGTTATCAGTTAGGGCAGATTTTTCATGAACTAACTAGAGGCTCAACTCTCACCGTTACTTTTAATGCACTACAAGAACTTTCTTCTTTTACAATATTTGGCCGTACAGATTGCTGTACCGAGCGTGATATATACGACATTAGATTTTTTGGTGCTGATAGCCAAGTTATAGCAACGTATACCGATGTTGCTCCAGGTACATTAGTTCCAATCCCAGAGCCAACTATTCTTGCGCTAATAGCATTGGGCATTATAAGTTTGGCATCACGTAAACCAATAATAATGTGAGAAATAAAGTAATATATTCATTTTGATCAGGTTGCTGACGGCTAAAGCTAACCCATTGTTTTAGTGTGCTAAAAGGCCTTACTAGTCCTTTTTCCAAATTCGATATGTATAATCTAAGTTTGAACTAAAGCATTGCTTAAACACTTCATGATAACCATCAGGAACTTTGGGGAAAAATATATCACCTTCAATTTCTTTATGGACTGTCGATATATGTAGGGTTTCTACACGATTAATAAGTGCTTTATATATTTCACCGCCGCCGGACACAAAGGCATGGTCAGTAACATTTTTAAGAGTTGATAACGCATTATTGATAGATGAAAAATAGAATACATCTTTATCATTTGAATGCATTTCAGCACGAGTTATTACTGCATATTTTCTATTTGGTAGCTTACCCATAGAATCGAAAGTCTTCCTGCCAACAATTAACCATTGATTATATGTCATAGCCTTAAACAATAACTGCTCACCTTTTACTGACCAAGGTATATCTAAGCCAGATCCAATGACACCATTTTCAGAAACTGCTACGATTAATGATAATTTCATACGACTCCAGCTAGGGTTAACATCCACATTCATGGGCAATAATATAGTTGGTTAAAATGTGTATCGAAGCGAAACCAAGCAAACTATTAGCAATATCACTTGGAACTCTTGTTATGCGAATTTTAATCTAAACTCTATACAAGCTAGTTTTTTACTATTTAGTGTTAAAAAGTTCGGTAAGTTACCAGTAATTTTAAATCCGTGTTTTAACAATATATGTTTTGAGGCTGGGTTATTTTCTAAAACTTTCGCTTCTAAAGCTTTAACACCAAATTCTTTTCTCGCAATGTTTATCAATGAAGCTAAGCAAAAACTTGCATAACCTTGCGATGTATAATTTTTTGAAACTCTATAACCGACCATTGCCTTATTTACGCAAATATCTCTTATATTGGCTCTTGCGACTATTTCATTACCTTTAATAAGCAAACCACAAAAAGATGAACCCGAATTTACCTTATCAAGTTCGATATCAATATGCTGACAAACCCCCTGCTCTGAATAAAAATCATCATCCCGAGGTTCAATTAATGACTCAAACCATGATCTATTTTCTAGCTCAAAATTCAATAATTGTTGCAGATGATGCTTAGATAACAATTCAAATTGCATAAAAATTCTCGATAGGCATGACGCCCACTTAAAGGCCTGATAATTGTTTGCTAAAATGTGTAGCGATGGGGAACCGAGAAAATCGTTAACAGCTCCACTTTAAATTTCTATGAAGCTCTTGCCTCTTGATTCAATCCTAACTCTTTTTGCTTTTTTTTTGTTAACCCTAAAGAGACTAAGCGATATGACTCTTTAAGATAATAAAGAAGATCTTCGATATTTTTATTATCAAATTTCTGAATCCATTTCATACCACGATTAGCGAAATAAGGCGCTGGTTTATATCCTTCACTTTCGCTAAGAAAGCCATAGTTTAGCTCTGATGCTTTAAATGTAAAAGCTGATGATTTATCATCTGACCAACCACCTATTGCGAATACTTTACCACCCACTTTCCAGACATGACTGTTACCCCATTGAACTACATAAGTAGTAGCTGGAAGAGATTTGCAGAATTCATTAAATTCCTCATAAGTCATAACAATTCCCTGTGCTTGATAACGCCTAACTTAAGCGGAAAATAATAGTTGGTAAAATAAACGACAGAAGAACATAAACTAACTGCTATTTATCCCTTTAAGTGCCTTATTAACTTTTGCTTGCTCTCAAGATTAACGTCTTAAATTCCGAAATGACTAGCTCAGGTTCATCATCTTGAACAAAATGTCCACTTTTTTTCGCCATAACAGCCTCTCCCTTCGGAAATTTAAGCACCCATTCAGCCTGATATTCACCCCATAAATGTCGAGCTTCATCAGTATCAAAAAGGCGCTTAGGTTCTTTAACTTTTTTAACACCCGCAATCAATGTGATCGGAATGTTTGGGATATCACCGTAACCTAAGGAAGGCTTTTTGTCCCAAATGTCATTTATTAAGCACCAATTATTTTCTTTACCCATTTTTAAATCAGTTTGTTTCAGCTTATCATTGGATTCCTTCCCACCTAGAGGATCTAGTTGTTCAATTATTTCAATATCTCTTGGGTTAATAGGATCAATAAACAACATAGCCGAAACTTTAGTTGGATTTCGAGCTGCGAACTCCCGAGCAATTTTCCCACCATAAGAATGAGAAACATAAATGATGGGTTTGCTAATTTTTAGCCGTTGGATTAGCTCTTCGACGTCCTTAACATAATCAGTTGATGTTAAGTCACCAACACAAGACGAGGAATTCCCTTCACCTCTTCTTGAGTATCTTATCGCTGTAGTATTCTTTGGAAGACTATTCCAGATTGAATCCCAGCCCGACATCCCAGATATTGCACCAGCTTCAAAAAGTATGACGTTGTCTCCATCACCTTTAACTTCATATTCTAATTCAGCTTGATTAACTAATAGTGATTTAGCTGAAGCAGAAAAACACAAGATACAAAGGCCAATAGTTATTAAAAATTTTGGAAACATACACCCATCCCTGAAGAAAAATAGTAGTTAGCTAAAATGTTGAACGGAGTGAAACAGTCAACTGTATCTTTCCGTTTAAAGTTATTATTATGTCACTTTTATGCAAATGCATAGATTAGAAAAGTTCCAAAGCATATCGCTAGGACACCTCCAATACGGCCAAATGGTTTCACCCAAGTGAATACCCACGATATTAAGCATTTAAAATTATTGCGACCCATAATCGTAAAAACTATTGCGGCTAAAACAGCTATCCAGCCAATGACTTCCATTGTTACAGGAAACCTCGAAACATTAGCTTGATAAATGAGTAATGCTCCAAGGAAAAGCCTCACGACCACAGCACCTATATGTAACCAGAGCTTATCAGCATTTTGCTTTAACACCCTGATTATAATTTCAGGGTTAGTAATGAGCGATACTCCAGCTAGAAGCATTAATAGTCCAAAAACTATTATCAATATATTCATAATCTGAATCCTAGTCTGACAACATAACGCTTACATAAGCGTAAAATTATAGTTGGCAACAAAGTTTTAGGCACGAAAAACAGTTACGAGTCCGACTCTAAGGCCTTGTTAAATTCGTTTGAAATTGGAGGTGAAAACATAGCTAAAATGATAGCTCCAGCTAGCATATTATTGATTTCCCAAAGTACCGCTTCCCAACCATAAGAAATTAAAGCTACTTTTACAACGCCAATTAAAACCAGTAGACAAGTCATCACGGAATATAACCAACGCCCCCAATTTTTATACAATACTACACCGATCAAACCAATAAATTGTCCAATGACTAAAAAGTTCAAACTGTAATAATAAATATAAAAGTTTTCTGAAAAATACCAGTTTGGATCAGACGGAATTAATTCGTAAGCGGGAGCTAATTCGCCACTATCAAAATACTGTACAAGTGGATCAATGACAAAACCAAATAAGAAAAATAGAATAATTAAAAGTCTGAATTTTAATCGAATGCTCATGTGCTACCTCAGAATTGAACGCCTTTCTGGTGAAAATTATTGGTTAATTATAACAGCGAAGCGCTGACCGCCTGTTATTTTCCGTTTAAGTAGCCTGTAAGTTTATTTTACACATGTTGATCAATTAGAATCGAATTACCATCAGGATCTTGAATAGAGATACTTGAAGGACCACTATCACCATTAATGGACTTTTGTATGATATTAACCCCCTGGTTTTCAAACTCTTGTAACAGATCTCTAATATCAGTATACGACTCTAGTGTTTTACCACTTTTATCCCAGCCAGGGTTGAATGTCATGATATTACCCTCAAACATTCCTTGGAATAGTCCAATGGTATGATCGCCGTTTCGTAGTATCAACCAGTTTTCGGATTGTTCTCCGCCAACTTTTTCGAAGCCTATTTTTTGATAAAACACTTTTGACTCTTCTATGTTTTTAACCGCTAAACTTACTGAAAATGCACCTAATTCCATTTTAAACTCCATACTTTGATTAGAAGACCGTTAGTTCCACATAGTTTAGGCGAATTTTGTAATTAGCGGTATTTTGCTGATGTTATAAATTCTCCAAAAGCCTCACACCAAACCACAACAGTATTAAACTGAGATAACTGAATACTAGGTTCTACTTTTACCATGAAGTTATCAAAGGTTTTAACATCGCCAATAAGTTTCATAGTGGACTTCAGTTGTTCAAACTCAGCTTCTGTTTCTACAAACTCTGGCGATAAATAGAGTTTGTATTCAGGGCCTGGAGCAAGTTTGCCCAGTAAGGTGACATAACCAGAACTAATTGAAACTTTACCATCACCCCAATGGAGTAGATCACTCCCCTTTAGATTGCGTATAAATTCAGTCCTATAATCAGCCCGAATAGATATTGTCTTTATATCAGACTCGCTTGGTGAAGGAGGGGCTGTAAGTATTGGAAGTAAATAAATCCCCATTACAAACCCGCAGGCAAGCATGGAAAGATGAGTAAAAGTTAGCAGTATAAACTTTCGAATTTTCAAAATACTCGCCAAATGCCAAAATAACAGGCTATAAAAAGTTGATTGAAATTGAAGATGAAGGAGGAAAACCGACTATTTACCTCCTACTTCCATGACTGGTTATGTGAATTATTTACCGTACCTGCGAATAACAGATACCTTACCATTTTCTAACTCGATAACATCGAGCACCAGTTTGCTATAACTAAATTCTGAGCCATCAGAACGCAAGCCTTTAGCTGAGAAGCTATGCTTAAAGGCAATTGAGTTGTAACCAACAATATATTCAACTAATTTTGAATCATAACTAGTATGAACGCCCAAATAACGAGTCATCCCTTTACGCATCATTTCTTTCCCATCAGGTTCTCTAGAATCATCGGGTGCATTAGGAAAATGCTGATTACCTACATCGTCAGTTAAAAATGATAAGTAATACTCTAAATCTTCTTTAGTAGCATTAGGCAGTTGAGTTTTAACCTTTGCTTCATAATATTCTTGAAAAAATTTATCGTAATCAAGCATATCGTCATTGGCCAATACATTTGTTGAAAGACAAGTAATTAAAACAGCTACTATTGATTTAAATTTATTCATTTGTGCTCCTTAGAATGAGATTCACATAACGCCCTGTTGATATTCTTTTTATCTTTTGACGCTACGCTTTATGAGTCAACAATAACCCACCAAAATACACCATGACTAAACCTGATATACGTTGAACCCATTTACCTAAAGATGGGACAGAAGAGATAAATTTCAATTTACTTATTGTTTTTGTTACACCAACAAACCATAAAAATATTATAGAGGCATGAATAGCAACTAATAGAAAAGCGTTAGTCGCTGATGGTTGCTCAAATGATAAAAACTGTGGGAATGCCGCTAAATAAAACATTGAAACTTTTGGGTTTAATATTTGTGTTAAAAATCCTTCTAAGAAAAAAGCACGCATAGGACGGTCAATCTTTTCTACAACCGTTTCATCGGGAATGTCTTTTGATGATTTTGTTTTTTGCCTAAAAGTTTGAAATATTGCCTTGAGGCCAATATATAACAAATACACTGCACCAATAACTTTAACGGCTAAAAACATCTCAGCTGATTGTAAAAGTAACGCAGACAAACCCAAGATTGAAAATGCTCCATGGAAAAACGTAGCGACAGTTAACCCTAAAATATTAAAAAAAGCTGGTGATTGTCCATCGGAAGATGCTGTTTTGACAATTAACACTCCGTTAGGGCCAGGCGAAATGACTAGCAATAATGCGACTAAACTAAATGTAATAATTTCATTCATCAGATATAACTCCATAATTAATATATAAACATAACACCTATTTAAGGGGTTAATAATAGCTTGATAAGATTGAGCAACGAATAGAAACCGATCAAACGGTTAGCAGTCCCACTTTACATCCATATTAGCTGTAATTACACACCCAGATTAATTTTCATCTCAACTAATGACTTAGCAAAACCCACTTTTTCATAAGCCCTGATTGCTGAGTCATTTCCATCATAAACATCCAAGTAAAAGTCATATATTCCTTGTTCTTTGCTCCAATCCTCTGTATTCAGGTTCAACGTACATAAAACCAAGATATGAGTGTTTGCAATGTTGAAGTGACTTCTTTGACTCTCTGATTTGAGCATAACCAGTACCAATAATATGGCCTTTAGCTTCGGCCACTATTACACAGGAAACGTCATCAGTAAGTAAACTAGCAAGATCATAATAAACTGCACCTTCGGACTTTATTGTTAAGTTATAGGGACGTTCCGCTTCTACTACTTTTTGTTCCAATTTAAGTAAATAAGCCTGATCTTCTACCACTGCTTTTCTAATATTTAACTCTTTCAATTGAACTCGCAATCTGATTGTTTTTTATATTACGCCTCAAAAAGGCAACGGTTGTTGGCTAAATAAACGACGACGGAGCAAACAGCCAACTATTTAGCATCCGTTTTAGCAGCTTATTATGTGTTAGGACTCTCAATAACCTTATACCCATTAGCTTCGTACTCATTGACACACGCTTGAAATTTATTCTCTAATTTAATTTCATCAAACCAGCCAAGAGCATATGAATGACATTTAACTTTCATTTTCTCAGCGTTAATTAACACAGCTTCTTTTTTTAACTCAGCAAAGCCTAGTGAATATGCTACTTCTACAAACTTTGAATTTATAAGGTATCCTACGACAACTACCGCTAAAACTAATATTACTTTCTTCAAAACAACTCCAAAACCTGATTATATAAATTGGCACGCAACGCTTTGCTAAGCGGCTAAAATGTGTGAGACGGAAAACAGCCTGCGGTTATTTTCCTTCTTTACTTTATTTCATTTTCATAGTTTTTTGAACTCAGGCTTTAATAAGCCATAACATTTTAAATCGTGAAACTTATTTTTCCAGTAACCACTTGCTCGACGGATCCCTTCTTCTTTAAATCCAAGTTTTATCAACACAGACTCTGAGGCAGTATTACCAAGCATAGTATCGCCTTGAACCCTATGAAGTTCACCAAAGGGTAGTTGATTACAAAAGGCTGAATCGATAATCTTGTTTAAGGCTTCGCTGGCATATCCATATCCCCAATATTTAGAAGATAATTCGTAACCTATCCCTGCATTTTTCATCTTTTGGTTCCATGAATTAAAGCCGCAGGTACCAATTAATTTCCCAGTATCTTTTATACGAATAGCCCATCGAATGCCAACTGCTTCGCTAAAGCGAGTATTGAAGAATTCAATTAATTTTAACGATTGCACTTCTGAATCATAAACGTCTATATCGTAAAATTTGACAACGTCCTCTTCTGAAAAGATATTTAATAGCGCATGACTATCACTAGTCGATAGCTTAGTAAGCATTAAACGTGATGTTTCTAACTCTGGGAAATTCACCTAAATCCTCCATGAAATATAACGTCCACAACAATGGAAAAATAACAATTGGTTAACATAATCGACATAGGAGAAAAAAGCCACTATAGTTTGTCTTTTTGACATTCTTGTTAAGCTTTACCTACTTCGATATTTATTTCTTTTTTACTACCGTCAGAGGTTTCCACGACTAAATGCAAAAAAGAGCCAACGGGTATTTTAAGAAAGTCTTTTGCATCTGAAGCCGAACAACCCGGTATCTTGCAACCCTGAATATAACTAAACTTGTGCCCTACCTCCAAACCAGCTTGTTAAGATAACGCCACAATATGCGGCTGATTATAAATATTTAATTTACTTAGAAAGTTTGAAGAATTACTTATATATAAGGTTTTGGATCTGTGACCAAGTAACTAGTTTAATCTCTTGTTTTTTCAGCTTTTCTTTTAATACCAACGCACTGACATAATCCATATCTCTCTGGCGCCACTTAGCACCATAAGCAGCATTTCTATCTGTAATAGAGGCCATATCTTCGTCATCATACGCAATATGAAGAGTTAATTGATGTACCTCAGATGGTTTAAGGTTATCGATTAATTTATTATAAGAGCTATCCCACATAGAAGATTCTGTACCAAAGCTAACAAATAAGTAGCTATCTAGGCCAAAGTCTTGCTCTTGTATTAAATCCATATAACTAGGTACATTTGATATAAAGTTCAAAGGGATAACAGTAGGGATTTTATATTCACGTCCCAATGCTAAATACAAAGTAAACAACTCTATATTTTCAAAAAGAGCTGCCATATGCGTATCAATATGACTTGGCTTTATACCTGACTCAATAGCGCGTTCAATCTGCGCCCTAAACTCTAGTTCAACCTCCTCAATCTTTGCGTTCTTTGCAAAATCAGCACTGTTTGAGTGAAAAAATCCATCCTTATCAAGCAAGCTTGATATAACCGTTTTTGGTAAAACGCCACCCCAACGTAAGTTAGCCCACTCAGAAGTAAAAGTAATATGCAGACCCAGGTCAAATTTCTGGTTATTTTTAGAGAAGGTTGCGAACTCCTCAAACTTAGGGGCAGGCACCATAATACTACCTGAATTAATATAACCCTTTTTAAAAGCATTGATAACGGCTGAGTTAGTTGAATGATTCAGTCCTATGTCATCTGCGTGAATAATCAATAATTTATCTTGCTGCTTATAACCTAGTTTTTCAACATTAGATTGGCCTGCAGAGCTCAAGTTACTCAATACACAGCAAAATAAAACCATTATAATTTTTACATTCATACAATACTTCCTTCATTGGAGATGAATATAGGAGCAGTTAACACACCATATTCCGTTTAACGTTATAACGCCCTCGTTAAGGGGCTAGATTTAGTTGACTAAAATGTTGAGGAACAAATAACAGAAAACTGTTTTTTGTCCTACTTTAAGGCCATGTTAGCGACCCAATACACTTAATATCCAGTCATGGTAATTTGACAACCTAACTTGATAAGCAGTAGTACCATACAAACCACCTTTAAAAGTAGATATATCACCCTGCCCCAATTGCCAACTTGATAAGCCAACAAGGAAAGGGATTCCTTGTTGAAATACGACAGAAGCCCCTCCGCTATCTCCTGAGCCATGCATACCTTCAAGTGGTAGTGCATATGCTGGTTCGTCAAATTTAAATGCTAACCAATTACCTTCCGCATATTCAACGACATTTTGAAACTTGTTTTTTACGCGCAGTGTTTTTGTCTCAAGATCGTCACCAGTTAATCCGTTTCCTGTAGCTCCCTTACCATAAACTGTAATTATTTTTCCTTTTTCATTCTTACCTTTGTATACATTGACTGGTTCGACACCGCTAACCGTTGAAACTAATTTGATTAACGCAATATCACTTCTCGATTTAAAAAATCTCATTAAAGGCGCTAAATCGTCTTTTAATAACTTTTTGTCAGGCTCTGTGTAATCTGGGTGTATATGAACGCTTTCAATTTCATAAGTTTTTGAACCAACTATTAAATCTTTACCAACATAATCATAAAAAATGGTGTGTGCTACGGTCACAATCCATTGTGAGTTTATTAATACACCATGACCTTCATGTGGCATATCAATTAAGTATTCAGGCATTTTTTCAATGACATAATTTTCAGGGGGAACATCATGTCTCTTCACTACGGCATTACTGCCAGTAGAAAAGAAAATAAGGGATAAGATAAATAAAACTTTCATATTACGTCCATGTGCACTGTTAGCTAACTAACGCCCACAATAATGGGCAAATGATAGTTGGCTAGAATAAGCGACGAAGAAGTAAAAGCCAACTGTATTTTGTCCTTATTTATCCGCTTGTTATATGTCGATGGCAACAAGTTTAATCATTGGACAAACGTTGTGACGTTAACCATGTATATATGTTTTCATTAAAAGGATCGCTTAATTCCGAAAAATTGAACATGCCTGTTAACTCTAAAACTCTCTGGTGACTTGTATGGCCCGCATTATCAAACAAGGTTAACTTAGCCTGCTGTTTTGGCTCACATTTATTAAAAGCCTTTATTGAGCTTTTCGCATCATTAACATCTACTGCCGTATCATCCGCACCATGAAAAGCCCAAATAGCAACATGCTTCGCATTACAGATATTTGTTAATAATTCCGGATTGACAGCACCCGCTAGTGGTAGAATGGCCGCAATTTTTGTAGGATATTTAATGGCATACTCCCACGAAATATAACCTCCAGCACTAAAGCCTCCCATATAAATACGCTTGGGATCGACCTGATAGTTTTTAATTGCATAATCTACAAATGAATTAATTCTTTCTATATCAGATTCAAAATAAGAACGTTGTGGCGACAAAACAATTAGCGAGGAATCTGTATTCCAATGGTTTCTCATTGCAATACGCGCAGGACCACCTCCCCACCAATTAGAAAGTTCAAATAAAGACGTTTTTCTAGTTAGATTCATCGTTGCAGCTTCACCACCAGCTCCGTGATGATAAATGAATAAAGGGTGTTTTATTGCGGCGTTTTTACCATAATGAGCAGGAAGTTGTTCAATATAACCAAAGTGGGAGCTAGTTGTTCCAACAGGACGCAAGGTATAATTACTAGCCGTATTTCCAATTATTCTAAGCATTCGACTGACTGGGACTGCCTTATTTCCTTCGAAGTCGTTAACATTGTAGGTGATCAGGTAATCACCAATAGTGTTCTTTTTCGGTATACCATTAATTTCAATATTATTTGAAATATCCTCCCCTTTGTAGCTAATTGCTGTTGCACCCGGGTTTGTGTACTCATTCAAAGAAGACACAATCACAGTACTATTACCATTTAATTTAAGGATGGGTTTTGACGAGTCATGTTGATAATCGAGCGTTGTGGTATGCCAATACCCCGAGTCAATATTAGCTATTTCTTCTGATTTATCGTTCCAATTGCTAACGACCAACTTTACATGGAGTGGCTTATTTCTTACGGTTAGTACTCTGTTTCCAATACGACGACCACGTTCATCAACTTCCCCAAAATCCCATGTTCCACGAGTTACTTTAAACTGTAGAACACTGCCGGCATCCTCTTCGATAGTTAATTGATATCTATTATCTTCGATTTTACTAAATTTATATTTGTCGCTGTCACCACCTGACCAATCATCAAATGTGCCTGATAAGTAAACAGTTGAATTTATAGGTGTATTGCTTGGTGTTTCGAGTAAAAAAGTTACAAGAGTACGACCAGTATATTCTTTTCCACTATTGGATAAGGATTCAGGACGTAGAGGTGGAGGATTAGCTATTGCCTTATTTATTGCTGCTTCATCAAGCACAGCAGAGTTATTACATGCACTAAGACTAGTTATCATTGATACAAAAAAAATTAAGTTGGATAAGTAATGTAATCTTCCTGACATTTATTATTCTTCCATGTGAATTTAATACCTAAACTGCTTAGCCAGGTAATATTTGCTTAGAATAAGCGACAAAGGAAAAAACAAACTTTATTTCCTATTAATTTAACAGCTAGTTAAATTACCATTACAACGATTTAAAAAAGTTACTAACTAGACTTAAAATCATGACTTAAGACATTTAGCTCTTTAAGTTTGTTCTCAAGTTTATCCACCTTTTTCATTGTTATAATGGCAAAAGTAAAACCTGAAACCCCCATAGACATACCTATGATTCCAAATACAAACCCTAAATCTTCCATAATTTCATTCCTATATATTAAGGTAAATAAGTAATAATTAAACTCTCAACCTGTTTGGCAGTAACACCTTCAGCTTAACTGAAAATACGGTTGGCTGTAAATGAGCAACACGTAACCAACTACTGCATGCCCTAGTTATTTATTTGTTATGTGTACACTCATTGATTGCTGACAGACCCAAATCAATATTAGCGACAATATAGCCATACTCTTTTTTAGATATTTCCTCAGAGTTAAACTGTTGTTTGGCTAATTCATGAGTCCAGGATTTTCCACAAGGCGATAATGGAATAGAGGTATCTATTTTTAAAAGGTGTTCTTCTTGGATTACCCCACCTTTTTTAACAATGCTTTTGGCACATAAACTCAAAGCGTACTCAACAGCATATTTATCAACACTTGGCATACCAACAAACTCGACATCACAACCAAGTCTCTCGATACCTTCTGTATCTACATAATAAAGTTGCCCTGTAGTACAAGCAGAACACATAAAAATAAAACTGTATACCGAAAGATGCCTAATATTCAATAGAACTCCATGTGTACATA